>Ga0182737_1003191_pt1 | contig 12386 bp, 12 predicted proteins | sample eDN5th30CBELigOP_FD_128878 | JGI IMG/M metagenome (GOLD analysis project Ga0182737, IMG submission 128878) | Enriched Organic Plus compost microbial communities from Emeryville, California, USA - eDNA 5th pass 30_C BE-Lig OP (version 2) (version 2) ... | reverse complement strand
CCTCCGTGGTGATCACCGAGCGGAAGTTTTCCATCGCCCAGTCGTCCTGGCTGAGGTCCCCGAGCGGGCCGCGAATGCCGATCTGCACGGTTTTCTTCGGGTCGATCACGCCGTCCTCCGCGCCGATGCGGAAGCCGGACGCCGTGTTGCGCGTGCCCGAGCAGGGCGGCGCGGCGTCGGTGTGGCTGTCGAAGTGGATGATCGCCACCGGCTCGCGAAAATGCGCGAAGCGGGCGCGCAGCAGCGGCCACGTGAGCGAATGGTCGCCGCCCACGCCGACGGGCAGAATTCCCGCCTCGAAGATCTTCGCGAAATGGGCCTGTGCGTCCTCGGCGGAGAGGTCGGGATTCAGCACGTTCGGGAACGGCACGTCGCCGAGATCGCGAACGCGCGCGAGTTCGAAGGGATTGATGCGGAACTTGCGATGAACGCGGTGATAGCTCGACGACCGGCAGCGAATCGCGCGCGGCCCGAGATACTGCATGCGCTCGATGGCGTTTCCTCCGCTGTAGGGATAGCCGATGATGCCGATGTCGGTGTCTTTGAAATCCGGCTGATGCGGACAACGCAGGAACGTGGGCACCCCATACCAATGCCAGTAGCTGGCGACGGCGGCGGAGGCGGCTTCGGGGGACAATTCTTCAATGCTCATGGATCGGGCGGGGTTGGAGTTGGGTTGAGAGGAAACAGCTTTTCGGATCATCCGCGGGCGCGCTTCGCCCGGGCTGCAACGAGGAAAAATCCGATGAACAGGACCACCGCCCAGGTTGCCGGCTCGGGCACGGCGACCACCGCCTGGTAGGTCGCTTCCGCGATGTAATAATTTGTCAGCGTGGTGCCATGCGCGGCATCCCAGTAGAAATAGCCTTCCGGATTGGAGACCACTGTCCCATACGGCGGGTCTCTCGGCTCATAGGGCTCCGTCCCGTAACGAACGTAGGCCGTCTCCGTGACGTTGGTGAACCCGTATTCATACGGGTCGGACATGATCTCCAGAAACAGGCCGTGGACATCGACTTTGAACAGGGTGATATCCGCGAAGCTGCCGGACAAGTTCTCGAAATGGTCGTCGAGCAGGGCGTTGACGGTATCGACGAACGCCGTGGCCATCGGCCCCTTGACGGGATCGTTGACGTAGCTGGGGATCTGTCCCATCGGCGGCAGATTCGGCACGACGAAATATCTCCCGCCCTCCGAATAGAGCGTGGTGATCGCCAGTGCGATGTTGTCCGCCACCTGCTGCGGCGTGATCGGGTCGTTCTTCTCGACGTGGGCAAACACGTCGTTGGCCCCGCTCCAGATCGTGAAGAGTGTGGTGCCGACGTTTGGAAGGGCCGGATTCCCGTCGGCCAGCTGCGCGGCGTAGTTGCCGATCTGCAGGTGGAGGTTGGGAAAGATGCCGCCGTAGGTGCCCGCCCCGCTTCGGCTGCCGGCCCACGCGAAGTTCGTGCCGTTCATGTGGTTTACCCCGTCGTTCGGCAGCAGCGTTCCGAGGTTGCCGAAGCCGAGCATGGTGTTGAGCTGGTCCACCCAGATCGGGCCGTCGGAGAAGCGGTAGTTGTAGTAGTAATTGGGATCCCAGCCCGTCAGCCACTGGGCCGTCTTTTCGCTGACCCCCTCCGCGAGCAGCCAGTTCAGGTTCCCCCCATCGCTGAGGCTGTCGCCAAAGACCACCATCCCGTTGAACGGATAACCCTCCGCGCGCAGGGGAAGCGTCGGGATCGCCAGGCAGAATCCCACAAGCAGGTTGAGACAGAATTTTTTCATCGTGAGATCCCTCCGGTTCCGCCTCGTTATCAGAGGGCTGATTTTCCGGGTATCCCCACACATGGGGTGTCGCCCGCGCCGCATCTCGAAGACGCTGCGCCCTTACTCTCCGCGCGCCTGACGCTCGCCAACGCCGCAAGCCGCTCGCTATAACGGGGCTGTGATGAGCTCCGGGCGAAACAACCGAGCCGTCCCCGTGGCGCCACGCAAACAGCAGATCCAGCGGCGATGAGTCTTTCCCACGAAATCTACGAGCTCTGGGACGAGCTTGCCAACCGGCCGCTGGTCGAGACCCGCGAGGCGATCGACCTGCTCTTCCGCCGGATCGCCGGATGGATCGGTGCCGACAACGCCTTCTGGGTCGGCGTCGCGCGGGTGCGGGATACTTCCGCCGCGGAGAAGGACGTCCTTTACGGATGGCGTCTGCGCGCGGCGGAGCGCTGGATTCGGCGCACGGAGGAGAACCAGGAATTCATCCGCAAGGTGCTTGCCCACATGGAACGCGCCCCCGGCATGAGCACGCGGAAGATCATCAGCGAGTCAGGTCGCTTCCGCAGCTACCGCCTGCGTGACGGCTTCATCGATTTCGAGGCGTTCCGCCGCACGCCGCAGTATCAGATGTATTTTCAGCAGGGCGGCATCACCGACCGCATCTGGTGCGTATTTCCGGTGAATCCCGACGCCGAGTCGCTGTTTTGTTTCGACCGCATTCGCCGGCGCAGCCGCTTCACGCTCGAGCACGAGCAGCTCGTGGCGCAGGCGCTCCGGGGGATCAAGTGGTTCCACCGCCAGCTCCTGCTCAACCACGGCCTGCTCGTCGGCAACGCCCCGCTCTCCCCGGCTCACCGGCGCCTGCTCCTGCAGCTTCTCTCGGAAAAGACGGAAAAGGAAATCGCCGCCACCCTCGGCCTCACCCGCGCCACGACGCACAAATACGTCACCGACATCTTTCGCAGCTTCAACGTCTCCAGCCGCGCCGGACTCATGTCCCTCTGGATGGGTGGCGGAGGCTGATCAACAGCCCCCTTCTATTTAGCAGGGTGGTTTTCAGCGGTGGGGTGGGGCAACGTCGTTGCAAGCGAATGACGAGACCATCCAAAGCCCGGTGGAGCGAAACCGTTACTCCCACCCGTGAGCCCGTGCCCCCCAAAACCAGCGGTCGCCTTGTGTTTTCGAGGATCCGATCCGTCGCCAGGTGTTGGGTGGCGCTTCCGTTTCTGGTTGCCGGATTGCCTCATCCCGGCAGCGCCCAGATCACCCGCTCCGGCGCGGTTGGCGGCAGCAATCCCTTCTCGTCTCCGACATGGGACGCCGGAGACGTGGCGGTGGTTGGGGACTCGGTATCGGAAGGGCGTCTGACGATCAACAGTGGCGGGACGGTGTGTGTCTCAGGTATGCTACTTGTCGGGGTGGGGCAGGGATTATCAGGCGTTATCGATGTGAATGGCGGCACGCTGAATGCCGGCCCGCTTTTCTTTCTGGGGAATCCGGGCAGCGCCACGTTGATCGTTCGCAATGGGGGGACGGTTACGCTTCCCTTTGACCCGGCCGCCGTCGCGCCGGATTCCATACAATCCTTCCTTAGCGCGGAAGCAGGTGCGGGCACGAGCATCTTGATTCAGGTTACCGGCGGGACGTTATCCACCGGCGAAAAGTTCGATCTCGTCGGCGATAGTAGCAAGGCGGCCACGCTGGAGATCTCTGGCGCCAGCCTGGTGACCAGCTGGGAGGCGGAGCTGGAGAACGCGGAGGCGTATGTGAGCGGGGGAAAATGGAACGTCTCCAAGTCGCTGGCTGTTCACAACCTTCTGGATATTTCCGCGAATGGTTCGGTGGCGGCGGCGTCCTTCTATAATTCCGGGAGACTGGTGATCCGGGATTCGGGCGCGTTGTCGGGCTCAAATCTGAATGTGGGAGGTGTGGAAATTTCGGGGAACGGTTCGATGTCGGCCTCAACCCAGGTGGCCTTCCGCAGCGGGAACGTATCCGGGAGTGGCTCGATCCACACAGGAACTCTTTTGGTGACCGGAGAAATGATGGTCCAGGAGTCGGCTACGGTGTCGGCCAACGACGGAAGCATCAACGCTTTCGCCTCGCTTGATCTCTCTGGAAACGCCTCGCTGGAGGTGGCACAGAAATTCGACGCTTCCGGCAAACTGGTGATTCGGGACTCGGCTGTGATGTCAGTCTCCCAGCTTGTGGTGTCAGGCCAGTTGACCGAGGTGAATGGTGGAAGTGTGGATGCCGGCAACATCGTCGTCGGTGGTAGCAGGACCGGGACCCTCACGATCAGCGACGGCCAGGTCACCGCAGGCGGCGTGTATTTGGGCTATGGCGGGACCTCGAAAGGCACGCTCCAACTGAATGGCGGAGTCCTTACAACGACCACCGTGTGGGGGGCTGCGACCGGAGGGTTCGGCGGTGGCGGGCCAGGGGTCGTTCGGTTCAACGGTGGAACGCTCCGCCTGTCCCAGGCAGGGGCGAATCTGTTTTCCAATATCAAGCTGGGAGACGTGACCCTCGAAGCCGGCGGCGGGACCATCGATACCCAGGGATTTGACGTCAGCACGGCCTCCGAGGGTCTGGATGGTCCGGGCAGGTTGACCAAGAAGGGCGAAGGCAGGCTGACCCTCGGCGGAGCCAACACCTACGCCGGGGGAACGGCCGTTTCCGCCGGGACCCTGTCGGTTACAGGCTCGATTTACCACCCGGACGCCGAACTCTGGGTCTCGGGCCCGACGGCTGTCCTCGGCATCAGCGGGAACGGATCGGTGACCAATTCGGATGCGTCCATTGTCGGAGGCGAAGTGCGGGTTTCGGGCGGCCGTTGGACAAATACCGGCAGCATCGCGGTGGGAGGTCTCGTCCCCGGCCACCTCACGATCTCCGGCGGCGAAGTAACGGCGACGGAAGTTTCCACCGGCTACGCGTTTTTCGATACAGCGGAACCGTCCACCATCACCTTGACCGGCGGCGTTCTCACGACGGGTCAGGTCGTGAGGGCGGCTCCCCGACCGGCAACGGTGAGCTTCGGCGGCGGCACGTTGCGTCTTTCCGGCCACCAAAGCGACCTGTTCAGCGGCTTTGCACCGGGCTCGGTGACGCTCGATTCCGGCGGAGGCACCATCGACACCCAGGGGTTCGACGTGACGACCGCCCAGGGGCTGGGCGGAGTCGGCGGTCTGGTGAAGAAGGGCGGCGGCACGCTCACCCTGACCGGCGAAAACACCTACACCGGCGGCACCACGATCACGGAGGGCGGGCTGATGATCGGCGATGGCGCGACCGGCTCGATCACCGGCGACGTCGTCAACCATGGCCTCTTGTGGTTCAACCGCACGGGCACCCATACGTTTGAGGGCGTGATCAGCGGCACCGGTCTCGTCATCTCCGTCGGAGGAACTCTCATCCAGACCGGCAACCATCAATACACCGGCGGCACCATCGCAGGGGGCGGTGGCACCATCCAACTCGGAAACGGCGGCTCCACGGGCTCCGTGGTCGGCGACATCTCCCTCGGCGGTGGAATCTTCGGCACCGGCCACCTCATCGCCAATCGTTCCGATGAGTTCACCCTTTCCGGTGTCATCAGCGGTGTGGGAACCCTCACCCAGGCGGGCACCGGCACGCTCACCCTGACCGGCGGGAATACCTACACCGGCGCGACCTCGGTCAACGCCGGAACCCTGCTCGTCGATGGCTCGATCACAAGCGACGTCACCGTGCAGAGCGGTGCGACCTTCGGCGGCGGCGGCACGGTCTACGGACAGATCACCCTCGAGAGCGGTTCCGCACTTCGGCCGCTGGGCGAATTGAAAACGGAGATCCTCGAATGGAATTCCGGTGGCACGCTCATCCTCCGGCTCGGGGGGGAAACCAGCGACAGCATCGACATGGACTATTTCACCGGCGGGGGCGAAGGCACGTTTGCGTTCACCTTTGAAAACGCAGACTGGCAGGTCGGCCAGACCTACACGCTGCTGGCGTTCGGGGACTCCACGTTCACCGGAACCAACTTCACCTTCACGAATGGCGGAGGCTTCGCAGGCACGTTCCTCCCGGGTGAGCATTCCCTCCAATTCAAGCTCACCGCGGTGCCGGAACCGCAAGCGTGGAGTCTTGTGCTGGTCGGGTTGATCGGAACGCTCGCGGTGCTCCGTCGTCGGTCGAAGTAGTATCCGCCGGGCGGTGGGGCTGCAGTTCGAGGGGATTGGCGGCCGGGCTTGGAATACGGGCTGGCATCCTTCAGGCTGCCGGCAGTTGCATGTTCGGCAAAGTGATGGCGTTCCCCGTGCGGCAGGATCTGCGCGACTGGGCGACGCAGTATTGGAACATCCTTCTCGGTAGGCGGGTGGATGCAAAGGCCGATGCGTGGCTCGTGGGACCGATCGGGCAAATCGGCGAGGATGCCGCGGGATTCGTGGAACGGGTCGCGCGGGAGCGGGGGCTGCGGATCGAGCGCGGTCGGCCGGGCGCGGGTCTCGTGGAGAGCCTGGAGGATTGGGGTGTCGCGGTGCGGCCGGCGATTGCGGAGTTTTACCGGCACACGGCGGACTACGGGTTTTCGGTGCGGACGTCGTGGCGGCCCGTGTTCGGGCCTCTGGGGTATCTCGTGGCGCATCTCTTCAGCCGGCGCGTGCAGCAGCTGAATGTGCCGCGCGACGGCGCGGTGGAGTTCGACACGGAGATCATCAAGCTCGTTCGCGAGGATGGGGAGCCGGAGTTCACGATCTGGCACCGGAGTCTGCGGGAGACCGGCGAGGTCGTATTTTGCGGGATTTACGCCTCGTGCCGGATTCCGTCGGGCGGGTTTTGCGTGAAGGCGATTTTTCCGCTGCCGCAGGGCAACGCGACGGTGCTCTTCCGGCCGGAGGTCGATGCGCGGGGGAATCTCCGGCTGGTGGGGTCGGGCCGGAAGGATGGCGACCCGGGGTTTTACTTCCTCGTCGAGGATGGGCGTGGATGCCTGTGGAAACACCATCTGCCAAGCCTGCAGCAGACCCTTTACGTCGCCGAACGCGAGGACGGCAGTCTCGAGGCGGAGCATGTGCTCGGGCTGTGGTCGCTCGATGTTTTCCGGATGACGTATGCGATCGCGAAAAAGGACATGCCGGAGGAACGTGCAGTCGCATGCGTGAAATCCGACGGCTAAGATTCCCGCATCCCGATGGCAATTTACACCTACCACCTCGTCCGCTGCCCGGTTGGCGTGACGTTGTCGGCGCTCTATCGTCCGCCGCAGGGGGGGCAGGTGCCGGGGTTGATCCACGCGGAGTGCATGGCGCGGATGACGCTGGGCGCACCGGTCCTTTCCCCGGAGCGGATGCAGCTGCGCAACCTCACGGTGTTTGCCGCGTGGGAGAGCGAGACGGCAATCGACGACTTCCTGGCAAACACGCCTCTCGGCCGGAGGCTCGCGGCGGGCTGGCATGTGCGCATGACGTTCCTGCGCCGCTGGGGATCGGTGCGGGAGTTCGATGGATTGCCTGAGAGCGCGGGGCTGTCCGATCCCGATGCGCCGGTCGTCGCGGTCACGCTCGCGCGGATGCGGCTGCCTGAGGTGCCGCGGTTCATTCGCTGGGGCAAACCCGTCGAGGAACTCGTGCGGGATCATCCCGGCGCGCTTCTCGCTTCGGCGTCGATGCGGCTGCCGCGAACGGTTTCAACGTTCTCGATCTGGACCTCGCAAAAGGAGATGGTCGCGATGGTTCACGGCCACAGCGCGGTCGAGCGGCCAAAGCGGCATGCCGATGCGATGAAGGAGCGCGAGCGAAAGGATTTCCATTTCGAGTTCACCACACTTCGGTTCAAGCCCCTCGCCGAGCATGGCGCGTGGGACGGGCGATCGAACGTGATCCCGCTCTGAGCGAACCGTTCGACCGCTCCCCGCGATCCGCCGACCAACGAAAGTTCCCGGTCGGGGCGCGATCGTCGGCCTCAGGACTGCGGGTCGAACCCGAAGACGCGCAGTTCCTGATCGCAGCGGCAGGCCTTTGCGATTCGGGCGGCCCAGGCCACGGCGTCTTCGCGGGTGGGGAGCTCCAGCACGGTGAAGCCCCCGTTGAGCGGAGGCGCCCACGGATACCCTCCCCCGGCCACGCGGCCGTCGGCCGAGACGAGCACGGGCGGCACACTTTCGTCGATGCCGCCGCCAAACACGTAAACCCCGGCCGCCTTCGCCTCCTCGATCACCGCATGGGAATCGCGAACCACCGCCTCGAATTCGCTGTCCGAAACGACCATTGCCGCGCTGGGGAAGGAAATCAGATACTTGGCCATCGCATTCTCCTGCGAAGCACACTGACCGCGCGATCCCCGCTTGAACAGCTTACGCGAATGCCGCGCGTCGGTTCGCCGGGCGGTGACGCGCACCCGACGGCGAATGCCTTTGACTTGTCCGGCCCGCCAACAGAGCTTCGCCGCCATGTTGTTGAAAACCTTGGTCGGGACGGTGCTGATTGGCGGCGGATTTCTTTTTGGTTCCCTTTCTCCCGCGGCGGCGGCGATTACGATCAACATCACGAGCGGCGCGGGCGTGGTGAACGTCGAGACTTCGGGCACGTTCAACCTCGATGCCCTCGTCAACTACGTGGGCCAGGTGTCCATCAGCTCCTCCTACCTCTCCCCGGGTGACGGCGGCGTGGCCACCGGGATCGGCATCGGGGATCTTTACGGCACGACCATTTACGACCTCACTCCATACGGCGCGGACGGGTTGGCCTCGGGATCGGGCTTCGGCAGCGCTTTCGCCATCCTGCCAGCCGCCCTGGGGAGTCCGGTTTCAGTGGTCGTGCCGGCCGGCTACGTCTCGGAGCACTGGATCTCCAGCTCGGCGACGATCCCCGGCAGCATCGCCTCGCTTGGACTCACCCCCGGCGAATATCTCACGACCTTCAGCTTCCAGGGCGTCTCCGACACCGTGGTCGTCAATGTGGCCGCGGTCCCCGAACCTGCCTTGACGGCCCTTGCCGTCGTGGGGGCTGTGGCGGGCCTCGCCGTCATCCGCCGCCGTTCCCGGCGCAAATCGCTGTTTTAGGCCAATCTCGAAAGCGCGTCGGCGCGAGGGCCGTTCCGCGCGGTCGGCGGCGGGTGAACGTCGCGTCCTCCCGTGAATCCCCCGGCCATTCTCCCCGCACCGGTGCGGCCGCCCCGTCTGGCTCTTTACGAATTCGCCGCGAGCCATTCGGCATACGCCGCCTCGTCGATCCCGCCGGCCGCGAGGGCGAGCGTCTGAATGACCGCGTCGGCCTCGGCGGCGCGAAAGGTGCGGCCATTTCGCTCGAGAAAACCCGCCCCCATCATGAACCCGGTGCGCTTGTTGCCATCGACAAAGGGATGGTTCTTCACGATGCCCGCCGCATAGGCCGCGGCCAGTTCCGCGAGCGTGGGCTCTCCGTAATGGAGAAGCTGCGGCGGCCGCGCGAGCGCGGATTCCAGCAATCCCATGTCGCGCACGCCCGCCGCTCCGCCGTAGTCCGCGAGCATGAGATCGTGGAGCGCGAGACACTCCTCCTTCGTCAGCCAGTAGGGCTGCTTCACTTCGCCAGCTCGCGGAGCGCGTTGCGATAGCGGCGGTTCAGCGACTCGAAGGTCGCCATCGTCTTGTCGAATTCGGGATTCGACGCGGTGAGCCGCACGCCATCCTGCGCCTCGGTCAGGGTGAGCGTGTCGCCCTCGTCGACCTTGAGATGCGCCAGCGCCTCCTTCGGCAACACCACGCCCAAGGAATTCCCCACCTTGCGAATCTTCACGTTCACGGTCATGGCTACAGAGTAGCCACGAACGTTATTACAGCAAGCTTCTGCTCGATCGTTCTCTTTTCCGGTTTTCCGGCGTCCATCCGCCTCACGGGGGCGTTCTTGGCAGTCTGGATCCCGGCGGGATGGCCGTGCCGGCCGGTTACGTCTCGGAGCACTGGATTTCCAGCTCGGCGACGATCCCCGGCAGCATCGCCTCGCTTGGACTCACCCCCGGCGAATATCTCACGACCTTCAGCTTCGGCGGCGTCTCCGACACCGTCCTCGTCCACGTCGCCGCCGGCCCGGAACCCGCCCTGACCGGCCTCACCATCGCGGGCGCTCTGACAGGTCTCCAATCCTCCGCCCCCGCGCTCGGCACGGGGCGGTGGTTTAGCCGCCTTCGACTCAGACTCAGGCTCCTTGTCCACAGCCGTATCGGGGCGGATGATCGACGGGTAGACGTAGATCACGCCCGCGTCCGGCTGACGTGAGCACCGCACCGCGAGCTTCAGGATTGGCACCAAGCATTCGAAAACACCGCGTCTCTACTACAAACTGCGCCCGTTTCTTCCGCTAATTAATCGCGGAGGGATTTGTAACAACGATGTAATCTTCTTCGCTTGGAGACGGCTTCTTTCGACTTGTAGATCCTCCTAAATCGAACTGTATATTTGGTATTAGGTCTTTCAGTTGCCTGTCCAAATCTTGTGGAGTTACGAGGGGATAGGACATCGCTTCGCAAAACAGCTCGCGATAGGAGACCCGACCCGAGCCCTGTCTCAGAATGTCCAACACCTTACATCGGGCCTTCGCTAAGTAACGACTGCGAAGCTGATGGACAATGCGCGAGCGAGGCGAAACCGATTGGAACCCCAACTCTAATTGATTTCTGTCTTGGAGCGATTTCGCTTCGTGCCGAAGCTCGTCCTGAAGTCGCGCGGCACGAATTTCGGCATCTTTGAAGACAAACACTCCCTTGTCGTGATTTGTCGCGTAGACAAGGTGGTAACGCACCTCTTCCTTTTGGGGGTCACAGATCACTGCGGAAGAAACGAACTTGAAGCCACAAAGTCGCTTTAGACTGATACAGTATTCCTTTACTGCGGCGTCGGCTCGAAGTGAGGCGTTTTTTAGAGACTGAAGACCTTTTAGAACATCAAGTCGGCCAAAAAGTGCATTATAGCTGTCTTCGCGATCGTGTTCGTTGAGAAACCGCGTGATGTGTCGCGTCATCAGATTGATTAGGACTTCGCAGCTACGATTTTTCAGAAAAGGTCGGAGCTTATCCATTGGGATGTCCGCCCATCCCGTAGGATCGAGAAATACAAATTTGAACGGATTCGAATGCCCCTTACTTATCATTTCTTCAATGCTAGGAATCTTCCGGACAAACTCTCCGCACATCGGGACGACGGAAAACCCGTTGCTATTCTGGGTCTCCGCGTAGGCTTTTAAAATGTCAAAGGCTGCTTTGTCCCGTTCTACTAAATAGGCGGATACGTTTACATTCTTTTGCCGTTCTCGGAGTCCTAGGTATACTCCCCTTAAAACGTCGATTGCAGTTCCGAACGAAGAGTCAGAGCAATCTCGTCGCTTGGTTTGCCAAGGCCCCGAAAACCCATCCACATAAACGATCGAATCCCATGCCGAGCCAACCTTCCAGCCTAGGTCGCGGAGATATTTCTGGAGGAGGAAATGCTTAACGTATTCCTGCTCGCGTCCCTCGTATGCAGAGAGGTCTACGTCAGCCATGCATAGCGGCGACTTCGGGAACGCCGTCCCAAGTAGTTCCTTCCAGAAGGCGCCCCGCCGCCTTTTTACTCACCCGGACCATTTTTACTGGTCTTTCATTTAGAAGCGAGACGACTTGTGGTCGCGCCTCCGGGCCCAAAATTTCCGCCGGAGCCCAATGCCCCCACTGCTTGAAATGGAAAGCGACCTTCGCTTCTCGACATTGATCGAGGAGACTTTTAGCCCAATCCGGATGCATAGGACGAGGGTGGAAGCCGCTTTCTCCACCTGCGATTACCCAGTTAATAGGATGAAGTCCTTCCCTCTTCATCCAAGGGCGTAAATTGATAGGTCCAAGAAGAGGTTCGCAGGAAAGGAAGCGAATGGCAGCAGGATGCTTTAAAAGTAAGGGAAGACGCCGTTGCGCATAGGTCTCGTTTTCGACTGTTGTTCCAAGCCAGACGTTCTGGGGCCAGTTGTCCTTCCATGGCACCATCTCCTCGATATTTTGAGGGCGCTTAGTTAAGAGCAGCCAATCAAGCGAAGGCGTCTGTTCAATTAACGCCCAAAGGCGAAGTCGGTGAATGCGGAGTTCAGCCTTTCTCTCAAATACGTCTGCCATACTTGCGCAGAAGACCCTCTCTCTCCGGCCGGCGCTCTTAGCCTCTTCGTTCCAAAGAAGAGGCTCTTTCCAATGCGAGTCGCTGAAAAAACGGCGATTTACTTTCCCGCCCCAGAGCTGGTGACCCATGCGCTTTGCCCAAGCCTCCGCATAACAATTATTACAAGCGGGGGAAACCTTGGAACAGCCCCACCACGGGTTGAATGTATGATGAGTCCATTCTATCGACGAAAGTCTGGCCATTTCGAATTATCGGTCAATTAATCAATCTCTTGGCAGTTGCTCAATCTTTTTTACGCCGAGCAATCGCGGAGGGTAATCAAAGAGTGTATTCCGGTTTCCACGAGAGTCCACGGATTCGTCGAAAGATCGTGGGATGACGCGACGATGCTCCATACGCCGTGGTGGCCTGCCCCCGAAAAAGTGGACGGTTCAAAAGTAGAGTTCTGGGGGGTAGAAGGAAGGCAGAACGAACATGAAGAAGAGTCGATTCAGTGAAGAGGCGATCATCGGGATATTAAGGGAGG
>Ga0182737_1003190_pt1 | contig 12386 bp, 7 predicted proteins | sample eDN5th30CBELigOP_FD_128878 | JGI IMG/M metagenome (GOLD analysis project Ga0182737, IMG submission 128878) | Enriched Organic Plus compost microbial communities from Emeryville, California, USA - eDNA 5th pass 30_C BE-Lig OP (version 2) (version 2) ... | reverse complement strand
GGTGCGCGACTACGCCACCAGCGAAACGACGCACGGCCATATCACCAAAGACGTTGCCCTGGCCGCGCTCTCGATGCGCAAGATCGACTCGCTGGGGTTAGACGAGCAGGACCGCAACTACCTACTGACGATCGTTCGCCGCTTCCACGGCGGACCAGTAGGCGTGGAGGCACTGGCGCACACGATGAACGCCTCGGCCGATACGCTCGTGGACGACGTGGAACCGTTCCTACTGCGTTCCGGCCTGGTGATCCGCACGCCGCGTGGACGCAAGGTCACACCGGAAGGGTATGATCACCTGGGGCTCAGCCCCACGGGCAAGAAGCTGCGGCCCGATGGGCAAAGCAACCTGTTTGGCAGCTAAGAGCCGAGCATGGCGGCCGCGGCATGAACAGCCACGGCCGATCAACACTTTAGGTCAGTCACCCAGCATCAGCCGCGCGACCACCGCGTTGATCAAGTAGATCACCACCAGAATGATCAGCACTCCGATCAGCGCTTCCATCGCGAACCTCTCCAACTTGGGGTTATAAGGTGGATGCCTGGGGTGAATCGTTCGACGCCTACGCGTCGCCTCGCCAGCTATCAATATAACCGAAGTCGCCGCCCACTGTTAACGACGCCGCGCGCCGCCGCGCACGCGACCAGGCATTCCACAAGATCGGCCCCGCGTAAGCGAACTGGGGTTGAATGGTTTTGGTGCATCGACACCGGAGCCAACTTCCCCCAATCGTCCTGATTTGCCAGGGCGAGCAATTCGCGCGCTGATTGTGGCGACCGTCCGGTTTTCTGCCAGCTAGGGCTGGACCTGCCACAAATCAGCGGGCTACGATGGAAGCCAGTGCGTGCCAGGACGACCGCGGCGGAACGCAAGTCCGCATCCAGACCTGGGAAACGAGCAGAGAATGAGCGACCGGATGTCAACTGACGTACAGGAGTTGGTGGCCGAAATCGAGCGCAACATGACCAGCGTGGTGCTCGGCAAGCCCCACGTGGTGCGGTTGTGCATCGTGGCACTGCTAGCAGGCGAACACGTCCTGCTGGAAGACGTGCCCGGCGTCGGCAAAACTCTCATCGCCAAGGCGCTTGCCAAGAGCGTGGCCGGTAGCTTCTGCCGCATCCAGTTCACGCCCGACCTGCTGCCCAGCGACATTCTGGGCGGCAACATCTTCAACAGCCGCACCGGCGAGTTCGTGTACAGTGCCGGGCCGATCTTCGCCAACATCGTGCTGGCCGACGAAATCAATCGCTCCTCGCCCCGCACGCAAAGCGCCCTGCTGGAAGCCATGAGCGACCGGCAGGTTTCCACCGACGGCGTCACGCACCCGCTGCCCAAGCCGTTCATGGTGATCGCCACGCAGAACCCGTTCGAGTTCGAAGGCACCTATCCGCTGCCGGAAAGTCAGCTCGACCGGTTCCTGCTGCGGACCAAGATCGGCTATCCCGACCGCGAAGACGAACGCCGCGTGCTGACCAGCCACCAGCATGGCGAACCGGTCGACGAGCTCACGCCGGTGCTCGACTGCGAGCAAGTGCTGCTGCTGCAACGGGCCACGCGCGAAGTACGGATCGACGACGCCATCCACGACTTCTTGCTCGATATCGCCGCCGCTACACGCAACAGCGATGAATTGCTGGCAGGCGTCAGCACCCGGGCGACCTTGGCGCTGGCCAGGGCGTGCCAGGCGCTCGCACTGATCGAAGGCCGCGACTTTGTCACGCCCGACGACGTGAAACGGCTGGCCGTTCCGGTCCTGGCCCACCGCGTCATCCCCAAGGGCTTCATGCACAGCGGCAGTAGCGAGACGGCCGAGAAGCAAATCGAGCGGATGGTCGACGAAGTGCCCGTCCCCAGCTAAATCGCTGGCGGCGTTCTACCGCGCTGGTTCCATCACCCGCGCGGCAGCTAGCCGGCGGTGGCCGTGACCTTGGCCAGATCGTCGAAGTAATTGGGGTACGTCTTGCCAACGCAGCCCGGGTCGCGAATCACCACGCCCGGCGACCGCAGCCCCACCAGCGACAGGCTCATCGCCATGCGGTGATCGTCGTAGGTATCGATCGCGGCTGGCCGCAGCGTGGCCGGGGTAATATCGAGCCCATCGGGCAACTCGACCACTTCGGCGCCCAGCTTCCGCAGCTCGATGGCCAGTGCGGCCAGGCGGTCGGTTTCCTTGTGCCGCATGTGCGGAACGCCGCGCACCCGGGTAGTGCCTTCGGCGAACACGGCAACCGCCGCCAGGGTTTGCACCGTGTCGCTGATGGCGTTCATATCCACGTCGATGCCATGCAGCGGACGTCCCTGAACGATGATGCCATCGTCCTCGTAGGTGACTTCGCAGCCCATCTTGGCCAGCACCTCGACGAATGCCACGTCGCCTTGCAGGCTGTTGCGTGAGAGTCCGCAAACCTTGATCCGGCCGCCGGTGACCGCTGCCGCGCCGAAGAAATAGCTGGCGGCCGAAGCGTCGGGCTCGATCTCGTAGTCGCCGCCCTGGTACGTGGTCGGCTCGATGCGATACTGCCGGCGTCGCTCCAGCGTCACCTGAGTACTGGCGCCAAACGACTGCATCACGGCCAGCGGCATATCCACGTAGGGCTGCGAAACCAGTTCGCCTTCGAGCTCGATCGTGACCGGGCCTTGGGCGTTGGGGGCCGCCATCAACAGGCCGCTCAAAAACTGGCTGGAAACGTCGCCGCGGATCACCGCCGTTCCGCCCGGCAAGCCGGCGGCACGTACGATCACCGGCGGGAAGCCTTCCTTGGCGGCGCACGTCACATCGGCCCCCAGTTGCCGCAACCCATGCAGCAAATCGCCGATGGGCCGTTCGCGCATGCGGGGCGTGCCGTCGAGCCGGAATTCGCCCTGGGCCGTGGCCACCATGGCGGTCAGGAACCGGATGCTGGTGCCGCTGTTGGCGATGTACAAATCCAGCGGCTGCGGCACCTGGATCGCGCCGCCGGAGCCTTGGACCAACAGCGTTTCCGGCGAAGGTTCCGCCCGCACGTCGATCCCCATCGCCTGGAGGGCGGCGATCATCACGCGGGTGTCTTCGCTATCCAGGGCACCGGTCAGCCGCGAGGGCCCGGCAGCCAGGGCCGCACAGATCAACGCCCGATTGGTGATGCTCTTGGAGCCGGGCGGCCGAATCTCGGCGTTGATGGCTCCCACCGGTTGGATTTCACGCTCGTCGGTCATGGCGCGGCCGCGGTTAGCTGCGATGGCGGCAGGAAGGAGGCCGCCCCCCAAGAAGCGCTGGCGGCCGTTCCATGCGGCACCAGCGCAATGGATGGAAAATCAGCGTAAGCGGCCGCAATTGTAGTGGATTCCCCGCCACCGTTAAACGGGGCCAGCCGAGGGGGAATGTGCCGGGAACGCCACGAACCCGCTGGCGAAACACGGGCAACCGATCGGGCCAGACGCTCGGAGCTAGCCGGCGGGCACCATGAATTGTTCCAGGTGCGCTGCCAGGGCCGCTCCACATTGGGCGTCGCCCAGGAAGCTTAGGTAACCATCGGGCCGCACCAGGACCACGGCATCGTCGCGCAGCCCCAGCCGCGACCGCACTTCGCCACCGTGGTCGATGAGCAAGGATGGTTCGGCGTCCGCTGCATTGATGATGCCTTCGCTGCCACTTGGCAGAACGGCAATCGCCTGCACCTGGGCGGCGAACCGCTTGAGCATTGGCTCTACTTCCGACCGCAGCCGCTTCAAGGCCGTGCCGCTTTCGGCTTCGCTGCCCGGCAATAGCAGCAGCACGTGCGAGGTGCGATCCATCAGCGAATGCAGCCGGACTTCCTGGCCGGAATCGGCATGTTTCACGGTGGCGTCGGGCAGTCGGTCGCCCGATGCCACCACGCCTGAGAACGCCCGGCCGGCGCTTGCCCCACTCAAAGGGCTATCCGGATAGCTGATCGCCAGCTCGGACAGCGTGGCAATCGCTCGCTGCTGCACGAAGTCGAACTGCGTCGCGAACTCGAACACATGATTGCGAATGAACTGCAGCAGGGGGTTGCGCATGGTGGCCAGCCGCGTCATCTTGCCCGCGTTGCTAAGCACCATCTCGCCGACCGCGTTCCGCTCCTGGTGGTAGGTGGCCAGTAGCGTTTCTTTTGCCTGCCCGCGATGCACGAGCGCCACTTTCCAGGCCAGGTTGAAGGCGTCTTGCATGCCGGTGTTCATGCCTTGGCCACCGGCAGGGCTATGAATGTGCGAGGCATCGCCGGCCAGGAACACCCGGCCGCGAGAGTATTCGTTCACCTTGCGTTCGTGGATGCGGAACCCTGCCAGCCACACCGGATCGTGTGCGCGATACTGGCTCAGGCCACGTCGATTCAGCTCCGCCTGCACTTCTTCCAGCGTGGGATCGGCCGGCTTGTCCTGCGACGCGGCTAGCCCCACGTTGGTCACGATGCGGAAGCGGTCCTCGGTACCAATGGGGAAAAACGCAACAATGCCCAGCGTATGCCAGTAAAGGGTAACTTCTTCGTGGCTCAGCGGGCCATCAATGTACACGTCGGCCAAAATCCAATCGTTGGGCTCAAACTTCCCGGCAAACTCGATCCCAAGCTGCTTGCGGCAGGTGCTGTGGGCGCCATCGCAGCCCAGGAGCCAACCGCAGCGCAGTTCCTCGCGGCTGCCGTCGGCTCGTTGCAGGACAGCCCAAACGTAATCGCCGCGATCGGCCAGTTCGACGAGTTCGACTTGCCGCTCGACCGTTACGCCGCGAGCCACCAACCGCTCGGACAGAATCCGCTCGGTGGCCGACTGGGGAATCATCAGCGGCTGAGCATAAGCGGTATCGTCGCGATGGAACGGCACATGGACCAGCCGCTTGCTGCCGCTGTAGATGCTGATGCACGAGGCCACGCGGCCGGCGGTAAAGAAATCCTGTTGGAGATCGCCGGAGGCTTCGAGCAGTTCGAGCGTGCGTCCCCAGACGACCAGCGCCTTGGACTTGTCGGTGGGGGCTGCGGCTTTGTCGATGATGCGGCACGACAGCCCTAGCCGGGTGAGTTCCAGGGCCATGGTCAAACCAACCGGGCCGGCTCCCACCACCAGGGCATCGCAGGTGAGCGACGATACGTCCGCTGGCCGTGTGGTTTCGCTTTGCGTCATGGGCAAATCCTGGCACACTCGAAACTTGCACGCGGCTGCCCGGTTAACTGCGCCGCTACAACCGCTACCGCAGCTAAAACATAGCATCCTGTACCCACCGAAACGGGTCTTCGAGGCCCATTTTTAACGCTCAAGCCGGCAAAATGCCCACCCCAGTACCTAAATGGCGATTCTGCAAGCACTAAATAACCAACGCGGTGATCGATGAACGCAACCTGTCACTGGATGCTGTGGTGCGTGGCCAAGAACGAGGCCAAGGCGCTGAAGCTGCTGAACCACGTGGTCGCCCAATTACAGTGCGTGCCGTCAGAGTTTCGGTGTTATCCCGACGAGGATATCCCCGGCTTGGTCGTGTACTTTGAGACTGCCGCGGTGGGCAACACCTGGGCCGACGTGGTCTTTTCCGTGCTCTCGCTAGGACAAACGACGGCGAGGCTCTGGACGGTACTTCCCCACATGGTCGGCGGGCCACTTGAGGATGCCGTGGAAGCGTTCTCCGACGAAAGCTTTGTACCGGGTATCCGCCGCATTCAGTGGCACATCAGCAACCCTGAGCGCGCGAGGGCCGTCAATGACCTCGCGTAAAGCCGCCATCGCTCAGCGCAACTTCAGCGCATCACCGCCCTGGTAGATTCCCTCCGGAAAGCGCGCGGCCTTCGTGATAAGATGCCACAGGCCAAGGGGCTGCTTGCCGCGCGAATGGTTCCCGCTGCAGCATGCCGCCCCCTGCCCTACCGCATCAATCGCCACCGCGTCACCAACTTGTGAAAACGGATGCCGGACAGCCAACTGACTCGCGACGAGCTTGCCGAACGCTACCTCGCTCAGCTTCCTTACCAGCCTTATCCGGTTCAGGAAGAAGCCCTGCTGGCTTGGTTCACCAGCGAGCAGGGCGTTCTGGTGTGCGCTCCAACAGGCACCGGCAAAACGGTCATAGCCGAGGCAGCACTGTTCGAAGCCTTGCATACCGGCCGCATCGCCTATTACACCACGCCGCTGATCGCCCTCACCGAGCAGAAGTTTGCCGAAATGCAGGCTAACGCCATTCGCTGGGGCTTCTCGGCCGACGACGTGGGCCTGGTCACCGGCAATCGCAAGGTGAACCCCAACGCGAGGGTGCTGGTCGTTGTGGCCGAGATTCTGCTCAACCGGCTGCTGCATCCCGAAGGTTTTTCGTTCGAAGATGTCGACGCCGTGGTCATGGATGAATTCCACAGCTTCAACGACCGCGAACGCGGCATCGTGTGGGAGCTGTCGCTGGCTCTACTGCCTCGGCACGTGAGGCTCTTGCTGCTTTCGGCCACGGTAGGCAACTCGGCGGAGTTCATCTCCTGGCTGAAGCGCTCGCACGGCCGCAGCGTGGAACTGGTGGAAGGCACCGAGCGCCGCGTGCCGCTCACCTATCACTGGGTAGAAGACCTGCTGCTGAATGAACTGATCGAGGAAATGGCCAGCGGCGACGAAGCCACCCGCCGCACGCCGGCATTGATCTTCTGCTTCAACCGCGACGAGTGTTGGACGGTGGCCGAGCAACTCAAGGGCAAGCCGCTGGTGGGCAAAGCTCAGCAACAGCAACTGGCCGAGGAGCTCAAACAACACGACTGGTCCACCGGTGTCGGTTCCAAGCTGCAGCAGCTGCTGGTGCGGGGCGTGGGCGTGCATCACGCCGGCATGTTGCCCCGGTATCGCCGCATTGTTGAAGACTTGTATCTGCGCAAGTTGCTGGCCGTTACCGTCTGCACCGAAACCTTAGCGGCCGGCATCAACCTGCCTGCCCGCAGCGTGGTGCTTACGACGCTGCTCAAAGGACCGTTCGGCAAGAAAACCATGATCGAGCCTAGCGTGGCCCATCAGATCTTTGGCCGTGCCGGCCGTCCGCAGTTCGATACCGAAGGCCACGTGTACGCCCTGGCGCACGAGGACGATGTCAAAATCCTGCGTTGGCGGCAGAAGTACGAAGCCATCCCCGAAGACACCAAGGATCCCGGCCTGCTCGCCGCCAAGAAGTCCCTGAAGAAGAAACGCCCCACGCGGCGCGATAATCAGCAATATTGGACCGAGCAACAGTTCGACAAGCTGAAGTCGGCTCCCCCAGGCAAGCTGGCCAGCCGAGGGCATCTGCCCTGGCGGCTGCTGGCGTACATGCTGGAGCTTTCGCCCGAGGTGGCTCGCATCCGCCAAGTGATTCACAAGCGGCTGATGGACGAGCCCAAGATCCACGAAGGCGAAGCCACGCTGATTCGCATGCTTCGTCTGCTGCATAGCGGCGGCTACGTCACGCTGGAACCGCCCCCGCCGCAAGACGCCAACGGCAAGGCGGCTGCGAAGGACGCGGCATCTACCGCCAGCCCGTCCGACGGCGCAGCGGCAAAAGCCGAAGAAGCACCAGCGCCGGCTTCGCCCCGCAACGCGTTCGCCGCGTTCTTTGCGGAGCAGAAAGAGGCCGAGACCAAACGCACCAGTGGCTCTTCGCCGTCAGGCAACAAGCCCAAGGAAGGGGAAGCCGAGCAGGGCAAGCCGGTGTACGAACCGGTGCTGGCCCACCCCACGCCGCAACTGCAAAAGCTGCTGGTCTTCAAAAGTGTGAACCCGCTCTATGGGGCGTTTCTGCTCGAGAAGCTGGCCCTGGCCGATCGCGACGAACGGATTCAGGCTTTGGAGAGCGTGCTGGAATTGCCGGGTCCGATTGCGCGGCACTTGCCGGTACCGCCGCCCGAGGAACTGCCGCCCGGCCCGTTGGCCACCGAATATCTCGACACCGAGCTGTTGACGCGAGGCCTGATGCTTCCGCCCAGCGAGGAAGAAGAGGAACCGCGAGGCCGAGGTGGTCGAGGCGGACGGGACCGCGATCGCGACCGAGACAACGAGGACGAAGGGCCTCGGATGCCGCCGCTCGCCGATAAGTTGCGGCTACTGTTTGATGCCGAGTTTCCGCGCGTGCCTGACCTGCGCACCCAAGCGGTTTGGGCGGCGGGCGAGATTCTCAGGGCAGGCGGCGACTTCAACAAGTTTGTCAAAGCCCGGGATCTCGTGAAGCAGGAAGGCATCATCTTCCGCCACCTGCTGCGGCTCATCCTGCTGTGCAGCGAGTTTGCCCAACAGACGCCCGAGGGCGTTGATCCGACGGCCTGGCAGAGCGATTTCCGCGAGATTGCCGACAGGCTGACCGAAATCTGCCGAGCGGTCGATCCGGAAAGCACCGACAAGATGATCGAGGAAATGGCGGCTCCCGACGTGGTCGATGCCGAAACGCTCGACACCAAGAGTTGAAACGGTTGCGGCTCTCGGGCGCCAACCAAGCTAACAAAAGCAACAACGGGGCCGGCGACCAAACACACCGGCCCCGTTGCCATTGAATAGCGCCGCCTGCACAGGCGGCGGGGGAGCTTACAAGTTGCCCCGGGCAGCCTGCTCGCGTTCGATCGCTTCAAACAGGCTGCGGAAGTTGCCCTTGCCGAAGGCGTTGCTGCCCCGGCGCTGGATGATCTCGTAAAACAGCGTAGGGCGGTCTTCCACAGGCCTGGTAAAGATTTGCAGCAGGTAGCCCTGGTCGTCGCGGTCCACCAGGATGCCCAATTGCTTGATCGCGGCAATGTCTTCGGCAATGGGGCCGACGCGTTCCTCCAGGTCTTCGTAATACGCCTCAGGAATCCGCAGGAAGTCCACGCCATTGTCGCGCAGCACGCTCACCGTGTGAATGATGTCGCTGGTCAGTAGAGCGATGTGCTGCACGCCTGGGCCGCCATTGAACTCCAGGTATTCGGCGATCTGGCTCTTGCGTTTGCCTTCGGCCGGTTCGTTGATGGGGAACTTGATGCGCCCCGTGGGGTCGGCCATGACCTTGCTGCGGAGAGCCGTGAAGTCGGTGGAGATATCCTTGTCGTCGAACGACATGAACTGGTGGAACCCGAGCACCCGGTTGTAATAGGTGCCCCAATCGTTCATGCGGCCGCCTTCGACGTTGCCCACAATGTGGTCGATTGCCCGCAAACCGGCCCCGGCTTGCGGCTTGCGACGAATCTGGTAACCCGGCAGGAACGGCCCGCGATAGTCGGCCAGCGAAATGAACGAGTGCAGGGTATCGCCGTATGCACGGATCTTGGCCCGGCGAACCTGGCCGTATTGGTCGCGCAGGTCGTATGGTTCGCGTTCGACGTGGGCCCCCCGGGCAACCGCCTCCGCGAACGTGGCATCGACATCATCGACCAGAAACGCGATATCGAGCACGCCGTCGCCGTGCCGCTTGAGGTAGTCGGACATCGGGTCTTCCGGGAACAGGGGCGTGCTGACCACCAGGCGAATCTTGCCCTGCTCGAGCACGTACGACGCCTGGTCGCGTACCCCGGTTTCTGGCCCCGCGTACGCCAACTGCGAGAAACCGAACGCCTTGCGGTAGTAGAACGCGGCCTGCTTGGCGTTGCCGACCAATAGTTCGACGTGATGGATCGCCTTGAGCGGTAGCGGCTCCGACATGCTGCTTCCTCCTGAACCGGCCTGAACGGGGGGGCGATATGGAAAAGGCACACGCGATGCCGCCGGTGGCACCGCGGCGAGGCCCCGCGAGCGAGAAGTGAAAGGGGCGGCAGCCGCAGCCTTGGCCCGAGCGCATGCGACGAACGCGCTGCGCAAAGCCGGCCGCGGTGCCATACCCATTCTACGAGGGCCGCGGCAAGTTGGCCGGGCGAACGGTGCAACCCCTTGGAATGTTGGAAGATCGGCGGGCTCGCTCCCTGGACACCGCCGCCTGCCGGCGAGATTGCGTCGGCGAATCGCCTGGTTGCCGCCCGGCGTTACTTCACCATCTGCGGCTCAAACGTCACGCCGGGAATCGCCGCGCACAGTACCTGTTCGATCCGTTCGACGAAGACGAATTCCAGGTCCTTGCGGACATGCTCGGGCACGTCTTCCAGGTCGGCCTCATTCTGCTTCGGCAGGATGACCCGCCGCATCCGCGAACGATGGGCGGCCAGTACCTTCTCCTTGATACCTCCAACCGGCAGCACCAAACCGCTGAGGCTGATTTCGCCCGTCATGGCAGTTTCGCTATCAACAGGCCGGCCGGTGAACAGCGAAGTCAGGGCCGTGGCAATCGTCACGCCGGCCGAAGGGCCGTCCTTAGGTGTGGCACCGGCGGGCACGTGGATATGCACGCCGTGTTCCAGCGTCTCAGGCTTGACGCCCAGCCGACTGGAGAACGACTGGATGAAGCTGAGCGCTGCCAGGGCCGATTCTCGCATCACGTCGCCCAGTTTGCCCGTAAGCTTGACGTCGGCTCCCCGGCGCAGCAGCACGGCTTCCACGTACAGTACTTCGCCGCCGGCAGGCGTATACGCCAGCCCGGCAGCCACGCCCGGCGGCAAGTCGCGTCGCAAGTCCTCCTGAAAGAACCGTTCGCGGCCTAGCAGCTCAGTCAGGTCCTCTGGGCCGATCGTGGCCGGTTCCGTTTCGCCTTGAGCAAACCGCCGAGCCACCTTGCGGCACACGCGGCCGATCACGCGTTCCAACTCGCGCACGCCGGCTTCGCGCGTGTACCGGCGAATCAGGCGATTCAGCGTCTGATCTGGTAACGTAAGCTGCTCAGGCGTGAGGCCGTTCTGCTCTAATTGGCGCGGCACCAGGTACCGCTGCGCGATGTGCAGCTTGTCGTCCTCGGTATAGCCCGACAGGCGAATGATCTCCATCCGATCCAGCAGCGGTTCGGGAATGGTTTCCAACGTGTTAGCCGTGGCGATGAAGAACACGGCCGACAGGTCAAACGGCAGGTTCAGATAGTTGTCGTGAAATGCGTGATTTTGGGCCGGGTCGAGGATTTCGAGCAGGGCCGAGGTCGGATCGCCCCGGAAATCGCGGCCAACCTTGTCGACTTCGTCCAGCATCAACAGCGGGTTGCGCACGCCAGCCCGGCGAATCGCCTGGATGATGCGGCCAGGCATCGCGCCGATGTACGTGCGGCGATGGCCGCGCAGCTCTGACTCATCGTGCAGACCGCCCAGGCTCATGCGTTCGAACTTGCGGCCGAGCGACCGGGCAATGGACTGGCCTAGCGACGTTTTGCCAACGCCCGGCGGCCCCACAAAGCACAGGATTGGCGCCTTGGCCTGAGGGTTGAGCTTGAGCACAGCCAAGTGCTCCAGAATCCGCTCTTTGACGTCCTCCAGGTCGTAATGATCCTCGTCGAGCACCTGCTGAGCCCGCTCCAGATCGAGTACGTCCTGCGTCATTTCATCCCAGGGCAGCTCCAGCACCAGTTCCAGGTAGCTGCGCGTGAGTTGATGCTCCGGCGAGGCTGAGGGGATCTGTTGTAACCGGCTCAGATCGCGTTCCGCTTCTTTGCGGACATTCTCGGGCAACTTGGCTTCATCGAGCCGCTCGCGAAGCTGATTGATGTCGGCTTCGGCCGGGTCGGTTTCGCCTAGCTCTTGTTGGATCGCCCGGAGCTGTTGCCGGAGCAGGTATTCGCGCTGCTCCTTGGACATTTCGGTCTGCGCCTGGCTGGCAATTTTCTGGCGTAGCTCCAGCACCTGAGCTTCGTGCGAGATGAAGCTCAGCATCAGCCGCAGCGCATCCACTCGCGTGTTGGCCGACAGAAGCTGCTGCTCCTTGGCCAGGTCGATCGGCAGCATCGAGCCCAGCAGATAGACCTGCTTGAGTGGGTCTTTGAACTCGGCCAGCATCTGTGTGATGCCAGCCCGGGCTTGCGGTTGCAGCATCTCGATGATACGGGCGGCCTGCTCCTCGATGGAGCGCTGCAAGGCTTCCACCTCGGGCCCGCCGTCATCGGGCTCAGGCAGCAGTCGCACCCGAGCCGCCAGGTACGGCTTATCGGGCTGCGGCTGCAGCAGCACCACCCGCTGCTGGCCTTGGACGATGACCTGCACGCCGCCGTCACTGCGCTGCATCTTCTTGATGACCGCCAGGGTCGCCACCTCGAACAGGTCTTCGACCGTGGGTTCTTCCTGATTGGGGTCCTTCTGGCTGGCTACCACCAGTAGCTTGTCTTCGCTGCTGCTGGCCTCTTCCACGGCGGCAATCGACGCCGGGCGGCCCACCACCAGCGGCATCATCAAATCAGGGAAAAGAACGCTGCTCTTGAGCGGAAGGATCGGATAGATGCTCGTTTGGACAAGTTCACTCATGGCTTCTCCACAATCTGAGCAGTTCGATCATGCAGTTGAGCAGGCGGCCGCGCACGGCCTGGGCAATCGTTCGTTTATGCGTGGACCGCGGCCGTTTCCTTCACCTCCTGGGGCGCAACGACGTACACGCACGC
>Ga0182737_1003189_pt1 | contig 12395 bp, 12 predicted proteins | sample eDN5th30CBELigOP_FD_128878 | JGI IMG/M metagenome (GOLD analysis project Ga0182737, IMG submission 128878) | Enriched Organic Plus compost microbial communities from Emeryville, California, USA - eDNA 5th pass 30_C BE-Lig OP (version 2) (version 2) ... | reverse complement strand
TGGACCATCGCCTGCGACCTAAACCGCATCACGCTGCTGGACGTGCACGAGGCGGTCGGCGGCCCCCGCATCTTCGCCATCGGCAACGAGACCGACCATCCGGGATGCGCGGTGGAGCGGGTGGTCAATGCGGCGCTGGACGACGCGCTGCGCCGTGCCGAGGCGCTGCTGGTCGAACGGCTGGGCGCGATCTCGCTGGCTGATCTCGCGCGCGACTTCGATGCGGTCTGCCGAAGGCAAGGGGGCGGGACGCTGGACCACGAGCTGGCCGTGCGGCCGCCGCAGGCGCCCTGAGGGCGGCCGGGCGCTGCCCCGTTATTTCTTCTTGCTGCCGATCCGGCTTTCGGTGCCCTTGACCAGGCGACCGATGTTGGCGCGGTGCCGGTAGAAGAGCAGCACGACGATGATTACCAGCGCGCCCGTGACGGGCGCGCGCGCGGTCCAGGCCACGCCCGAGCCGAAGACATAGTAGAGCGGCGCGAAGAACGCCGCCGCCAGCGCCGCCAGGGACGAGTAGCGCGAGAAGATTGCCACGATCAGCCAGGTGGCGGCGGTGGCCACGGCCAGCCAGGGCTGGATGGCGGCCAGGATGCCGAGCGCGGTGGCCACGCCCTTGCCGCCCTTGAAGCCCAGGAACAGCGGGTACAGGTGGCCCAGGAACACTGCCAGGGCAACCAGCGCATAGGCGTTCCACGACAGCCCCGGCGCCAGCCGCTGCGCCAGCCACAGGGCGAACCAGCCCTTGGCGGCATCGCCCAGCAGCGTCAGCGCCGCGGCCATCTTGCTACCCGAACGCAGCACATTGGTGGCTCCCGGGTTTTTCGAACCGTAACTGCGCGGGTCCTGCAGGCCCATCAGCCGGCTGACCACCACGGCAAACGGAATCGAGCCGATCAGGTAGGCCAGCAGGACCAGCGCGGCGCTGAAATACAGGGAGGAAGCGGTTTCGACCATGGGCGTCGGGCGGCAGCGATAGGAAGGATATGGCTGCGGATTCTACCGCGCGGGCCGGACCAGTGCCGTACAATCGGTTGCCTCGCGGCGCGCTCTGTTAAACGGAAGTATTGATGCGTATCCTGGTTTCCAACGACGATGGCTACAACGCCCCGGGCCTGCAGGCCCTGGTCGAGGCGTTGTCCGGACTGGCCGAGCTCACCGTCGTCGCGCCCGAGACCAACCATAGCGGCGCTTCCAATTCGCTCACGCTGAACCGCCCGCTGTCGGTGCGCACCGCGTCCAACGGCTATATCTACGTCAACGGCACGCCCTCCGACTGTGTGCACGTCGCGCTGACCGGCCTGATGGACGCGCGCCCCGACCTGGTCGTCTCGGGCATCAACAACGGCGCCAACATGGGCGACGACACCCTCTATTCGGGCACGGTGGCCGCGGCCTCCGAAGGCTACCTGTTCGGCATCCCGGCCATTGCGTTCTCCCTCTTCGAGAAGGGCTGGGAGCACCTGGATTCCGCCGCCCGCGCGGCGCGCCACGTCGTCGAACGGCAACTGGCCGATCCGCTGGGCGCGCCGGTGCTGCTCAACGTCAATATTCCCAACCGCCGCTACGAAGACCTGGCGGGTTTCGAGGTCACGCGGCTGGGCAAGCGCCATCCGTCCGAGCCCGTGGTGCGCACCACCACGCCATATGGCGACACGGTCTACTGGATCGGCGCGGTGGGCCTGGCCGCCGACGCCGCACCCGGCACGGACTTCCACGCGGTGGCGCAGGGGGCGGTGGCCATCACGCCGCTGCGGCTGGACCTCACCCAGCACAGCCAGCTCGACGAAGTGCGGGCCTGGGCGGAGCCCCTATGATCAACAAGCGCCATCCCCCCGACGAACTCATCCGCGCACCGCGCCCGGGCGTGCGCCGCAGCATTGCCGGTGTGGGGCCCGGCATCACCCCGGCCAACAGCAACACGCGCATCTCGGCGGCCACGCTGCAGCGCCCGTCCGCGCTGTCGGCGGAGCCGGCCAGCGGCAACCTGGGCCTGAACTCCGACCGCTTGCGCCAGGCCATGGTGCAAAGGCTGCGCGCGCAGGGCATCACCAACGAACGCGTGCTGGGCGCCATGGCTGCGGTGCCGCGCCATCTGTTCGTCGACGAAGCCCTGGCCAGCCGCGCATACGAAGACGCGGCATTGCCCATCGGCCATTCGCAGACCATCTCGCAGCCCTGGGTGGTGGCCCGCATGATCGCCGCGGCCTGCGAAGACCGTGAACCCACGCGCGTGCTCGAAGTCGGGGCGGGCTGCGGCTACCAGGCCGCCGTGCTGGCGCAGTTCGTGCGCGAGGTCCATGCCATCGAGCGCATCCGTGGCCTCTTCGAACTGGCGCGCACCCATCTGCGGGCGCTGCGGCTGGCCACGCGCGTGCGCCTCGTCCATGGCGACGGCATGCTGGGCCTGCCCGGCGTGGCGCCGTTCGATGCTATTGTTGTAGCTGCGGCGGGCCTGAGCATTCCTCAGGCCCTGCTTACGCAACTGGCGCCCGGCGGGCGGCTGATCGCGCCCGAGGGCGGCAACCATCAGCGGCTCGTGCTGATCGAACGCACCGGCACGGCCAGCTGGAGCCGCCGCGAACTCGAGGCCGTACGCTTTGTGCCCCTGCGGGCCGGAACACAATCTTGAGCAAACAGGAGAACCGTATGCTCAACGGGCAGTTACCACTGACCGATGCCATCTCTCCCGGCGCGTCCGCGCGCCTTCCCCGCCTGGCTTTCACGGCGGTAATCCTTCTGGTCCTGGCGGGCTGCGCCTCGGGTCCCGCGCACCGCGCTCCCATCGTCGACCTTTCGCACGAATCCACCACGCCGTCGACGGCCAGCGCCACGGTGCCGTCCGGCAGCACCTATGTGGTCAAGCCGGGCGACAGCCTCTACCGCATCGCCCGCAACAACAACCTGGATGTCGAAAACCTCAAGCGCTGGAACAGCATCAACGATGCCAACCAGATCTCGGTAGGCCAGGTCATCAAGCTGTCGGGTCCGGCCTCGGCGCCGACGCCGATCGCGTCGACGACGACCGCGCCGGCCCCATCCGGCCACAGCGAGCCCGTACCGCTGGATCCGCCGCCTGCGAACAATGCACCGGCCCCGGCCAATCCTCCGGCCGCGGTGCCTGCCGCGCCGGCGCCCACCCCGACTCCGCCGCGCGCCGCCGATGCCGGCGTCATCTCGTGGGGCTGGCCGGCGCAGGGCGCGGTCATGCAGACCTTCAACAGCAATACCAAGGGCATCGACATCGCCGGCTCGCCCGGCGATCCCGTGGTGGCCGCGGCCGACGGCAAGGTCATGTACAGCGGCAAGGGCGTGCGCGGCTATGGCAACCTCGTCATCATCAACCACGAGAATGGCTTCATCACGGCCTACGCGCACAACCGGGCCCTGATGACCAAGGCCGGCCAGAACGTCAAGCGCGGCGCCAAGATCGCCGAGATCGGCGATACCGACGCCAACGAGCCCAAGCTGCACTTCGAGGTCCGTCGCCAGGGCACGCCGGTCGACCCGCTGCAGTATCTGCCTCCGCGATGACACCCACCCTGGTTTTCGATCTCGAGACGCTGCCCGACGTGGCCGGCCTGCGCCGGCTGCACGGCTGGGGCCCCGACGTCCCGGACCTGGAGGTGGCCGAGCGCGCCTTCGCGGCGCGGCGCGAGGCCGTGGGGCACGACTTCCTGCCCCTGCACCTGCACCGCGTGGCGGTGGTGGGCTGCGTGTTCCGCGACGACCAGGGCTTTCGCGTCAAGACACTGGGCCAGCCCGATGATCCCGAGCCCGTGCTGCTGGCCGGCTTCTTCAAGACCATCGAGCGCTACACCCCGCGGCTGGTCAGCTGGAACGGCTCGGGCTTCGACCTGCCCGTGCTGCACTACCGCAGCCTCATCCACGGCGTGCCTGCGCCGCGCTACTGGGACATGGGCGAGGAAGACCGCGAGTTCAAGTTCAACAACTACATCAGCCGCTACCATAACCGTCACGTCGACCTGATGGACCTGCTGGCCAAGTACAACGGCCGCGCCAATGCGCCGCTCGATGAACTGGCCAAGTTGTGCGGCTTTCCCGGCAAGCTCGGCATGGACGGCAGCAAGGTCTGGGAGGCCTGGAACCAGGGCCAGGCCGACGCGGTGCGCGCCTACTGCGAGACCGACGTAGTCAACACCTGGCTGGTCTACTGCCGTTTCCGCTTCCTGCGCGGCGAACTGGACATGGCCGCCTACGAGGCCGAGATCGCCCTGGTGCGCGACACGCTGGCCGCCAGCGACGCGCCGCACTGGAAGGAATACCTGGCCGCCTGGGACGCCGCCTAACCTGGCCGCGCAGCGCGCGAGAAGGCGGAGCAATCGACTGAAACAACGCGTGGGGTGCGCGAAACCCGGCTGAAACCGGGCCCGCCGCACAATGGCCTCGCGTTTCAACCTTTCAGGAGATTCCTCATGTCCCGATACGCGATCCGTTCCACGCTGGCTGGCCTGACCCTTGCCCTGACCGCGGGCGTGGTGGCCACTCCGTCCTTTGCCGCGGCCGCGGCCGATGCGCCCGTCGCTTCCAGCCAGAAGGAAGGCCGGCACGGCCACCACCATCGCGCCGCGATGGGCCGCGGCGGCATGGTGATTCCCGGCCTGGGCCCGGTGTCCAAGGCCCAGCTCGAGTCGCTGAAGCTCGACGCCGACCAGCAAGCCCTGATCAAGCAGGCGCGCGACGCCCAGCGCGAGCTGTTCAAGGCCCGCCGCGAAGCGGGCGCCAGCCGCCACGCGCTGCTCGACAAGCAGCTGGCCGACGGTAAGCTCGATCCGCGCGCGCTGCTGTCGGCGTCCGAGTCCGGCCGCGACCAGTTCCGCGAACAGGCCGGCAAGGTGCGCGACCAGTGGCTGGCCGTGTGGGACAGCCTGAACGATACCCAGCGCGGCCAGGTGGCCGAGATCGTCAAGGAACGCCAGGCGCGGATGAAGCAGCGCCACGCCAAGATGGCCGAGCACGCCAAGCAGTGGCGCGCCGCCCACCAGCAGGCCGCTGCCGGCGCCAGCTGATGCCCAGGCCGGCAGGCGCGTCGCCCGCCGGCAGCCGATCCTCCTCGAAGCCCCGGAGACCTGCAGGTTTCCGGGGTTTTTGCATGGGCGGCTCGGACAGGGCGGGCGCGCGGCACCGATGTCGGCCGCGCCGCTGGCGGCAGACGGCGCACAAGGTCGGGGCAGGGGGCGCGACAACCGCACTGCAATGGTGCGCGGGGACGGCCATGATGCGGCGCGGTGGAGCTCAAAGCGGTGCGTGCAGCCGCAAGCGCCGGGCGCGGCACGCGACCGCAACTTGGCACGGATCGTGCTTGAGTTCTTGCAAGCCGGTTCCGATTCTGTCGATTCGTGTCCGGCGTCGGGCATGTGGAGTTTGCCCGTTCCCTCAATCTGCTCAGGAACGTACTCATGAAGAAGACGCTGCTTGCCTCCTCGTTCGCGGTTGCCCTTGCGTCGAGCCTCACGCCGGCCGCCTACGCCGAATCCACCGATCTCGGCGCGGGCTTCTCGCTGTCCGGCAATGCTGCCATCGTCAGCGACTACCGCTTCCGCGGCTTCTCGCAGACGGACTTCCGGCCGGCGGCGCAGCTGGGCTTCGACATCACGCACTCGTCCGGCTTCTACATCGGCAACTGGAACTCCAACGTGTCCGACTTCGTGATCAACGAAGGCAACCTGGAGATGGACTTCTACGGCGGCTGGCGCGGCCCGGTGCTGGGCGACCTCGGCCTGGACGTGGGCGTGCTGCACTACTACTACCCCGGCTCGTCCTCGGCCAAGAGCGGCGGCAACATCAACAACACCGATCTCTATCTGGGCCTGAGCTACGGCAACTACTCGCTGAAGTACTCGTACACGCCCAGCGACTTCTTCGGCGTGGCCGACACCGACGGCACCTGGTACCTGGACGGCAGCGCCGCGTTCGACCTGGGCGACGGCTGGGGCATCAACGCCCACGTCGGCTTCCAGCGCCTGAAGGGCGCGGTGTCGTACACGGCCGATGGCGACCACATCAGCGGCTACGTGGACTACAAGCTGGGCATCACCAAGGACCTGAAGGGCTGGGTCGTGGGGCTGGCCGCGGTCGGCGCCAGCCACGACAACTGGCTGCCCACCAAGTACGGCCATCCCTCGGGCCGCCTGGGCGCCGTGTTCTCGGTATCCCGTACGTTCTAAGCGCATTGGCCGGCTCGCGCAGCCGGCCGCCGGCGACGCGGCGCGGACCTTGCCCGGCCAGGGCGGGCCGCCCGCGTTTTCGTTTCCGTCCGCGCACCTTTTACAATGCCAGGTTGCCTGTGAATCTGGATTGCGCGAGATGTCCGAAGTTCTGAAGATCGAGTCCCTGGACCTGGAAGCCAGGGGCATCGCCCGCCGCGACGGCAAGGTCGTGTTCGTGGAAGGCGCCCTGCCGGGCGAACGCGTGGCGGTCGAGACGGTGCGGCGCAAACCCTCGTACGAGATCGCCCGTGTGCAGGACGTGCTGTCGCCCTCGTCGCAGCGCGTCGTGCCGCGCTGTCCGCACTTCGGCGTGTGCGGCGGCTGTGCCATGCAGCACATGGAGCCCGCGGCCCAGGTCGCCATCAAGCAGCGCGCCCTGGAAGACACCTTCTGGCATATCGGCAAACTGCGCCCGGCGCGCATGCTGCCGCCGCTGCATGGCCCCACGTGGGGCTACCGCTATCGCGCGCGCCTGTCCGTGCGCGTGGTGCCCAAGAAGGGTGGGGTGCTGGTGGGTTTCCACGAGCGCAAGAGCAGCTACGTGGCGGACATGCGCGAATGCCATGTGCTGCCGCCCGCGGTCAGCGCCATGCTGATGCCGCTGCGCGCGCTGGTCTCGCAGCTGTCGGCGCCCGACCGCATGCCGCAGATCGAGGTGGCGCTGGGCGATGCGGCCACGGTGCTGGTGCTGCGCCACCTGGTGCCGCTGACCGACGCCGACCTGGCCTGTCTGCGCGCCTTCGCGGCGCGCCACGGCGTGCAATGGTGGCTGCAGCCCAAGGGGCCCGATACCGTGCATCCGCTGGAGCCCGAGCACGCCGACGTGCTGGCCTACGCGCTGCCCGAGTTCGGCCTGCGCATGCCGTACCGTCCCACGGATTTCACCCAGGTCAACCATTCCATCAACCGCGCCATGGTGTCGCGGGCCTTGATGCTGCTGGACGTGCAGCCCCAGGATCGCGTGGCCGACCTGTTCTGCGGCCTGGGCAACTTCACGCTGCCGCTGGCCACGCAGGCGCGCGAAGTGGTGGGCGTCGAGGGTAGCAAGGCGCTGACCGACCGCGCGCTGCAGGCCGCCGAGCGCCATGGCCTGGCCGCCAGCACGCGCTTTGCCACGCTGAACCTGTTCGAGGTCGACGCGCAATGGCTGCGCAGCCTGGGCCGTTTCGACCGCATGCTGATCGATCCGCCGCGCGAGGGCGCCCAGGCCGTCTCTCAGGCGCTGGCGCAGCTGGCGCCTGGCGAGCGGCCGCGCCGCATCGTCTACGTGTCGTGCAACCCCGCCACGCTGGCCCGCGACGCCGCCATCCTGGTGCACGAGGGCGGCTATGCGCTGCGCAGCGCCGGCGTCATCAACATGTTCCCGCACACCGGCCACGTCGAGTCCATCGCGGTGTTCGAGTCGCTGGACGATGCCGCCGTGCTGGCCGCGCAGACGCAGGCGGCGCAGAAGGCGCGCCAGCAGGACGAAGCGGGCCAGTCGATGCCCGCCGCGGCCGAGGCGGCCTGAGGCAGGCCCTGGCCATGCCGGGCGGCATGGCCGGGCGCGCAAGCACAGGTGCCGATTGCGGCAGGTGACGAGCCGCCCGTTGCGATCGGACGGGGCCTCAGCGCTTGGGGGCGCCGTCCGTGTCCTTGCCCGTGCAGTCGGCGCAGTCTCCCTGCACCTCGTCCTGCGCGTGACCGCCCAGTTCTTCCAGGATGGGGCATTGCGGCCGCGCATCGCCGTGGCAATGCTGCGCCAGGTGCTTCAGAGTGTCGGCCATCTGCTGCAGCTCGGCGGCCTTGCGTTCCAGTTCCGCCACGTGCTGCAGGGCGATGCGGCGCACGTCCGCGCTGGCGCGGCCGCGGTCGCGCCACAGCGCCAGCAGCTCGTGCATCTGCTCCACCGAAAAGCCCAGCCCGCGCGCGCGGCGCACGAAGCGCAGCGTGTGCAGGTCGTTCTCGCCGTAGACGCGGTAGCCCGCGCCGGTGCGCCCGGCCGGGGCGATCAGGCCGATGGTCTCGTAGTAGCGGATCATCTTGGCCGACACGCCGGTGGCCCGCGAGGCCTGTCCGATGTTCATGAGGCCGCTCCTGCGGGGGAAAACGCCGCCGCGCGCGGTAGGGCGGCCGGCTGAAAGGCCTTCAGGCGCAGCGCATTGCCCACCACGAACACGCTGGACAGCGCCATGGCGCCCGCCGCCAGCATGGGCGAGAGCAGCAGGCCGAAGGCGGGGTACAGCGCGCCCGCGGCCAGCGGAATCAGCGCCGCGTTGTAGGCGAAGGCCCAGAACAGGTTCTGGCGGATGTTGGCCAGCGTGGCGCGGCTGAGCGCCACCGCGTTAGGCACGCCGTGCACGTCGCCCGACATCAGCACCACCGAGGCGGCTTCGATGGCGACGTCGGTGCCGGTGCCGATGGCCACGCCGACATCGGCCGCCGCCAGCGCGGGTGCGTCGTTGATGCCGTCGCCCACGAAGGCCACCTTGCCGGCGCCGTCGCGCAGCGCGCGCACCGCCTGCACCTTGCCTTCGGGCAGCACCTCGGCATGGACCTCGTCCACGCCCAGCCGGCGCGCCACCGCCTGCGCGGTCTCGCGGTTGTCGCCGGTGATCATGACCGTGCGCAGGCCCTGTGCGTGCAGGGCGGCGACGGCATCCGCCGCCTCGGGCTTGACGGGGTCGGCCACCGCGGCCATGGCTGCCGCGCGACCGTCGATGGCCACGTAGATGGGGGTCTTCCCGTCGCGGCCCCATTCGGCGGCCTGCGCGCCGAATCCGCCGACGTCCACGCCATGCGCAGCCATCAGCCGCGCCGCGCCGGCCAGCACCCGGTGGCCCTGCACGCGGCCCGACACGCCGACGCCCGTTTCGGCCTGAAAGTCTTCAGCGGCGGGCAGCGTCAGGCCGCGCTCGCGCGCCGCGGCGACGATCGCCTGCGCGATCGGGTGTTCGGAGCGGGCTTGCAGTCCGGCCAGCAGGCGCAGCACCTCGGCTTCGTCTTCGCCGGCGGCGACGCGCAGCGCGGCCAGCGCGGGCTTGCCCTGCGTCAGGGTGCCGGTCTTGTCGAAGGCCACGACCCGTACGTCGCGCAGCGCCTGCAGTGCGTCGCCCTGGCGAAACAGCACGCCGAGCTCGGCGGCGCGGCCCGTGCCCACCATGATGGACGTGGGCGTGGCCAGCCCCATGGCGCACGGGCAGGCAATGATGAGCACGGCCACCGCGTTGACCAGCGCGTGCGCCAGCGCCGGCTCGGGGCCCCACGCCAGCCAGGCGGCAAAGGTGAGCATGGCCGCGGCCATCACCGCCGGCACGAACCAGGCCGTGACGCGGTCCACCAGCGCCTGGATCGGCAGCCGCGCACCCTGGGCGTTCTCGACCATCCGGATGATGCGCGCCAGCATGGTGTCCGCACCGGTACGCGTGACGCGCAGCGTGAAGCTGCCGGACGTGTTCAGTGTGCCGCCGGTGGCGGCCATGCCCGAGGCCTTGTGCACCGGGACGGGCTCGCCCGTCAGCATCGACTCGTCCACATACGAGCCGCCTTCGACGATCTCCCCATCGACCGGAATCTGTTCGCCGGGCCGCACCAGCACGGTGTCGCCCGGCCGCACGTCGGCGATGGGCACGTCCACCGGCTGCCCGTCCCGCAGCACGCGCGCGCTGCGCGGCTGCAGCCCCACCAGCCGTTGGATGGCCGCGCCCGTGCGGCCCTTGGCGCGGGCCTCCAGCATGCGGCCCAGCAAGATCAGCGTGACGATGACGGCGGCGGCCTCGAAGTACACATTGCGCGTGCTGCCGGGCAGCCACGCGGGCGCGAAGGTGGCCACGGTGGAATAGGCCCAGGCCGCGCCGGCGCCCAGCGCCACCAGCGAATTCATCTCGGGCGCCCGGCGCGCCAGTGCAGCCAGGCCGATGGCGAAGAACTGCCGGCCCGGCCAGGCCAGCACGAGCGTGGTCAGCACGAACTGCAGCAGCCAGCTGTTGCGCTGGCCCAGCGTGGCGTCGATAGCGTGATGCCAGGCAGGCAGCAGATGTCCGCCCATCTCCAGGACCAACACCGGCAGCGTCAGGACGGCCGCGATCCAGAACCCGCGGCGCAGGCGGCGCGCCTCGGCATCGCGGGATGCGGCCTGGCGGGCGGCGTGGTCGTCCTGGGCCCGGATGGCGCGGGCGTCGTAGCCGGCCTTGCTCGCGGCGGCCAGCAACGCCTCGATGGGGGCGGCGCCCTCGTACGACACGCGGGCACGCTCGGTGGCCAGGTTGACGCTGGCCTCGCGCACGCCCGGGACCGCCGACAGGGCCTTCTCGACCCGCTTCACGCAGGAGGCGCAGGTCATGCCTTCGACGGCCAGTTCCAGTTGGCCGGAGGGAGAGGAAAGGGCGGACATGAGGAATCTCGGTGGAGGGGACGACGTCAGTGTCATCCTTCCCATGATGGTAAGGTCAAGCGCCGATCCGCGGCGGGCGATACTTGACCTTACCATGATTGGAAGGTCTAACCTTGCACCGTTCCTCGTTTCAGGAGATCCGGCATGACCCTCGAATTCCTCGTCCCCGACATGACCTGCGGGCACTGTGTCAAAAGCATTACCTCGGCCGTGCAGGCCGTCGAGCCCTCCGCCCGGGTGCAGGCCGACCTGGCCTCGCACCGCGTCACCGTGTCCGGAACGTCCCGGGTGGAGCAGGTGCGCCAGGCCATCCAGGACGCGGGGTACGAGACGCAGCCCGCCTGACGAAGACGCGGATCCCGCCCGGTAGATCCAGCCGGGCGGGTAAAGACTATTACAAACTTATTTGTATAAGTTATTGACTATCGATCAATTAAGATAATTGAATTGGATAAATAAATAGTCAGTATTTATCATTCTCCTCCATGACAGCCATCCCGCTGCTGTCCCGTTTCCGACCCCGAGGAGAATTTCGAATGCTGCAAAACCGCGAAGGCCAACGCGTTCCCGACGTTACGTTCCCCGTCCGCGAGGGCAACGCCTGGAAGAAACTGACCACCGACGAGCTGTTCAAGGACAAGACCGTCGTCGTGTTCTCGCTGCCGGGCGCCTTCACGCCCACCTGCTCGTCGTCCCACCTGCCGCGCTACAACGAGCTGGCCCCGGCCTTCCGCGCCGCCGGCGTCGACGCCATCGTGTGCGTGTCGGTCAACGATACCTTCGTGATGAACGAATGGGCGCAAGACCAGGAGTCGGAGAACATCGTGCTGCTGCCAGACGGCAACGGCGACTTCACCGAAGGCATGGGCATGCTGGTCGACAAGCGCGACCTGGGCTTCGGCAAGCGCAGCTGGCGCTATTCCATGCTGGTGAAAAACGGCGTGGTCGAGAAGATGTTCATCGAGCCCGAGAAGGAAGGCGATCCCTTCGAAGTGTCGGACGCCGACACCATGCTGGACTACATCGCCCCGAACGCCAAGAAGCCCGACCAGGTGGTCGTGTTCTCCAAGCCGGGTTGCCCGTTCTGCATCGAGGCCAAGGGCCTGCTGGAATCGCGCGGCTACTCGCCGATCGAGATTCCGCTGGAGCACAAGGTGCGCGGCCGTGTCATCGGCGCAGTCTCGGGCAAGGCCACGGCGCCGCAGGTGTTCATCAACGGTTCGCTGATCGGCGGCCTGGAAGACCTGAAGGCCTACCTGGCCTGATGCCGGCCCGGCCGCCGCGCGCCATGTCCGCGCGGCGGCCCCGTTGCACGCACCCACGAGGATAGAGATGAAGATTCTGCACACCGATGTCGCCGTCATTGGCGCGGGCACCGCCGGCCTGGGGGCTTATCGTGCCGCGCGCGCCGCGGGCAAGCGCGCCTTGCTGATCGAGGGCGGGCAATACGGCACCACCTGCGCGCGGGTCGGCTGCATGCCGTCCAAGCTGCTGATCGCCGCGGCCGAGGCGGCGCATGCCGCCGCGCACACGGACCCGTTCGGCGTGCGGGTCGAAGGCCCTATCCGGGTGGACGGCGCGGCGGTGATGGACCGCGTCAAGCGCGAGCGGGACCGCTTTGTCGGCTTCGTGCTGGAAGGCGTGGAGAACATCCCCGCCGAGGACAAGCTGCGCGGCCATGCCCGTTTCGTTTCCGACACGGTGCTGCTCGTTGACGAGCACACCGAAGTGCGGGCGGGCAGCGTGGTGATCGCCACCGGCTCGTCGCCGAGCATTCCTGCGGCCCTGCGCGCGTT
>Ga0182737_1003183_pt1 | contig 12420 bp, 4 predicted proteins | sample eDN5th30CBELigOP_FD_128878 | JGI IMG/M metagenome (GOLD analysis project Ga0182737, IMG submission 128878) | Enriched Organic Plus compost microbial communities from Emeryville, California, USA - eDNA 5th pass 30_C BE-Lig OP (version 2) (version 2) ... | reverse complement strand
CGGCCGCCATTCGATCGCGGCGAGGCGTCCTTCGAACTGGTGACGCCCAAGCATGCCCTGGTGGGGCGAGTCGTGCCAGAAGGTTCCGCCGGCTGGGTTCCGCTGGGCGAGGTGCTCGAAGTTCAGCCGCTGCCTGAGCCGGTAGACGCTGCCAGACGGCGTCAGGTATTCCAGACTCGCAACAGCGCGGAGAGTGTGGAGCGGCTCGCTCGCGAGCTGTGTGAACGGCTCGACCTGACCAACCCGGCGCTGGCCACCGTCCGCCAGCGTTACCAGAGCGGCGACTATGCCGGGGCCCTCAACGCCTATCGCGACCATTTTCTCAAGAAGTTCCAGGGCATTACGTTCCTGCACGAGCATGAGCTGGGCTCGACGTTGCAGGGCCACCCGCGGGCGGCAGACGACCTGCTCAATAACGTCGCCGTGGTCTTTTCACGTTTTGATGTGGAAGCCGTGCGGTTTGAGCCGGGCGCTATCAACTGGGGCTATATCTCCCGGTCGGGCGGCGAGGTTTCGGCCGGCGCTCTCGATACCGCCAGGGCTCGCGTCCGTGCCGGCCGGTTCCAGCGGCCGCTGCTGACTGCTTACCGCGAAACAGGCCGGCTCGAGTACCTGCGGCAATGGGCCAACATCACCGACGACTGGGGCCTGAACGTCCTCCAGGATCTCGAACGCAGCGATCAGGACTTGCGCGATTACTTCGTCAAAAGCGAACTGCAGGAGTTCAACCACCTGGCCGACGAGCTCGCGCAAACGGTACGGCAGCGGCCCGAGTTTGCCCAAGCCCTGCCTGCGACCACGTTGGCCCGGCTGTTGATCCCCGTGCTTGAAGAGTATCCGCCAGCTTACTGGTGGCCTTGCCGACGCGTGACGTTCAATCACACGTACAACGCGCTCAATGCTGCCACGACCACCGTGCGGATTCTGGATGACTTCCATGCCGGCCAGCGGCTTGCCCGGGAGAACCGCCAGCATTGGCAGCGCATCTGGACCATGTGCATGACCCGCGACGGCTCGATGAACGAGGTGGGCGACGAAGGCCATATGTTCATGCAGTGGCGGATGGGCGTGCAGATCCACCATATGCGCAAGTCGCCGCCGTCGTGGTTTACGCCTGACTTTGAAGCGGAGTTTGAAACCGGCTGGAAGCAAACGACCACCTATCCGATTCGCCACATATCGCCCGACGGTCGCGGCCACCGGATCAACGTTGTGGACCTCTTCCCGGAAATCTGGGAGCTCACCTCGCGCACGTGCACTTACGGCGGCATGATTCCGCGCGAGACCGTCGATTCCACGGCGATTCTCAATCTGCCTGCGGTGCGTTCGATTCTGCAAAGCGTGTACGGAGCCGGGCGACAGCGTGAATCGCTTCCGCCCGAGAAGCAGGAAGCCTGGGACAAGGTGACCGGCTTCTACGGCATGCAGTTCGATCCGCCGGAAACGACCAGCGACTGGATGCCGTACACCGGCATGTGGTACTTGCGGCGCAGTTGGGAGCCGGATGCGACGTTTGTCTCGATGGTGTGCCAGCCGACTGGGCATCCCAGCGCGAACGGTTCGATCTGGAACACCATGGCCCAGTATTGGGATCACGGCCAGCCGCTCTACAAGGCAGGTCCGGTGGCGATCGATCGCCAGCCGCAGTTCGATGCAGCCGGTCGCCGCACCTACTGGCCCGGCAGCAAGACGGTTGAGCTGACCACGTCCAGCGAGCGGCCGATCCCTGCCCGATGGTACACCTCGCCTCAGATCGATTACGCCGAGTCGTTCTTCGAAGGCACCTATCAGCGGCACGGCGTGAACGGCCGGCTCGGCAAGTTGGAGCTGGGCGATAGTCCGATAACCGGTGCCAGGGCCGATCGCCGTCTGGTGCTGATCAAGCCAGCTCGGCTGGTGATTGTGACCGATGCCGTGAGCGTGCCGCCCACGCAGCGGCCTCGCAATTATCAGGTGCCTGAGTACTTTGGCGGCCCCGAAATCGGTAAGCGTGCCGCAAAGCTCTCGGGCCAGGTGCAAGGGGACGCAGCCCGGACGGAATTGAAACATCCTGCGGCGCCGGGCGTCACGGTGCGACGTTTCAGCCCGCTGGACCTCCAGCGATCGGAAGGCACCCAACCCAACTGGACAGGCGACCCGGCGACGATTAGCGCGTCGTCCAACAGTGGCTTCTTGATGGTGTCGCTCATCGAGTCGCGTACATCAGATAGCAAGCCTATTGTGCGTAGCACCCGCGACCTCAGCGGTGATGGTGTGGCTGGCTTCGCGGCGGAACTGAATGATGGTTCCACGCTGGTGTGGTTGACTGCTTTGAACGAAGCCCGGCCGCTCCAGGCGGAAGGCGTCAGCGTGCAAGGGCAATCGTTGCTGCTGTGGCGGCACGAGGGCCAGGTGCACGGCGTGGCCCTAGACGTTGAATCGCTGCAACTGGGCGGCAAATCGGTCGCGATTCCGCAGCAGGATTTTGCGTTCACGTTGGCCGGCGGCAAGCTGCAAGCCACCGAGAACATCTATCGGCCGATTGAGCCGGTGACCTTCTCGCCGGCCGAACCGGTGTTCGTCGAACGCGTGCAGGTCACCATGCACAGTGCGACGCCCGGCGTGGAGATCCGCTATACGCTTGACGGCAGCGAGCCTGGACCGCAATCGACGTTGTACCAGGGGCCGATCACGATGGATGCGGACGCGTACATTCGGGCTCGCGCGTTCCGGCCCGGCACTGACAAGGTTCCATTCGCCACGGCCGGCACCCAGGTCACGGTGATCAGCGATGCGCGGTATCGGAAGGCCAAGCCGTCTCCGGGGATTGCCAGGCTACCTCAACGAGGAACGGAGCCGGGCTTGAACTGGGAGCTGGTAGACGGCGTGAGCTATTTTGCGCTGCTTTCGCACCTGCACTTGCCCAGCGTGCTGCCGGCAGTGGCCAACGGTACGACGCCCGAGCTGCTTGATGTTGCCATGCGCCGCGGCGATGGCCCATTCGGCGTGCGGTATGAAGGCTACCTGAACGTGCCCAGTGACGGCGTCTGGACGTTCCATGCTCCGCCCGAGTATGTGGGAGCGAACTGCGAGCCCGGCTACGATCTGCGCCTGTGGATCGACGGCCAGGAGTGGGACCTGGGGCAGCGTTTCCACGGTCAGGGGATCTGGAGCGTCGCCCTGGCGAAGGGGCTGCACGAGATCAAGGTGACGTTCGCCGATGTGCGGCATCGCGACCGCACGGTCCCGCGCAGCGGCCTGTGGCGCGGCTATCCCACGCCTTGGGTGCTCTGGCAAGGCGAATCGCCCGTGATCGAAATCAGCGGCCCGCAAGTTGAAAAGCGGCCGATCCCGGCGGCGTGGCTACAGCGGGCAAAGTAGAACCCGTCGCGTTGATCGTGTGCGGCCAGCTTTTGGTAGGGCTGTCGCTTGCGCCCGCCGCATACGCTCAATAACGCTGGCAATTGCCTGTTGCACGCCATAAAAAGGCATACGCCGGCAAGGCCTCTCAGCATTCACCTCTATGTTGTGCCGGCGTTCTTGCAGGTAAGTCCATCGCTTGCTGAAGGAGGCCCAACATGCGACGTCGCGCTAGCCAGATGGTCTGCCGGGCGATTGGCTTCATGATTGGGGTCGCCATGGCCTGTGTGGCCGCCGGGGCGGAACTGCCTGTCAACCGCTGGACCCCGCTGGGCGAAGGCCACTTCACGCCCCCGACCGATGCGCACTATCCGAACCTGATCGGCTACAGCCTGGTGTGGGCGGAAGCGCTGGATAAAGCCTTCATCCTGCCGAGCTTCAGCAAGATCGAAGCCGACTTTTGGGAGTTCTCCCTCGACCAGCCGAAGTGGGTGCGGCGGACTGGGGCGGCCCCCGATGGCCTCGTGCCGGACCGTTATCCGCATAACAGTCCCCGGGCGTACTGCTGGTTGCCAGGGCTGAAGCGGATCTTGTACGTCAAAGAGGCGTGGCATTATTCGCGGCATAAGCGGCCGGTTGCCGGCTGGCTGGTGAATCCCGCGGATGGCCGCTGGGAGCCGCTCGAAGCCGACCTGTCGATGAGCGACCACTCCGCGGACTACAACATCGTGCCGGATCGCGATGGCACGCGGCTGCCGATCTGGGGCACGTTGGTTTACGACGGCTACAACCAGGAAGCGGTGTTGTTCGGCGGCGGCGGAACGTGGGGCCGCGTCGGCAAAGAGCGCGAGCCGGTCAAGTCGGGCGACTGGATCTATGACGAAGCCGCCGGACGCTGCCGGTGCCTTACGCCGGATGATGCCGGCACCATCACTGAAGCACGGCGCTGGTACCCGGCCCATTGCGGAACCTGGACGTTCGCGGAGAAGACCAAGACATGGAGCCCGTTGCCGCAGCCGCTGGGCTTGCAGCCTTCTGGTCGCATTCTGCCCGGCATGGCTTACGATGCCGACGAGCAGAAGGTCGTGCTGTTTGGCGGCGACGATCTTGCCCAGTGCTTGGACGATACCTGGATCTACGACTGCAAAACGCGGACCTGGTCGCAGGTTCACCCGCCAGTCAAACCGCGTGCCAGGGCCAGCCAGGCGATGGTCTACGTGCCGGAGGCGAAGGTGATCCTCATGGCTGGCGGGTACGCGGGCGGCTGGAACAAGCTGGCCGACGTGTGGGCGTACAGCATCGCCAAGAACGAGTGGACGTTGCTCGGCACCGGTGGTTCTTCAATGGCTGATAAGTCAACCGGTGCGGAGCCAGTGGCGGGCTTGGGCCTTCCTGAAAGCACGATGTATGCCTCCGCGGTTTACCTGCCGCGCGACAAGGCCGTGCTGCTGGCCGGGTATGCCAACCCTCGCAACAACAAAGCGATTCGCACCTGGCTGCTCAAGCTGAATATGGACCAGGCTTCCCAGCTCCAACCGGAAGCCGCTGACCCGGAATCGGCCTTCCATTGCAAGAGCATCCGGAACGCGACGCTATTGCCGCACGAGTGGGAGGCGGGCGAAAACAAGCCAGGTAATCCAGAGGCCGGTCGCAAGGAGCTGGCCGCCCTGCCCCGCAATGTCTGGATCAAGCGAGAAGGTCCTACGCGATCGCCGCACCGCGAATGGGGCCACTACGCGTACGATGTCCAGTCGCACAAGGGCATCGCCTGGGGCGGCGGCCACAGCGCCTACGCCGGGGCAGAGATCAGCGAGTACAGCGTGCTCTCCAACCACTGGCGGAGCATGGTCCAGCCCACCAACTACAACCCGATCTGGCTGCACGCCATGGTGGGCGGCCCGCCGGGCGTCAGCCTCTCAGGCTGGTCGCTGCTGCCCACCCACGCGCGCAAGTCGTATGGGTTTGACGCCGTCAGCGGCATGTACATCACCTACGTGGGCGACGTATACGATCCGCGGCAGCACCTGTTCGTGGCCAAGATCGGCGAGTGCCCCGGCAAGTACGGCGTGGCCACGCAGGTATCGTTTGTGTCGACGCCCCACGGCCTCTACGGCTACAGCACCGGTACCCTGGCCAGGCCCGACGTGAAAAACGGCAAGTGGGACATTGTCGCCACCGGCGGCCCGCAGCACGAGGAACACCATCACCTCTGTTACGACTCGCGCCGCGATCGCATCCTGTATTTCGCGGCCAAGGCGATGGAGGTCTGGACGCTGGACTTCAAGACGAAAGCGTGGACCAAGGAAGAGCCGGCGGGCTCGCTACCACCTGCCATGACCGGCGACTCGACGTACATTCCGGAAATGGACGCGGCCTTGTTGATCTTCGGCCAGCGGGGCGGCACCGAGGAGACGATGTACTTCTATAAGGTCGGCGAGCGGAAGTGGTACTCGGCTCCGTACGAGGGCGACAAGCCGCACCGCGTGAACACAGGCCTCAACGCCTCGCCGCATTACGACCCTGAGCTGAAGCTGCTAATTCGGTTCACCAGCCTGGGCTCGCCCTGGATCAGCGTGCACGTGATGCGACTGGAGGTGGAGAAACTGGTGCTGAGCCCGATTCCGTAGGCGGGGCTCGCACACACTGGTTGGTGCCATTGGCACTCGATAAACTTCGTTGACTGGTGTCACCCAATCGAGATGCCTTTCTTCGGAGTTTTGGTCGAGGTCGATGAAACCGGGGCTATACGAGCAACTGCTGACATTGGCTATCCAGAAGGATTTGGAGACGCTGGCCGATCCGCGACTCTATGCAGTTGCGTCTGTCGATGCTGAAGACGCTCATACGGCCATTGCCCAGTTCCTCGAGCACGTCGTTGCGAGTGGGCTGGCAACCTTTCGAGGGGCCGAAGCGGCAGAACGCCAACAGCGGCTCGTTCAGCGGATCATCTCGATCCTTGCTGAAGAACTTGGGCAAGACTGGTCGAGCCGCTTGAACATTGCCACGCCTTTGCGTCGCTTACTGGCGATCCACGCTCAGCCCTTGGAATCGCACCAAGATCGGCCCGACACGCCACTGGCACGCTCTGCCCTACTGACAGGCACACGGCTTGATCCCAGCTTAGGCAGCCAGTTGCGCAAGGAAATCGCCACTGCGGATCGGGTAGATATTCTCTGTTCGTTTATTCGTTGGAGCGGCCTGCGCATTCTGTTGGATGACCTACAGGAGCTGACCAGGCGGGGAGGAGCGTCAGGCCCGAGGCTCCGCGTGATCACTACCAGCTACATGGGGGCGACCGATCCCCGAGCAATCGAAGCGTTGAGTCGACTGCCCAACACCGAAATTCGGGTGAGCTACGATACGCGGCGAACACGGCTGCACGCAAAAGCGTACCTGTTCCATCGAGAGACGGGCTTTGGCAGTGCCTATGTTGGTTCGGCCAACCTGTCCAACGCGGCGTTATCGGAAGGTCTGGAGTGGACGACCAAAATCAGCCATTACGAGCTTCCGTATCTGTGGAACAAGATCGTCGGCACGTTTGAAACGTATTGGCAGGACGAAGAGTTCCAGCCCTACCAACAGGATGCTCCCGAACGACTGCGGCAGGCCATCAGCCAAGAACGGGCGTCGGCGGCCGACGGGGATTCGGCCGTTCTGTTCGACTTGAGGCCGTACCCATTCCAGGAAGAAATTCTCGATGTGCTCGCTGCCGAACGCGAGATTCAGCACAAGTATCGGCATCTGGTCGTGGCGGCGACAGGTACCGGCAAGACGATGATTGCCGCGTTCGATTACGCACGCCGCTGCCGGCAGCTAGGTCGTAAGCCGTCGCTCCTATTCGTTGTTCATCGAGAGGAAATCCTTCGCCAGGCTCTAGGAACATTCCGCGCGGTACTTCGTGATCACAACTTTGGAGATATTTTGGCAGGTGGCCGACAGCCGGAGCAGGACGCTCACCTGTTTTGCACGATCCAGAGTTACAACTCACGCGAGTTGGCCGCTAAGCCAGCAGATGCTTACGAATACGTCGTGGTCGACGAATTCCATCACGCGGCGGCTCCAAGTTATCGGCAATTACTCAACCACATCCGACCGCAGATTCTGCTGGGGCTTACCGCCACTCCGGAGCGATCGGACCAACTGGACGTCTTGGAATGGTTGGGCGGGCAAATCAGTGCCGAGATACGGCTGCCCGATGCCATCAATCGCCGCCTGCTTTGCCCGTTCCAGTACTTTGGTGTCTCTGATGCGGTTGACTTAGATAGCCTTACCTGGCAACGGGGCGGCTATCGCGTCGAGGACCTCGACAACCTCTACACCGGCAATGACGTTCGCGCTCGGTTAATTCTGGATAAAGTTCAGCACTTGCTACTTAGTCCTCGGCAAGCACGCGGGCTAGGGTTCTGCGTTAGTAAAGCGCACGCTGAGTTTATGGCCCGATTTTTCGATGAGCATGGATTGCCGTCGGCTGCCCTGACAGCGGATTCCGCCGATGATGTACGCCGAACCGTGCAGGAACGCCTGCGGAGTCGCGAAATCAACTTCATCTTCGTGGTCGATCTGTACAACGAAGGCGTTGACATTCCCGAAGTCGATACGGTGCTGTTCCTGCGCCCGACCGAAAGCTTGACAGTCTTTTTGCAGCAACTTGGCCGCGGGCTTCGTCAGCACCCGGAAAAAGAATGTCTGACGGTGCTCGATTTCATTGGTGCGCAGCGACGAGAGTTTCGGTTCGCAGCGCGGTTCCGCGCGTTGAGCACCAAGCCGGAAGGACGCTTGGATCGAGAAATCGAGCAGGGATTCCCACATCTTCCGAGCGGATGCGTCATTCAGTTGGAGCGGGTAGCCCAGCAACGTGTGCTCGAAAATGTTCGGCAATCCGTGCGGCTGGTTCGAAATCGCATCGTACGTGAACTGCGCAGTCTCGGAAGGTACCTCGGACGCGTGCCAACAATCGAGGAGGCACTTCACTACTTGGATACTTCGCTCGACCAGTTATTGAAGCGAGGATTGTGGTCGCGGTTGCTGGCCGATGCTGGACTCGTAGATGCTCCAAGCGATCCGAACGAAGCTCGCCTGGCCAAAGGGATCTATCGACTCGCGCATGTGGAATGTGCGGAACAGATTCGGGCTTGGCTCAACATGTTGGCGGGCAATGTCACGGAGGCGACGGTCGATCGCCGGCTGGCGGAGATGCTGCACGTCAGTCTCTGGGGCAACGACAGTGTCGGGTGGAGTCTGCAGCATGCGTTCGAGAAGTTGCAGGAGAACCCGGCGGCAGTGCGTGATCTGCAAGCTGTCCTCGAATATCGCTTGCAACATGCGCCAACGCATCATGCAGGCCAGGTGTCGGCACTGGCCGGACCGCTGACCATCCACGCCGCTTATACACGCGACGAAATTTTAGTGGGGCTAGGCCATTGGTCCTTGGAGCGGCGCCCCGATCAGCGCGAAGGCGTACTTCACCTGCGAGATGCGAAGGTGGACGCGTTCTTTGTTACGCTGCAGAAGACCGAAGCAGATTATTCGCCAACGACCATGTACGAGGACTATCTGATCTCGCACGACCTGTTTCACTGGCAATCGCAGAGCAGTACCTCCGAAGAATCGAATACTGGGCAGCGTTACATCCATCACCGTAAATTGGGATACACGCCACTGCTTTTCGTTCGTGAAACCAAGACGTTGCCATCAGGGCTTTCGGCCCCGTACTATTTCCTGGGGCCGTGCGCGTATCAGTCGCACACCGGCAGTCGACCCATGAGTATCGTATGGCGGCTATCGCATTCGGTGCCTGCCCGGCTGTTCCGTACGATGGCGAGGCAGAACGTTGGATAACGAGGCGGTGGTCGTCGGAGTCGACAGAAGCGCCCAGTCTGTGGGAGGCGCCACGGTCCATTTCGCTGCCGGGTGCGAGCACCCGGCCTACGGGTGCCCACAGCCGTGGCACCGAACGCCTCCCATCGTCACCATCAACGGGGCACGAGCCAATGAGTCATCTGGCCAACCATTTTGCCAGCGTTCGCCGCGAGCAGAAGCTGTCGCTGGCGGAGGTTGCCCGGCGGCTGGGCTATCGCAACATCGCCAAGGGCTGTAACCGCATCCAGCGGTTTGAGGAGCGCAGCGCGATTGAGCCTGACCTGCTTGCCAAGTTGGCCGAGGTGCTAGGCATCGATAGCGAAACGGTGGCGGAACTCGTCGAGCAGGACCGCCGCGATGCCTTCCTAGAGTGGCGCAAGTGGGTGCAGGAGCCGATCCGGCCGTATGTCATCGTTCGCCTGGTGGCGGCCGCCTACAAACGGGAAGACCTGCCGGAGGAAATCCAAACGGCCGAGGAAGCCGAGGCGGCCGGGGCCCAGATCGCTCGCCGCTGGCAAAAGAAGGTCTGCCTGGTGTTCAGCCGCCGCGTCGCGGTCTGGTTCAACGAACAAGGGCAGATCGTAGGGCGTACTGAGTCCAGCCCCGACAGTTGGATGCTCCCGTACCTGCGGCCGCGTGGGAGCCAGCGAACGTTCTTGTTGTAACACTGCTTGCCGGCGGAGGAGGCAACCGCCTCAGTTGGCCCGGGGGCGAACGCCGCCAGGCCAACTCCCGTGTCGAGCTTGCCATGTTCGGGGCATTTTGCCCCGCAAAAAAGGCACGTTTTCAAGCCTCCCATCGGGTGGGAATCCCCCCTCGCCTGATGGGCGGCGCGGACTTTGCGGATCAGGTTCACAAAACAGGCGGCAGGGGGTGAAATGGTTCCCCTTGTACGATAAACTGGGGGTTTTGAAGGCCTGCTGCGGCGCGGCATCCTGCCGCACACCGGCGCGTGCCGAAAGTGACGTTACACCTGGCAACCTCTTGGGCAGCCGCCTTCAATCATTCCCCGACCACACCACTGGTTGTCGCCGGCCTAGTTTGAGGAGACTAATCACGATGAGCGATTCGAATGTATCTCGGCGCGACTTCATCAAAAGCACCGCCGTGGGAGCGGCGGCGGCCAGCGCCGCTGCGAGCATGTTTACCGTGCCGGCTTCGGCCCGAGCCTTAGGCGCCAACGATCGCATTCGGGTGGGCTTCATCGGCACCGGCGGCCGCTGCCAGGCGCATATCAACACCGTGCTGCAGATGCAGGCCGAGGGCAAGCCGGTCCAGGCTGTGGCCGTGTGCGACGTGTACAACAAGAACCGCGAGACCAGCGCCGCCAAGATCAAGAACCGCGGCGGCAACGATCCGCTGGTCACCGGCGACTATCGCGAAGTGCTCGAGAACCTCGATGTCGACGTGGTGTGCATCGCCACGCCCGACCACTGGCACGCCAAGCAGACCATCGAGGCCATGCAGGCCGGCAAGGATGTGTACTGCGAAAAGCCGATGACCCACACCATCCAGGAAGCCATGGACGTGGTCAAAGCCTGGAAGGACACCGGCCGCGTGATGCAGGTCGGCGTGCAGAGCACCAGCGACGGCCGCTGGAAGGCCGCTCACGAGTTCATCTGCAAGGGCGGCATCGGCAAGGTGATCCAGGGCCAGACCGAGTACTACCGCAACAGCGGCATGGGCCAGTGGCGGTACTACGGCCTCAGCCGTGACATGACCCCGCAGAACATCGACTGGGATATGTTCCTGGGCCACAAGTTCGGCCTGGCTCCCAAGATGCCGTTCGACCGGGCCAAGTTCGCCCAGTGGCGTTGTTACTGGCCGTTCGGCAGCGGTCTGTACACCGACCTGTTCGTGCACCAGCTGACCCGCACGATCACGGCCGCCGGCGTCCGCTTCCCGCGGCGCGTGGTTGGTGGCGGCGGTATCTTCCTCGAATACGATGGCCGCGACGTGCCTGACACCGCCACCGTGGTCGCCGACTACGGCGAAGGCTTGCAAATCTTTGTCACGGCCACCATGTGCTGCGACTACAAGATCCAGCAGTGCATCCGCGGCCACCACGGCACCGTGCTGTTCGACATGAGCAAGGACGGCTTCGACTTCATCCCCGAACGGCCGCAGGTGACCCGGCTCCGCGACGTCACGCCGGCCCACATCAGCGCCTTCCGTCCCAAGGACGAAACCTACGCCCACTGGGAAAACTTCTTCGAAGCCGTGGGCAAGAAGGATCAGCAGGCGTGCAACAACCCGCCCGACCTGGGCGCTGCGGCCATCGTCACCATCACCATGGGTGCCGAGAGCTACCGCAACGGCAAGGTGTACGAGTGGGACGCCGAGAAGGGCCAGGTGAAGGAAAGCGGCACGGAATACGCGTCCGAGTGGGAAAAGATCTCGCACGAGCGTGGCGAGCCGCGGCACATCGCCGGCTGGAATCCCACCGACAAGGACCCGATGTTCAGCCGCCAGAAGCCGCCCACCTACCAGTCGCTGGAAGGCCCCTGGGCCGACGACAAGACCGACCCGGCTGCTTAGTCAGCTTGGCCGCTTGAGGCGGCGCGCGGCTCTCGGGGCCGCGCCTGCCAGCGGTAAAGGTGTGAAGTCCGCAAAACGTTGAGACTCCCAGGCTGGTGGACGATAATGGGCAGCCTCTTGGCCCCCCCATCTTTCGTCCAATCCAACCTGGGAGTCTTTTTATGCGCGCCGCTTCGATTCTGGCCGTGTGGAGCGTGGCTTGGTTTGCAGGGCAGCTAGCCGCCGCGGACCCCAATTCGCTCACTCCCGAAGAACAACAGGCCGGATTCCAACTGCTATTCAATGGCAAAGATCTCGAAGGTTGGCAGCACAACGGCAACTGGGCTGTGAGCGATGGCGCGATCGCCCGGAACGATCGCGGCGGCAACCTCACCTACAAGACGCGGAAAGTGCCCGACAACTTCGAACTGCGGTTCCAGTGGAAGGTGGGCGAAGGCAGCAACAGCGGCGTGTACTACCGGCCGGGCCAGTACGAGTACCAGATTCTCGACAACGCCAAGCACGCCGATGGCAAGAACCCTCGCACCAGTGCGGCCAGTTTGTATTTCTGCGTGGCGCCCAGCCGCGACGTGACGCGGCCGGTTGGCCAGTGGAACGACGGCCGGATTGTTTGCCAGGGCACCGTCATTCAGCACTGGCTCAACGGCGAAAAGGTAATCGACTTCGATTACACCGATCCCAAGT
>Ga0182737_1003182_pt1 | contig 12421 bp, 12 predicted proteins | sample eDN5th30CBELigOP_FD_128878 | JGI IMG/M metagenome (GOLD analysis project Ga0182737, IMG submission 128878) | Enriched Organic Plus compost microbial communities from Emeryville, California, USA - eDNA 5th pass 30_C BE-Lig OP (version 2) (version 2) ... | reverse complement strand
GACTTTCGATTAATTGTTTATATAATAGAAGATAGATAGTATACATACGATCTGTTAGCTCAGTTGGGAGAGCATCACCTTGACAGGGTGGGGGTCGGGGGTTCAAGTCCCTCACAGGTCATCATTTAAACAAGGCTCAAATCCTTTTGTATCAAGGGTTTGGGCTTTTTCTTTGTTTACTGACATATCCATTTTATCCCTGCACTTTTATACATTGCACAAATACTGCACAGAACTGCACGAGACTGTCACTTCGTCTTACAGTTATAAGGATTCCATTGTTTGTTTTTATGTGCTTTTTTGTCTGTTATGTCCAGAAGCGATCATCAAACCGATTGGCTGTATTCTTCTGCATTTCTTCATTTGTATGTGAGTAGATATCAAGTGTAATTCCTACTCTAGCATGTCCTAAACGTTCGCTCACCACTTTGGGGTTTTCGCCCATTCGCATCAAAATTGTGGCATGAGTATGTCTCAAATTGTGAAAAGGAATGTCAGGAACGTTTGCTTTCTTCGCAAGAGCTTTAAACTTACGAATGAGATTTCGTGGTTCAAGATAGCCGCCAGCTTTTGAGGCAATGACTAAACCTAGCTTATTGGGTGTTTGTTTATCTCTATATCTAACTAAAGCCTCTTGTACACTAGCTGATAAATACACGTCACGCCGTGAATGAGAAGTTTTTACTTCTTTTACGAATAAACCTTTTGCCTTTGTACGAGTTAAGGATTCTTCTACGTGTATAACTCCCTTGTCTAAGTCGACGTTTTTCCATTTCAAAGCGAGAATTTCTCCTCGCCTCATGCCTGTAAAGATAGCTAATAGGAAAGGGATAAGCTCGTTTTCTTGCCCACAAACTTCTAGAAAAGTCTTCGCTTCTTCCAATGTCCATATTTGCTTAGGTGTTTTATGGATAGAGGGAGGGGAAGCATCTTTAGCCGGATTATTCTTGATTAATCCCCACTTCACAGCCTTCTGCAAGGCTTTAGATAAAAGATTGTGTATTTTCTTTACAGTCGCATTGGCCAAGCCCTCGTTTAACTTTTGAGTATACAATTGATCGATATCATACGCTGTAATTTTAGACAAAGGGATAGATTGAAAGTAAGGGATTAAGTGAACACGTACAATCGTTTCTCCGACTTCAAAAGAAGACAGTTGTACTTCATGCTTATGGGTGTCGTACAGCCAACTCTGAATATAGTCCTTAAATAAGGTCTTCGAAGGCTCACTGTATTCTCCAGTCATAATCTCTGCTTTTAGCCTATTCATTTCCGCTATAGCTTCGTGCTTTGTCTTAAAGCCACTACGATATACTTGTTTTCGTTTGCTGGTTCGATCATCAATCCTGGCGTCGATTCGAAATGACCATACTTTACCTGTCTTTTTAACTGACATTAAGAAACCTCCATGTTGAGATGGAGGTAGGGTGTGGTAAATAGTATGAGTCTGTAGCGCTGTTTTCATACAAGATGTGTATTTTAAAATTGATTATTAATTCAACAAAGTTTAACCTTCTATAAAAACAAATAGATATTTATGATAGTTTGAGATTGTGAATTTTTGTACTTAAATGGTGCAGATTAATGGAAGAGTGCTTTTTGATCTTTGTTCAACAATTGTGTAAGAAGTCATGGGATACATTGTGTTATTAAAAGTTTAATATAATCTCCAGTGAACCGTACCATAAGTAAGTAAGGTTCGAGGATTTGTTAAGGGAAAAGTCTGACTAGGTGATTGTTTATGCTGTTTCGGTTATAATTATCTGTGTATTCAAATTATTAGGTGGTGCGGTAAGGTTTGGTAAAGAAAATGGACAATTCTCAGTTGATAGCAAGTCAATTAATCAAAAAAAGTTTTGAAGAAAGTTTAACAGATAATAATCAAGCCATAATCAGTAATGAATCTAAGTTTAATCAGATGCTACATGATTATTTTGAAATCTTTTCAGCTAGTTTAATTTTAAAAACATTTGATTTAAGTGATGAAGAATTAGAAAAAGGAATAGTAGGTAGCGGGAATGACGGTGGGTGTGATGGTCTATTTTTGTTTGTAAATGAAGAATTAATTATGGATGATACCCCTTTAGAAAACATAAAAAAAAATCCTACACTTGATATTTACATAATTCAGTCGAAATTTGAAACATCATTTGGAGAAAATGTATTTAATAAATGGAAAAGTGTTGTTGAAAATCTTTTTTCATTAGAATCTTTTCAAGGAAATGATTTTTCAAAAAGATATAACAATGATGTATTAGAGTTTTTCGATAGGTTTCATAATACTTTTCTAAATTTAATTACTAAATCTCCAAAAGTGAATTTTAAGTTTTTTTACGCGAGTCTGGGAAATGAAGTACATATTAATGTACATCAGCAAGCTGATGAAATGGTAGCAAAATTAAAGGCTCTGTATCCTAGTCCTAATACTACAGTAAGTGTCGAGTACATTGATGCTCAAAAAATCCTTACATTATATGATGCACCTTCAAAAACTGACTTTGTTTTACAGATTTCTGAGACGCCTATAATTGTCGAGGAAGAAAAAGAATATATTGTTTTAGCTAACCTAAGCCAATACTTTGAATTTATTACTAATGAAAATAAAAAATTAATAAAGCACATTTTCGAGGCCAATGTGCGAGATTATCAAGGAAATACGACCGTTAACAAGGAAATTGCAGATACCCTTAGTCAGAAGGATTCTGGAGAAGATTTTTGGTGGCTTAATAATGGAGTAACAATGTTAGCAAGTGGGATTGATCAGAAATCAACTAAAGTATTTGAGATAAAGAATCCTGAAATTGTTAATGGATTACAGACATCCACTGAGATATACAATTACTTTATTTCTAAAGATAAAGATAATAAAGAGGAAACTAGGAAGGTTTTAATAAGAATAATAGTTCCTAATAACGAGGCTTCTAGGGATAATATTATTTTAGCTACTAACAGTCAAACAACTATTCCTAAAGCTATATTAAGGGGAACGGATAGTATTCATAGAGAGATTGAAAGTTATATGAAGACTAAAGATTTATTCTATGATAGAAGAAAAAATTTCTATAAAAATGAAGGTAAGCCAAAGGATAAAATCATTAGTATTCCATTTCTTGCACAGTGTCTAATTTCAATTGTGTTAAAGAAACCGAACTATGCTAGAGCACGTCCGTCTACACTATTAAGTGATGAAGATACATATCGTCAGTTATACCTAAACAATAAAATTTTGGATAGTTATTATAATGCAGCTCTTATTGGAAAGAAAGTGAAAAATTCTATTAGTAGCTTAGGAATATATTCTATTAGCGAACAATCTGATATTTCATTTTATGTGATGTATGTTTGTTCAGCTAAGGTTGCTGGTTCGGTAAATATTACACCCGAGCAATTAAGTGTAATTCAGTTGGAGAAGTTTACTGAAGAGAACATTAAAAGATGTGCCGAATATGTTCATGAAAAATATCAAACACTAGGCGGAAATAATACAGTGGCAAAAGGAACAAATTTAATCGATGAAATCTTACAGGATGAATTTATAACAAAGCCATTTAGTTAAATTTCAACCTCACTTTATGACGGGGAGCCATATCATAAGTAAATTGTGAATTTATGTACTTAAAGTAACAGGGGCGTTTCGTTGAATAAGCTGTACAGAAATAAGAAAATGATGTGTACCATTCTACACGTCATTTTCTTATTTTGATTTGTAAATAGAATCTCTTCATTTTTAACCTAGCATTTTCTCTAATTTGTTCACCGTTTCTATTTGCATATCCAAATCAGTATGGGAGTAGATATCTAACGTAATGCCGACATTTGCATGACCGAGACGTTCACTGACAATTTTGGGATTAATGCCTTGCTTCATTAAAAGCGTTGCATTGGTATGCCGTAAACCATGAATAGATATTTTCTTTACTTCTGCTTTTTTGATTAGTCGATCGAAGGTGCGAACTAAATTACGAGGGTGTACAGGCTTACCATCTGTCGTACAAACAACAAGGTTGAAATTTTGATAGGCTGTCCCCATCCGCTGTTTCATTGCATCTTGTTCAGCTTTCAGTTCTTTTAATAACTCGATAAGGCTAGCGGGAATAACCACTTCGCGATAAGAGTTGGAGGTTTTAGGTGTGGTGAAGATGAGCCCATGTTCTTTTGTATAGGCAAGAGATTCTTTTATTTTTACTGTTTGTTTTTCGAAATTAATATTGTCCCACTTTAAGGCAAGAATTTCGCCTCGGCGCATTCCAGTATGCAAGGCTAGTGAAAAGGCCACTCTCCAACGAAGTTCATCACAAGTTTCGAGGAATGTTTTGGCTTCTTCCGATGTCCATGTTTCTTTTACTTTTTTCTCAATCGATGGTCCTTTTACACGTTCTGTTGGATTCTTACTGATTAATTCCCAATCGATGGCTATTTGGAATGCCTTGCTTAGGATATTGCGAATAATTTTTACGGTGGCAGGCGATAGGCCTTCATTCGATTTGCGCGATAAAAATTGTTGGATGTCATAGGTTTTAATTGAACTCACTTCACATTTAGCAAAAGCGGGGAGAATATGATTTTTGACCACACCTTCTGCACGTTCAAATGTTGTCGGCTTTACTTCATGTTTATACACGGTGTGAAGCCATTTATTGATAAAGACTTCCATTAGCTCGTTTTTAGGAGTGAAGTATCCTTCATTTTTTACTTTTGTAATAAATTCAGCTTGTGCGAGTTCGGCTGCTTTCTTCGTGCGGAACCCCCCTTGATATTTCTGTTTTCGTTTACCTGTGATTGGATCTTTGCCTACATCGGTTCTGAAAGCCCAAGTGTTCCCGGTCTTGATGACTGACATGATGTCTATTCCTCCTTAAGCGGTTTGATTATTTGTTTGATTTTTAATCCAAGCTGCAAACTCATGTGCCATGACTCGTTTATTTCTTCCGATACGAATGGTAGGGAAGTCATCTCGTTCCATAATTTCATAAGCCGTTGCGCGTGAGACTTTCAAAATTTTGGCGATATCTTGTGCTGTTAGAATTTCGAAATTATCCATATGAAAATTCTCCTTTTGTGTGTTTATCATTTCGGTTCTTTGACCATACTAATAATGTTTTTCTGTTCTTTATCCAAATTGGTATACCAATACGGATAAACTACCGAACAACCTACATATAAAATCCCTTAGTTACAGGGATTTTAAGTTGATTAAGATTTCTTGGAAGATGGCTTTAGATTTTGTTCGGTAATCTATCTAGTAAAAGGTGTTTATGATTCGGTACTTTGTCCAGTAGGAATCAAATGAAAGCTTTCAAATACATTCTCTTGATATACAACTTGTAACGGAACATCAGGAGATACGAGAACTTTATCGACAAAGTATAGAATGATGAGTCGTTTCTCTGCTTCTCCAAGTTGTAATTCAAGGAGTTGTTTGAAGCGGTCAAAAAACAAATCAGAATGAACGGCTTCGTAAAGTTCTTCGAGAACATGCTGACTGTTTAGGAGTACTGTTAAAGAATTCAATAGTCGATTTTGTACATCTTGAAAGACTAGTTCGAGCTCCCTGTCATCTTGTTCTTTAGCAATAGAACCTTTTGCTAATAAATTGTCAATGCGTTCTTCGATATTGGTCATATTTCCCTGTATAGCCTGTTCGACTTTATGGAGATACTCCATAGCGGATGACTTGGTATTTTCACTAGTTGCTAGGTCTTGTACATATTTAAAGATTTTTGGTGATAGATTTTCATGTACATCCGTTATATCTAGTTTGTAATTGCACGGCTTACAGACGTAATATTGATAGTAATACTTTCTACCGTTTCTTGTTGTGGAGCCGTTTTGTGTATGGAGTTTGTTGTGACAATGACGACATAAGAGTTTATTTAGAAAGAGAAAGGGAGTATCGAGGCGACCAAAATCGTTTTGAAGTTTGATATTATTTTCATTCAGTTGCAAAAAGAAACGATTGATTAATGGTTCATGACAATCCTCGAACTCATAGGGTCCTTTTTTCTTTTTATCTTTTTGAAGGTTCCATACTAACTTTCCTGTGTAGACAGGGTTTTTAAGAATATTTTCAACGGTACTTGCTCTCCATGACTTCCCTTGAGGAGAGGGGATAGCCGCTTCATTTAAAATAGAAGCGATTTTCCCCATAGATGTACCCCAGCTTTGTAAATAGTAAATGAAGGTGACAATTTCCGCTTTTTCATTGGGAACCAGTTTTTTATTAATCTGATCATAGCCATAAGGTACTTTTGCACCTGGTCTTATCTCATCGCCGTTCTCAAGGTCGGCAATTAAACTGCCAAGTGCCCGTTCTGATTTGATTTCAGACTCTTGTCTGTATAATAAAAGAGCGATTTTCGTTTGCGGACTGTCTGGATTGAAAGGCTCATCAGAATTGGTGGTGTATATCTCAACATTAGGTAGCTTCTCATGAAGCGGACGATAAAAATCTAGAACAAAGGTATAACCTGTACGGTCCATCCGTGATTCCTCATAGAAAATCACTCGTGGGATATTGGTTTCCATCATTATTTTCTGAAGACGCATGAGTTCCTTTCGTTGGCTTGCCCGTTTGGAAAAAGCACTTGTGACATCTTCAATAAAAATAAATTCATCCGGCACATTCATTTCATTACGACGAGCAAATTCTTGAATATGTGCTTTCTGAATCTCGACACTATTGTTTTCTTGTTGTTTGTAAGATGATCGGCGAATGTATCCAAAAGCTAAGTTCATGCAATCTCATCTCCTGTATAGATAAAGTCTGTTTGTAAGTCGTTTAAGTAATCGAATGTAGAAACTTCTATATCCACTTCATTCGGATACACATAGAGTTTATGAATGAACAGGGTGTATAGAAGGGAAGGATTCAAATCAGACTGATTGTAGAGATAGCTTTCAACTGCTGCTACAATGGTCTTGTTCTCCTGTAATAAATGTTCCTTCTCAGAAAGCTCTTCTAATAAACGATTCTTTTCCTGCTTTAAATCGGTCATTTTCTTATATTGGGGATTCTCTTTCCAATCACTTGAGTAATCATTGGTGTTCAGAATAATGTTCTCCATGATTTCATTTAGCTTACAATCGAGTACCGCTAGTTCAGTTTCCATTTCTTTTCGTATGTCGCGAAATCGTAGTAGGGAGTGATGGAGAAGTTTTTTTGAATCTAAATGCTGAATAATCTCGTGTAGTACCAATTGAATTACTCTTGCTAAATCAGTGACGGCCATCAAAACCTTTTCATGCTTTTTAGAACAAGAGTAATAGCCAAGGTTATTCATTTCATCTATTCGGTAATGAAGGGGGTTCCTGCAATAACCACAAATAGGTGTATATGCATTTTGTGTGATTAATTGGTCTATTCGCTCTACATAAGAATCAAATACTTCTCCCAATTTTTCTTGAATACGATGAAATGTTGCTAGATCGATATACGGTTCAACATGATGGAGTTTATTTTCTCCTTTGCTTAAGTCATAGCCTGCATAAAAAGGATCACGAGCTAGATTAATCAGTTTTTCGTCTGAACGCTTCAGTTTTTTACGAAATTCAATCAGAAGTTCTCCCAATTCCTCAATTGTTGAGATTTCTAACAAAGACGAGAAATACTGTTCCAATAGCCCTTTCTTAGCGGGATCTTTCCGATATTGCTTGGTTTCCTTGATCTTCTCGTATCCTAGTTTTTTAGGAGGATACATTCTTCGAGCTTCTGTCGTTCTTCTCGCAATGTTCTTTCCTTCCATATCACCAATCATACTGAGAATTCCTTCAAGAAAAATGTCCTCCGTTGCTTGGATATTTCCATTTCCTTGAGAGGTATAGACGATTTGGATACCATGTTTGAAACATAAATCCTTAAATTCCATACTCTCGTAAAAGTCCCGGAATAAGCGGGTACGATCGAAGGCATACAGAGTATGAACCTTTCCTTGTTTGATGAAAGAAATGACTTTTTGCATTTCAGGTCTTTCACGAATCGATAACTTATTAGCGGAAACGGCATCCTCGTCTATAATCATGATTTCTTCAGGTAACAATTTTTCACGAAATGGCGCATCGGCAGCTTCTTGCATCGCTAAATCTTGTCCGGCTGTACTGACACGACGGAAGAACACATGATATTTTTTGTTGGTCATTTTATTTCACCTCGTTGTTTTTCGGTAACGTTTCATAAAGCAGCTTTGCTCGTAAACGATGTGGCAAATGGAGCTGCTCTACAATGATTCGATTCACAAGATGCTGCATCCAAATGTTAGCCACCTCATTTTTTTCTGAAACTGTCCGTATTTGAACACGTCTTCGCATATTTTCACCTCCGCCTATCAGCATTGACAGGAGGAGGTTGGTTTTATACGTTAATATTCATCCTCAGGTTCGTCATCAAATAAATAAAAGTGTAGCTGCGCTGATTCTTCCTGTTCGCCTTGTTTAATAAACACACGGATTAAGCCTTTTTTCTGACCTGGGAAGAGGGCTTTATCTTGTTCTTGCTCCATTGCTGATTCCTCCTTTGTTGCTGATATTCTAGAAAGCTATGAAAAATAAATGGAGATAGCGTTCCTGTTTGAACCGTTTGACGGAGCTTAATGATGTGCTGAGGTTGATTTGAACTCATGATGCAAGCCCTCTTTGTTTAAGACGGTTGATAGTCGTTTCGGTATTGTTGCGGATTTTATTTGAAGGTGCTGTTTTGATTGTTGTTTTCATGTTTGTATTGTCCTCCTGATGTTTAATTTTGTTTCGGTAGTTCATCCACCGGCAGGAAGAAACATAACCATTATGGGGGAATAATCAATATGAAAGTGTTGGTAAATGAGAAACTGCTTTACAATCTAATAAGGAACCAAAGGTGGCTGAGGATGTATTAGAGTAAGCTAAGTCACAAATAGCGAATATGTAGGTTAGAAGTTTAAAAGGTTTGTTTTTATGTTTGTTTATTAACACTGTTTTTGGAGTGCTTTTTTGAGGATATCGAAGGTGTTTTTGATGACTGTATGTGAATGATCAACTACTCCGGGGATGCACACTTTTAGGTATAGCGGGTTATGACTATGAAAAATACCCACCCCTGTCTCATAAATCAAATCTGATTCATGGACAGAGGAGTGGTAGTTTCAAAGAATGCAACTTTTAGTGCAAAGCTGGGCACCTGATGATGCTGCTGTTTCATACCTGAATCTCTTCAACTTGTCATTTGCTTTACAAGCATACGTAGTTTCGCCCACATATATCATGACAAGCACCATTGGCCGTAACCAATCGAAACTCCATCCGAACCGTTACTGCAAGAAGCCGTTCCCGCTTCTCTAAGTCTCACAATCCGGTCTGAAAACAGCAGTAAAGACCTTGCCTAATGATTGCTACGTTGATTTTCTGCATCGGCTCAACTCACCAGACCTCTTATTTAGCGTGACTTAAGGGCATTCCCACGGTTATTCTTTTTAGTAGTTTTCCATGTCGATTCTACTAAAACGACAGCGTTTTGACAGAGGGAGCGGCTCTGACCGATTAAGGATTAATATTGTATAGTTAATAAAACCTTTTAGAAATAATAATGCAACATTTTATTTTCTTATTTATAGGCTCTGTTAAAGAACAATGTTGATTTTTTAATTTAGCTAACGGAGATTAGTTGAAGAAGGAATAATTGGGATACAATAGAGTGGGGATAATTGGATGACAACTAAGAAACTTGGAGTGCCTATAAATGATAGGTTTTCTCCGAACTTTTTGTTTTGTGATATCGGTTTTGATACCAACATTTATGTAATTTCTTTTTATCTATTTTTCAATTTTCAGTTTTATTACAATATATCTTAAATGTAAGTATGGTATCATATATTTAAATAAATGGATGAGTAAAATGGGGTATAATAATAAATGAGGGGAAAAAAGGTGGAGAAATTACAAGAGTTTTATATAAATAAATGTGAATCTCATAGCAGTGAGGATTTTGTATTATTAAAAACAGATTTTGAAAAAATAGAAATACATATCAATGATAATGTCTATAGTAAAATTAGATATTTGAAGTTAAACAATTTGGTGCGGTTTTTAAATCCTAAAGTGAACTTGAAAATACATTCTGTACCACAAATATCAAACGATGATCTAGATATGGAAGACATAGATAGTGCTTTGGCTGAATTGAGTGAATTAGAATTGTCTTCAGAAGAAATTATAAAAGATTCTTTAGAAGAAATGATTCCACTCTATTTTCTTCCGTCTCATATAGAAAAGAAAGTTAAGGATATAACATGTGGAAATAAGCGAAGAAAAATAGATGCTAGATTAAGAAAAGTTTTACCGCAAAATTTTATAAATGAATTAGAGCTTAATTTTAAACCAGATGTTGATGTAGACATTGTAGAATATGATTTTAGGGCAAAACACTCTATGTCTTTTTTTAAATTTTATAATGATGATGAACATACTGAATGTGGCACTTTTGTAGAAATAGAAAAAAAAATAAATGAAGTTAAATATAGACTGAACTTAAATTACGTTGAGAGTATTGATCATTATTTTATAGGTGATATTAATGTTGAGGTAGGTCTTATTGAAAGAGACGAACACGAACACAATGATGATCCATTATACTATCATTTTAATTTTTGGAAGTTAAGTGATATAGATTTATCAATTATATTTAATAACTTCAACTTATATCCTTTTAATAAGGAGGTACTTAAGGTTGAGCTTTGAAAAAAATCTAGAGAATATTTTTGGTAATATGAACAATTTAGAAATTATCAACGGTTACAATTGCCATGTTTTACTTGATATAAGCGAACCTTTAATGTTTACATTAAATGAATTAAATCAATATTATTTAGCTTATACTCTACAAAATAGAACTGCGCTTTTGAAAAATGGTACTAAAGCTGATGTTGTTGAAGTATTAATTGCTAATACTACCATTTCGGAGCTTAAAATGTTACTAGAAGGAGAAATAGATATTAAAGATATGTTTTTAAATAAAAACATGTCCAGAATAGGAAAAATAGGTAATAAAATATTCCCTAGAAAAGATGTTAATGGTATTGAAGAGGTTGAAAATAAAATACCTAAGACTGGTGTGCGTTTTGATCGGACTTTGCCAAATAAAATTAATGTTAAAAAAGCGTTGAGATTAATTGAATCGGAAGCTAAAATTTATGATTCCTTTGCTATTAGTGAAGAGGCAAAATTTCAAAAGGAAGTTATTAGAATTGAATTAAAATCATTAAATAAGAAAAAAAATAATTTGAATTTGGAGAGTTATTTTAATTTAAAAACATTTGATGATATTAGAATCGAGGTAAAAGATGAAAGTTAGTATAAATAAAATAGCCTATAATATATTCGAATTATATCCAAATAGTGAAACTATTTCTGTTGATATTGCTGCGAAGTTTGGAGCATCAAAAACAGATTATTCAAACAGGGCTTTTTTTCTTGAATTAAATATGGATGGGAAAGACGAAAGTGGTGAAGCGACGCGTAAATTATTTTTAGCGGCTACTTTTCATTATCAAATTGATAAAAAATTATTTCCTGATATTGATAAAAATGAAATAGAAGAAGATAGCAAATATTTTTATGAGTTTTTAAAACGTTTGAATAATATTATAGTAAATATAACTTCTCAAGATGATACAGAAAGACCTTTAAATATTGAACAGGCTGTTGAAAACTATGAAATTTAATTAACGGAGAATATATCATATAGTAAGACAGCAACTATATTAAGTTACAGTTGCTGTTTTTAATTACTTATTTTTATAAGATTGATTCTCTTGAAATTCTGTTTGCTTTTTATCGGAAGTTTTAAAATTAATCGAACCACTCATATTTTTGGGGCAATTCCAAAATTTCCATTTGGATATAAATGTTAGTAGGTGCTTAACATCGTTTTAATATCCTCGTAACCTGGACAATCTTTAATAATAAGTGGATTGGCATTGTATTCATTAATTAAAAATGAAGCATGTGAGTGGCGTAAGCTTTTTGTTTGAATACTTTTAAGATCAGCTAGTTTAGCGTGCCGTTTAATAATGCGAGTAATTGTTGATCTCCAAGTAAGTCGCCCATCGTAAGAGAGAACGAAATCAATGTCACCGAAGTGCATATAAGGATTTTTGGAAAAGTTTCTTCTTTATAGAAACAACTTCTATTGTATGTTTACTGTTAACATTAATTGAATTGTCCCCACTTGTTAGAGAGTATTAGGACCGTGTTATTACAAGTTATTATGAAATTGCTCGTACTTGCTTGTTATATATGTGAAGTATTGTACTTAAATTAAGGGGGTGCGTTAGTTCGTGCGAAATGTTCCTGACTCAAATGAAATGTGGTCACACAATTTTGGTAAGGTCAGGCAGTTTTAGGTTTCTAAAACTGAAGGGTTATATCGAGGAGTCGAATGAGGAGGTAACGCTCG
>Ga0182737_1003180_pt1 | contig 12431 bp, 7 predicted proteins | sample eDN5th30CBELigOP_FD_128878 | JGI IMG/M metagenome (GOLD analysis project Ga0182737, IMG submission 128878) | Enriched Organic Plus compost microbial communities from Emeryville, California, USA - eDNA 5th pass 30_C BE-Lig OP (version 2) (version 2) ... | reverse complement strand
GCCGTGCCGCCGCTCCCGCAGGTGGCGGTCGAGGTCGTGCCCGCCGCGCCGTTGCCGCCGCCGCTGCCGGAAGTGGTCGAGCGCGAGGTCCCCGAGCCGGCGCCTCCGCAACCGGTGCCGGAACAGCCGGTGCAGGTGACCGAGGTCGAGCAGCCGACGATCGACTACGTCCTGCCGCCGACCACGCCGCGCCAGGTCGTCGTTCCGGTGCCGGCCGAACCGCAGCTTCGCGAGCGCGAAGTCGTCGTCGTCCAGGCGCCGGTTGTCGTGGCGCCGCAGGCGCGGCCGGTCGACGTGCCGCTGCGCCAGCCGCGCGAACTGGAGCTGCGCACGCGTGAGGTCGAGGAACCGTTGCCGCTGCCGGAGGTCGCGGTGCGCCCGGCCACGGTGCGCGCGCCGCAGGTCGAGGCGCGCCTGCCGACGCCCGCCGAGCCCAGCCTGCGCCAGCGCGAACTGCCCACGCCGTCGGTGCCGGATGGCACCGCGACCGCCGCCGCAGCAGAGGCGCCTGCGGCCGCCGCCGACTCCGCCGCGGATGCACCCGCACCCGCGACCGCGCCCGGTGCCGCGGTCGCCGCCGATTCCAGGCCCGGACCCGCGCCGGCGCCCGCACCCGGACCGGGAACGGGCCAGGCCAGCCAGCCCACGCCGGGCGGCAGCGCCGGAACCGCCACCGCCCCGGCCCCCGGCCCGCGCTCGCCGCAGGCCGGCGACGACTGGGGCCTGGCCCGCAGCGGCCCGCAGCGGCCCGGCGGCGCGCCGGGCCTGTTCGACGCCCAGGGCCGCATCCGCCTGCCGGGAGAAGGCGAGGGCAGCGGCAGCGCGAGCGGCCCCGGGTCGCGTGACGGTGCGCCGGGCCAGGGGCTGGCCGAGCGCGGCGCGCCCGGCGGCGACAACGACACCTGGACGCGCGAGCGCATCGCCGAGTCCGGCACCTGGCTCAAGCGCCCGCCGTACGACTACGAACCCACCAGCTTCGACCGCTACTGGGTGCCGAACGAGTCGCTGCTGGCCGAATGGGTGCGCAAGGGCATCAAGTCGGTGGCGATCCCGATCCCCGGCACCAGCAAGCGGATCAACTGCGTGGTCTCGCTGCTGCAGCTGGGCGGCGGCTGCGACATCACCGACCCGAACCTCAACGAGCAGCCGGCCGACGGCAGGCCGCCGCCGGACATCCCGTTCAAGCCCGAGCTGCAGGAAGACAACGGCAGCGTGCGCCCCTGACCCCGTAGAGTCGGGCTTGCCCGACTCCCCCGCCCGGCAGCGCAACGCCAGCACCGGCGCAGCGGGGCAAGCCCCGCCCCACGAAAAGCCGGCCGCCCTTCGTAGAGTCGGGCTTGCCCGACTCCCCCGCCCGGCAGCGCAACGCCAGCACCGGCGCAGCGGGGCAAGCCCCGCTCTACAGCCGCGGGCGGCCTGCTAGAATCCGCGGCTGTTTTCCCTTCATGCAGCCCCCGCCATGATCGAGCTCAATCCCGTCCGCCAGCGCATCGCCGACCTGACCGGTCGCGTGGTCTCGCTACGGGGGTATCTTTGACTACGACGCCAAGAAAGAGCGTCTGGAAGAAGTAAACCGCGAGCTCGAGCTGCCCAACGTCTGGGATGACCCGGAGCGGGCGCAGGCCCTCGGCCGCGAGCGCGCCATGCTGGAGAAGACCGTCGGCGGCATCGCCGCGGTGCTGGAAGGCCTCGAGGGTTCGACCGAGCTGCTGGACCTGGCCGAGAGCGAGCAGGACGAGGACACCGCCCTGGCGGTGGTGGCCGACGTCGACCGCTTCGAGAAGGACATCGAGAAGCTGGAGTTCCAGCGCATGTTCTCCGGGCAGATGGACCCGGCCAACGCCTTCGTCGACATCCAGGCCGGCGCCGGCGGCACCGAGGCCCAGGACTGGGCAGAGATGCTGCTGCGCATGTACCTGCGCTGGTGCGAATCGCGCGGCTGGAAGACCGAGCTGCTGGAGGTGTCCGGCGGCGAAGTGGCCGGCATCAAGTCCGCCACCTTCCGCGTGGAAGGCGATTTCGCCTACGGCTGGCTGAAGACCGAGACCGGCGTGCACCGCCTGGTGCGCAAGAGCCCGTTCGACTCGGACAACCGCCGCCACACCAGCTTCACCTCGGTGTTCGTCAGCCCCGAGGTCGACGACAGGATCGACATCGAGATCAACCCGGCGGACCTGAAGACCGACGTGTACCGTTCCTCGGGCGCCGGCGGCCAGCACGTCAACAAGACCGAGTCGGCGGTGCGCATCACCCACGTGCCCACCGGCATCGTGGTCGCCTGCCAGACGGAGCGCAGCCAGCACGCCAACCGCGACCGCGCGATGAAGATGCTGGCCGCGCGCCTGTACGAACTGGAGATGCAGAAGCGCAACGCCGAGAAGGACGCGGTCGAGGCCACCAAGTCCGACATCGGCTGGGGCAGCCAGATCCGCAACTACGTGCTCGACCAGAGCCGGATCAAGGACCTGCGCACCGGCATCGAGCGCAGCGACACGCAGAAGGTGCTCGACGGCGACCTGGACGAGTTCGTCGAGGCCAGCCTCAAGGCGGGCCTGGAGGCCGGCTCCAAACGGAGCGACGCGGCGTAAGGAGGATGGCCGCCAGGCCATCCCGACCGGCACCGCGTCCGCATCCTCCCCTCGAGATGCCCGGTGCCGCCGATGCGGGCGCCGGGTGACCCCAAACCCGCGTCTCCCCATCGAACCCCATGACCCAGCCCACCGAAACCGCCGCCGTCCCGTCCACCGACGAGAACCACCTGATCGCCGAGCGCCGCGCCAAGCTCGCCGCGCTGCGCGAGAAGGGCGTGGCCTTCCCCAACGACTTCAAGCGCGCCGACTACGCCGGCGACCTGCAGGCCGAGTTCGCCGACGCGGAGCAGTGGACCGGCGAGGCGCTGGAAGCGCTGCCGCGCACCGTCGCGCTGGCCGGCCGGCTGATGGCCAAGCGGGTGATGGGCAAGGCCAGCTTCGCCCAGGTCATGGACGAGTCCGGCCGCATCCAGCTGTTCCTGCAGGCCAACACCCTCGGCGAGGCCTACGAGGCGTTCAAGTCGTTCGACGTCGGCGACATCGTCGCGGTCGAGGGCGGGCTGACCCGCACCCGCACCGGCGAGCTGTCGGTGAAGGCCAGCTCGCTGCGCCTGCTGGTCAAGTCGCTGCGCCCGCTGCCGGACAAGTGGCACGGCCTGAGCGACGTCGAGCAGCGCTACCGCCAGCGCTACGTCGACCTGATCGTGACGCCGGAGGCGCGCGAGGTCTTTGTCAAGCGCAGCAGGATCATCCGCGCGATCCGCTCCTGGCTGGACGACCGCCGCTTCCTGGAAGTGGAAACGCCGATGATGCACTACATCCCCGGCGGCGCCACGGCCAAGCCGTTCGTGACCCACCACAACGCGCTGGACCTGCAGCTGTACCTGCGCGTGGCGCCGGAGCTGTACCTCAAGCGCCTGGTCGTCGGCGGCCTGGAGCGGGTCTACGAGATCAACCGCAACTTCCGCAACGAGGGCGTGTCCACCCGGCACAACCCCGAGTTCACGATGCTGGAGCTGTACGAGGCCTACGCCACCTACCACGAGGTCATGGACCTGACCGAGAACGTGATCCGCGATACCGCGCGCAGCGTGCTCGGCACCACCGAGGTGGAGTGGGAAGGGCAGAAGATCGATCTGGGCCCGGCGTTCCGCCGCTGGCGCATGGACGAGGCGGTGCGCCACCACAACCCGGAGATCAGCGCCGCCGACTGCACCGACCGCGAGGCGCTGCTGCGCCACTGCGAGCGGCTGAAGATCAAGGTCAAGCCGTCGTGGGGCTGGGGCAAGCTGCTGCTGGAGATCTTCGAGGCCACGGTCGAGCACACCCTGGTCCAGCCGACCTTCATCACCGACCACCCGGTGGAGGTGTCGCCGCTGGCGCGCGCCTCGGACACCGAGCCGGGCTACACCGACCGCTTCGAGCTGTTCATCAACGGCAAGGAGATCGCCAACGGCTTCTCCGAGCTCAACGATCCGGAAGACCAGGCGGCGCGCTTCCAGGCCCAGGTCGCGGCGAAGGAGGGCGGTGACGACGAGGCCATGCACTTCGATGCCGACTACATCCGTGCGCTGGAGTACGGAATGGCCCCGACCGGCGGCCTGGGCATCGGCATCGACCGCCTGGTGATGCTGCTGACCGGCAGCACCTCGATCCGCGATGTGCTGCTGTTCCCGTACATGCGGCCCGGGCACGCTGGCTGAGGCGCGGCCCCGGGCGGCCGGCCCCGGCGGGCGAGGCGCCCTCCGGCGGGCTTGAACCGTTCATGGGGCGAGCGTGCCGGGACGCCTTCCCGGGCACTTCTGGCACGCTTCCTGCGTCCTTTTCCGTGACGGCCGCACCGGCCGGCGCCCCCGCGCCGGCGGTCGCTGCCCGGGAGAGGCCGGAATGGCTGTGAGATCGGGCGCCAACGCGGTAATCTGCGATCCCGACAAGGGGTTCAACGGGGCGGAGCGGGCATTGGATATCGTCATCGTCGACGATCAGGCATCGGCGCGCACGATGCTGCGGCACATCATCGAGGACATCACGTCGGAACTCGCCGTGCATGATTTCGGCGATGCCCGCCAGGCGCTTGCCTGGTGCGACGACAACCCGATCGACCTGCTGCTGCTCGACTACCGCATGCCGGGGATGGACGGCCTGGAGTTCGCGCGCCGTTTCCGCCGCCTGCCCAAACACCGCGACATCCCGATCATCCTGATCACCGTGGTCGGCGACGAGCCCGTCCGCCAGGCCGCGCTGGAATCGGGCGTGATCGATTTCCTGGTCAAGCCGGTGCGCCCGCGCGAACTGCGCGCGCGCTGCCACAACCTGCTGCAGCTGCGCCAGCAGTCGGAAACCGTCAAGCAGCGCGCGCTGTCGCTGGAGCAGCGCCTGCTGTCGAGCATGCACGAGGTCGAGGAACGCGAGCGCGAGACGCTGTCGCGCCTGGCCCGCGCGATCGAGTTCCGCGATTCGGGCACCAGCGCCTACCTGGAACGCATGTCACGCGTGGCCGGCCTGGTCGCCGAGGGCATGGGCCTGCCCGAGGACGACGTGCGCACCATCGAGATGGCCGCGCCCCTGCACGACATGGGCAAGATCGCCATCCCCGACGCGGTGCTGATGAAGCCGGGCAAGCTCGACGAGGAAGAGATGGCGATCATGCGCCGCCATCCGCGCATCGGCCACGAGCTGCTGTCCGGCAGCCAGAACCGCTTCATCCAGGTCGGCGCGATGATCGCCCTGCGCCACCACGAGCGTTACGACGGCAGCGGCTATCCCGACGGCCTGGCCGGCGAGGCGATCCCGCTGGAGGCGCGCATCGTCGCGGTGGCCGACGTGTTCGACGCGCTGATCTCGCCGCGTCCGTACAAGGAGGCGTGGACCATCGACGCCGCGCTGGCCTACCTCTACGCCCAGCGCGGTCGCCTGTTCGACCCCGAGTGCGTGGATGCGCTGCTGCGCGGCCGCGACCGCCTGCAGCAGATCTGCGAACAGTACTCCACCGCCTCGGCGCGGCCAGGGGGACTGGCCAATGTCTGAGATCCTGGCCTGGTTCCGCGGGCGGCTGTCCAACCGGCCCGACAGCGAACACGGCCAGGCGCTGGTCCGCATCGTGCTGATCAGCCTGATCTTCTCCTACGTGCTGCTGCCGTCCTCGCGCAGCGGCCTGGGCCCGGAGCAGTTCCGCGACGTGGTCCTGATCGTCGGCTCCGGCCTGGTGCTGAGCCTGGTGATCTTCAGCGCGCTGCTGGCACGGCCGGGCCGCTCGGACCTGCGCCGCGTGGCCGGCATGTTCGCCGACTATGGACTGATGGCAGCGTGCATGATCCGCATGGGCGAGCCGATCGCCTGGATGTACGTGGTGATCATGTGGGTCACCGTCGGCAACGGCTTGCGCTACGGCAACCGCTACCTGGTCGGGGCGGTGGGCATGGCCCTGGCCTGCTTCGGCAGCGTGCTGGTGTTCAACGAGTTCTGGCACCGCATCCTCGGCCTGGGCATCGGCCTGCTGTGCGGCCTGGCGGCGGTGCCGCTGTACCTGTCCAGCCTGCTGCGGCAGCTGACCCGCGCCACCGAGGAGGCGCGCCGCGCCAGCGAGGCCAAGAGCCGCTTCCTGGCCAACATGAGCCACGAGTTCCGCACCCCGCTCAACGGCCTGGCCGGCATGTCCGAGGTGCTGGCGACCACCCGACTGGACGACGAGCAGCGCGAATGCGTGCGCACCATCCAGGCCTCGACCCGCACGCTGATGGCGCTGGTCGAGGACGTGCTCGACATCTCCGCGATCGAGGCCGGCAAGCTCAAGCTCAATCCCGAGGATTTCTCGCCGCGCGAGCTGCTGGCCAGCATCGGCCTGATCCTGCATCCACAGGCCCGCGCCAAGAAGCTCGACTACCTGGTGGTGATCGCTGACGCGGTGCCGCAGCGGGTGCGCGGCGACGCCGGCCACCTGCGCCAGGTGCTGCTGAACCTGGTCGGCAACGCGGTGAAGTTCACCGACCAGGGCCGCGTGCGCGTGGACGTCACCGTGGTGCCGTCGCCGCCGGGCGACAGCCGCACGCGCCTGCGTTTCTCGGTCACCGACACCGGCATCGGCGTGCCGGCGGCGATGCGCAACCGCCTGTTCAAGGCCTTCGAGCAGGCCGACGCCAGCCTGGCCCGCCGCTACGGCGGCACCGGCCTGGGCACCACCATCGCCAAGGGCCTGGCCGAGGCGATGGGCGGGCGCATCGGCTTCGAGAGCCTGGAGGAGCGCGGCAGCCTGTTCTGGGTCGAGATCCCGTTCGAGCCGCCGGCCGAGCGCCCGGCGCAGCCGGCCGCGCCGATGGTCGCCGAGGTCGAGGGCGAGACCGCGCTGCGCGACGCCGGCGGGAACGTCATCGCCTTCGCCGACCCGTTCCTGCGCCACCGCGCCCGCGTGCGCAGCATGCACCTGCTGATCGCGGACGACTACGAGGCCAACCGCATGGTCCTGCAGCGCCTGCTGCAGAAGGCCGGCCACCGGGTGACCTCGGTGGAAGGTGGCGAGGAAGTGCTCGACGCGATGGCCGCCGGCGAGTTCGACGCGGCCATCGTCGACCTGCACATGCCCGGCGTCAGCGGCCTGGACCTGCTCAAGCAGCTGCGGGTGATGCAGGCCGGCGGCGGCCCGCGCACGCCGGTGATCGTGCTCAGCGCCGACGTCACCTCCGAATCGATCCAGCGCTGCGAACAGGCCGGCGCCTATGCCTTCCTGGCCAAACCGGTCGCCGCCACGCGGCTGCTGGAAACCCTCTCCGACGTCGCCGCCCAGCGCGGCCGCCGCAGCGCCGTGCCGGTGCCGCGGGCGGCAGGCGAGGCGGCCGACGGCGTGCTCGACACCGCGGTCCTCGACGAGCTGGCGCAGATGGGCATGGGCGACGCCTTCGAACGCGAATTCATCGCCCACTGCCTGGCCGACGCCGATGGTTGCATCGGCGCGATGACCCACGCCGCCGAGGCGGCGGACTGGGCGCGCCTGCGCGACCATGCCCACGCCATCAAGGGCGTGGCGGCCAACCTCGGCCTGGTGCGGGTGGCGGCGCAGGGCAGCGAACTGATGCGCCTGGCCGACTGGCAGATCCGCAACGAATGGCGGCAGCGCATCGCCATGCTCAACGCCGCGCTGACCCAGGGCCGCGACGCGCTGGCCGCGCGCGAACGTGCGCGCGGGACGGTCCGCGACGGCGGCGGCGAACCGGGCTGAGCGCCAGGCGGCGTTTCCGCCGCTTCGAATCCTTCCGCACGCGCAAAACAAAGGCCCGGCATCCAGCCGGGCCCGATCCCCCTACGGACGGGGCGGCTACGGGGCCGCCGGTCCGATCAGGCGGCTTCCGAAGCGGACCTCCGGGTCTGCGCACGCACGATGCGCTCCATGGTCTTCAGCGACTTGTCGCCCAGCGCCAGGGCGGTGTCCACCCACACCTCGGTGATGCCCATCAGCTCGTCGTAGCTGACCGGCTGGCCGATGCGGCGCACCTGGTTCATCGCCAGGTAGGAGTGCGGGATGCGCTGCTGCTGGCGGATCATCTCCTGCACGGCCGACTCGCCCTGGCCCTTCGGCACCAGCACGTCGACCACGCCCAGCCGGTACATCTCCTCGCTGCTGTAGACCTCGCCGCCGAGGATCATCTTCTCGGCCTGGCGCGGGGTGACGCGCTTGCAAAGGAAGGAGTAGGCGCCCATGCCCGGGAACAACCCGAACAGCACCTCCGGCAGGCCCATGCCGACGCCTTCCTCGGCGACGATCGTGTGGCAGGCCAAGGCCATCTCCAGACCGCCGCCCAGCGCGTCGCCCTGGACCAGGGCGATGGTGTGCACGTCGCCGCCCAGGCCGGTGTGCAGGTGGTGGACGCCGTCGATGCAGCGGCGCGCGTAGCCGAGCAGGCGCTCGCGGTCGCCGGCGCGGATCAGCTGGGCGAACAGGTCGAGGTCGCCGCCGAGGTTGAACGCCGAAGCGTCGGAGGCGAGCACCAGGTGGCGCAGGCGGCCCTGGTTGCGCTGCGCCTCGCGCAGGGTGATGGAGGCCATGTAGCCCCAGATGTCGTCGATGACCTCGGAGCGGCAACAGGGGCGCGTACCCGGGCCTGCGTCGGCGTGCATGTACAGCCAGTGCGCGCTGCCGTCCGCGGGGACCTGCACGCGGATGGTCGGGAAGGTGTGGGTGCGCTGCAGTTTCTCGATATTGCTCATGGCGTCTTCTCCGGGGGCTTCGGGCCTGCCGAGGGAATCGCGGCAGGCGTGATTGCTGCCGGGCCATGCTACACCTGAACCGAAAGTTAAACCGTCCTGGCCGCCGGGGGCCGGATCCTGCGTGGCAGGAGGGAAAAGACGGGCCGCCTAGGCGCCCGCGGAAGACGCACGCGGGGCGTGGGTTTGAGGGGTGCGGGGGCGTTGAAGGGCGGGGCGGCGGCACGTGGCCGCCGCCCGCCGGGACGTCAGTGCGCGGCGGCCTGGGTGGCCGGCGCCGGGTCGCGCAGTTCCTTGCGCAGGATCTTGCCGACGTTGCTCTTCGGCAGCTCGGTGCGGAACTCGATGTGGCGCGGCTGCTTGTAGCCGGTCAGCGCCTCGCGGCAGTAGGCCTTGATCTGTTCGGCGGTGAGCGACGGGTCCTTCTTAACCACGAACAGCTTCACCGCCTCGCCCGAACGCTCGTCCGGAACGCCGACCGCGGCCACTTCCAGCACGCCCGGCATCGCCGCGACCACGTCCTCGATCTCGTTCGGGTACACGTTGAAGCCCGAGACCAGGATCATGTCCTTCTTGCGGTCGACGATGTAGACGAAGCCCTTCTCGTCGATGCGCGCCATGTCGCCGGTGTGCAGCCAGCCGTCGGCGTCGATGACCTTGGCCGTCTCTTCCGGACGCTGCCAGTAGCCCTTCATCACCTGCGGGCCCTTGACGCACAGCTCGCCGACCTCGCCCTGCGGCACTTCCTTGCCGTCGTCGTCCTTGATGCACACGTCGGTGGACGGGATCGGCAGGCCGATCGAGCCGTTGAATTCCTTCAGGTCCAGCGGGTTGATGCACGCCGCCGGCGAGGTTTCGGTCAGGCCGTAGGCCTCGACCAGGGTCACGCCGGTGACCTTCTTCCAGCGCTCGGCCACCGCGCGCTGCACGGCCATGCCGCCGCCCAGGGTGATCTTGAGCTTCGAGAAATCCACCTCGTCGAAGCCCGGCGTGTTGAGCAGGCCGTTGAACAGGGTGTTGACGCCGGTGATCGCGGTGAAGCCGGAGGTCTTCAGCTCCTTGACGAAGTTCGGCATGTCGCGCGGGTTGGTGATCAGGTGGTTGAGGCCACCGAGCTCCATGAACACCAGGCCGTTCGCCGTCAGCGCGAAGATGTGGTACAGCGGCAGCGCGGTGATGATCACTTCCTTGCCGCGCTCGAGCTTGTTGGCGCCCAGCCAGGCCGAAGCCTGCTGCATGTTCGCCACCAGGTTGCGGTGGGTCAGCATCGCGCCCTTGGCCACGCCGGTGGTGCCGCCGGTGTACTGCAGGAAGGCGATGTCGCCCGGGTCGATGTCGACCTGCGGCAGCGGGTGGCGCTTGCCGGCCGCCAGCGTGTCCTTGAAGCGTACGGCGCCGGGGATGTCGTACTCGGGCACCATCTTCTTCACGTACTTCAGCACGAAGTTGACGATGGGGCCCTTCGGGAAGCCGAGCATGTCGCCCAGGCCGGTGGTGATGACCTGCTTGAGCGGGGTCTCGGCCAGCACTTCCTGCACGGTGTGGCCGAAGTTGTCGACCACCACGATCGCCGCGGCGCCGGCGTCGACCAGCTGGTGCTTGAGCTCGCGCGCGGTGTACAGCGGGTTGACGTTGACCACGGTCAGGCCGGCGCGCAGGACGCCGAAGGTCGCGATGGGGTACTGCAGGCAGTTGGGCATCATGATCGCGACGCGATCGCCCTTCTTCAGGCTGAGCTCGCCCAGCAGGTAGGCGGCGAACTGCCTGCTCAGTTCGTCGACCTCGGCGTAGGTCATGGTCTTGCCGAGGTTGCGGTACGCGGGGCGTTCGCCGTAGCGCTTCACCGAGGACGCGAACACCGCCGGGATCGAGCGGTATTCGTCCGGATCGATCTCCGCGGGCACGCCCTGCGGATAACTCTGCAACCAAGGACGATCCGGATTCATTGCGCCTCCCTCCCGAGGTGGTGTGGCCATTCTTGTCAAATATAGTCAAGGCACGCTCTGGCGTGCCGGAGTGGGAGCATACCGTTCCGGATGGAAAAGGCGAAGCACATGCGGCGAAGGGGTGGGATGGCAAAGGCGGCGGTCGTGGCGGGGATGCTGGCGGTCCTGGCAGTGCTGGCGGGGTGTTCGCGCGAACCTCCGGAACAGCGTCTGCGCGAGCGGATTTCGACGATGCAGGCCGCGCTGGAGGAGCGCAACGCGTCCGCTTTCATGGACGGCGTGGCCGACGATTTCGCCGGTCCCGGCGGCATGGATCGTGCTGCGTTGCAGCAGATGGTGCGCGCGCAGGTGCTGGCCAATGCAAGCATCGGGGTGACCCTCGGCCCGGCCGAGGTGGAACTGCAGGGCCAGCGCGCGACCGTGCGCTTCAGCGCCCTGGCCACCGGCGGCAACCGCTTCCTGCCCGAGCGCGCGCAGGCCTGGGAGGTCACTTCCGGCTGGCGCGACGGGGATGGCGGGTGGCGGCTGTACTACGCCGAGTGGAAGCCGCGGGGCAGTAAATAAAAAGCCCCGGCGCGGCGCGCGCCGGGGCAGTCGGGGAAACGCGGTGCCTTCCTGCCGGGCCGTCCCGGCAGGGAGCGGTCAGGCCGCCTCGCGCGAGGCCAGCTGGCGCAGCACGTACTGCAGCAGGCCGCCGTGGCGGAAGTACTCCACTTCCTTCGGGGTCAGCAGCAGCACGTGGACCTCGAACTCCACCGTGCGGCCGTCGGCCTTGCGCGCGGTGACCTTCGCGGTCTTGCTGGCGCCGTCCTGCAGGCCGGCGATGTCGAAGGTCTCGGTGCCGTCCAGGCCCAGCGACTGCGCGTTCTGGCCGGCCTGGAACTGCAGCGGCAGCACGCCCATGCCGACCAGGTTCGAGCGGTGGATGCGCTCGAAGCTCTCGGCGACCACCGCCTTGACGCCCAGCAGGTTGGTGCCCTTGGCCGCCCAGTCGCGCGAGGAGCCGGTGCCGTATTCCTTGCCGGCGATCACCAGCAGCGGGGTGCCGCTGGCCTTGTACTTCATCGCCGCGTCGTAGATCGACATCTTCTCCGGCGGGTTGCTGCCGAAGTACAGGGTGTTGCCGCCTTCCTCGCCGCCGAAGAACAGGTTCTTGATGCGGATGTTGGCGAAGGTGCCGCGCACCATCACGTCGTCGTTGCCGCGGCGGCTGCCGTAGCTGTTGAAGTCCGCCGGCTGCACGCCGCGCGACTGCAGGAAGCGCCCGGCGGGCGAGTCCTTCTTGATGTTGCCGGCCGGGGAGATGTGGTCGGTGGTGATCGAGTCGCCGAACAGGCCCAGTACGCGGGCGCCGTGGATGTCGCCGATCGAGCCGACCTCCATGGTCATGCCCTCGAAGTACGGCGGGTTCTTGATGTAGGTGGAGGCGTCGTCCCAGGCGTACAGGTCGCCGTCGGGCGAGTCGATCGTGTTCCAGCGGTTGTCGCCCTTGAACACGTCGGCGTAGTTCTGCTTGAACATGTCCGGGCCGATGGTCGAGGCGATGACGTCGCCGATCTCCCTGCTCGAAGGCCAGATGTCGCGCAGGTACACCGGCTGGCCGTCGCTGCCGGTGCCCAGCGGCTCGCTGGTCAGGTCGATGTCGGTGGTGCCGGCCAGGGCATAGGCCACCACCAGCGGCGGACTGGCCAGGTAGTTCATCTTGACCTCGGGGTGCACGCGGCCCTCGAAGTTGCGGTTGCCCGACAGCACCGACGTC
>Ga0182737_1003179_pt1 | contig 12431 bp, 21 predicted proteins | sample eDN5th30CBELigOP_FD_128878 | JGI IMG/M metagenome (GOLD analysis project Ga0182737, IMG submission 128878) | Enriched Organic Plus compost microbial communities from Emeryville, California, USA - eDNA 5th pass 30_C BE-Lig OP (version 2) (version 2) ... | reverse complement strand
GGCGGAACGATTCCCAAGGAATACATCAACGCTTGTAAGTCAGGTGTGAACGAAGCGATGATCAATGGTATCATTGCTGGTTATGAAGTGGTGGACATTCACGTTGACATTGTTGACGGATCCAGCCACGAGGTGGACTCCAACGAGAACGCCTTCAAGATGGCGGCTATCTTTGCAGTTAAAGACGCACTGAAGAAAGCCAAGTGCATCATGATGGAGCCAATGATGGCGGTGGAAGTGACCATGCCAGAAGAGTACCAGGGCGACATCATGGGTGACCTTAACCGTCGTCGCGGTCGTATTACCGCCATTGATAGCCGCAACAATGTGAACATTGTCCGTGCTGAAGTGCCCCTGGCAGAGATGTTTGGTTATTCAACCACCATTCGTACCCTCTCCAGTGGTCGTGCCAACTACTCCATGCAACCTTCCCACTTTGAGCAGGTGCCTCAGCAGATTGTAGATCAAATCGTCGAGCAACGCGGCGGCAAGAAAGGCTAACCCAGAAACATTTACGACCATGCAAAGCCAACGCATCAGAATCCGCCTCCGGGCTTATGACTATCGCGTGCTCGACAAAAGCACCGCTGAGATCGTGGAAACCGCCAAGCGCACAGGCGCTAAAGTGGCTGGCCCGATCCCCCTGCCGACACGCATTGAAAAGTTCACGGTGAACCGTTCACCACACGTGGACAAGAAGTCCATGGATCAGTTCGAGATCCGTACGCACAAGCGTCTGCTCGACATCGTGGATCCAACCGCCCGTACGGTGGATGAGCTGAAGAAGCTCAATCTTCCTTCCGGTGTGGACATCACCATTCGCATCTAACCGTTTAATAGACTGACTGAGGAACTACTGCCATGAGCATTGGATTGATAGGAAAGAAAGTAGGTATGACCCAGGTCTACACTGAAGACGGCAATGCCGTAGCAGTGACGGTCATTGAGGTGGCCAAGAACCAGGTTGTTCAGGTGAAAACCGCTGAGAACGATGGTTACAGCGCCGTGCAGCTGGGCTTTGCAGACAAGAAAGAATCCCGTGTCACCCGCCCTATGCTGGGTCACTTCAAGAAAGCCAGCGCGGCTCCGAAATACGTTTTGCGTGAATTCCGCACCGCTGAAGGTGAAGAGACGCCAGCCGTAGGCAGTGAGCTTGGTGCTGAGAAATTTGAGGCTGGCACATTTGTTGATGTGATCGGCACGACAAAAGGCCGCGGTTTCACTGGTGCGATGAAGCGCTGGAACTTCAGCGGTCAGCCGGCCTCCCACGGTCACATGATGCACCGTCGTACAGGTTCCATCGGTTGCCGTCTGACTCCAGGCCGTGTTTGGAAGAATCAGAAAATGCCAGGACATTACGGTGTAGAGCGTGCCACCACGCAGAACCTTAAAGTCATTCAGAGCCGCCCGGAAGAGGGAGTAATCCTCGTTAAAGGCGCTGTCGCAGGCCACAATGGCGCATACGTCCTGGTACGTCCCGCCGTCAAGAAAACCCAGGCCGCCAAGTAACGCAGGAAGGAAACAGAGATCATGGCCACTACATTCACCATCGCCGCCGCCAAGAGCGCCAATCTTCGTCTTGTAGAAGAAGAAGGTAAAGGTCTGCAAGCGCTGCACGATACCATCGTTGCCTACCGTGCGAACCGTCGTCAGGGTAACGCCAACACAAAATCCCGCGCAGAGGTTGCTGGTTCCGGCAAGAAGCTGTGGAAGCAAAAAGGCACCGGCCGCGCCCGTATGGGTTCCGCCCGTTCCCCTATCTGGAGCGGTGGTGGCGTTGTCTGGGGTCCGAAGACCCGTGACTGGTCCATCCAGGTTCCAAAGAAAGTTAAATCCCTGGCTTTCCGCACTGCGCTGACCAGCCGCATCAATGCTGAAGACGTGATCAACGTGGAGAGCTTTGCAGTTGCTGATGGCAAGACCAAGAGCTTTATCAGCCAGGTTGCCGCCCTCACTGACGCCACCAAAGTTCTGGTGATTGCCAGCAGCTTTGATGAGCTGACTTTCCGCGCAGCCCGCAATGTACAGAGCGTTCTGCTCATGTCCGCAGCGGAAGTGAACGCCGAACACCTGCTTGCTTATGACAAGATTGTCATTGTGAGCGACGCCCTTGAAACTCTTGCCCGGAGAACTGCCTAATGAAAGACCTTTTCCAAGTCATCAAGACCATCCGCCTCAGTGAGCGCGCCACGCTGCTTAGTGAGAGCAACAACGAATATGTTTTCGTTGTGGATCCACGCGCCAACAAGATTGAGATCAAGCAGGCCGTGCAGTCCCTCTTCGGCAAGACGGTGGTTGGAGTTCGCACCATGAATTATGCTGGCAAGAAGAAGCGCGAACGTCGCGCTGACTATGGCCGCACCAACCATTGGAAGAAGGCGATTGTCCGCCTTAAAGAAGGCGAAAGCATTGACCTTGTCTAAGCCGCTCGTCTCACGCACTTTTTTTCGTTAAACCTTTTTCAATAACACCGCGTTATGGCTCTCAAAACTTTCAAGCCCAACACGCCCGCCAACCGTTACAAGCAGCTTCCAGGCTTCGACGAGATCACGAAGGACAAGCCTGAGCGCAGCCTGACCGTCGCTTTACGCAAGTCTGGTGGTCGTAACAACACGGGCCGCATCACCACTCGTCACATTGGCGGTGGTCACAAGCGTCGCTACCGTTTGATTGACTTCAAGCGTGATCGTCGCGATGAAGCTGCCAACGTGGTCGCCATTGAATACGATCCGAACCGTTCTGCCCGTATTGCGCTGATTCAGTACGCTGATGGCACCAAAAGCTACATTCTGGCTCCTGCCGAGTTGAAGGTGGGTTCCAAGGTGATGGCTGGTGAGAAGGCTACCAATGATGTTGGCAACGCGCTTCCGCTGAGCAAGATTCCCCTGGGTACGCAGATTCACAATATTGAGCTGGTTCCTGGCAAAGGCGGTGTGATTGCCCGTGCTGCTGGTCAGGCGGCGATCCTCTCCAACCGTGAAGAGAAATATGCGCTGGTGCGCCTTCCTTCCGGTGAGATCCGCAAGATTCTTTCCACCTGCTATGCGACCATTGGTCAGGTTGGCAATGTGGAGCACATGAACGTGATCAGCGGCAAGGCTGGCCGTACCCGCTGGTTGGGCGTGCGTCCGACGGTTCGCGGTATGTGTATGAACCCTATCGACCACCCGAACGGTGGTGGTGAAGGCCGCTCCAAGTCTGGCGGTGGTCGTCAGCACCTCCTAAGCCCATGGGGCCACGCCAAGGGTCAGAAGACCCGTGATCCCAAGAAGGCCTCCAGCAAGCTGATCGTTCAGCGCCGCAAGAAAAAGTAACCCACGTCTGAACTGTACCACCGTTAATCGTTTCCTGTCATGGCCCGCTCACTGAAAAAAGGACCGTTTGTTAATCAGAAGCTGCTCTACAAAATAGATCAGCAGAATGAAGCCAAACAAAAGCGCCCCATTAAAACCTGGGCTCGCGCCTCGATGATTACGCCCGACTTTGTTGGTCACACCTTTCTGGTGCACAACGGCAAAGATTTCGTCAGCGTATACGTGACCGAGAACATGGTTGGTCACCGTCTGGGTGAATTCTCCCCCACTCGCGCCTTCAAAGTTCACGGCGGACATACTGCCAAGGTGTCCAAGTAATTATCACGGTCTCCGTTTAGCCTTCCTGTTTTCCAGATTTTTCTCATGAAACTTTCCGCTACCACCATGAACCTGCTGACCGCGCCGCTGGCGTTGGTGATGCTGGGGCATGGCCAGGTGATGGGGCAGGGGAATGAGACGCTGGAGCTTATGGAAGCGAAGACAGCTCTGCAGATTTCTGGTCAGCGTGTGAAGGAGCTGGAGCAGGAGCTTGCAAAAAGCAGGCAGCAGGCTGCCACCTATGGGGAAAGCCTGGCTGCGGCCAATGACGAGCTGCAACAGACACGTGACACCTACAACCAACTGCGTCTGCAGATGGAGGGTCTGGGCATTGCAGCCATTGATCCTGCCAGCACGAACAGCCGCATGCTGGTTGCCTTGAGCGATCTGCGCATTCTTGAGCAGCAGAAACGGATGCTGGCAGATGCCCTGCTGGCTCTTTCTGAATCTGCCCTGGCTCTGGCAAATTCCCAAGGCGAACCTGCCGCCCAGCAGGCTTTGAATCAGCGTCTTGCTGAATCTGAAAAAGCGCTGGCCAGTCTCAGGGCCAATCCAGAGGAAGAAACGGGCGGCTCTTTGCAGAATGCCAGCGTTGTCAGCCTTAAGGATGATCTGGGCATTGCCGTCTTTAATATCGGCAGCAAACACGGTGTGCATCCCGGCATGCCATTCTCTATTTATCGTCAGGACAAACCCGTCGCACGGGCCCTGGTCGTGGATGTTCGCGGAGCTGTCTGCGGCATCATTGTCCAGGAACTCGTGAACCAGAGCGACCCCGTCAGAGTAGGCGATGTCGGCAAAGTTGAGGCGGCACATAAAGGTTAACCAGAAGCAACTCATGGAAGTAAGATCCATCTATAAATACGCACGCATGTCGGACCAAAAAGTCCGCGAAGTCACCCGTGCTGTCACCGGCATGCCTGTGTCACAGGCGCTGAACATCTTGGCATTCACTCCAAAGAAAGCTGCCAAGCTGGTCGGTAAAACCCTGCAGGCCGCCATTGCGAACGCAGAGAACAACCACGAGCTTGATTCTGAAGATCTCATCATCAAAAGCGCCACTGCCTCCAAGGGTGGTATGCTGAAGCGCATCATGCCACGTGCCCGCGGTTCCGCAGGCGGCATCAAGAAACGCATGAGCCACATCACCGTCGTGCTTGCACAGCGTGAAGCCGACAAAGCCGCTGAAGAAAAACCTAAAAAGGCGAAGAAAGAAGCCGCTGCCAAAAGCGAATAATCCGGCATCGCCTCGCATCGCATCGCCAACCAACGATTTACTACATCATGGGCCAGAAAGTTAATCCAATCGGTTTCCGCCTCGCCGTCACCAAAGACTGGCGCTCCAAGTGGTACGCACCTGAGAACGAGTTCGCTGATTTCCTTCATAGCGACCTTGGCATCCGTCGTTACCTGAAGAAAAAGCTGTCGAGCGCCTCTGTGGCCAAGATTGTGATTGAGCGTGCCTGGAATCTGGTTCGCGTGACCTTGCACACAGCCCGTCCGGGTCTTGTGATTGGCCGTAAGGGTCAGGAGATTGAGGTGATGAGCGCTGAGATTTCCAGAATGTGCGATAACAAGCAGGTGAAGATTGATATCATTGAGATCAAGCAGCCTGAGCTTGACGCCCAGCTTGTGGCAGAAGCCGTTGGCACCCAGCTTGAGCGCCGTATCAGCTTCCGTCGTGCGATGAAGCGTGCTGTGCAGACCGCCATGGACATGGGCGCAGAGGGGATTCGTATCCGTTGTGCAGGCCGTTTGGGTGGTGCTGACATTGCCCGTGCTGAATGGTATCGCCAGGGTAAAGTGCCTCTTCAAACTTTGCGTAGCCCGATTGACTACGGGTTTGCTGAAGCCAGCACGGTGTATGGCATTATTGGCATCAAATGCTGGCTGAACAAGAAGCCTGAAGTAGAAGGCGCAGCGCCTCAGGGCAACAGCCAGGAGCGTCGTCAGCGTCGTGATCGTGGTCCACGTCAGGACAGAGGTGACCGCAACGATCGTGGCGGTCCACGTCAGCCACGTGGTGATCGTGATCAGCAGCCCAGGGAAGCAGCAGCAGCAGCGCCTGCTCCTGCGGCATCCGCAGCCCCAGCAGCCGAGTAAGGAAGAGATCGCCTGCATTATCAACCCACTAGAATAATTTTAGGAGAATCCAGACATGGCATTGTTACCCAGCAGAGTGAAGCATCGCAAAACCCACCGCGGCAGCCGCGCAGGGAATGCGACCACCGGCAACAAGATCAGCTACGGCGAGTTCGGTCTTCAGACCCTTGACCGTGGCTGGATCAAAAACACGCAGATTGAAGCCTGCCGTATTGCCATCACCCGTCACCTTAAGCGTAAGGGGAATGTTTACATTCGTATTTTCCCTCACAAGCCTGTGACTGCCCGCCCGCCTGAAACTCGTATGGGTAAGGGTAAAGGTTCCCCTGAATTTTGGGTGGCTGTTGTTTACCCAGGCACCATGCTTTTTGAAGTGGCTGGCGTGAGTGAAGCGCTGGCGCGCGACGCCTGCCGCCTGGCTGCCAACAAGCTGGGTCTGCGCACCCGTTTTGTGACCCGTCAGAGCCTGACGAAGTAACACCTTCAAAGATAAGTTTTCCACCCACGCAGCACGCTAGGAGCCGACATGAAAATCAAGGAACTAAGAGAGCAGACCAATGAGGAATTGATCCGCCGCACACGCGAGTTGAAGCAGGACCAGCTCAACTCCCGCATTCAGCAGGCCAGCGGCCAGCTGGAAAATCCTTCCCGCGCAAAATACCTGCGCCGTGAAGTGGCCCGTATCGAAACCATTGTTAGCGAGCGCCGTCTGAATTTGACCGTCGGTAAAAAGCCAGTCGCTGCTGCCGTGGAGGCAAAGGCTGAAGCTGCCCCGAAGGCAGCGAAAAAGGCCGTAAAGAAAGCAGCCAAAAAAGCTGCAAAGAAGGCCGCCAAAAAAGCTGCTGCTGAATAACCCATTACTGCAAGGAATCTGACCTATGAGCGAGAACGCTACAACTGAAGCCCCAACCCAGGAAAACGCCAAGGCGCCCGTGCGCAAAACCCGCGTTGGTTCTGTGGTGTCTGATAAAATGACCAAGACCATTGTGGTCGAAGTCGAGCGCCGCGTGCCGCATCCTCAATTTAAGAAGATCGTGCGCCGTACCGCTAAGTTTTATGCTCACGATGAAGAGGGCAAAGCCAAAGTTGGCGACAAGGTCCGCATTGAAGAGACCCGTCCGCTGAGCAAGCTCAAGCGCTGGAAACTTGTGGAGGTGCTGGCCCACTAATCAGCGACCCAGCTGATTAAGAGCCACCTATCCTATTACTTACAAAACTAACGATTCGATTCATAGAGGAGGACACGCATATGTTGCAGATGGAGTCAGAAATCCCAATCGCCGACAACACCGGAGCCCGTATGGCCGAGATGATTGGCGTTATTGGCAAGAAAAACAAGCGCACCGCCGGTGTAGGCGACATCATCACAGCCCACGTGCGTGAGTCCACCCCTACCGCTGCTGTGAAAAAAGGCGAAGTGGTTCGCGCTGTAGTGGTACGTACTGCCGCCCCAATCCGTCGTGCTGATGGATCCATTCTCCGCTTTGACAAGAATGCGATCGTAATCATTGACAAAGACAACAATCCCCGTGGCAGCCGTATATTCGGCCCTGTGGCCCGTGAGCTGCGTGATCGCAACTTCATGAAGATTGTCTCCCTCGCTCCTGAGGTGCTGTAAGTCCTGTCACTACTCACTAACACACCATCCAGTTTCGTTTACATGAGCCAGACCAACACCCACGTTCGCAAAGGTGACCTTGTTGAAGTCATCAGCGGATCCCACAAGGGATCACGCGGCACCGTGCTCCAGGTGATCAAAAAGAATCCACCTTCAGGCGTGCGTGTGCTCGTCGAGGGCGTGAACATCACCAAGAAGACGGTTCGCCCCACCCAGGAGCGCCCCCAAGGCGGTTTCCAGGAAAAAGAGGCACCAATTCACATTTCCAATGTGAAATTAGTTGAAAAGAAATCAAAAGAAAGCTAATTGAGCGCCCCCCTAATTCGCAGTCCGATGGCGGCCTGCGGGGTGTGCAACCAAAAAGGGACTCAAACTAATGCAACCACTGCTCCAGCAACTTTATAAAGAGAAACTTGTTTCAGGCTTGAAAGAACAGCTTGAACTGAAGAATATTCACCAAGTTCCTCGCCTTGAAAAAATTGTCATCAACTGCTCCGTCGGCAAGGAAGCTGACCGCAAGCAGGCAGTTGAAGATGCCAGCAAAGACATCAGCCTTATCACGGGTCAGAAGCCTATTGTGACTATCAGCAAGAAGGCTATCGCCAACTTCAAGCTGCGTGCTGGAGAGCCCATCGGAGTTAAAGTGACCCTTCGCGGACCACGCATGTATGACTTTCTGATGCGTCTGGTTAAGACTGCGATTCCTCGTATTCGTGACTTCCGCGGCGTTAGCGCCCGTGCTTTTGACGGTCGTGGCAACTACACCCTGGGCATTACAGATCAGAGCATCTTCCCTGAAGTGGAGCTGGACAAAATCAAGCGCTCCCTTGGTTTCGACGTAACTTTCGTTACCAATACTGACAATGATGACCATGCACGTGAGCTTCTGCGCACACTCGGCATGCCGTTCCGCAGCAAAACCAACCAGGAGAACGCCGCTGCTGCCTGATCCCTTCTGAACCGAAATCGAACTGAATATTTTCCATGAGTGTAGTCACTGACCCCATCTCCGATTTCCTGACGCGGATCAAGAATGCGTCCACCGCTGCCAAGGAGGAATTGTCCGCGCCCTTCAGCCAGATGAAGGCTGAAATCGCCCGTATCCTTCAGGAAGAAGGTTACATCTGGTCCTATGAGGTTGAGCCTAATGATGGCAAGCCTCAGCTTAAGCTTCGTCTGAAGTATCAAGACAAACGTGCAGTCATCACCAATGTGAAGCGCGTTAGCAAGCCTGGTCTGCGTAAATACTCCGGTGCGGATGACATTCCGCGTGTGCTTGGTGGCCTGGGCATCTCTATTGTATCCACGTCCAAGGGCGTGATGACAGGCGCGAAAGCGCGTAAAGAAAGCGTCGGCGGCGAAGTGCTTGCCTACGTCTGGTAACCCCAAGGAGGAAGATTACACACCATGTCACGAGTAGGTAAACAACCCATTAATTTGCCAGACAAAGTCAGCGTCAAAGTGGACGCGGATCGCAACGTCAATGTTGAAGGTCCCAAGGGCAAGATGAGCTACGCGCTGCCAGAAGGCATCAGCCTGAAGCAGGAGAGCAGCACGCTGAATGTTGAGCGTGCTTCAGATGAGCGTCGTCTCAAAGCTCTGCACGGAACGGCCACCCGTTTGATCGGGAATATGGTCACTGGCGTCAGCGCTGGCTTCACCCGCAATCTTGAAATCCACGGCGTAGGTTTTCGTGCCGCTGTTAAAGGCGACAAGTTGGACCTGAGCCTGGGCTATTCCCACCCATTGCTTCACCCGATCCCCAAGGGACTTAAGGTGACAGTTAATGAGAACACCAAAATCAGCATCGAAGGCGTTGACAAGCAGGTTGTCGGTCAATTCGCAGCTGATGTCCGCGGCTACTATCCACCAGAGCCTTATAAAGGCAAAGGTGTACGCTATGCCGGAGAGCAGATCCGCCGCAAAGAAGGCAAGAGCGTGAAGTAACCCAGTTTATCAGCCAACCCGGAGCACTACCATGGCCCAAATTGATCGCAAAACCGCACGTCGTCGCGTGCATAATCGCATTCGCAAGACTCTTCGTGGTACTGAAGAGCGCCCACGTCTTGCTGTGCATTTCTCCAACACAAAAGTGTATGCTCAAATCATCAATGATGATGAAAGCCGCACGATTGTTGCTGCTTCAACCGCAGAAAAAGCCCTTGCGGGCTCTCATGCCAACGTGGCTAACGCCGTTAAAGTTGGTGAAGCCATTGCAGAACGCGCTCTGGCAGCTAACATCACCTCAGTAGTTTTTGACCGTGGTGGTTTCATCTACAGCGGTAAAGTGAAAGCTCTTGCTGACGCTGCCCGCGCCAAAGGCCTCCAGTTCTAATCCTCTCTACCTCGTCATGGCTTATAACAATAGAAGATCAGATTCAGCTCCCCAGAGCGAAGAAGAAAACGGCATGACCGAAAAGGTTGTGTTCATCAACCGATGCGCCAAAGTGGTGAAGGGTGGTCGTCGTTTCAGCTTCAGCGCCCTCGTCGTAGCTGGTGACAAGCAAGGTAAAGTGGGTTTTGGTTTTGGTAAGGCAAACGAAGTTTCCGACGCCATCAAGAAAGCCAGCGAAGGTTCCCGCAAGGATCTTGTTAACGTGAACCTGCTTAACGCCACGATCCCTCACGAGGTGACGGGTGAGCACGGCGGTGGCCGCGTTCTCCTGAAGCCAGCCAGCCCTGGTACTGGGATTATCGCTGGTGGCGGTGTGCGTGCTGTGTGTGAAGCTGCCGGCATCAAAGACGTGCTGGCCAAGTCTTTGGGTTCCAGCAATCACGCCAACGTGGTGAAAGCTACTCTTGCTGCTCTCTCCGCCCTCCGCCTTCCTGATGAAATCTTCAGCATGCGCGGTAAAAAAGTAGCTTCCAAGGAAGCTCTCTAATCCGTCCGTCCTGTACGTCTGTTTAAACCATCTTAACACCCGCTCCAGATTCAATGAGCCTTCGTCTTCATAACCTCCAGCCTGCCAAAGGCGCCAAACATCGTCGCAAGCGCGTCGGTTGCGGTGAAAGCTCTGGCCATGGCAAAACCTCAGGCCGCGGTCACAAAGGCCAGAAAGCCCGTTCCGGTGGCGCTATCCGCCCTGGCTTTGAAGGCGGTCAGATGCCTTTGCATCGTCGTCTGCCTAAAAAAGGTTTTAACAACACCCAGTTCCGCGACAAAATCGCTACTGTGAATGTTTGTGATCTCGCTGGCTTTGAAGACGGCGCAGTGGTTAATGCTGATACCCTGCGTACTGCAGGCCTTGTTAGCGGCCAGTTCGACGGCATTAAAGTTTTGGGTTCAGGCGAGATCAGCCTGAAGCTCACTGTGGAAGTGAATAAAATCAGTGCTTCCGCAAAGGAAAAGATCGAGAAAGCGGGCGGCACTGTCACGCTAAAGGCATAAATGCCGTTTCTCTACTGTCTTTCATGACCTTTGCGAGCGACTCAGACTTGTCCTGAGTCGCTTGCTGTTTATATACCACGCTCCTCATCATGATTTCCGCCTTTGTAAACATCTTCAAGATTCCAGAACTTCGTCAGCGCATTTTCTTCACGCTCGCGATGATCGTGATTGTGCGCATTGGTTACGCCATCACACTGCCGGGTGTGGATCCAACAATTCTGCAGGCCTGGATTGATTCCCGCGCCAATGCAACGGATGATCCTTTCGCTGCGGCGACATCCCTACTGAACCTGTTTACCGGTGGTGGTCTGCAGAACTGCGCCATCTTTGCCCTGGGCATCATGCCCTACATTAGCGCCAGCATTATGATGCAGTTGCTGACGGCTGTAGTGCCCAGCATCAGCAAACTCTCACGTGAAGACGGAGGGCGTCAGAAGATCAACCAGTGGACCCGGTGGGTTACAGTTGGTCTGTGTGTGCTGCAGGGGTGGTTGCTGGCTCGTTCGCTTGAGAATCCTGGGCAGAATATTTTCCTACCTGGTCTGGAGACGATCATCAAGTCTCATGGTCCTCTGGTGCCGAACTTCGGCCTGCCTTTCCTGATCAGTGCTGTGCTGACCATGACGGCTGGCTCCATGTTCATCATGTGGCTGGGTGAGCAGATTACTGAGCGTGGTATTGGCAACGGTATTTCACTGATGATCTCCATCAACATTGTGGCTGAGCTGCCTGGCGCTCTGGTGCAGGTTTGGAAAGTTTACATTGGCAAACCTGGTGCAGGCGCCATGGAAGCTCTTACCCTTCTCGGTCTGCTGGTTCTGATGATTGCCGTTATTGCTGGCATTATCTCCCTTACTCAGGCGCAACGTCGCATCGCCATTCAATACGCCAAGCGCGTTGTGGGGCGTAAGATGTACGGCGGGCAGACCCAGTACATGCCTCTGAAAGTGAACTATGCAGGGGTTATGCCTATCATTTTTGCTCAGGCCATCCTGCTGTTCCCATCTCAGATTATTGGTTTCATGTTCCCACATGAGCAGAGCGTTCAGCAGTGGGCACAGTGGCTCACTTCAGGTGCTCCCTACATCATCATTTCAGCGGCGCTGATTTTCTTCTTCAGCTATTTCTGGGTGGCCACCATGTTCCAGCCGAATCAAATTGCTGAGGACCTGAAGAAAAGTGGGGGTTATATCCCCGGCAAGCAGCCTGGCAAGGCTACTGCCCAGTTCCTGGATTTCACCATGAGCCGCCTGACCTTCGCTGGCGCGTTGTTCCTGACTCTGATCTATCTGTTCCCAATCTTGTTACAGAACCAGCTTAATCTGAACTTTACGGTATCGCAGTTCTTTGGCGGCACCAGCGTTCTGATCCTTGTTGGTGTGGTGCTTGATATGATGCGTCAGGTAGAAACACACCTTCTGCAGCGCCATTATGATGGCTTCCTGCGCAAAGGTAAGATTCGTGGTCGCTTTGATCGTCCCCAGGCAGGTAATCATGCAGCTAATCCCAAGCTGGTGGTCACCCTCTGGACGATGATTGCCATCATTGCCTTGATCGGCGTATCGTTCGCGATCTTCCACGGCAAGTAAGTTTTTGCAGATGGCTCTAGCATTTGATCGTATTCCCACCCGGCATGGTAAAGCCCTGGATGGGTTGCGCCGTGCCGGAGGCCTTGCCCGGGATATTCTTC
>Ga0182737_1003178_pt1 | contig 12439 bp, 7 predicted proteins | sample eDN5th30CBELigOP_FD_128878 | JGI IMG/M metagenome (GOLD analysis project Ga0182737, IMG submission 128878) | Enriched Organic Plus compost microbial communities from Emeryville, California, USA - eDNA 5th pass 30_C BE-Lig OP (version 2) (version 2) ... | reverse complement strand
CGGGCGCTGATCCCTCACCCAGGCCGCTACTACGCAAAATCGTCATTCATCCCACTGTCGAGCGAGAGGCTGTTCCCCACCTGTCCATGGAAACGGCCGTTCGCAACAGGGAAATCGCGAGCGCCACGTGTTCGGATGGCACCGTTCGGGTACACTGGTACGATGATCCACCGGGTGTGCTGCTGCGTCGTGCGTTCCCGTTGATCGAATTGCATATGCGCGATGCCTCGGGACGCTGGCGGGTAGTCGTTGAGGATGACGATCTCTCGCTCGAGCTGCGGTTGCTCGAATCCGCTCCGGATGCTCACGGCTGGGAGATCACGTGGCGGCCGGAGATTCTCCCGGCCGAAGTTCGATTCGCCCTCCCGGCGCGAAACGGCTTGCCCGAACTCACGCGAACGATCACCTGCCGCTGAGTGCGATTTTTGCGCTCGAATCGCGCGGCGCGAGCGGCCGCATTGCATAGTAGCGGCATTCACTGATGAGGCGAGCCAGTGGGTCAGACGTCCAACTGCACGTCAGTACGCTGGGAGGGGGTTGCAACGTGTCGCACACTCCACCCGGGAGCCGTTGCGGGTCGCCAGCCGCGGAGTTTGGGGTGGGATGAGTGAGCTGCAGCATCGCGTGTTGCGAATTGATCGAGCGGTTTTGACCTGACGCTCAACCCTGTCGCGTCGGCGGAGTCCCGACGGCGGCCCGCAATCGGCCAGTGCGTCAGCCTGGCAATGCCGTTCTGTTCGGCGATCTCATCGAGCATGCGGTACCATGCGAGATAATTATCCAGGTATTTCGTCGCGACACCGTGGAAGCGTAAATGCCAGGTGTAGAAATCCCGCAGGTGGTCGATCGCATGGTCGAGATCAACCAGCGGGGAGTTGTTCCGTAGTCCGGCCTGCAAATACGCAGCGCGTGCCAGCTTCGCCAGCCGCGCATACGGACTGAGCGACCCCGGACGTGCAAGGATCGCTGTAACACGGCCCGTGCTTGCTCCGAAAGCGCTTAACAGGGACGACAGGGTAGGCGCAGCCGAGAGAATCGTGCGGCTTTCGACTGCCCCGCGCCGATCAGCAGCCGTAACCACGGTCACGGTGCGTGGAATCGAATTCCTCGTATGTTTGGTTGAACGGCCGTGCAGTTGCGGAGTCCCCGTCGGCTTGCGTTGGCCCTTCTTCGAATACGGCATCCGCATTTCTACAAATTCGAGCCAGCCCGAAATCGGTTTATCGTAATGCTCTCGCAGTCCATCGAGATTCTTGTGCCGCCACCGGAATGCGGTCGACGGACTGACGCCGATCGTTTTTGCAGTCTTACGGACAGTGCTGCTGTTCAACATGCACTGCGCGTTCTCCACCCACTTGTGGAGTTTCTTGCAATGTGCGGCAGGTGACCCTGTGAGATCGCTGAACGTGCGCCTGCACGTATTACAGCGATAGCGCTGGCGGTTCGAGAACCACCCGTATCGAGCTGTCCGAGCGCTGTTGCAGCGAGGGCAGACGACACCGTCCGCAAAGCGGGCTTCCCGGATCCGACACAAAATTATTCCACACTCCGCACGATCGGGGGAACGTTCAGGACTCGTTTCGACGGTTCGAGGGCGGGTGCGGGGCGTGAGCATCAGCATGAGCTAAAAATCGCCCGAACTGCCGGATCAGGAATGGTAAAATGCGCCGGCAATGTGTCCTTGTGGGACAGGGGTTTCAGGCGCGACTTTACCGAGTTCGGTCTGGAAGCCGAAGCGCGGGGGTGAGGCAATGTTCGCGAATCCTGTTGTTCCCATTTTCGATAACGACGTGCTTGCTACGGATTCTGATGCAGCTCTTGCAATTCAGATCAACAGGATTCGCGAACATTGCCCGACCCGTGCCCGCGTGTCTCCGACTCACGGATTTACCTTCGATCCGCCATTGGCGCTGGACCTGTGCCCCGGCGCTCGAAACACGAGTCTCGGCGCGCCTTTCCGACAACTTCTGATCCAGCCGGGCGGTTCGGGGACCGCGCAGCCGAGCCGAGTCCGACCCTCCGGCCCGTCGACGACGCATTACGACAGCTCCAGGCACCCGAAATCGTCCTAGTCGCGAGGAAGTCCTAGCGAACTCGAGAACCACTGGTGAATACCCGGGCGGGCCGTCGCGCTGAGGTGCGGCGGGGACTACTTTGAGAGTCACTGTCAGACCCGCGCAGTATTTTCCAGCAGAGTCCACACAGAGTTTCCGGGAACGCATTCATGCCTTTGCACATCGTCCGTGCGTCCTGCAACGCCAGTCTATGGGCTGCCTGCGCTGATCGCTTCCTTGCGGCCGCGGCGCAGAATCCGGGTCCGACGGGGCATCGCGCTCACCTGTGGCTGACGCATCGCAATCAGCGAGACCTCCTGTTTGAACAAGCCGTTCGCCGGGGAATCGCAGGGTGGCTGAAGCCGCCGATCCGGTTTTTCTCCGGCTTGCCCGATCTGTTCGGCATTCGAGGCAAGCCGATCGGGCTGCTGGCGAGGCGAGAGCTCGTGAGTCGCATCGGTTGCGAGCTCGGTGGCAGATACGGGATTCGCATGGGCAACACGGACGCAACCATCACGCGTGGCAATATGATGGATGCGTTCGTTGGCGAGCTGCTGCCGGACGGGGTCGCGCCGGACGAGCTGGAGCGGGCGCTCGAGGCTGCAGCATCGGATGAGTTTGCGGAGCGACGTAATGCCTGGGTGGTCGCGACCTACCGCGGCTATCTCGAGGCGATCGAGAAGCTGGGTGTGTACGACCCGCGCTCGATCCATGCCCTCGTCGCGGAGCGGATCGAAACGGGCGAGCTGTCGAGGGCGCTCGAATCCGCAGAAGCGCTCCACATCTATGGCGTGTATTCGATGCGCGCTCGCAGTCGACTGCTCAGGGCGCTTGCCGCGCAAACAACGGTGCAGGTCGTGCTTTACACCTGCGCTCGGGCGGACGACCTCGCCGCGCTCGCAGCGACGGTTGAGGATTCGCCCGCCGCTGCGCGTCCCGAACCGATCGTGCAGCCTGCGCCCGATGCGCAGCGCGAATTGCACTGGGTCGCAGCGCAGGTGAAGGATCTCGTGCTGCGTGGTGCTGCCGAGCCGCACGAAATCGCAGTGGTCGCTCGAACGGGATTCGAGGATACGCGCCGCGCGCTGCAGGTGCTCGAGCGGGCGGGGATCCCGGCGACCGCGCGCGTGCGCTCGCGGCTTTCGGAGATCGGTGCCTTACGCGCGTTGCTCGACCTGTACCGCGCGGCGGCGGAACGCTGGTCATACCGTGTTCTGCGCAACGTGCTCAACAGTCCGTATTTCCGATTCCGCATCGATATCCGCCCGTTCGACGAGATCGCCACGCGAGCACGGCCGACCACACTGGAAGAATGGGAGCAGCAACTGGTCGCGCTGCTGCAGGATCTGGAACGCGCGGACCACGCCCGGGATGCGGGGCGCATCGACCCGAGCGCCACTATGGCAGAAACGGCGTCTGTCGACACGGCCGGCGTGACTGCGGACACGGCGAGCACCGGGAAAGGTGGCGCGGTGGCAGAGAGGAAGCGCACCAACCTGCGGGCAGAACGCATCGCGAAGGATCTGGTGCGGTTCCGCGAGCTGCGCGCGAAGCTCGAACCGCTCAGCGGCACGCGGCCACTGGGCGCCTGGATCGAGTCGACCGAAGCGCTGCTCCGGCAGAGCTGGTTTCGCTTCCGGCAGCGCATCTGCGATACACCGGAGTCGCGCACGGATGTCGTTCGTTTCGATCAGCGCGGGGTGCGTCTGCTCGAGGCGCTGCTTGCGGAGTGGCGCAGCATCGACGATCCGACACAGCCACTCTCCGGTATCGAGTGGTTCCGCGCGCTGCGGACGCTGCTCGAAGGGCAGGAACTCGTCCTGACGACGCCGGGGCAGAAGGGCGTGCAGATTCTCGAAGCGCACGATGCCGCGCTGCTACCATTCAAGGCTTCGTTCGTGATCCATGCAAACGACGGCGAGTTCCCGCGCAGCCCAACCGTATCGGGGCTGTTTTCAGACGAGGAACGCACGGCGTTGCGAGGCGCGGGGCTGCCGGTCGAGGATCGGCGCGCAATGCTCGAACGCGAGCAGGTGCTCTGGTACGCGGTCACCGGGGTCGACCGCCTGCACATCAGCTACCGCACGACGGACGCGCGCGGCACTCCGCTGCTTCCCTCGCTGCTCGTACCTGCGCACGATGAAGCCAGCGAACTGCCGCGCAGCACCGAGCTGGCGGGGCCGCCGCTCAACATCGAGCAGGCCGGTCGCGCCGCCGCAGCACAACTTCGCCATGCGCCCGTCGCAACCCCGGATGCACCCGCGCTGAAACGCGCGATCGTGAATGCGTTTGCAGAATACACGCGTCGGAACGCGATCGCGGAATCGGAGCGCCCGCTGCTCGTTATGAATCCGAGCACCTCTGCATCGATGAATGCTGACGCGCCGCCCGCGCAGTCGATCGTGCAATCGCGGCAACCAGTGCAATCGCGGCAACCAGTGCAATCGCCACAACCGGTGCAATCGCCACAACCGGTGCAATCGCCGCAGCGAGTGCAATCACCACAACCCGCGCAACCGGCGCAACCGGCGCAAGCGGCGTTTCCAGCGATTCGCCATTCTCCCTGGAACGGCCATCTGCGCGATCCGCGCGTGCTCGAACGCCTCGCCGCGAAATTCAACGAGCAGTATGTCTGGTCGGCGAGTCAGTTGCAGGCGTACACGAACGTGCCGTTCCTTTTTCTGCTCGAGCGTGTGCTCGGACTGCGGGACTCGCAGGAAGCGGAGGAGGACACGAACGTGCTCACGTCGGGCGGGATCGCACACGAAATCCTCGAGCGCTTCTACGGCAATTACCTGCGCCAGCCTGCGCCATCCTACGAAGTGGCTGAAGCGACGTTCTTCGAGATTGCGGGGCAGGTCTTCCACGAATCACAACAGAACGGCATGTGGCTGGGCGAGCCCGCGCTCTGGGAACAGCGGCGGTTGTGGCTGTTCCAGACACTCGCGGAGTTCGTGAACTGGGACCTGAGCAAACTCGGCAAGGCGCAGGTGTGGGCGGTTGAGCATGAGATCGGCGATGTGAAGGGCGGCATTCCGATTATCGGACGCGATGTACTCGGCCACGCGGCGCAGATGCTCGTGCGTGGTCGCATCGATCGCATCGACCAGAACGCGAGTGGGGAACTGACCGTCATCGATTACAAGAGCGGGGCGATGCCGCAGGGAAAAACGGGCTATCGTGATGGTGCCGTGCTGCAGGGGCCCCTCTACATCGCGGCGCTGCATGCGCAGGGGCACACCGAGGCAAACGCGGCCAAGTATCGGTCGCTGAAAAAACGCGGGAACGGGGGCGAACTAAAGCTGTCGGACCCGGAGTTCACTCGCGCGATCGCCATCGCGCTGTCGGTGTCGGCACGTGTGCGGGCCGGTCACTTCGAAGCGGTGATGGCGACGTCGGCGAACTGGCAGCGCTACCACCCGGATCGCGCGATCCGCAGGACGGATGCGAAACTCGCGGAGGGGAGCCGGTTCGATGACTGACGCACAGGTTGCAACGCAGCAGCCAGGCTCCATGCGCAAACCGCGCTGGACCGCGGAACAGGCGGCCGCCATCGAGGCGACTGGGCATCGTCTGCTGGTCGCCAACGCCGGCACCGGGAAAACGACAACGGTGGTCGGCAAGGTGTTGTGGCTGCTCGGCGAGGCTGTCGGTGTGCGTGCGGACGGCGGCGAGCCGATTGCACCGTGCCCCGAACCGTGCACGCTCGATCAGATCGCGGCGATCACGTTCACCGAGAAGGCCGCGTACGATCTGCGTCGCAAGCTGCGCGAGGAGATCGCCGAATCCCCGCGCGCGGACACACTCCTGTGGGAGCTCGAACGCGCATCGGTCGGAACGATCCACTCGTTCTGTGGACAACTGCTGCGTGAACACGCACTGCGCATGGGCATCGACCCGGGCTTCCGCGTGCTCGATGAACAGGATGCACGCGCGCAGCAGGACCTGCTCCTGCGCGACATCGTGCTGGAGCACCTGCGCGCAGGCGATGCGGAGGTAGCCGAACTCGTACGTGAATACCGATTGCGCGGGTTCACCTACACGAACGGAACGGTCGAACTCGTGCGCGAGGCGTTCCGCGATCTCCGCTGGCATCGCGAGCGGTACGAACGCTGGTGCCGCGACGGGGAACTCGATACCGCGAGATTGCAGGCAGTTTGGGATGAAGAACTGTACTCGCACGACCTGCTTACCCTCGACCGCTGTCGCGGCCTCTACCGCCTCGCCGCAGGTATGCTCGAACGCTGGCGCGAGTTCGAGCGCGATGAAAACGTGCGCGACTTCGACAGTCTCGTACTCGATGCACGCGACCTGCTCACGTCAGCGGAAGGAGCGGCCGCGCTGGCCGGAATTCGTCGGCGCTACCGTATTCTGATCATCGACGAATTCCAGGATACCGATGGCGCACAGCGTGACATCGCCTATGCGATTGCCGGTCTTCCGAAGCAGCAGGTTGTTCACAATGGGGCCGCCAACGACGAAACAGCACCGGCCGCAACAGGCGCAAACGAGCGTGGTCCGCAGCTCTTCCTCGTAGGGGACCCGAAGCAGAGCATCTACCGATTCCGCGGCGCCGACATCTCGGTCTGGAATGCCGTTGCGCGCGACATGATGATGTGGGGCGAGGTGCTTCCGCTGTCGGAGAATTTCCGGAGCGACCCGGTCGTGGTCGAATTCGTGAACGCAGCAGCGCAGGCGGCACTCGCACAGACCGCAATGCAGGTGCAGCAGATCTCGTCAGGCGATGTGGTCGAGTACACGCCGCTGCGCGCGGCACGGTCGCACGCGGGCGGTATCGTCGAGTGGATCCAGGTGGACGGCGGTGAACGTCGGGAAGCCGAGGCGGCACACGTCGCGCATCGCATCAGCGAAATGGTCGGTACGACGGAGATTGTTGACCCGAAGTCGCGACTGCCGCGGCCGTGCAGGTATTCGGATATCGCGGTGCTGTATCGCACACGCACCGGGCTGGCAGCGTACACGGATGCATTGCGCAAATGGCGCGTCCCGTTCTACGAGCAGTCGCCTGCGGGACTCGCCGAACGCCAGGAAATCCTCGACCTGCTGAATCTGCTTCGGCTGCTCGACAACCCGAACGACGATCTGCGCGCCTTCGCGTTCCTGCGCTCCCCGTTTGTCGGTCTGCGCGACGAGGTGCTCGCGCGCATCCGCCTCGAGAGTGGTTTCGGCAGTTTCCTGCAGCAGGCGAAGCGCTACCTCGATGCGGGGGAGTGGTTCGACGCGCCGGAACATCCGGAGATCGTCGCGATCGAGCGCGACGCGTTGCGCAACGGACTCGACACGCTGCGCAGTGCGCGCAGCCTCGCCAATCGTATCGCGATTGACGAGCTGATCGAGTACGTGCTCGAGCGAACCGCATATCGTCAGCACCTGCTGCTGCTCGAGGACAGTCGCGAAGCCCTCGCGAACATCAGCGGCTTCCTTCACCTGGTCGGAGGCTTCCGCGATCACTCGATCGGTCGCTTCCTCCAGGTCTGGGACAGTCGCAGAGACGACGACCCCGAGCTGCCGCAGGGTCAGCTCTGCAGCGCGGCCGATGACGTCGTGACCCTCAGCACGATCCACGCGGCGAAAGGACTCGAGTGGCCGATCGTGTTCCTGATCGATGCGAGTCAGCAGTTGACGGATCGCCAGGCAGGCCGCTACTGGAGCGACCCGGAGCTGGGGCCGATCCTGTGTCCGCCAAAGGATGAGCGCGGCACACGCGCACACCGCATCGCGGAGCGAAACTGGACGCATGAATCGGCCGAAGCGGCTCGCCTGTTATACGTCGTTGCGACCCGTGCGCGCGACCGGCTGATCGTGCTGACGGCCGACCAGTCGAAGCGCTCCACACAGCCGAAGCTCTCGCATGCAGCATGGTTGATGCATGCGCGTCACCTGAGCCAGGCGTTGCTGCAGTCCGACGATGCTGTTGCCGGTCCGCCGGAACTACCGCCCGTCGAACCGCTGCGCATCGAGCTTGCGTGGTTGCAGGCCGTCGAGCAGAACGCGCCGGACGCGATGAGTGCGAGGCTCCCGAGACCGGTACATCGGTGGACCACCTCGGCGACCGAGCAGATGACGCGCGCACAGGATCCACGACTCTGGGAGAAGCTGTACCTGCACGGCATCGAGCCGGTCTGGCAGTTTGCACCCCGCGCCTCGGCGAATGGCAAAGTCCCGGAACGTTTGCGCGGTGACATCATCCACGGCGTGCTCGAACGCATCCAGGAAGAGGTCGAACTCGCGCAGATCCTCGAGGAGACGATCGGTGAAATCGATATGCCGGAACTCGAATCGGCGCTTGCACCCGGCGCGAAGTACCGCGATGCGCTCGAGAACGAGATCCTGCGCGTGCTGTCGAGCGATGAATGGGCGTGGTACACCGCGCCTGAACATCATCGCGAGCTCCCGTTCCTGCACCTTGCAGGCGAGCGCGAATGGCGCATGGGCGCGTTCGACCTGTATCGGCCGGACGGCTGGATCATCGACTTCAAGACACACCAGATCGACGCGGACCGTGTACCCGCGGCGGCGGCGGGCTACACGCTGCAGATGGCGATCTACCGTGCGGCCGCCGCAGTTCGCGGCGAAGTGCGCACGCGGCTGCACTTCACGCATCCCGGAGTAGTCGTCGATGTGGAGTAGAGGGAGGAGCGCATGAGCACGGCGTTGATGATTGTGATCGGGTTGTGTGCGATGGGTGTGGTGCTCGGCGTTGTGCTGCTAGTCCGGGTGCAGCAACTGGTCGAGCTGGTGAACCGCCGTACGGATACGGCAACGCGAAGCCTCGACCTGTCGCTGCGTGGCGTGCGCGATGAGGTGGTCGCGCTGCGCGGGGTCCGCGACGACGTGACCGGACTGCGCAGCGACCTGCGCCAGGAGCTGGCGCAGTTGCGACTGGAGAACATGCAACTGCGCGAGGAACTCGCACGGCAGTTGAACCACAACGAGCAGCGCGTCGAACAGCTCCGTGCGACGGTCGATGCGAAGCTCGGGCAGATCCGCGACGACAACGCTCAGCGCCTCGAACAGATGCGCCTGACCGTCGAAGAAAAGCTGCAGAGCACGCTGGAGCGACGCCTCGGCGAGAGCTTCCGAGTTGTCGGTGAACAGCTCGATCGTGTGCAGCGCGGACTCGGCGAGATGCAGAATCTCGCGACCGGCGTCGGCGACCTGAAACGCGTGCTCACCAATGTGAAGGTGCGTGGGAACTGGGGTGAGATCCAGCTCGGTGCGCTGCTCGAACAGGTGCTGTCGCCCGAGCAGTACGCGAGCAATGTTGCGGTTGTGCCGGGCAGCAGCGAGCGCGTCGAATTCGTCGTGAAGCTGCCCGGGCGCGATGCGCACAGCGGGCACGTCCTGCTCCCGATCGACGCGAAGTTTCCGCAGGAGGACTACCTGCGCCTGGTCGATGCGCACGATGTCGCGGATGCGGTCGCGTTTGAATCGGCGGCGAAGGCGCTCGAGCAGCGGGTCCGTGCCTGTGCGAAGGACATCGCAACGAAGTATCTGCACCCGCCGCACACGACCGACATCGGGATCATGTTCCTGCCAACGGAGGGGCTGTACGCCGAAGTCGCGCGCCGCCCCGGGTTGCTCGAGACGCTGCAGCGCGAACACCGCGTCATGGTCGCCGGCCCGAGTACCCTCGCCGCGCTGCTGAACAGCCTTCAGATGGGATTCCGCACACTTGCGATCCAGCAGCGCAGCAGCGAGGTCTGGTCGCTGCTCGGCGTCGTGAAGACGCAGTTCGCGCAGTTCGAGACCGTGCTGCAGCGCGTGCATAAGAAACTGCAGGAAGCGGGGAACACCATCGAGCGCGCGCAGACCCGCACGCGAGTGATGGGGAGGAAGCTCGAGGACGTCGAGGCACTGGCGATTCCGGATGCGGATGATCTGCTGCTCGATCCGGTGCGCGCGGACGCAGCACATCCTGCCGGCGCTGCAATTCCGGGTGCTGCGGTGCCGGGTGCTGCAGCTAACGGGAGTGCGTCGCGGCCACGCACCGCAGGCGCGGGCAGCGCGGCATCTCCGGGCGGTAGCGCGCTTCCAGGCGGTGTGGCGCCGGGTCACGCCGCAGCGGATCGTACCGCCATCGGTGGCGAAGCATCGATAGCACCACGCCTGACGATTACACCTGCGAACGGATCAGGAGACTGAAGCATGGCGGATTCGACGAAGTTGCAGCGGCAGCTCGATCTGCTCGCATTGCTCATCACGCGGCGATTTGCGGTCAGGCCGGAAGAGATCATGGAAGGCGTGCCCGCGTACGCGGATCAGTGGAAGTCGGGTGATCCCGTCAGGCGCGACAGCACGAAGCGGATGTTCGAGCGCGATAAGGAGGACCTGCGCAAACTCGGCATCCCGCTGCGGACCGTCGCAATGACGATCGATACGGAGCCGACCAACGGCTACATCATCGAGAAGCGCGACTTCTACCTGCCTTATCTGAAGCTGCTCAATGAAGGCGAGGAGCCGCAGAAATACCAGTACATGGAGCGTTCGCGCCCGGCGAATGTCGACATTCACGCCTCTGATGCGCCGCTCGCACTGAATGCGTTGCGACGGGTCGCGCAACTGCCTGCGTTTCCGTTCGCCGATGCCGCGCGCTCCGCGTTTCGCAAGCTGGCATTCGACCTCGATCCCCATGTGTTCGCGACCGGTGCGCCCGTGCTGTTCCTGGAGCGCCCCGGCTCTGCGGAGTTGCGTGAGCGCGTGCACCGACTCGCGGACGCGCTGATCGCCCGAAAACGTATCCGTTTCCGCTACCGCGGCATCTACCGCGGTGAGGTCACCGAACGCACTGTCGATGCGCACGGCATGTTGTTTCAGCACGGGCACTGGTATCTGATCGGGTACGATGCGATGCGTGACGATGTGCGCGTCTTTCGCGTCGCGCGCATGGAGGACATCGTCGCGAATCGTTTGCAGCCGAACAGTCCCGATTATGAGATCCCGGCGGACTTCTCACTCGACCGGTATGTCGGACGCGAGCCATGGGAGCTCGGCGAACCGGATGAGCAGCCGTTGCGTGCGGAGGTGTTGTTCCGATTCCCGCAGAGCATGCTCGCTGAGCGGAACGGCTGGGGCGAGTTGCTCGAGAAGAAGGACGATGGTGGTGCGGTTCGTGTGTTCGAGCTTCACCAGGTCAATCCATTCCTGAGGTGGGTTTTGAGCTTCGACGGCGAGGCGGAGATTGTGGCACCGGTCGAACTGAGGGAGGAGTTGCGACAGGTCGCGCGGGAAATCGCGCAGAAGCACAGGGTGGAGGTAGAGCTCGATGGCTGATACCGCACAGGTGCGCCTGGAGCGCCTCCTATATGTGTTGCCCGCGGCGGCGCGCAACGGCGGGGTCAGCCTGGCTGAACTCGCGAATGCGCTCGGCGTCAGCACCAAGGCGATTCTGAAGGATATCGAAGAGGCGGTCACGCGCATCGATCATCACCCGCCATCGAGCACCGACATATTCACGATTCTGATCGAGCACGATCGAATCGAGGTGCAGGGCAAACACTTCCATCGACCGACGCGACTCACCGCGCATGAAGCCCTCGCCCTCGCCGTCGGGTTGCGCGCGCTTGCGGCCGAGGCGGGTGCGTCCGAGCGCGATCGCATCGTCGCACTCGCGGCACGGCTCGAGCATGACCTGCAGGTGCCGAGGTATCCGCAGCACCCGCTCTCGGCAAGCGATGTCGCGATGGTCGATCCCGCGTACTACTCCGCGTCGCTCCAGAGTTTTGCGGAATCGGTCGATGAGATCGAGGTCGAGTTCGACGAGGACGAGGTGCGTGGCCGCATCGCGCGAGCGATCGAGGAAGGCCTCGCCTGCGGGATGCTCTACATCAAGTCGGGTGCACGTGAGCCCGAGCGGCGCACGGTCCGGCCGCAGTCGTTCGTGTACTCCGAAGGCAACTGGTACGTCGCAGCGCATGACTATGATCGTGAGGAGGGGCGACTCTTTCGGATCGATCGCATCGTCTCGGTCGAATTCGAAGGCGCGCGTGAACTCCCGTTTGACGAAGTCCGACTGCCGACGGGTCCGTACGCGTTTGTTGCCGATGATGCGATGGAGCAGGTCAGGGTGCGGTATTCGCCACGCGTCGCACGCTGGGTTGCAGAACGCACAGGGCAGCAGCTCGACCCCGGCGGCGACCTGACGCTCACGCATGAAGTCGCCGACCCGCGCTGGATCGTGCGGCACGTGCTGTTGTATGGCGCCGATGCGGAAGTGCTCGAGCCGGCGTGGGTCCGCCGGCTCGTGCAGGACACCGCAGAGAAGTTGGCAGGATAACGCGAGTGCAGTCTCTCCCGGCGCGGTAGGCGAGCGGCCGCGCCGCTGCACTCAGGGGGTCAATGTTCGCGCCCGCGCATTACTGCGG
>Ga0182737_1003177_pt1 | contig 12440 bp, 7 predicted proteins | sample eDN5th30CBELigOP_FD_128878 | JGI IMG/M metagenome (GOLD analysis project Ga0182737, IMG submission 128878) | Enriched Organic Plus compost microbial communities from Emeryville, California, USA - eDNA 5th pass 30_C BE-Lig OP (version 2) (version 2) ... | reverse complement strand
TCAAAGTGCTCGTAGAGCGGGTTTTGCTTGCGGTGGGCCATCATCCACTTGGCGATGAGCGAACCGCCCCGGCTCACGATGCCGGTCACCCGGCCCATGGTCAGATGCAGATGCTCCAACAGCAGGCCACAGTGGACGGTCATGTAGTCCACGCCTTGCTTGGCCTGGTGCTCCACCATGTCGATGAAGTGCTGGGCGCGCATGTCCTCGATGTTGCCGCCCAGTTCTTCCAACATCTGGTAGATGGGCACCGTGCCGATGGGCACCGGCGAGGCATCGATGATCGCCTGGCGAATCGTGTCGATATTCTTCCCGGTGGACAGGTCCATCACGGTATCGGCGCCGTACTTCACCGCCACCAGGAGCTTTTCCAGCTCCTGGTCGATGTTGCCGGTGACGGCCGAGTTGCCGATGTTGGCGTTGATCTTGCACTTGGCGGCGAGCCCAATGCCCATTGGTTCAAGGCTCTTGGACAGGTGCACCTTGTTGGCCGGGATCACCATTCGGCCGGAGGCCACCTCGCTACGGACCAATTCCGGGGCGAGGTTTTCGCGCCGCGCGACAAATTCCATCTCCGGCGTAACCACACCGGCACGTGCCTGCTCGATCTGCGTCATGGCTTGGCGCAGCCTCCTGCATCAGCAGAGGATCTCCGGCCCCCTACCTTGTGACCACGACGACTGCCTGGACCGGCAGCGCGGCGGCACGCGGGCGGCGGAAACCTCCTGACAGAGAACCAGTTAATTGCATAACGAAGCGAAGCGGGCAAAGCGCAGTATGCCCGCAAAAGGAATCGCGCTCATCGTATACCAGCAGCCCCAATTGTCAATTCGCCCAGCGAGGGCCTCGCACCGCGCAAGGTCGATTTGCGTCTGGTGTTGAGCGCGATCGGCGCCGCGACAGCCGACCATCCCCGAGCGGCGAACCCGCCTCCGCTGGGAAAACGGCGCGGGGGCATTCTGCAGCTTTTCCGCAGAATGGAGCAGCAGCCGACTCCAACCAGCACTTTGTCCGTAAAGTCGCCATTTTCTGGCCATCGCTCGCCGTAGCGACCTGCGGTCCCACTTGAAGGCTCACTGCCAGAAAATTCGCCCGCCCCCCAGGTGAAGTTGACACGACTCCACTGGGGGGTGAGAATTAGCAGCGGCAGCATCTCTCATTTCTCCTAACCGTTCAAGGAGATGCATATGTTTGGGGCAGTCAGCGTTCTGGCATTCCTCTTATTGGGCTTACTCGTTGCCATTGCCATCCATGTGGGCCTGTTCTACCTGGCCTGCCTTCTGACGAGTTCGCCGCTTCCCAATTTTTTCAAATCGCTTGGACTGGTGGCAATGGCAATCGCCATCAACGGGACCATCTTCGGCATCATCGGCTCGATGATCACCTTCATCTTGGTCGCGTTCTACGACGTTTCCCCGCAGGCGTTGGCTGCACTGCATGGCAGCGGCGCCGGCGCGCTCTTTGTCAGATTGATGATCGCTGTATTTGGCTTCTGTTTGTGCGTCGTGGTCGCTGGGGTCATCTACAACTGGGGCCTGAAGATCGAGAACGGCCAGAGCATTGCGACCGTCCAGTACGGTATTCCCATGGCGTTCTCGATGTTGATCGTCGTGGTGGGCCTCATCGGCCGCATCACGGGGGTGATTGTTGATCCCCCTGAACCCGAACCGACGCCGATAGCCAGAATCACCCCCGCCCCGGTACCTACTCCGCCGCGACCAGTGCCCCAGGAACGGCACACGATCGTGGTCGAACCGACTCCGCAGCCCGAGCCGCCGCAACCCGCGTTTATCATCCCGCAAGCGACTACGCCAACGCCCGTCCCCCCCAGGGTTGAATACCCGTCCGCCGACACTACCCCGCAACCGCCGTACGGCGTGCCTGGTCAACCGTACCAATCGTCCATGCAGCCGTCAGCCGAATCGCAGCCCGCCCCCGACACGGCCAGCCGACAGAATCCATTTAGCCAACAACCGCCCGGCGCCATGGCGGCTGAAAGCTTGCCCTTTGAAATTCCATTCGGCGGCCAGGCAGTACCAGCGACACGGCCCATCCCCGAGGGACTGTTGAGCCGGGCCGATTGGGCCATGGAATATGGGCAGCTCCAGGCCGGGCAGCAGCACTTGTACGCCGCGGCCGTGGTGGACGACGATCCGCTGGTCTGGCAGAACGTGGCTTGGAGCGAGAACTTCAATCGCCCGCTGTTTTGCGTGATGTGCGGCGTAGGCGTGCAGGGCGCGATTCCGGCCGGAATCGATCCTAATGTGGCCACTGCCGGCATTGCGTCGGCCGTTCAAACCGAGTTGCAGGATATCGCTCGCCGCAGCGTCTTCAGCAAGCATGCCGAACAGCTGGTGGCTGACGTTGGCATTTCGGCCGATCGCAACAAGCTGCTCGCCAACGCCCGCGACGCCGGCCTGGACATGCTGGCCGTGGTCAATCTGCAAACCAGCCGAAACGGCGACGTGATGCTGTACGTGTACCTGTTCAATGTCGCCAACGGCAACTCGCTCTGGCGGTCCGAAGGCCTTACAAAAACCCGCTACCTCAAGTTCCGCGAGCAGGGACAAGACCTGGGCGTGGAACTGGCCGCCGAGGCAGGGCAACAAGCCAGCCGCTACTGCGGATTAAGCCCCAGTTGTCCTCTCAATCAAGCCGATGCGCGTGCCCAGATGCGGGCTTACGTCGACACCCGCCCCAGCAATCCGCTGGAGGGATTGTTCCTCCTGAAGTATCTGCATCGCCAGCAGAAGATCGGCGACCTCGATCAATCGCTGTTCCTCAGTGACCTCGTGGGCAAGGACGCAGCCGCCGTGCTCTCTGGCAACGATGCGGCCGCCAAGAAACAATTGGTCGCCCGCTGGCTGCCGGAATTGCGTCCGCCCGCGATGCCCCGGCCTGCCGTCAATCGTCCGTTTGGAGGCTTTCCTCGCGGGAATGCGCAATCCTCGGCCGACGAGTCTACGCCCGAGGGTGCCGCGACCGACGCAGAGGGTGCCCCGCTTCCTCGCCGTCCGGTGACGCCCGGCGCCGGCGGCAACCGGTTCTTCATCGACTGATCTAGCTGGGATGATCGCTACGGCACGCGATCGCTCACCGCGCTGTGCGCTGGCGATGCGTCCCCCCGCCTGGCCGTTCACGCGAGCACGCCGCCGGCGGTGCCGGTGCTAGCAGCGGCACGTAACCCGCATTGCCCCCGGCGGCCCGATTCGTTATGCTTCCCGCCCCCTATCGGTATGCGCCAGCCGTGCGGGCAGCTCGTGCTAGGAGGGCAGGCTTGCCTGCGGTGCTGAGGAGGCTCCACGTACAACCAGGCGAACAACGGCATCCCGCTTTCCGCGGGCTGTCCGACCAAGGAGGGAATGGTGCTCGCCAAGTGGCCCATTCGCAACAAGCTGTTGATGATGATCGTGCTGCTGTCGCTGATCATCGTTGCGCTCACCCGGAGCAGCCTCTACGGGGTGTACGCCTATCGCGATCTGGTCAAAAGCCTGCAGCGGTTCGCCGAACTGCGGCTGGCCACCGAACTGGCCGAGACCGTCAGCGACCTGCGGGTGGCCACCGCCCGACTGAACGAACTGCACAGCGACCGGCAGAACGGCTTGCTGCTGCAAGACAGTGAGCCCGAGATCGATTTCCGCGAGGCTCGCGAGGATTTCCGCCGCCGGCTCGACAACGTGGAATCAGCCGTTCAGGCCTACCATGAGGAACTGAAGAATCAGGCGGCCGAAGGCAGCAAGATCGGCGGGCATCAGCGGGAGTTTGAAACGGTTCGCGAATTCCAAACCGTGCTGGTGCGAATTCGCCGGGCCGACCGCGACCACGATTGGGTATTCGACAAGGTTCAAACCGGCCAACTGGGCCGCGAGGTCGACCGCCTGCAATTGCTGGCCGCCGAGCTTCCCAGCTATCTGCATCAAAGCATCCTCGGCTTCACCGACGAGGTCCGTTCGACCTACCGCTGGTACATCACATTAGCCTGGGTCACGGTGGTGTTTACCGTGGTGATGCTGGGGGCGATCATCTGGGTGGCCTACCACAAGATCTTTAGGCCGCTCCGAACACTGGTCGAAGCGGCTCGCAAGTTTGCCGCCGGCATGTTCCACCATCGGGTACAGCCGCAGGGCAACGACGAAATGGCCGAACTGGCCATCGCCCTCAACGACACGGCCGCCCGATTTGTGGACGTGCGCGACGATCTCGATCGCCAGGTGCAGGAACGCACCCGGCAGATCGTCCGCAGCGAGCGGCTGGCCGGCGTGGGCTTTCTGGCGGCCGGCGTGTCGCACGAGATCAACAACCCGTTGGCCTCGATCGCCCTGTGCGCCGAATCGCTCGAACTGCGGCTCCGCGAGAGCGACGATCCCGAGACGGTGCAGCAGCAGGCCGACGTGGTGCGGCACTACCTGAAGATGATTCGCAGCGAAGCCACCCGCTGCCAGCAAATCACCAGCAAGCTGGTCGATTTCTCACGCATCGGCGAGACCGTGCGGATTCCCACCAATCTCCGCGTACTCGTCGAAGAAGTGATGGAGATGCTGAATCACCTGGGCCGCTACCGCGATCGCAACGTGACCGTGCATCCCAGCGGCGAAGTCATCGCCGAAATCAATCCGCAGGAAATCAAGCAGGTGATCCTGAACCTGCTGACCAACGCCCTGGAGAGCACGCCGCCCGATGGGCAGGTAGAAGTCGTGATCCGCACCGTCGACGGGCAGGCGGAGATCCAGGTCAGCGACACAGGCTGCGGCATGACCGACGAAGTGCTGGAGCACCTGTTCGAGCCGTTCTTCACGCGGCGGGCACAAGGGCAGGGCACCGGCCTGGGCCTCTCGATTGCCCATCGCATCGTGGCCAATCACGGCGGCGAGATCAAAGCCGACAGCCCTGGCCCCAACCAGGGCTCGACGTTCACCGTCAGCTTGCCGATGGAATCGCCCGCCGCCATGCCCATGGCTCTGGCTTCGTAAACCAGGCGATTCTTGCTACGGCGGCCAGGAATGAAAGGCCGCGCGCAGAGAAAGCCCCTCGGCTCTTGTCCGCTGGGGGGAAATTGTCACTCGCGGCTACCGGCTGCCAATGTTCTCTGGGTGAACTCGCCGGACCGCACCGGGCGCAATCATCGGGACGCGCGACGCAGGCTGCGCCGGGCTACTTCACGTCTCGGTACGTCGACCAGCTCATGTACGCCAGAGCGATCGCGCCGATGATCATGCCGATGTCGATATAGATGTCGACCCGGTGAAACGGGAACTCTATGGCCAGGTCCAGCCCGAAGACCAACAGCAACAAGGCGGCCACGACCATCCCGATGATGGAAAGCGCTTTGGGCATGAAGACAGCTTTGCTCGCAGGGTTCCTCGGACCACTCATAAGCTTCCAAGTATAGTTCGCGGAATTGGGCTGTCACCCCACCCCCCTCCAAGGTTTCCAATCCCGCGGGTTTTACCGCCGATGCGGGGGCAACACAGGTGCGCTTGCGCCAAAAGTGCGGATTGCGCCGGGACCGCCAGGCCGAGGGCACTGCCCTCCTGGCCGATCCGCCGCCCCGGGGGCCGTGGGTCGGCGAAGTCGCTAAGATAACGGGCGGCGCCGCCCAAACCAAATGCCTTCTGCCGCCGGCCGCGGCGCGGCGGGCCTGCGCACGATTCCGCCAACACCGGACGAACCGCAATGAGTTCCGATGCGATTTCCCCGGCCAACTGGACCTGGCTCCGGCAGAATATGCCGGTCCACCGCCGCTGGGCCTACTTCGACCACGCCGCCGTGGCTCCGTTGCCGCAGCCTGCCCGGGCGGCCCTGCAAACCTGGCTCGACGAGGCCGCCGAAGAAGGCGACACCGTCTGGCCCCGCTGGGCCCGGCAGGTCGAACAGGTCCGCGAGGAGGCCGCCTGGCTGCTGGGCGTCGATCAGGACGAAATCGCCCTGGTCCGCAACACCACCGAGGGCATCAACCTCGTGGCCGAAGGATTCCCCTGGCAGCCGGGCGACAACGTGGTGTACGCGGCCAACGATTTTCCCAGCAACCGCTTCGCCTGGGTGAATCTGCAATCGCGCGGCGTGGAGCCCCGCCCGGTGGCTTCCCTGGGCGGATACGTTGATCCGGCCGAGGTCGCGGCGGCCTGCGATGATCGCACCCGGATCGTGGCCGTGAGCTGGGTCGATTACCTGACGGGCCGCCGCAACGATGTCGCCGCCCTGGCGGAAATCGCCCACGCCCGCGGCGGGTATCTGTTTCTCGACATGATCCAAGGGCTGGGCGTGCTGCCACTGGACGTGCGCGGCTGGGGCGTCGACTTCGCCTCCAGCGACGGTCACAAATGGCTGCTCGGCCCGGAAGGCGCCGGCATTGCCTATATCCGCCGCGATCTGCTTCCGCTGCTGCGGCCGCTAGGGCTGGGCTGGAACAGCGCGGCCCGTTCGGCCGATTTCACCCAAACCGAAATGCGTCTCAAGGAAACCGCCGCCCGGTACGAAGGCGGCACGTTCCCGGTAGCCACGTTCATCGGTTTGGCCGCCAGCCTTCAAATGCTGCGTCAGTTGGGCGGCCCCGCGGCGATCGAACCGCGTCTCGTGGACGTGGTGACGGAAACCCGACAGCGCGTTCGCAAGGCCGGCGGGCAACTGATTGGGCTACCGCCCGGCGAGCAGGTCGAAAGCGGCATCGTGCTGTTCGATCTGCCAGGCCATTCGGCCACGGAAGTGCGCCAACGCCTCTTAGCTGCCGGCGTGGTCAGCAGCGCGCGCGGCGGCCACGTGCGGCTGAGCCCTCATGCGTACTGCAATGAAGAAGATCTCGATCGGCTCACGGCTGCGCTAAAAGGCGTTTGAGCTGAAAGTGACTGGTGTCATTCCAGGCTTCAGTCGCCCAGGTCCTGCTCGTAGCGCTGCAGCAGCGCCGGCACATCGGCCGGCACGATGTACACCTTGCCGCGAATCTCCTTGGTTTCGCCCGGCTTCAAGCCGCCGATGCGAAAGTCGCTGTGCAGGCAAGTGATGATGCCTTGGAACAGTTCCTGGTACGGCTTCCAGGCCATCGCCAGGATCTGCCTTTCGTCGCCGCTGAAGCAGCCGATCAGGCCATTGCTAGGCGTGTGCGGATTGAGCGGGCGAGGGTTCACGTCGGCTCGCGGCACGCCTGGCCCCGCCCAAACCTGGCCCGGCGTATAGCGGGCTTTGGTGGCCCAATCGCGCGTGGGCATGCGTTCCAGCTTGCCGTCGAGAAAGATGAAGCTGTTCTTCAGGTACTCGTACGACTGCGGCTTGTTTGGATCGCCCAGCCCGGTGAACGCGCCTACCCGCATGCACGGCTGCGCCCAGTGTGCTTCGGATGCCAGCTGCGTGGGATTGTGGGCCGTGAGGCGGAAATCCACTTCATCGTGCCCGGCCGTGATCACGTGCTTGACGACCACGCCATCCTTGAGGCGGCAAGTAAGCTTCAGTTGATGCCCATCCTCGCTGGCCTCATCGAGCGTGGTGGTGTGGCCGATCACCGTGTGCTGGTTCCAATCGGTCGTGTGGCTGTTGGGGCGGCAGTAAGCTTCCAGGTACAGAATCTTCACCTCGCGACCAGGCACGTGCGGGCCGCTGATGGTGAGGATGTTCTTTTCCCAGTGCAGTTTCAGCCGCGGCTTTTCCGCCGTGCCTTTGCCCTCCGGCTCCGCAGCCACGCACAACGTTCCGCTCACCAGGCACCCAACCAGACATACCGACAGCAGGCTCCGCACGTACAGCATCTGCATGATCGTCCCCCCTTGGTGAATGGTGGCAGGCAATCCTCTCAGTAATCGCGAAATGGCCCCCGCGGCTCAGCGGCTTCCATCGCTTGCTTCCAGGCGGCGAACCGCTCCTTGACCTGCTTGAGCGCCTCGGGCCGCTCGCTCGACAGATCGCGTTCTTCGCCGATATCGGTCGAAAGGTCAAACAGGCCGCTGCCCTGCTCGGTTTCAACCCATTTGTAGTTGCCAACCCGGGCAGCTCGCTCGGTTCGCCGCTCCCAGAACATCTCTTCGCGTTTGGAGGGCGATTCGCCCCGCAGCAGCGGCAGCATGTTGAAGCCATCGAGAATGACGCGTTCGGGCGGCTTCACTCCCGCGGCCGCGCACAGCGTGGGAAAGATCTCGAGCGAGGTCAGAAATTGATCGGAAACCTGGCCGGCCGGGATTTGCTTGGGCCAGCGTGCCAGAAACGGAACCCGCAGGCCGCCTTCGTACATTTGCCCTTTCTTGCCCCGCAGGGGGCGATTCTCGGCCGGGCCGCTGCCGCCGTTGTCGGAGAAGAAGATGACCAGCGTGTTGTCGGCGAGCTTCAGTTCGTCGAGCGTGCTTAAGATTTTGCCAATGGCGTCGTCCATGGCTGAAACCATTGCCATGTACTTGCCACGATTGGTTCCGCGCACCGACTCGGGGTAACGCTGCAGGTATTTTTCCGGCACCTGCCACGAATCGCGTTCCAGGTTCGATGCCGAGTGCGGCGCATTGAACGGCACGTATAGGAAGAACGGCTGGTTGCGATGCTCGCGCACAAAGCGCACCGCTTCGCGGCGGAATAGCTCCGTGGCGTACTGGCCACGGTCTTCCTCGGTGCGGCTATTGCCGCGGAACATCGAGGGGATGCCGTAGCGCTCGTGCGTGTAATAGTCGATGCCGGTGTTGGCGAAGCCGTAGAACTCGTCGAAGCCGCGCTGCATTGGCAGAAAACGCCGTGCCCGGCCGCTGTCCCACTTGCCGAACACGCCAGTGGCATAGCCGGCATTGCGCAACACCTGAGCGATGGTCAGTTCGCGCACGTCCATGCCCAAGGTCATTTCCGGCGACACGGCGTACTCGGCCTCGGTGTAGCGGTGGCCGTAGTTCACCATGTTATTGCGGATCATGTCGTACAGGCCGTTGCGCTGCGGATAGCGCCCCGTGAGGATGCTCCCCCGCGACGGCGTGCATGCCGGCCAGGTGACATAGAAGCTGGTGAGCCGCGTACCTTCGCGTGCCAAACGGTCGAGGTTGGGCGTGAGGATTTGCTGGCCTTCGATGCAGCCCAGGTCGGCATAGCCCTGGTCGTCGGACACGATCAACACGATGTTCGGCCGCCGCGATTGCGCCGTGGCAGAGGGTTCTGCAGCTAGCGCGGTGGACTGAGAGATCAGGCTCAGGGCCACCACCAGTCCCAGCAGCCAGCCGGCAGCGATCGTGGCGTGCCGACGGCGCAGCGTGACTCGGGGCGTAGAGAGGTCGGCAAGGTCCATGGCAGTCACTCGCAAGAATACAAGGCGACTGGCAATCAACACCGCGGAGCCATTAGCGCGCACGCCAGCTAAAGCTGGGCGAGACGCAGCGGTCTCCCGGCTTTGCGACAGTATTGTTGCCGGCAACGCGAGAAGCAAATTGCCGGCGGCGTAAGAAGGACGCGCGAGCCCAACTGGCGACAAGCGTCTATTCGCTCTCGCCGCCGTTTGTGCCGTTGGCAGCCGAAGCCGTATCGGTACCAACCTCGGCCGCGTCGTCGGCCAGCGAGGCGACGCCGGCTTCGTCGGTCTTCAGACGGGGCAGGTCCGACGTATCTTCCGGCTCATCGCGGTACACGTCATCGATCGGGATCCGATCGACCTCCTGCCGCAGCAAGAAATAGATGATGGTGTACGCGGTCCAGAAGTAGCACACGCCGTAACCGGTCACGACCAGCCGGCCAAAGCTGGCCCAGAATCGCAGGATGCTGCCGCCGGCGGTATCAGGCTCTACGCCCAATCGCTCAGGCGTGGCCAACAGACTGCCAAAGGCCGACCAATCAAGTGCCCGGTCGGTGCCGGCCAAAATTCCGGCGATCGCGGCGGAAAAAACGTAGGCCAGGTTGATCAGCCAGGCGACCACGAACCAACCGAAGGCGCCCAGCAGCAGGGCAATCACCAGGTACACCACGTAGTGGATCGGCCGGCTGCCCAAATAGCTGTAGAGCCGCCCCACGGCATCGAAGGCGTCGGAGTTTTCCTCAATGCTGAGGTTACCCCACAGCAGCGGCCAGCCCAGGGCAAGCCCAGCCACCAGCACGGCGATGCCCAATCCGGCCAGGATGGCCAGCGGCCACACCACGGCGGCGACGGCAAAGCCGAGGTCAATCCGGCTCAGCAGACCCAGCACCAAGATGAATACGCCCGGCACGATCGCGAACAGCAGCGGCAGCAGGGGCGCCGAGAAGTACGACACCCATTTGCGGCGAGCATGTCGCGTGGCCGCGCGGAAGCGGTAATGTTCCGAGGCGTACTTTACCGCCGTGATGCGTGTGATCGCACCGCCGACCCAAGCCCAAACCACCAGGGCCCACAGGCCGCTCACAATCAGCAGAGCCCAGCTTCCGCTGCCCCACTCCCGTAGGGAGGGAAAGAGTGTTCCGCCCAGCGGCGCCACCGCAAACCGGCTGGCAGCCTGAAAGCCCTCACCTGGCAGATTGCCGGGCGTGCCTTGAACCACGGAGTTCACGGCAGGGCAAACCGGCGGCAACTCCCATTGCCAGGGCGAAACCCGCAGCGCCTGCACCTGGCGGGCAACCTGGGGATCATCGCTACCGGCGAACAGTGCTGCCAGTGCTTGCCAACCCAGGCAGGTGGCCAGAATGCCCAGCACTGCCAGCAGCAGCGTACGCGGCGAGGCAGCCATCCAGACGGCACGCCAGAGCGTAAGGCTCGGCAGCACCTCGCGCCACGAGACCTGATGCACAATGCCGCGCTGCGGCGGCGACGGTGTTGAGGGACTGGGGGCTTGGCTAGTCATAAGTCCAGGCATTATACGGCGTTCCATGGGGGCCGCAAGAACGGTTCGCAGGCGGTTCTCGTCGCGGCCGCCACTGCAGTTGTCGTCCTAACTGCCGTGAGCATGAACACCTACGGTTCAAGCCGCGTTGATGGCTTCCCCGCCAGGCAAACGACTAATCCGTTTGTTCTTCAGAGATTGCCTATGTTAACGCAAGATACCGCCTCTGCCCGGGTGGTTCGAGCGGTTCCCACCGCTGCCCGGGAGGGTGCTAGCATGATAGAATCCTCTCGGTAAGGATCTGCAGGAATTGCCCGCCGCCGAGGATGCCCCGCAATGAGCGAAAAGCCGTTTGTCCATCTCCATTGCCATAGCCACTACAGCCTGCTTGACGGGGCCAGCCCTATCAAGTCGCTGGTGCGCAAGGCCAAAGGCAGCGGGATGAACGCCCTGGCGCTCACCGACCACGGCAACCTGTACGGTGCCCTGGAGTTTTACCGGGCGGCCAAGGATGCCGAGATCAATCCGGTGCTGGGCATCGAAGCCTACGTGGCCCCGCACTCGCGGCACCAGAAAGAGCCGGGCGAAAGCAGTTACCATCTGACGCTGCTGGCCCAGAACCGCACCGGCTTCCGCAACCTGGTCAAGATGTCGTCCAAGGCCTTCCTCGAAGGCTTCTACCGCAAGCCGCGCATCGACCGCGACCTGCTGGCCGAGCACAGTGAGGGCGTGATCTGCCTCAGCGGCTGCGTGTCGGGCGAGTTCAGCCGGTCTATCCTCAAAGGCGGCAATCCGGACCTGAACATCGAAGAAGCGATGGACGTCGCCCGCTGGTTCCACAGCATCTTTGGCGATCGCTACTTCATCGAGATCCAAAACAACAACCTGGAAATCCAGCGGCTGGCGATGGAAGGCGCCGTGGAAGTCGCCAAGCGGCTGGGCTTGCCGCTGGTGGCCACGTCCGACGCCCACTACGTCAACCAGGAAGACGCCGAAGCGCAAGACATCCTGCTGTGCGTCAACACGGGCAAGTTCCGCACCGACACCAACCGGATGCGGATGGATGGCAACCAGTTCCATCTTCGCACGCCCGAGGAAATGTATGCCGCCTTTCCCGGCTACGAGGAGGCGCTGAAGCAGAGCCAGTTGATTGCCGACAGTGTCGATATCGACCTGGAACTGGGCAAGCGGCACTTCCCGTCGTTCAAGGTGCCCGATGAAAAAACGCCGGGCGACTACCTGCGCGAGCTGTGCATCAACGGCTTGAAGGAGCGGTACGCCGGCAACGAGGAGATGTGCCCCGGCGGCGAACTGGCGCCGGTGGTGATGGAGCGGTTGGACCGCGAGCTGGGCGTCATCATGCGGCTCGGCTTCCCCAACTACTTCCTCATCGTGTGGGACTTCGTGCGGTTTGCCGTCGAGAACGGCATCCCGTGCACGGCGCGTGGTTCGGGCGTGGGCTCGCTGGTGGCCTACGCCCTGAAGCTGAGCCACGTGTGCCCGATCAAGTACGACTTGCTGTTTGAGCGGTTCCTCGACGTCAACCGTCTGGAAGCGCCCGATATCGATATCGACTTCTGCAAGGAACGCCGCGGCGAAGTCATCGAATACGTCAAGCGCAAGTACGGCGAAGCCAACGTGGCCCAGATCGGCACGTTCGGCACGCTGGCAGCCCGGGCCGCGATCCGCGACGTGGGCCGC
>Ga0182737_1003176_pt1 | contig 12442 bp, 11 predicted proteins | sample eDN5th30CBELigOP_FD_128878 | JGI IMG/M metagenome (GOLD analysis project Ga0182737, IMG submission 128878) | Enriched Organic Plus compost microbial communities from Emeryville, California, USA - eDNA 5th pass 30_C BE-Lig OP (version 2) (version 2) ... | reverse complement strand
TCGTGCGTCGGATGTCGGCGATCCAGCCGTCGGCTGCGGCGTTCGACGCCGCGTTCTCGACGAAGTAGTCGTCTCGACGGCGGAGGGGCCGGTGCACAGGCACCGGCCCCTCCGCCGTTCCCGTCGGGTTCACCCGCCGCGAATGTGCCGTCTGGCGCCGCGACACCCTGCATCCGCGACGGGTGAACCCCGTGGATTCGGCTCGCCTGTCGCGAAGTGCTGCCCGAGGCCGCGGTTTGCGACAGGGGAGCGAGGATGCGGCGGGGGAGCGGATCAGACGGTGCCGCGAATTGCGTCCAGCGACGGCCGACCGTCGGCGAACCACCGCGGGAACGTCACGTCGAAGAGCTGCTCGCGGACCATGTCGGCGCCGCCGCGCAGCGGCTCCCGCACGTCGTTCACGGACTGCATGATCGACAGATCGCGCGTGGCCAGCGGCAGGGAGCGCTCGTAGACGCGCTGGCGCACCTCGGCCAGGAAGACCTCGCCTGCGGCGGCGATCGAGCCGCCGACGACGATCACGCCCGGGTTGAACATGTTCACGAGCATGGCGATCGCCTCGCCCACCGTGCGCGCCGACCGCTGGATGAGCGAGATCGCCAGCGCGTCGCCGTCCTCCGCGGCCCGGGCGATGAGGTCGGGGCTCAGGGGCTCCCCGGCGGCGACCCGGGTGGCGAGGACGCCGCCGTCGGCGTCCGCGAGCGCCTCCTCGGCCTCGCGCACGAGAGCCCAGCCGCCGGCCTCGGCCTCCAGACAGCCCACCTTGCCGCAGCGGCACTGCGCCTCGGAATCACGCACGCGGACGTGCCCGATGTCGCCCGCGGCGCCGTTCGCACCACGGTGCACCCGGCCGTGGGAGAGCAGCCCGGCGCCGATGCCGGACCCGATCTTGCAGTAGATGAGGTCGGGATGCTCGTTGCGCCGCCGGGCGCGCTCGCTGTAGGCGAGGAGGTTCACGTCGTTGTCGACCCACACCGGGGCGTCGAAGTGCTGCTCGAACCGGCGGCGCACGTCGAAGCCGTTCCAGCCGGGCATGATCGGCGGTGCCACCGGACGGCCGGAACCGAAGTCGACCGGCCCGGGCAGACCCACCGCCACACCCCACACCGGCACGTCGGTGTGGTCGCTGCGGAGCTCGTCGATCATCCGCATGGCGGTGTCGAGCGTCTCGGCGGGACCGGTCGCGATGTCCCAGACGCGGTTCGCCTGCGCGAGCACGTCGCCGTCGAGGTAGGTGATGCCCACGTTGATGTGCCGGGCTCCCAGGGCGCAGATGACGATGAGGCCGCGTTCCGCGCGGAAGCGCAGCCGGCGCGGGGCGCGACCGCCGGAGGAGGGGCCCAGCTCCGCATCCTCGAGGTAGCCGAGTTCGATCGCCTGCTCCACCCGCTGTGTGACGACACCGCGGCCGAGGCCGGTGACGCGTCCGATCTCGGGGCGGGTCGCCGCCTCGCCGAGGCGGATCATGTTCACGATGCGCAGGAAGCTGGTGACTTCGTCAGTGTGGGCGCCGAAACGCAGCGTCGATTCGCTGGCCATGGTTGAAAGTTACCGCGTCACGCGGCCATTCCGGCGCAAGCTGGGGAAGAAACGTCGCCACAGCGCCATAAAACGTAAACATTCGGCTAAAGTCGCAGGTTCAGCCCGCGATCGGGGTTTCTCCGGTTCAGTTGAAAACAGACAAAAGACCGCATAGGATCGTCACTGACGTCGGGGCCGCTGGCCCGTTCTCCGGTGCACGGGTGCAACCGGGGGCACACTCCGTCGCGTCGACGACCCGATCGTTCGGGTGATCCGCGTATGCCGCTCTCACCGCTGAGACTCCGTCTCCTCATCGTCGCCCTCCTCACCGTCTCGTTGCTCGGTGCGCTCGACCACACCATCGTGTCCACCTCGCTCGCGACCATCGCGGGCTCGCTCGGCGCCCTCGAGGCGATGAGCTGGGTCATGGTCTCGTACACGCTCGCCAGTACGGTCCTGCTGCCGGTGCTCGGCAAGCTCAGCGACCTGTTCGGCGCGAAGCGCGTCTTCCTCGTCTCGCTCGCCGCCTTCCTGCTCGCCTCGCTCTGGTGCGGCTTCGCCGGCGACATGCCCACCCTCATCGTCGCCCGCGTCGTCCAGGGCATGAGTTCCGCAGGACTCATGCTCGTCTCGCAGACGATCATCGCCGCCGCCACCACCCCGCGCGAGCGTCCCAAGTACATGAGCATCATCGGCGCGGCGTTCCCGATCGCGATCGTCCTCGGCCCGGCGGTCGGCGGGCTGCTCACCGACTATCTCGGCTGGCGCTGGGTGTTCTGGATCAACCTGCCCATCGGCGTGATCGCCTTCGCGATGGCCGCGTTCGCCGTGCCCCGCACCCCCGCGGGCGGGGGCCGCGGCCGGTACGACTACGCCGGCACCGCTGCGCTCAGCGTCGCGCTGGTCTCGCTCGTGCTCGCCGTGAGCTGGCTCGGCGACCCGGGCCTGCGCGTCCCGATGATCACCGCCTTCGTGATCGCGGCCGTCGGCTTCGTGCTGCTCGGACTCATCGAGCGGCGCGTCGCCGAGCCGCTCGTGCCACTGTGGTACTTCCGCAACCGCACGGTCGCCGCAGGCCTCGCGCTGTCGGTCGTCGTCGGCATCGGCCTGTTCTCGGTGGTCGCGTACATCCCCACCTATGTGCAGATGGCGTACGGCACCTCGGCGACCGTCTCCGGGCTCGTCCCGATCGCGACCGTCATGGGGATGCTGTTCTCGAACCTGCTGACCGGCTTCGCGGCCTCCCGCACCGGCACCTACCGTCCCTACCCGATCATCGGCACGGCGCTCGGCGCCCTCGGGATGCTGGGGATGGCCGTCCTTCCGGTGGGCACGCCGCTCTGGGTGCCGATGCTCGTCATGTTCGTGGTGGGCATCGGAACAGGTGCGTTCTCCAGCCTCGTCGTCACCGTCGTGCAGGCGGCGGTGCCGCGTCGGGAGACGGGCACGGTCACCGCGACCGTGAACCTCGTCCGGCAGATCGGCGCCACCGTCTCCACCGCCTTCGTCGGCATGCTCATCGCGGTCGGTGTCGCCGCGGCGCTCCCGGACGGTCTCGACCCGTCGACGCTCACGCCGCAGGCGGTGCAGGCGGCCGGGCCGGACGTGGTCGCGGACGTCGCCGCCGTCTACACGCACGTGATCGGTCCGATCTTCGGCTGCCTCGCGGTCGTCTTCGTGGTGGGGATCGTCGCCGCGCTCCTGCTGCCCCCGGGGCGTCTGCCCGACGAGGCCGCCGAGTCCGACACCATCGAGGCGGAGCGCCGCATCCCGTCCGTCCCGCGCACCCAGGAGGAAGCGTCATGACCACCGTCCCCACCGTCGCCATCGTGGGCAGCGGCCCCATCGGCAGCACCTATGCCCGCATCCTGCTCGAGCAGCATCCGAGCGCCCGCGTGGTCATGTTCGAGGCAGGCCCGCAACTGACCGAGCGCCCCGGCGAGAGCGTCCGCAACATCGCGGACCCGGTGGCCAAGGACATCGCCCGCGAGCGGTCGCAGGGGCCCCAGTCCGGCACCCACCGCGAATCGCTCGGTATCCCCGCCGGCACGGTCGTGGAGGGGATGTTCACCGCCCGGCAGGGCACGCACCTCCTCGACTTCGGCGGCGAGGGGTCCGTGCACGCCGCGGCCTTCCCCGCGCTCGCCGCATCGACAAACGTCGGCGGACAGGGCGCCCACTGGACCTGCGCCACCCCCGCCCCCGCCTTCAGCGAGCGGATCCCGTTCATCCCGGATGCGGAGTGGGACGGCCTCATCGCCGAGGCCGAGCGCCTGCTGCACGTGCAGAGCGCGGCGTTCGCCGACTCCGCGGTGGGTGCTGCGATCCGCTCGCTCCTCGACGAGGAATTCGGTGCGGAGCTGCCCGAGGGGTACGGGGTCAGCACCCTGCCCGTCGCCGGTGACCCCCAGCCCGACGGCACCATGCGGTGGGCGGGATCGGACACGGTGCTCGGCCCGCTCATCGAGCCCGGGCACCCGCTCGCCGAGCGCTTCGAACTGCGGCCGCTGCATCTCGTCCGCCGGGTGGTCGTCGAGGACGGCCGTGCCCGCGGCCTCGTCGTCGAGGACCTGCAGGCGAAGGAGGAGTTCCGCTTCGACGCCGACCTCGTCGTGGTCGCCGCGGACGCGTTCCGCTCCCCGCAGCTGCTCTGGGCCTCCGAGGTGCGGCCCAAGGCCCTGGGTCGCTACCTCACCGAGCATCTCGTCGTCATCTCCACGGTGGCCCTCGACGGGGAGCGGATGACCCGCTTCGCGACCGATGAGGACCTCGCCGCCGAACTCGCCCGGCGTGCCGTGAACCCCGCAGACCCGGTCGCGGCGGTCAACCGCATCCCGTTCTCGGAACCGGACCACCCGTTCTCGCTGCAGGTCATGTACAGCGAATCGACCCCGTTCCGGATGGAGCCCGGCCAGCAGTACGCCGAGAACCGGTGGGGCTACGTGAACATGGGCTACGGCATCCGCAAGCGTCCCCGCGTCGAGGACGGCATCGTGTTCCACGACGACGAGGTCGACTACCGCGGCCTGCCGAACATGACGGTCGAGTACGCGCTCACCGAGGCCGAGGAGGCCGAGATCGCCGAGGCCACGCGTCGGCTGCAGCGCGCCGGAGTGGCGCTCGGCCACTTCGTCGCCGGGCCCCGGCTGCTGCCGAACGGATCGAGCCTGCACTACATGGGCACCATGCGGATGGGGCAGACCGACGACGGCACGAGCGTGGCGGACCCGTACTCGCGGGTGTGGGGCGTCGACGGGCTCATCGTCGGCGGCAACGCGCTCATCCCGACCGCGAACGCCATGAACCCGACGCTCATGAGCGTGGCGATCGCGGTGCGCGGTGCGCGGGCCGCGGCGCAGACGCTGTAGGCGGCATCCGCGCCGTCGATCGGAGGCATGCCCGGCGGCCCCTGTCGCAAGGCGGGGTCGCCGGGCGAGAGTGGAAGGGCCAGGGGGCGGATGACCCCTCGGCGTGCGAAGGAGCAGGCGTGAGGATTGCACGGTGGAACGAAGGTGCCGCGGGCGCGGTCCGCGAGGGTGTCGTCATCGACGAGTCGGTGGTGCCGTTCCCGGAGGGGGTGAGCGTCGCCGGCCTCCTCGAACAGGGGCTGGATGCCGCGCTCACCGTCGACGCGTCGCTGCGCGCGGCGCTCGCCGCCGGTGAGGTCCAGGCGACGCCGCTGGCCGAGGTCGACCTGCTCGTCCCGCTCGTGCCGACCACGGTCCGCGACTTCGTCGCGTTCGAGGAGCACGTGGAGGGCGTGAGCGCCGGGGTCGAGGGCAAGAGCCACGTCGCCGATGAATGGTACGAGGCGCCCACCTTCTACTTCACGAACCCGCACGTGATCCACCCGACCGGCGCGATCGTCCCGATCCCGGACACCCGCCGGCTCGACTTCGAGCTCGAACTCGCGGTCGTCGTCGGCGCCGCCGCCGGCTCGACCGGGGAGAACGTGGACGTCGAGACGGCCGCATCCCACATCTTCGGCTACACGGTCATGAACGACTGGTCCGCCCGCGACCTGCAGGCCCGCGAGATGAAGGTGCGCCTGGGCCCGGCGAAGGGCAAGGACTTCGGCACCACCCTCGGTCCGTGGATCGTCACGGCGGATGAACTGGCGCAGTACGTGGACGCGGACGGCTTCCTCGCCGTCCGCGCCGAGGTGTACGTCAACGGCGACCTCGTCGGCGAGGACCTCGTGTCCAACATGGGCTGGCCGTTCCCGGAACTCGTCGCCTACGCCGCCCGCAACTCGGTCGTCAAGCCCGGCGACGTGCTCGGCTCGGGCACCGTCGGCAACGGCGGCTGCCTCGGCGAACTGTGGGGTCTCGGCCGCGACATCCGCCCGCTGGAGCCCGGCGACGAGGTGCGCATGGTCATCGAGGGTGTCGGCGAGATCGTCAACACCGTCGGCGAACGGGTGCCCGCCCCGCCGATCCCGCACGCACGCCCGCGCCCCCGCAACCGGCGCCGCTGACCCGCACCCGGATCTGCGCCGTCACCGGATTCGGAGATCCCACCGGATTCGGAGCCGTGGGCGCGGTTCGGCCCGCATCCGGTGACATCCCCGAATCCCGTGACCGGCGGATGCGGCGGATGCTGCGCGTCCTGCGTCAGCCGCCGACGTGGCGGGGACGGGAACAGCGGAGGGCGGGAACAGCGAAAGGGGGATGCCGCGACACGTGGCCGCAGCATCCCCCTCCGGGACGCGGACTCAGGAGAGTTCGTTGAACGTCTCGTTGATCCACTCGGCGGTGAACTCGCCGACGTACTCCAGGTTGTCGATGCCGATGTGCTCGGCGCCGCCCTCCTCCTGCGTGAAGATGCGCAGCTCGCGCTTGGGGGAGTTCACGGCCGCCTCGTACTCGTCGTAGGCGTACTTCACCGGGATCTGCCGGTCGCCCTCACCGTGGGTGACCAGGAACGGGACGGTGATCTTCTCGACGACGCCCTCCAGGCGCATGTTCTTGGTCTTCTCGCGGAAGTCCTCGTCGTCCTTGGCGCCGAACACCCAGTGCACGTGGTCCCAGTAGTGGGGGACCGGGTTCTCGCCCTCGCGGCGGCGACGCGCCTCCTGGACCGCGGCCCAGTCGTAGTTCGCGCCCCAGGCGACGGCCAGGGCGATGCGCTTCTCGAACGCGGTCGCGCGCGGCACGTAGTAGCCGCCGAGGGACCAGCCGACCAGGCCGACCTTCTTCACGTCGACGTTCAGCGCGCCGGCCTGCTCCTCGACCCAGTCGAGGATGGACGCCGCCCACACCTCGGTGTCGTAGCGGGCGTGCAGGTCGCGCATGCGCAGCGCCTCACCCGAGCCGGGCGGGTCCATCATGAGGGTCGAGATGCCGCGCCGGGCCAGCTGCTGCGGGAACCCGGAGGTGTACATCATCTCCTTGGTGGAGTCGAGGCCGTTCCACATGATGACCAGCGGGTGCGGACCCTCGCCGGGTGCGCGGTAGAAGTAGGCCGGCAGCATGGCGCCCTCGGGGGCGTCGTCGCCCTTGTAGGGCACGTCGACCTTGGTGACCGGGATGCCGCCGAGCTCGACGTGCTTCATGAGCAGGTCGATCGACTTCTGGTACTCGGCCTTGCGGCCCTCCCACTTCGGCGACTGCAGGCGCTCGGCCTGCGAGGTGTAGAGGGCGGCGCGGTAGAGCTTGTCGGAGGCGCTGAGCTTCCAGCCGCGGGCCTCGTCCTGCTCCGCGGCGGCGATGAGGCGGTCAGCGACCGCCTTCCACGACGAGTAGAGCAGCTCGGTGCCGACGTCGTCGCCCTGCTGCGAGGCCTCGAGCGCGGGGCGCGCGGCCTTGTCGATCTCGTCGATGTAGCCGCCGTTGTTGAGCGAGGCGACGACCGCCATGCTCCAGACGTAGTTGGTGGGGTAGTACATGTACATGCGGAAGGACTCCTTCTGGACGGGGGAGGTCGGTGGGATGCGGTCCTAATCGGCCGCGGTGGACTGCTGTGCCGGGCGGACCGCGTCGGAGAGGAAGGTCGCGACGCCGGAGAGCAGCTGCCCGCCGTCGACCGAGACCTCCGCGCCGGTGATGTAGGCGGCCGCATCCGAGAGCAGGAAGACGACGATGTTCGCCACCTCCTGCGGTTCGCCGCCGCGGTGCAGCGGGGCGATCGCGACGTTGGCGTCGAGGAACGCGGCCGGCGCGGTGGCGGTCATCTCGGTGCGGATGTAGCCCGGGTGGACGATGTTGGCGCGGATGCCGCGGGGCCCGAGCTCCGTCACGCACGAGTGCGTGAGGCCGCGAAGGGCCCACTTGCTCGTCGTGTACGCGGCCGTGTAGTGGCCGGTCAGGCCCGCGGCGGAACCGATGTTCACGATCGAGGACCCCTTCCCCATGAGGGGGAGGAGCGCCTGGATGCCGAGCATCGCGCCGGTGACGTTGACGGCCATGACGCGGTCCCAGTCGGCCCGCTCGACGTCGCCGATGCGCACCCGGTGGGTGACGCCGGCGTTGTTCACGAGGCCCTTCACCGGCCGACCGCCGAGCGAGCCGGCGAGGTACCGCCAGGCGGCCTCGTCGGTCACATCGAGACGACGGTAACCCACGGTGCCGGGCAGGCCCGCTGCCGCCTCGAGCAGCTCGGGGGCGTCGTCCCGCACGTCGGCGGCGATCACGTCGGCGCCGTTCGCGGCCAGGAGCAGCGCCTCCTGCGCGCCCTGGCCGCCGGCGGCACCGGTCACGACGAACAGGTGGTTCTCGAGTCCGGGCAGACGGACGCCCTCGGTGGGTGCGGGGATCATGCGGACACCGGTCCCTTACGGTCGAGCAGTTCGATGAGGTTGCCCTCGGGGTCGGTCACGAACGCGAACCGGACCCCGGGCTCGGGGGAGTCGCCGGGGGCGGCGAGCACCCCCGCCCCGGCGTCGACGAGTCGGGCGAAGGTGTCGTCCACGTCGTCGACGCGCAGGCACAGGTGGGCCCAGCCGCGGGCGAGGAGATCGTCGGGCGGCGTGGATGCGGCGGGCCGGACCCGCGACGAGTCCCGACGTTCCAGGAGCTCGATCGCGATGTCGTCCGGGCCGAGCAGGAACACCCCGCGAAGGCCCGCGTGGGGCACCTCGAAGGGGCGTGCGGTGCCGAACCCGAAGGCGCGGACGTACCAGTCCCGCATCCCGTCGAGGTCGCCGACGGACAGGCCGATGTGGTCGACGTGCACAGCGGGCCTCAGACGCGGGGGCCGTGGTGCATGAGCCCGGCGTGGACGTCCGGCAGCACCTCGAGCACGTCCTGGCCGAACTCGCCGTCGACGAGGATGAACGCCATCCGCGTGATCGAGTCGGACCGGTTCGCCCAGGCGTGGTCGGTGCCGCGCTGGACGATGATGTCGCCGGCCTTGGCGACCACCTCGCTGTCGTCGAGGATCAGCGTGATCTCGCCCTCGAGCACGATGCCGTAGTCGATCGATTCGGTGCGGTGCACCGGCGACTGCAGACCGCGGTCGTCGAGGTGCCCCGGCTTGAACTCGTTGATCCGGATGCGGGTGCCCCGGGCCGGCGGCGGCACGGTGATCTCGCCGGTGGTCGGGTCCTCCGCGGCGGCGTGGATGACGGCCGGCGAACCCGCCGTCTCCCACACCTCGTGGAACGCGACGCCGTCCTCGGGCAGCTCCCGCGTGACCGGCACCGGTCCGTCACTGACGACGACGGAGACGCCGTTCGCGTCGTGACCGGTGACGATGCGGCGGGGGACGCGGAACCCGCTCACGGGGCGGGAACCAGCGCGAGCAGCGCCTCGGCCATCACCTTGCCCGGGTTCGCGTCCGGGGTGCCCGGGTTGAGCTCCCAGTGCGCGAGCTGCAGCGAGGCGTCGACGACACCCTTGATGCGCGGGATGCGGCGGTCGTAGAACGCCTGCAGCTGCTGCTCCCAGTCGCCCTCGCCGGTGACGAACTCGGCGAACAGGAGGCTGTCCTCGACGCAGTGCGCGGCGCCCTGGGCGATGAGCGGCGGCACGGCGTGCACGACCTCGCCGAGCGCGATGACCCGGCCCTTGTGCCAGGGGCGGTCGACGAAGATCCACTCGATCTGCTGGAAGTTGAGGAACGTGTCCTCGTTGATGGATTCGCGCAGGTAGTCGAACGGGCCGTGGAAGTTCTCCATGAGGCGCTTGACCTCCTGCCAGCCCTCGAGCCCGTTGTCGGGGCGCTCGGGGCGGCAGAGCACGAAGATGTAGCACTGGTCGGCGCTCACCGGGGTGTAGCCGACCTTGTAGGCGCCGCCGTCGTCGACCGTCGGGTACGCGATGCCACCGGTCATGTCGGGGGTGCGCGAGGTGACCGCGCGCCAGATGCCGAGGCCGCTCGGGGCGCGGTCCTCGGTGATGCCGAGGGTCGGGCGGGTCTGCGACTTGATGCCCTCGGCGATGACGATGGCGTCCCAGGTCTCGGTGGTGCCGTCGGAGAGGGTCGAGGTGGCGGAGTCGTCGCCGGTCTCGTAGGAGCTGAGCTCGAGCCCGAGGCGGATCTCGACGCCGAGCGACTCCGCGCGGTTGACGAGGATCTCGTGCAGGTCAGGACGCAGCGCGCCGATCGTGGCGGGCAGGTCCTCGCCGCCGGTGCGGGGCGTCGGCATCTCGGCCATGACGCGCCCGTCCGCGAAGTAGAGGGTGAGGCTGTTCTCGGCCTGCCCCTTGGCGAGGATCTCGTCGAGGACGCCGAGCTCACGGAACACCCGGAGCGCGTTGCCCTGGATGGTGAGGCCGTGGCCGACCCGGGCCCACGCGGCGGCGCGGTCGACGAGGGTCACGGAAACCTCGCGCTGTGCGAGTGCGATCGCGGTCGTCAGACCGGTGAATCCACCGCCGACGACGAGCACCTTCTTAATCGACATCTGTGTCTCCAGCTTCCGGGCGCGGCATCACGCCCTCTGCATGACCGTAGGGCCAGGGGAACGGCGGTGACCACTCGCCCCCCGCGATGCCAGCTATCGGGATGCGGCCGCCAGCTCCGGCGCATCGAGCACCCCGTCGGCGACGGCCTGCGCGGCGAGGTCGCGGAACCAGGCGTGCGCAGCGTCATGGGTGTGCGCGCTGTGCCACCACAGGCGGAGGATGAGCTCGACGACCGGGAACGGGGTCGGGGCGACGGTGAGCCCGATCACGTCGCGGTTGCGTTCGGCGAGTCGGCGGGGCACGAGGCCGATGAGATCGGTGCCGGCGACGATGAGCGGCACCGACGTGAGCGTCGAGGTCGACACCCGCACCTGCGGGTGCATGTCCAGCTCGTGCATCCGCCGCTCGATGGGCAGCAGGTGCGCCCGGCCGAAATCGCAGCGCACGAGCGGGCTCGCCATGAAGTCCTCGGGGGAGATCACCCCGCCCGCGACCTTCGGATTGTCACGGTCGGCGACCACGACGTACTCGTCGCGGAGGATCTCGAACCCCTCGGCCTGGAGGCCCACGCCCGGGGTCAGCACGATGAAGTCGTGTGCGAGCAGGTCGCGGTCCGCGGTGACCGGCTCCGGGGGCAGGCGCAGCACGTCGAACCGGATGCCGGGTGCCAGCTGCGAGGCGAGTGCGAACAGGGGGCGCAGCTCGATGCACGCGTAGTCGGACATGTGCACGGTGAACCGGCGTCGTGTCGTGGCCGGGTCGAACTGCTCCTCCTGGCCGAGCGCCTGCGCCACCAGGGGGAGGGTGAGCTGCACCTGCGGCAGGATCTGCCGGGCGAGCGGGGTGAGTTCGTAGTCGCGGCCCACACGCACGAGCAGCTCGTCCTGGAACACCGCCCGCAGCCGCGCCAGCGCGGAGGACATCGTGGACTGGCCGAGCCCGATGCGCTCGCCGGCGTGGGTCACGTTCGCCTCCTCGAGCAGAGCACGAAGCGCCACGAGGAGGTTCAGATCCGGATCACCGCTGGCCACAGATGCATGGTATCCGTCGGGGCACGTGGTTCCCGTTCGCGCCGGTTGCATAGATTCGACTGGTCGCTCACACGCGCATACCCACGCATTCCCGAAAGAAGGTCGACGATGACTGACCGGCTCGTATCCCACCTCCGCTATGCCGCCCTCGCGGTGCCGAATTTCGAGGAGGAGCGCGACTTCTTCGTGCGTCACTGGGGTCTCACCGAGGTGCACGCCGAGGACGGTCTGAGCTACCTCGCCGCCGAAGGCTCCTCGGAGCCGTTCATCCTGCGTCTGCGCAAGGCCGAGAAGCGGATCGACCTCGCCGGCTTCGGCGTCCGCAACCGCGCGGACGTGGACCGCCTGGCCGACAAGCTCCGTGCCGAGGGCGTGCAGTTCGTGCACGAGCCGCAGGAGCTCACCCAGTTCAGCGGCGGCTACGGCTTCCGCGTCTTCGACGGCGACGGCCGCGTGCTCGAGTTCTCCACCGGCTACGAGACCCGCGAGGCACGCAAGATCCGCGAGCGCGAGCCCATCCCGGCGAAGCTCTCGCACATGGTGTTCAACTCGGCGAACCTGAACCAGACCGCCCAGTGGTACATCGACCACCTCGACTTCAGCATCTCCGACTCGCTCGTGCGCCCGGACGGCACCGACATGATGCACTTCCTGCGCTGCAACGAGAACCACCACTCGATCGCGATCGCGATGGGCCCGCACCACTCGCTGCACCACCTGTCCTTCGAGATGCGCGGTATCGAGGAGTGGATGCGCGGCGCCGGCAAGATCCTCCGCTCGGGTGCCCGCATGATCTGGGGTCCCGGCCGCCACAACGCCGGTGACAACACCTTCGCCTACTTCCTCTCGCCGGCCGGCAACACGATCGAGTACACGACCGAGCTCGCCATGGTCGACGACGACAGCTGGGTCGCGCACAAGCACGACATCAGCCAGCTCTCCACGCAGGACCAGTGGGGCACCGCGCAGGAGATGAGCGAGCTCGTCGCCCGCGAGTCGTTCAACGACATCGACAAGGGCCTCTTCGTCGCGCCTCCGGTCTGA
>Ga0182737_1003173_pt1 | contig 12450 bp, 11 predicted proteins | sample eDN5th30CBELigOP_FD_128878 | JGI IMG/M metagenome (GOLD analysis project Ga0182737, IMG submission 128878) | Enriched Organic Plus compost microbial communities from Emeryville, California, USA - eDNA 5th pass 30_C BE-Lig OP (version 2) (version 2) ... | reverse complement strand
CTGCAGAAGGACGTCGCCCTGGTTTCGATCCTCGGGATCAGCGAGGCTTTTCGCATCGCCCAGATAGAGGCGGCGTCGACCTTCAACTACACGCCGCTGATCGCCGCCGCTCTGCTCTACCTGGCCGTCACCATTCCGATGGCCCGGGTCCTCGACCACATCTCCGCCCGGGAGCAGATCAACTCGTGAGCCCTTCCTCGGTCATCGACATCAGGGGCGTCACCAAGGCCTACGGTGACCGGCAGGTGCTCGGGGGAATCGATCTCACCCTTCGCGAGCACGAGGCGATCGCGCTGATCGGTGCCTCCGGCTCCGGCAAGTCGACCCTGCTGCGCTGCATCGACCTGCTGGTCGAGATCGACGACGGCGACATCTTCCTCGACGGCGAGGTGATCACCGATCCCTCGGTCGATCCCGTCGAGGTCCGCCGCAAGCTAGGCTTCGTCTTCCAGTCCTTCAACCTCTTCCCGCACATGAACGTGATCCAGAACGTCACGCTCGGCTCGGTCCACGCCCAGGGCGTCGGCCGCAAGGAGGCGCGTCAACAGGCGAGCGCCCTGCTCGAGCGTTTCGGGCTCGGGGGCCGTGAGGAAGACAAGCCGGACGAGCTCTCGGGCGGGCAGCAGCAGCGGGTCGCCCTGTGCCGGGCGCTGGCGGGCAGGCCTCGCGCCCTGTTGCTCGACGAGGTCACCAGCGCGCTCGACCCGGAACTGGTCGGCGACGTTCTCGATGCGGTCCGCGACCTGAAGCAGGAGGGCATGACGATGCTCCTGGCCACCCACGAGATGAGCTTCGCCCGGGAGGTAGCCGACGAGATCGCGTTCCTCCACGAGGGCCGCATCATCGAGCAGGGAAGCCCGGAGCGGATCCTCTCCGAACCCGAGAAGCCGGAGACCCAGAAGTTCCTTCGCCGCCTCCTCGCGGCCGGCCGCATCTAACCGGCGGACGCGCGGTTCATGCGGCGCCGCAGTTGCCGCAGTGGGGAGTCGAGATGCGACGTGGCTCGTCGCAGGTCGAACAGCGGCCGACGATCCGGCGTCCGCAGCCCTCACAGTGTTCCTGGCCGTGGCCGGGGTAGCCGCAGAACGGGCACTCCTTCCGGCGCACCCGGCGGGCCGGGATCCTCTTGGCCAGGTATCGCTGTAGGGCGACGAACGCGATCGTGGTGAGGAGGATGCCGATCAGCGAGATGGCCAGCGGCCCCACCTCACGGAATACCCCGAGCGAGGCCCCGTAGTCGATCGCCATCCACGCGGCGAGCAGGGCGCTGGCCACGATGCCGGCCAGGGCGAGGGGGAGGAGACGCGACCGGCGCCGGCGACAGACCGACAGGGCGTAGGTGCTGGCCAGCAGGGAGGCCGCGATGAAGAGGACCCTCAGGATCGCCACCCAGCGGTCGTCCGCCCGCCGCTCGTCCTCCTGGTCCGCTCGGGCCTGTTGCAGGTTGGTGCGGGCCGTGTCGGCGGAGGCCTTGGCCTCGGCCACCGCGTCCTTGGCGCTGCGCAGGCTCTGCCTGGCGGTCTCTAGCCGACTTTGCGCGGTGCGATACGCGTCCAGTTGGGAGGTGCCCGGGAGCCCGGCGTCGATCTCGGTCCGATACGCGTCGCCCGTGAACTGGATCTGGTTCTTCGCCCGGCGGACCTTTCTCTGGGCCTGCCAGAGATCGTGCTGGGCCTGTCGGGCGGTTCGCAGGGCCTCCTTGTCCTCGGCGGAGATCTGGAGCGGCTGGAAATACATGCCGTACTCGTCGCCGTAGGTCTCCTCCGAGATCTTGCCGATCTGGCTGTAGAGCCAGACCCCGCCGATCAGCATGAAGACCGCTAGGACGGCGGCGAGGACCTTCTCGGCGCCGGATGTCTTGACGTTCTCGACCTCTGTCCTGGTGCTCACTTCCCGTTTCCTTTTGTCTTGGGTTTGAGCTCGACGACGAGCTCGCAATCGAGTGCCATGGCCACCCTCTCGAGGGTGTCGATGCGGGGCGGGCGACGGCCAGCCTCGAGCCGGGCGATCGCCGACTGGGTGGTGCCGCACAGATCCGCCAGCTCCTTCTGGGAGAGTTCCCAGGCGATTCGTCGTTCGGTCACCTGTCGGGCGATTTCGGTGAAGAGTCGTTCCGGGTCTCCCTGCGTCGCCGCGGACACCCGGGCCTTGAGCCGATCGAATCCCTTCGATCTGTGTCGGCCGGCCGGGGTCATTTCCTTTCCCGCCAACTCCCAGGGGTCATAGCAAACATGCGATGAGCATATAGCAAAAATGCTATTGCATCCGAGAAAGAAAAAGGCCCGCACGGGGCGGGCCTTCCTCTCGACGCCAGGCAGTCCTCAGGACTTCTGCGTGTTCTTCTTCTTGATCCGCTTTGACTTCTTGACCGCCTTGCGGATGCATTTCCTCTTCCGCTTGGCCGCCTTGCCCCTGCCGCGGAACTTCTTGCGGCAGATCCGCTTCTGCTTCTTCAGGTTGAAGCTCTTGAACGGCTTGATCTTGAAGCGGCTGAGGGCCGACCAGTTGCCGTCGGCGTCCCGCGAGCGGACCGCGATGAACAGCTTCTTCTTAGGGCCGAGCTTCACGCGGATCTTCTGCTTGCCGTTCGGCTTGGCGATCTTCGGGGCCTTGATCCGCTTGCCCAGCTTGCCCAGGCTGATCTTGCGCTTCGACTTGTAGACCTGAAGGGCGGCGACCTTGCCGCCGTTCACGCCATCGTCGCCGGAGGCGCGCCAGGTGACGAGCGCGGACTTCTTGGAGCGCTTGACCACGAACTTCACGCCCGCCGGGGGACGGGTGTCGTTGCCGAACCGGCCGCTGTTGTGCTCGTCGTGGCGGTAGTGCCACCACTCGTCGTTCTTGGCGGGATCGCCGCCGACCTTCCAGAGGAAGAGCTGGCCCTCCCGGGTCCCGTAGGCCAGGAACTGGCGCCCGTTCAGCTTCGGGTCGCCGACCACGCCGCCGAACGAAGTCCACTGGCCGGTCCACTTCGGGAATCCGGGGGCTTCCTTGCCGTCCGGCCCGCGAGCGTGGATCCAGTAAGAGTCGTTGGACGCGACCATCGAGTTGTAGTCGTCACCGGTCAGGTTCGTCACCACCGGCGACGAGTAGAAGGGGAATCCGTCCTGGTTGGTCGGGAAGTTGTCCAGGGTCTCACCCGAACCGACGTCCCAGGCCTGGTCGAACACGTGGGGGAGCGACGCCTGACCCTCGTTGTTGAGGGCGCTCGTGAGGGTCGCCCCGCCGGCCACCGGCTGCATGAAGTCCGGCCTGCCGTCGTTGTTCAGGTCGCCGATCGCCGACTGGCTCGTGACGCCGACGTTGATCGCGTCCTGGCCGTAGTAGGGCGGGTAACCCGAGCAGGGGTCGGTGGTGCAGCTGGGGACCAGCGACTTGTGGGTGCTGCCGTCCCCGTTCAGGACGACCGGCGCGCCGGCCACGGGCGTGATCGCGACGCGGAGCTGGCCCGAGCCGTCGAAGTCGGCGATCGATGCGGCGTTGCCGCCCTCCTGGACGAAATCGATCGACTGCGAGTAGCAGCCCGCGACGGAGGTCATCGTCACCGGCCAGCCGGGCAGGTAGGCGCCGTTCGGATTGTCGTTCCCGTCGGACTGGATCCCGTAGGCCCAGACCTTGTTGTTGCTGTCGCTGCATTCGAAGCTGGGCAGGAACACCTGATCCGTGCCCTTGCCCAGCACGTCGCCGACGGCCGGCGTCATCATCAGCTTCGGGTCGCGGATGTAGGAGTCGGCCGGGAGGGTGTCCTTGATCGAATCCGGCAGCTTCACCTCGACGGGCCAGCCGGGGACCGGCTTGCCGTCGGGCTGGAAGGCGTAGACGTGCCCGTCGTAGCTCGACATGAGGATGTCGAGCTTGCCGTTGCCGCGCAGGTTGCCGAGCGCGGGGGCCGACCAGTTGCCCCGGATGGGGAGGCGGCAGCGCCGGCAGCCCGAGTCGGGCGTGGGGACCGGCAGCGTGTTGTACTGGTCGCTGCCGTGGACGGGAAACCCGTCGCGCAGCTTGCCGGCGGAGTTCCAGACGTAGACCCAGCCGCTCGTCGTCGTGGCGACGATCGACTGGGCCCCGTTGCCGTCCAGGTCGCCGACCGCGATCCCGCTGATCGGGTCCCGCGCCTCGCGCAGCGCCTGCACCGAGCGGTAGGCCTCGGTGTCGTAGTTCTGCGGGTTGCGCGGGTCGACGTACCGGAGCTGCCGGGTGTAGACCGGGAAGCCCGCGGCCTGCGTGCCGTCCGGCTGGATCGCGCTGACGACACCGTCCATCGTGCCGAAGACGAGGTCGAGCTTGCGCTTGCCGTGAAGGTCGACGAAGGTCGGCGCGGCGCTGATCTCGGTGCCGATCGACTTCGGGTAGCCCTTGACCATGTCCTGGTCGGCGCGGGCGCCGATCGAGCGCCGGTCCTCGCCCTTCAGGCCGTTGCCGTCGCGGGCGCGGAGGCGGATCGTCACGGTGTACTGCTCGGGACCGTCCGGCGGCATCACGTTCTCGGCCGGATCGGCCTTCGCGGCCTCCGCGGACAGCCGCGAGAGGTCGAGGGTCCCGAGCACGCCGGACTTCGCGGCCTTGCCGGTCGAGATCGTCTTGAAGTCGGTGTCGGCGGGGTTCGCGCCCTGAGCGAACTCGAGCGTCCACTCGACGCCCTGGGAGCCCCAGGCCGACGGCGCGACCTTGCCCTTGATCTGGAGGTCCTTGTCCCGCGTGGGATCGACGTACTTGTACCAGGAGGGCGAGTCGATGTCCGCGGTCGGCGGGACCCGTCCGTCCATGATCAGCTTGGTCGCCTTGCCGATGTTGAGGCGGCCGTAGCCGTACTGCGTCGACCACGCGGTGTGCGTGGCGTCGGTCTTCGAACCGGGGTTGCCGGGCCACTGGTTGTCGACGGTCGGGTGATCCCGCTGGGGCAGGATCTCGCTCGCGGTGTTGATCAGGACCTGCTTGACCTCGTTCGGGGTCAGGCGACGGGGGATGATGTTCTGGTCGACCGCGTTCAGGGCGGCGGACTGGACCATGCCCAGCATCGCCGCCTGGAACGGGGTCGCCCCCGAGGTCGTCGATTCGCCGCTCGCATTGAAGATGGCGTGCGTGCCGTAGCTGGTGACGTTCGACCGTGCGCGGAAGGTCTGCGCGTTCCGGCCGCCCCGGTCCTGGATGATCCCGTTGCCCGGGAAGACGTCGTCGAAGAGATGGCCGTCGGTGTGGTCCATCGCGTCGAAGTCGTTGGAGTCCATCGACATCAGGATGCCCTTGTCGACGGCGTACTTGACCGCCTCGCGGAGCGCGCTCGAGTACGCGTAGGAGACGACCACGGTCGACATCGCGTCGGCGCCGATGTCCGCCGCGTAGGTGATCGCCGGGGCGAGCCCGTCGGCCTTGCCGACCGACTCGGCGCCCGACTTCACCGGGACGACCCGGCAGTTGCGGCAGTTGCCGACGCCGGCGAAGCCGTTGTTCGCCTCGCCGCCCATCTCGCCGATCAGGCCCGAGGCGTGTCCGTAGGCGCGGTCCTCGGTCTGCGGGTCATTGGTGTTCTGGTAGGCGTTCCAGCCGGAGACGTCGTTCGGGTAGCCGTTGCCGTCGTTGTCGAAGCGCCCGTTCTCGGGGCAGGACTCGATCCGGTGGTTGGTGATCTTGCAATGCCCGAAGACCGCGATGAGGTCGTCCGGCGAGAGGTAGGGGGTGAGGGGGCCGCCGATGTTCACCCGGTGGAGGTAGTCGTGCCGGCCGTTGTCGGCGCAGCCTCGCGTCGTGCCCTCTTCGTAGACCGTGAACTGCGGGGTCGCCTCGGGGCACTTCGGGTTGACCCGCGGGTCCTTCTGGTAGTCGCGGATGTCGAACTCGCCGTTGCCGTCGAAGTCGTATCGGCCCAGGTCCTGCCCGTCCCAGCCCTGCGGGTAGGGCAGCTCGCCCGGATTGATGTAGATCGCGTCGAGCCCGTCCTTGATCCCGTTCGAGCTGTAGTTGACCCCACCCTCGACGTAGGCGATGAGGATGTCGTCGCGGCCGATGTTGCCCTGCGCCCAGGCACCGGTCATGTTGACGCCCGAGAAGCCCTCGGGGTCGGTCGCGTTGCGGGCCCAGCAGGGCAGGCCGCCGTCCGGTCGGGGCTGGTCGTACGTGACCCCGCCCGGCGCGAGGCAGAGGCCGTCGAGCGGCCCGTAGAGGCCCCACTGGCCGCCGTCGCAGCCGGTGACGGGGTCGGTCCGGTCGCAGCTGGCAAAGTTCGGATCGTTCGGCCAGTCCTCGATCGGGAGGACAGGACCGTTGGGAAGCTCCGGGGCGGGGTCGGCCGAGGCCTGGGTCGCGCCGACGGCGGCGACGACGAAGAGACAGGCGAGCACGGCGAGAACGCGATTCAAGAACAAGACACTTCCTCCCTTAGGCAATTTCCCTGACTCCCACCTCCCGTGAAAGTCCTCACGGGAAATTTACCGGCTCGGACGCCGGGATTGGCTGTTCGGGACCGAACGGTCCGGTTTCCGACTCCTCCATGGGATCAATAACCGGGAGAAGATGCGGTTGATTCGGTCCGGCGGGGTTCACGTAATAGACGGCCGTGCCGCCGAGCCGGTCCTGGAAGCCGCGGCGGTCGAGGCGGAGCAGGACGCCGAGGAAGCCGAGTCCGCACGGGATGGCGGCCAACCAGAACCCCAGCAGGCGTCGTGACGCGTGTCTCGGTCCGATCGCCCGGCGTCCGTCGTGCTCGATCCGGATGTCCAGGAACCTCATCCCGGGCGTCTGCCCGGAGAGGGACCAGAAGACGAACAGGTAGAGCGAACCGGCGAGCAGCCAGAAGAACCCGCCGATCGCATACGCCGCCCCGTTCAGTTCGCCGCCGTCCCAGCCGAAGGCCGTCGCGATCAGGCCCAGCAGCGCGGTGGTAGCGAGCATCAGGACGTTGACGATTCCGACGTCGATCCCGAGCGCGAGCGCCCGGGTGACGATCCCGACCCGGTCCGTGGGGCTGGTCCTTCGCTTGCGGAAGAGGATGCGCCGGGCGACCCGTTCGAAAACGTAGTCGAGGACCCGCGTGACCCGGGAGACGCCGCGGCCGATGTCGTCGACCAGCCCGAGGCCCTGCGAGGCGATGGCGGCCCGCACCTCGGGCGCCTCGGCGATGCGTTCGATCAGGCGCTGGGTCTCGTCGCTGTCGAGGATCCGCGCCCAAAGGCGGTCGACCAGCTCCGAGTCCGCGACCTCCAGCAGCGCCTGCTCGACGGCCTCGCTCTTCATCGCGTCCCGCACGGCGTTCTCGATAAGAGGGCCGTTCAGGATCCGGTTGATCGATCGCTCCACCGCGTCGCTCTCGACCGCCCGCACGATCGCTTCCTCGATCGCGGTTTCGAGTGCCTGGTCGAGCCCGGTCGCGCCCACGGCGCGGCGCGCGCGGTCCGTCCCGGCGCCCATCAGCCGGCCGGCCAGCGAGGGCGGGCCGTTCGGGGTTCCGTTGGCGTCGGGGTCCATTGCCTCAGCCTAGCTGCGGAACCGCCGGCGAGCGGAAGTCCGGGGCCCTCGCCTCGGCCTTCCCGGCGGTCTCGGGATCGAGTCGAGCCGGAACCAGCTCGGCCACGCCGCCCAGCCGGTCGAGCAGCGCCCCCTCGACCGCCTCGAGCGTGACCCCGGGCTCCTCGCCCTCGAGGCTTCCCACCGTCGCGGGGTCGAACTCGAGGCCCATCGCCCGGTAGACGGGCCCGAGGACCTCGGCCACGATCGAGGCGCCCGCCACGACGATCACGAAGCCGACGTGCGCGGCGCCCCTGATCATGCGCTGGCCGACCCCGGCCAGCTTCGTCTCGCCCCGCGCGTTGACGCTGAACTCGCCGGGGCAGTACTCGCGGGGAACCGGGCCGACCCGGGCGTCGACGCCCAGGTCGCCGAACGCGTCCCGCACGAGGCCGGTCCACTCGACGAAGCGCTGGTTGGTCCGTTGGGCGGGGCTGGCGTCGGGGAGGGTCAGAGTGAGGCTGAGCGCCCCCTCCGTGAACGCCGCCGCTCGGCCGCCGGAGATCCGCTCCATGCCGGGGAAACCCTTCCGGGCCGCGGCCGCGACCGCCTCGGCGTAACCGTCGGCGACGGCGTCGCGCCGGCCAAACGCCACCACTCGGCCGGGCCGGCTGAGACGGACCGTGGGGCCCCGCTGCCCGGCGGCGACCTGCTCGAGGAGGACCCGCGAGAGGGCCGGGCCCATCTCCGGCCGTTCCGGAAAGGATTCCCGGAGTAGGTCCCATCTGGTATGAGTGTTTGCTAACAAACCGTCACTTCTCCGGTCGAAACCATCTTCAACGCTCGAAACTCAGTCATCTTCCTGGCGGTCGTCGCCGCCTTGATTATCGCCGGGAACCTGGTCGTCGACCGCTCCGGGAACGCCGGCGAGGGCGCCGGACCGGAGCTGGCCTACGCCGCCATCTCCTCCGAGACCCCGGTCGGCGTGGCGTTTCAGTTCGGCGAGCTGATCGAGGCGGGACGAGACGAGGCCGCCGCGGCCGAGGCGGAGCGACTCGCGGCGAGGGTCGAACGCAAGCGGAAGCGGAAGAAGGTCGCGGCGCGTTTCGCGGACCTGCCCGGTTCCGTCACCAGGGCCAGGCTCGACGCGATCGCCGAGTGCGAGTCCGGGGGAGACCCGAGGATCGTTTCCTCCAACGGGCTGTACCACGGCAAGTACCAGTTCAGCCCGGACACGTGGGAGTCGGTCGGAGGCGAGGGCCTTCCGTCCGAGGCCCCGGAAGCCGAGCAGGACTACCGGGCCGCGCTGCTGTACGAACGCTCGGGCCCCGGGCAGTGGCCGGTCTGCGGCCGGTAGCGAAGGAGCGTCGGTGCCGGGAGGGCGACTTGGCCCGGCCTCGGGCCTGATCTAGGATGGGCTGGTCTTGATCCTGGGGGCAATCGAAATCTCTCTCCGCTCCACCCGGTTCACGCTCTCCGAGGTCACGCCTCGCTTCGTGGAGCGGATCACGGAACGCAGCCACGGGGTCACCGCCACGATCGACGGGGTCGACCGCATCACCGCCGTGATCATGGCCGAGGTCGAGTACGCGCGCGATCACGGTGCCGAGGCGGTGGAGGTGACCGCGGTGCCGGCGCTCCGGGGCTCGCGCCTCGTCCGTCTGCTCGACCGGGTCACCGACGCCGTGGGGGTGGGTTCCATCGGCATCCCGTCGCGACGGGACTGGGTTGCGGCCTCGTTCCTGGGGGTGACCGTGCCCGCGGTCGACCACCTGCCGGACCCCGTCGCCGTGGGCGTGATCGGTGAGACCGCGGTCGGTTACGCGGTCGGCTCCCCCGGGGAGATCCCCGAGTGGATCGGGTCGCGGCCGGTCGGCGCATCGACCATGAGCCGGAAGGCGCGATTCCAGGACCCCCCGCGGCCCGGCCAGCTCGAGGCCGCCGTGACCGGCGCCTCGCGGGGCATCGCCTCCATGCTGCCGCCGGAGGCGGAGAGGGTCCTGGTCGTCTCGCCTCTCGCGCCGGTGGTCGAACGGCTCTGCGGGCCCTCGATCGGGCCCGAGGAGGCGCGCGGCGGTCTCGATGCGATCCTCGGGCAGACCAGCGAGGACATCTCCGCCTGGTTCGGAGCCGAGGCGCCGTTGGCCCGTCACCTGCCCGGCATCATCGTTGGTCACGCGGCGCTCGCCGAGGGGCTCGGCGTCCGGGTGGAGCCGGCGCTCTCCGACCTGGCCGCCAGCCGCCACTGGCTTGCCGAACGCACCGGCGCGGCCGTCGGAAGGGGACGGACTTGAGCCCGGGGGAAGGCGCCGAGGCGGAGCTCGAGGAAGGGATTCCGGAGCCCGGAGACGAGAAGCCGGCGCTCCACGGCAGGGAGTCGATCCGCTCCGTCGCGGTCAAGGCCCCCACCCGGGGCAACCGCCGGCTCGAGAAGTTCCTGGGTGCCGTGAACCGGGACGACGAGGTCAGGACGTGGTGGTACATGGCCCAGGTCCACGCCGAACGCCTGGGGATGTCGGACCACTCCTGGGTCCACATGCAGATCGTGCTCAACATCGCCCTCCGGCTGACGCGGCTCCTCGACAAGGCCGGCGTGAAGGGTGTGATGGCCACCGATCACGGCATGGGCGAACGGGACACCGAGGTGGTCGTCGCCGGCGGCTCCCTGCTGCACGACGTCGGGATGTCGATCCACCGGGCCGACCACGAGGAGTACAGCCTCTTTCTGGCCCGCGAGGCGCTGCCGCGGCTGCTGGACGGCATCTACAAGGAGCCGGAGCGCTCGATCGTCATGGCCGAGGTGCTGCACGCGATCATCGGCCACCGCCGGCGCGGCCAGCCGTACACGGTCGAGGCCGGCATCGTCCGGGTCGCCGACGCCCTCGACATGGCCGAGGGCAGGACGAGGGTCCCGTTGGAGGCGGGCCAAGAGGGCATCCACTCGATCTCCGCGGCCGCGATCGACCGGGTGAACATCTCCGCGGGGGAGAACCGCGCGGTCCGGATCGAGATCGAATTGAACAACTCCGCCGGCATCTTTCAGGTCGACGACCTGCTCGCCACGAAGATCCGCGACACGCCGCTCGCCGATCACATCGAGGTCGTGGCGGAGGTGAAGGGGGAGAGCGAAAAGCGCCTGCTCTCGGGGTTCAGGCTGCCGGGATGAGAAGCGGCCTCGTCATCCTGCGGGGCCACGCGGGCCACGAGACGGGCTCCCACCCCGAGAACGCGGAAAGGTTCCCGGGGGTGATCGAGCGGCTGGGGCAGGACAGCGAGAGGCACGGGTTCCCGATCCTCGAGGCCAGGCGGGCCGAGGTCGAGGACGTGCTGCGCGCCCATACGGAATCGCACGTCGAGAACGTGCGCGTCGCGTCCGAGAACGGCCCGACCTGGCTCGATGGCGACACGGTCGCCGCACCCAGTAGCTACGACGTGGCTCTGGGCGCCGCCGGGGCATCGCTGGTCGCGGTGGACGCCGTGACCGGCCCGGAGGCCGAGCTGACCAGCGCGTTCGCGATCGTCCGACCGCCCGGGCACCACGCCACGGCCGACCGGGCGATGGGGTTCTGTCTCTTCGGCAACGCCGCGGTCGCCGCCAGGTACGCACGGGAGCGCCTCGGGATCGCGCGGGTGGCGGTGCTCGACTGGGACGTCCACCATGGCAACGGCACGCAGGACATTCTCTACGACGATCCGTCGGTCCTCTTCGTCTCCTTCCACCAATGGCCGCTCTACCCGGGCACCGGCTGGATCGACGAGGTAGGGGTCGGCGAGGGCCGGGGGTACACGGTGAACCTGCCCATGCCACCGGGCTGCGGCGACCGCGAACACCTCGAGGGCTTCGAGGCGGTGGCCGGTCCGATCCTCGACCAGTTCGACCCGGGCCTCTTGATCGTCTCGGCGGGGCAGGACGGACACGTCGCGGATCAGCTGGCGAGCCAGAACCTGACCGCCGCCGGGTACCACGCCCTCGCCGAGGCCTCGGCCCGCTTCGCGGAGGAGCGCGGGATCGGCCTCGTGGCGCTTCACGAGGGCGGCTACAACCCCGACACCCTGCCGCTTCTCGACCACGCGATCTACGCCGGGATCGGCGGCTTCGCCCCGGACCTGGCCGGAGACGCTCCGGCCCCGGCCGTCGGCGAGAACGGGTGGGAGGAGCGCCTGGCCCAGATCAGACGGGTCCAGTCGAACTACTGGGGCGTGTAGGTCGCCCGCTCTTCCGGGAGACCGGGGTTTCGAATCATCCCGAGGGCGAGTCGAGAGCACGGAAACCCGCGGCTATGGTGGGAAACCGTTCCCCCGATCGGCCGCAACCCGGTCGTGAGACCGCGGATCCAGGCGAACCCGGAAACTGCAGCTCTATCCGACTCCGCTTTCGCCGTGGCCGACCCTGCGAAGGGGCGAGCAGGTAGCAACAGGAGCGGCCGGGCGAAGCCCGGTGCGCGGCTGCAGTCCTAGGAGTTGAAGCGATCCAGGTCGTGGCGGCGCTGATCCTTCTTCGCGTCGAGCCGACCCTGGATGAGGGAGAGCACGGTGACGAGGATCGCGAAGAAGGCGATCACGCCGAAGCAGAAGAAGGTGATGTAACGGTCGTCGACTCGCCCGGCGGTTCCGACCCCGTCCGCGGCCATGGCGGCGGCGGGCGCGATCAGCGCGAAGAGGAAGGTGAGTACGGCGACGAGACTGTTACGAACGCGGTTCACGCCCGAAAACTTACCGAAAACCCCGGACCGACCGCACCCGCACCGGCCCGAAACGAGGAGACGGCGCCGACTCCCGCAGTTCGGGCCTGCTGAACCTCGACGGAACGAACATCTCATGGGCCTCCGGCTTTCAAGGGTCCCCAGGGATACGAGATCGGAGCTTTGGGACGGAACCGGCCCGGTGGCTGACTCCGGAGGTGGCTGCGATAACTGCGGATATCCGGCAATAACGCAGCCACCCTGGGGGTCTGCGGGCTTTCGAGTGATGACCTTGGCGCAGCCTCGGGAGGATGCTCTCGGGCCGGGG
>Ga0182737_1003167_pt1 | contig 12467 bp, 5 predicted proteins | sample eDN5th30CBELigOP_FD_128878 | JGI IMG/M metagenome (GOLD analysis project Ga0182737, IMG submission 128878) | Enriched Organic Plus compost microbial communities from Emeryville, California, USA - eDNA 5th pass 30_C BE-Lig OP (version 2) (version 2) ... | reverse complement strand
TGACGGAGCTGGAGGCCTATCTCACCGGCAGAAACAGCGATCTCACGCCATTGATGGCTTTAACACACCTCAAGCGACTGGTTCTTCATAACTGCCTGCCCTGGGAGGATCTCAGTTGCTTGAAGTTCTTGCCGTTAGAAGAACTGACGTGCGCCGAGGAAACGGCGTATAAGAATCATCGCACGCTGCGATCCATTCAATCGCTCCGCGCCATCAATGGTATGCCAGCGACGGAGTTCTGGCAGAAGCTGGGGCTGGCGCCCAAGTAGCAGCCGTCTTCGATATAACCTGCTCCTTTCATCAATAAGACAGGGGGATCGCTCCCGGTCTGCGCTAATAGTCCGCCTGTATTGAAACTTTGGGCTTGACCTTCCATTCTCCTCATCGAAAGGTCGGAAATGTTTCAGGGCCAGAAACGTCCTATGATCTCGGGATTTGGCATCTGCGCGGCCGCGACGCTGCTGTGCCTGGGCTGTGGTGGTAGCGAAGTTGTACCTCCACAGAACCAGGTCGGGACAAGCGAACCTAACGCCGTTGAAACCACGCGGTCGGTTGAGCCCGCCCAGACTCAAGAGCAGCCCCAGCCGCCGCAGCCGGCGACGCCATCCACGCCCAACGGCGCTGAAAACAACATGCCGCAACCAACCGACCAGTCGCCAGTCAAGCCTTCGATGCCCCAACCGCCAGCGTCCAACCCCCCGATGCCAGAGCCGCCCATACCGGAGACGCCACCCGCTCGGTCGTATGATCTGGCCGGTGTTTGGGACGGTCGAGAAATCGGTGAAGTGGTCATCAGCGGCGGTCCTCACGAGTTCACCGGAACGTACAGCGCCACCAACAACCGGGCACTTGGTCTTTTGGCGTTCAAGGCTGAAGGCGATGCACTGCTCGGAACGTGGCGCGATACCGACGATCGCGACGGCGGGACGCTGAAAGTGACGGTCTCCAGCGATGGCCGCTACGTGTACGCGACCTTCACGCCCAAGGACGGTGGTACCGCCATTCAAACTTCGTGGATTCGACCAAGAACAATCGAACCGATAACGTTGCCGGAGCCGCCAGCCACTGTTCTGGCAGCCCAGGGCTGGTGCGATTTACCAGGCAAGCAGGGTCAAGCCCGGGCACTTCATTTTTCCCCAAATAGCAAACGGCTCATTTCCATCCAGTCTCAAACAGGAGCCAGTGAGATCCATCTTTGGGATCTTGTTGATGGCACGCTGCGCATCCTGACCCAAGGGTATTTAGATCCGCCCGTCGCCGCCTTGCAGGATGATGGAAAATCGGTCGTGCACAGCGAAACACGTTCCGGAGCCGGCGGCAAAAGCATCTATCGGACCGTCGTGCGGGATCTCGAAAGCGGCCGGATCACCTCAGAGGTGGCCGGCAAGCTGACGATGGCATCGCCTCACGGCACGGCGATCTTGGATAACAACAACGAGCTTGCCGTGTGGGATCTCAAGTCGGGCAAACATGTACCGATCCAGGAAAAATCTAGCGGAGCCGAGATCTTGATCTCGCCCGACGGCAAAACCGTCGCCGTGTACGGCGACAGCGACGTCCGGCTATTTGATGTGGCTGGTGGCCGTGAACGTGACGGGGTCGTCGGTTTGCAGGGCCGCATCGAGAAGCATGGGGCGGCCTTCTCTGCCGATGGCAGTCGCCTGGTCTGCGTTACCAATCAAGGCATCGATACGCTCTGGGATATTAGTGCCCCTGCGGCTCGGCCTCGCCTCTTGGCAAGTGTGCAGGCCCGGTTCGGCCAAAATGGCATGGCATTTTCGCCCGACGGCGCAGTCATAGCCGGCTATCAGGATACGAATAAGTTGGCTCTGCTCGATGCCCGTACTCTCAAACCTCGGGCGGAAGTCACGGCAAGCACGCCCGTGAACTTCACCCGGAAGGGTTTGCTGATTGCGCCGACTGCCAGAAATGCTCAAGTGGTCGTTGCCGATGCGTCCGGTCGAACCCTCACGACGCTGCCCGCTGGCAAGGGCAAGCTCGATTTTTACCGTGCCGCGTTTTCGCCCGATGGATCGCTGCTCGCGGTCCCGCTACAGAACGGCGACATTCGGCTGTTCCAGTTAGCGCCAACCACCGATCAACCCGCCGCCGAACCACGGAAGCTCGCTGAGTTGCCACATCCGGCCCTGGGGTACGACAACCCGCTGCTACAGCAGTTTTGCCACCGGAACTACCTACAGTTTTCGCCAGAAGGCAAGTATTTGATTGGCGGTCAAAGGTTGCAGGGCTCCCTCGCCAGCGCGTACGCCGTTTGGGAGATTAGTACAGGCAAGGGGCTAGCGAGCGGTCAAACATGCGGAATCGCGGTGTTGCCTGACGGACGCACGCTCTATACCGAGGAGTTTGCCCCCCCAAAGACGTGGTACGCGCGAAAGCTCAATCTAACCACAGGCCGCGCTCAACAACTGAAGCTGGAAGTCAATGCAGGTAGCCGACTGCCGTTCATTACGCTGGCCCTCTCGACTGACGGGAAAACGATGGTCGGGATCCGCACCAAGCCGGGTTCTGGGCCCGATGAACTCGTAGTGATGCCGGAGCCCAATCCGCGACGAGCCGAAGTGCTGGCCGATGTCGACACCGCCGCTGAGCAGTTTACCTTCTCACCTGATGGAACGTTGTTCGCGTTCAACGATAAGGGCCGGATACGACTGTTCGATCTGGTTAAGAAGGTCGAGCGACCGACCACGGCCGAGCAGGGCAATAGCTTCTTGGGCTTTACCGACGGTGGCCGAGCACTCGGAACGATCTACCTGAGCGGTACCGGCAAAGATCACATGCGCATCTATGATCTTGATTCGAGCCAATTGGTGCACACGATCGACGCTACACCAGGACACGCCGCTAGTGTGACGGCCGCGGCGATCTCCCCCGTGGGCAAGACGTACGTGACCTGCGATAAGGACGGCACGGTGCTCCTGAAGAACTGGGAGACCGGCAAGGAGCTATCGCGGTTCAAAGCGCACGATGAAGCCATCGTTGTGGCCGCGTTCTCGCCCGACGGCAAACTCCTGGTCACCGGTACCAACAGCAACAAGAACGGCTTCATGCGCATCTGGTCGCTGGGCGATTAGCGCCTGCCCCGCCGCCCATACCATCGCCATTGACCTCACCACAATCTCCCACCGCCCCCCCGGTGGGAGATTGGTGATTTGTGCCCGGAGCTTTTGTATTGGCGGGCGACTGTATCGCCCGTTGAGCACACCGGATACGAACGTACCGCGGGGCGGGCAACTTGCATTCAGGGGTGCTGAACAACTTCAAGCCGGCGAATTACGGCTCGCCTCGGCCTGGCTTGCCGCTCGGGCGAATGCGCTTTTGCACATCCGTTTCTAGGACGCCGAAAGCGGCTTCGTGCCGTTGCACGGTAAGTTGCAGGGCCGCGAGCATTCGCTTGGCGGTGTAGTAGTTCACTACGATCCGCTGGTCCAGCTTGATCGGTTCTGGCGACTGCCCAAACGGATGGGCGTTCAGCCCAAAGTCCAGCAGCACCTCCTCAGGCGTGCCGGTTACGCGACAGAAGTTCGCGTACGAAGCCGTAACGGCTGAGCCATCGACTTCCACGCGTCGCATGACGCCGTTCTCGGGTTTGGATACCTGATTGTCAGAGGTGTTGTTAGCAGCCTGGGACTCGGCAGACGTGACTTCGGTAGCCATGGTATGCCCCCTTGAATCGATAGGTGCAATGATAGATACCGCCCTCTGTAGAAGTGAGTGGACGGGAGCTTACTGATTTGCGATCGCCATTGCAAACATTTCATGGAAGTCGCGTGCGCCGCTTGGCGTTACGTGATGACGGTGCCGGCGAGAAATACGAGCTAGATGGCATGACAGCGTGACACCATGGTGCGGCGGGACAGAGCATATACGGCTTGCCTTGGCGATGTTGTGCTGCCTTCGTGGAAAAATCTGCTTGGAGTTTCGAGAAGTCTGGTTATATTGTGTGCCGTTCGCTTTGCCGCCGCACAACAGGGCATATCCACCGGGCAACACATCTCACCATTGCGGTGGCAGACAATCGCTTGCGAGTGGGCAATTCTTTCAAGTGACACAGCGGTAACCTCGCCATCGACATTCCGCAGTGCGCTGAGTGTCGGGCGGTTTCTTCTTGCAACAAGCGACACGATCGAGGGGCAGAACACGCATGTCCTCGACGCAGGAATTCCATCCCGGGCAATTGCTGCGGGCCGTTCAGGCCCTGCGAGCATTGGCGGAAGAGCTGCGCGCCTTAGCTCACACCGCCGATGATCCCGACGCATTTCTGCGTACGTTTCTGCAGCGAATCACAGAACAGTTCGGTGCGTTGTGTGGAGCCGTCTGGCAGCGCGCGGTCACTGACACGTGGCAACTGCGGCAAGGGCTAGAGCTCGAACAGCACCTTGGCGACGACGAATTGCTCGCCCAGCCGGATATCTTGGACGCCGCTCAAGCGAAGCCGGCACCGTTGGTTATCCCGTATAGCCGAGCAGACGAGCCAGGGGCTCGTAATAGCTTCGTGCTGATCATTTCACACGTCGCACTCAGTGCCGGTGGGAATGTCGCCGTTCAATTGTTTTTCCCGCCAGACCGGCCTGCGGCGGTCTATCAGAGCGTCGCTAGATTTCTGCAGGATATTTCGCAAGCCGTTGCTGATTGCCTCGCACGTCATACGGCAGTGCGCGATGACGCCAGGCGAAACGCTGCTACACAACTGCATGAATTTACGCGGCACGTTCACCAGAGCCTTGATCTGCGAACGGTTTGCTATGCGATTGTCAATGAAGGTCGCCGTCTGATCGGCTGCGATCGCCTGAGCCTGGCCGTACCGCACCGTGGGCGGTTTCGCCTGGAAGCCATCAGCGGTCAGGATGAGTTCGATCGCCGCAGCGAAGCCGTTCGCACACTTGAAGCCCTGGCCAACGTGGTAGGCAAGGTGCGCGAACCGCTTTGGTACAACGGCGATGCCACAAGACTGCCCCCGCAGATTCAGCTGGTCGTGCGTGAATGCGCCGACGTTTCCGGATGCTGTTCGGTGGCCGTGGTGCCGCTCGTGACCGAATCGGCGGATGTGGCAGAGCAGCACGCCCAGGCGCGTCCGCAGCAGCCTCCTCCGCCGCTGGTCGGCATGCTCATCCTGGAGCAATTCACGCGGCCGCGCACCTTGGACGAGGCGCGAGGGCGGTTGGAAGCCATTTCGAATCTGGCAACGCTCGCCTTACGCAATGCATTAGAGCACCGCAGCGTTTTTCTGATGCCGGTCTGGAAATGGATCGGCGGCAGCGCGGTGGTCCAGAGAACACGCCACTGGCCGCGCTGGGCTTTGATCACGGCTGGCCTGGTCATCGTTATGCTGCTACTCACAATCATTCCCGGCGACTTTGCACTGGAAGGCCGCGGGACGCTCGAACCAGTGGTGCGGCAGGATGTGTTTACCGCCGTGCCTGGCGTGGTGCAGAGGGTGCACGTTGATCATGGCCAGCAGATTCACGAGGGACAACTGCTGCTGGAACTGCGGAACGTCGACCTGGAAGTCGAGCAGGCACGCCTGCACGGCGAGCTTTCCAGCACGGCTGAACGGTTGGCGTCTGTGCGAACCACTCTCTTGAACCGCCAGCCGCTAACCGATGCCGAACGCACGCGCCTGGCTGGCGAAGAAGCACAGCTGCATCAGAAGCTGGCGAGCCTGCAATTACAAATCGAACTGTTCGCACTGCGGCTGGAGCAGCTTCAAGTTACCAGCCCAATCGATGGCGAAGTCATTTCCTGGGATGTTCGCAAGTCGCTGACCAATCGCCCCGTCCAGCCAGGGCAGTTGCTGCTGACAGTTGCTCGCACCGATGCCCAGTGGGAGCTGCTGGTGGAAATGCCTGAGAACCGGATGGGCCACGTGCTCGCCGCCTCAAAGGAAAACAGTGGGCAGCCGCTAGAAGTAAGCTTCATGCTCGCCAGCGAGCCAGGCACCACGTACCGCGGCCAGCTGCTCGAAGTGCACGATCGGGCCGAAGAAGACCCGGCCGAAGGCAGTACGGTGCGGCTGCGGGTGCGATTCGATCAGTCGTTGCTCAAGCAGCCCCGGGCGGGAGCCGCGGCTACTGTCAAAGTGCATTGTGGCCGCCGCAGCCTCGGCTACGTGTGGCTGCACGATGTTTGGGAATTCATCGAGTCGCGCGTGTTGTTCTGAAAACCGGAGATGCTGGGCCAGTCAGCCCGGATGTTGGCAATCTTCATTTGATGGAGTTCGGGACATCCCACTTCGGAACCTATCGCAAACCAGATTCCGCTAACTGACGCATTGATGGGGCAACGTCATGGCGACCGCTACGCTTGCTCTGCTGACCGCCAGTCTTTTGGTCGGGCCATCCACGCCAGGCTCGCATACAACCGAAGAAGAATCGGCAGAGCCCATTGTTATTGAGCACTGCCTGGTTTCGCTGCTGGAGGAAGTCACGGTGCCCGCTCGGGATGCCGGGCCGCTGCTGCAGCTCACCGTGCGTGAGGGCACCTTGGTGAAGCAAGGCCAGCAGTTAGGGCAGATCGATGATCGCGAACCTCGGGCAGCGGCAGAGTCCGCCCGGACTCAGCACGTCAAAGCTTCGGAGGTCGCCAGTAATGATATTGATGTCCGCTACGCCCAGGCGGCTGCCGACGTGGCGGCGGCCGATCTCTGGGCAGCCCAAGAAACCAACCGCCGAGCCACCAACGCCGTGGGGGCTGGCGAACTGCGGCGACTGGAGTTGGCCAAGCGGCGTGCTGACCTGGGCACCGAGCAAGCCCGCAAGCAGCAGCAACTGGCTACCTATGACCGCGACGTGCAGGCCGCCAATATCCAGGTCGCCGAGCTGACGGTCGAACGTCGCAAGGTGATCAGCCCGCTCGATGGCGTCGTAGTTGAAATCTTCAAACGCCCCGGTGAATGGGTACAAGCCGGCGAAGCCATTCTTCGCGTGGTGCGCATGAACCGTCTTCGCGTTGAGGGCTTTCTAAGCGTCGAGTCGACCGATCCGCAAGAAGTGGCCGACCATCGGGTAACGGTGGAAGTGCTCCTCAAGGACGGCCGCGTTGAACAGTTCAGCGGCCGAATCGCGTTCGTTAACCCGCTGGTGCACGCCGGTGGACAATACCGCGTGTGGGGCATCGTCGAGAATCGCCGCGAAGTGGGCCAGTTCCTGCTTCGGCCAGGGCATGAAGTGCGGATGATCGTTGATCCCACCGATCCGGCCGATGAGCCAGTTGAAGCACCACCTGTGGAACTGCCGCAGAACACAACACTGCAACCCACGGTGCCCGACGTCACATAGAGCCCGCTGCCACCATCCGAATCCCGTCCCGAGTCTCAGACTGGCCAGGCATCTGTTTGGGGCTTTGCCATGATCGCTAAGGTCACACCGCGGCAACAGGAAGAGCGGTTCGAGCGGCCGCTCCGCCTGCGCATGCGGGCAGATCTTAGTGCTCGGCGGCAATGCTACCAGGGCACGGTGAGTTGGATTATCAAAGACCCGCTTGCCTTGCGCTACTATCGCTTTCGCGAAGAAGAGTACGCGGTGCTGCGGTGGCTGGATGGTGCCCGCAGCCTGGAGCAGATCAAGCGGGAGTACGAGCAGCAGTTTCTGCCGCAACGGATCGACCTGCACGAACTGTCGCAATTCGTCGCATCGCTTCACCAAAGCGGCCTGGTGATTGCCGAAGCACCGGGGCAAGGTACGCAACTGCTCAAGCGTCGCAAAGAGCGAATCATCCAGCAGCGCTGGGCTAAGCTGGCCAATCTGCTGGCGATTCGGTTTCGCGGGGTAGATCCCACCCGAATGTTGTCGTTGCTGCTACCGCTGGTGCGGTGGATGTTTCATCCGCTGGCGGCAATCGGCTGCCTGACTCTGATCCTGGCCGCAGTGGTGTTGATCACTGTTGAGTTTCACGTCTTTCACACGCGGCTGCCGGCGTTTCCTCAGTTCTTCAGCCTGGGCAACTCGCTGTGGCTGGTGGCAGCCATGGTGTTTGCCAAGATCCTGCACGAGTTAGGGCATGGCCTGAGCTGCCGCTACTACGGCGGCGAGTGTCACGAGTTAGGGCTAATGTTTCTGGTCTTTACGCCCTGCCTGTACTGCAACGTGTCGGATAGTTGGCTGCTGCCCAATAAGTGGCATCGCGTGATCATTGCGGCCGCCGGCATGTACGTGGAGTTGGTGCTGGCGGCAATCTGCACGTTCTTGTGGTGGTTCAGCCGCGAAGGGCTGTTCAATCACCTTTGCCTGAACCTGATGTTCGTGTGCTCGGTGAGCACGCTGCTGTTCAACGCTAATCCGCTCTTGCGGTTCGACGGCTATTACATCCTAGCTGACCTGACCGAGATCCCCAACCTGCGGTCCAAAGCCTCACAAGTGCTCACGCGTGGCATGGCCCGCTGGTGCCTGGGCATTACCAGCGACAACCACCCGCTGCTGCCGGGCCAGCGGCAATGGCTGTTTCTGCTATATGCCATGGCCGCGGTTGTCTACCGCTGGGTAATCACCTTCTCGATCATTTTCTTTCTGCTGCAGGTATTTGAGCCTTACGACCTGCGGCCGCTAGGACACCTGCTGATCCTGACGTCGCTGGTCAGTTTGTTCGGCGTACCGATCTGGCGATTAGGCAAGTACTTCTGGGTGCCGGGGAGGCTGGAACAAGTGAAGCGGTACAACCTCCTGGTGACGCTCACTGCAGCTGGGCTCATTGTTGCAGTGGTGGGGCTGGTGCCGTTCCCGCATCGCGTGGCGTGCGAACTGGTGATTGAACCGCACGACGCCGAGCCGGTTTACGTGCAAACCGCTGGTGTATTGACCGACGTGTATGTGAAACCCGGTCAGCACGTGGAAACCGAAGCGCCCCTGGCACGCCTGGAAAACCTCGACCTAGTCAGCCAGATCGCCGCGCAAGAAGCAGAACTCAAGCAGCAGCGACTGCAACTGCAGAACTTACTGCGGCAACGATTCGTGCAGCCTGAAGCCGTGGCGACCGAACGTGAATTGCGTGAGGTGATTGCCACGTTGGAAAAACAACTGGCCGCCAAGCGGCACGACCTGGCCGCCTTGCAGCCCAGGGCTCCTCGCGCAGGTCGCGTTATCTCACCGCCTCCGGTCGATCAGAAACCGCCCCCCGAAGGCCAATTACCAGCATGGTCCGGCTACCCCTTCGACCAGGCCAACCGCGGCACCTACCTCGAACAGGGCGTGCTGCTGTGCTACGTCGGCCTCGCGGAAAGTTGGGAAGCCCGGCTGACAATTGATCCAGGCGACGTGGAACTGGTTGCCGTTGGCCAACCGGTGGAACTGATGCTTGAGCAACAGCCAGGGCAAATCTACCGCGGCACCATCGCCATGCTGGCTCAGCGCGAGATCGAGTTACCCCAACCCCATGCCTCGCCCGACCAGCAAGCCCCGGCCACGAAGAAGACCTACCTGGCAACGGTTCTCATAGACGACTCGGACGGCCTGCTCCGCGCCGGCCTCCACGGCCGCGCGAAGATTGCCACCGCACCGCAGACGCTTCTCACACGAGCCATTCGGTGGATGCAACAGACCTTCTGAGGGATACCGCCACGACAGCTAAAGTCACAACCGCGTTCACTTGTGCCTAAATCCCACTTTACATAACACATATCGACCGCACCATGACGACTTGTAGCTTTACGGCTTGTTGCTTTTCTTCGGAAGGCGAAACGGGGGGTATATGGCCACTTGAGCAGCAACGTCGCTCTTCGGCCGCTGCCCCCATGTTGCTGACGTTGCTCGATTCGACATGTCGTATTTTCGCTCGATCTTCCTGAATTGTGGCCTTGTCATTGCCTTACATCTTTTTACTGGAGGCAGTTGACATTTTTGATCGCATTTTGTAGCAGTATTTCACACCTATCTCCCCGGCGCTAGAATCCGCACCTCATGTTCCTGCCCAGCCGCCCGGGGCAGCCTATATCTCGCTGCTGCAGCCGTGTCTTTTCTGTAGCACCATATAACAGGGCACTCTTCATTTCCGGGGGGCGGAATCGTGAAGATTTTCAAGGACGTTCGCGATTGGGTTTCGTACGCCGCGCTGGCCTACCTGCCTCACCCCTCAGATCTTTCGGGGCAGATCAGCGCCAAACGCCAAAGTCGCTCTCAAGGTGGCCGCAAGCCACATCGCCGCAATCTGGCAGTTGAGCCACTCGAGCCGCGGCATCTGCTGGCCGCCGACGTCTATATCAGCAATCCATCGGAGCCCTACACCGAATCAAGTGGATACATGTATTTCGACGTGTGGCTGAGCGAGGAGGTCGATCACAGCGTAACGGTCTACTATCACACGGAGGGTGGCACTGCGACCGAAGGCAAGGACTTTATTGGCGCATCCTCGTCAATCACGTTTGCCCCGTTTGAGACTTACCAGCAGATCGCCATCGAACTTCTTGACGACTATATTCGCCTCGAGGGCGACGAGACGTTCTACGTTATCCTCACCAGCGCCACCGGTGGCGTGACGATTGGGAACGACGAAGCAGAAGGCCTTATTCAGGAAGACGACTTTGACCTATGGGTGGCCCTGTACGCGAGCGATGGCACAGAGTTCGATGAAGACGCTGGCACGATCTACCTGGATGTCGTACTGAGTGACGAAGCCGCCGCGACCGTTTCCATAGTTTATTCAATATCTTACGGCGACTCCGTCTGGCAAGCGGAGCTGGGAGAGGATTTCGATTCCGCCGACACGCCCTACGACCTCGACCATTTCATTATTGAGTTTGCACCAGGCGAAACGTACAAGCAAATCTCCATCGACATTTTCGACGATGACCTGTACGAAGACATTGAGAGCTTTAATATTCAGCTAATTTCGGGCGGGCACGCCGAGCCTAGCTCGGAATATGGCGAGACCATTTGGATTCGTGACAACGACGAACCTCCCACCATCGAGTTCGATGACAATGAGGTGACAGTTAAAGAGAACGAGGGCTACGCCGAGTTCACCGTCACATTGTCCGAGGAGGCTGGTAAGCCTGTCAGCGTTAGCTACATCCTCGAAAGCTGCACTGCCGAGACGGACGACTACGATTACTATGAACCGAGCGACTGGGTTATTGAGTTCGAACCAGGTGAAACCTCCAAGACCATCCGTGTCAGCATCCACAACGACGCCGTGGATGAGTACGACGAGACCTTCAAAGTTATCTTGTTTGACCCTGTCGATGCGGTGCTGGGCAGCAAGGATACAGCGATCGGCATTATCGAAGACAACGATGATCCGCCGACGGTAAGCATTCTCAACGCCAGCAGTGGGCCCGTTGAAGAAGGAGGGCCCATCGAGTTCGAGGTCAAGCTTTCCGGTGCCAGTGAGAAGGTGATTACCGTCGACTACACAACGGTAAATGGTACGGCGCTGGGCAGCTACGACTTCGCTCACGACTCTGGCACGATTACGTTCCAGCCAGGTGAAATAAGCAAGTTCATTGTTATCGCCACCAATGACGACACAACGGACGAGCCTGCAGAGCAGTTTACCGTACAGCTGAGCAATGCCGCCAATGCAAACATAAGCACAAGTACCGGCGTGGCCACAGGCACTATCCTTGGTGCCGACGACCCTCCATACATTACGTTCTCAGGCGGAGAGTTCGTTACAAGCGAAGGCCACGATTACCTGCGGTTCTGGGTGACGCTCGCAGAAGCGAGCGGTCATACCGTCACCGTGAAGTACAAGACGGTGGATGGCACAGCCGTCAAGGACAAGGATTACAAGGAGAAAACCGGTACGCTGACGTTCGCCCCCGGCGAGACCAGTAAGTACGTCGACGTCGAAATGATCGACGACTTTGCGGGAGACGAATTCGATGAAAAGTTTTTCCTTGAGCTGTACGACCCCACCAACGCGCGGATTGATTCGGAGACCTATACCACCACGGCTGTCGGCAGAATCATTGACAACGACCAGTTCTCGCCCTTCTATTGCGCCTGCATGTGCGCCTGTGAGCCGACGACCTATCTAGTCGATCCGCAAACTGGCGCCGTGCAAGTCAGTCACCGGCTAACCACCGATTTCGAAGCCTGGCAGCGGCTGCTGTACAACTCCCTGGCCAACGGCGATGTTGTGCTGGCCGTCAACACCAATTTACCGGCGTACGCCCCGAGTGCCGCGTACATCAAAGTCACCCTGGAGATCGGCAACGAAACGCTGGTAGCCTATTTTGACCCGCAGTGGGTTGGTATCGAAGAAAGGATTAGCTATCGCTTCCAGATTCCCGCCGGCGAGCTGTCCACAGGCTTGCACGACTGGGAAATGACCATCAAGGCGTATACGTCGGACGACGAGCTGATCGACACCCGCAGCGTCAAAGGCAACATTCCAGTCCTGAATCGGGACGACTCGCCGTTCGGCGCCCAATGGTGGTTGAGTGGCTTGCAACAACTTTCCGCCGTTGATGGCGGCATGTTGCTGTTTACCGATGCCGGCGCGGTGATCTTCTTTGC
>Ga0182737_1003166_pt1 | contig 12472 bp, 14 predicted proteins | sample eDN5th30CBELigOP_FD_128878 | JGI IMG/M metagenome (GOLD analysis project Ga0182737, IMG submission 128878) | Enriched Organic Plus compost microbial communities from Emeryville, California, USA - eDNA 5th pass 30_C BE-Lig OP (version 2) (version 2) ... | reverse complement strand
GCAGTATTACGCGATCGAACCGTGGGTGGGCTACCAGTTGAAGCCGGAACTGCTGCCGCGGCAGCGCGAAGCCGCTGCCCTGTTTGGGCTGCCCACGGTCTGGGGCACGCCGTACCTGCCGGGCCGCACACTCTCGGCCGCCGCCCAGTACAATGTGCCTAGCCTGTATGCCGAGGTCACCGGCGAAGGCCGCTGCCGCGATGAGGACGTGGCAGCGCTGGTCCACGGCGTGCGGCAATTGCTGGCTTGGTTGGGCATCACCAGCGACCCTCCCCGGCCGCACCGGCCGCTATGCGTGGTCGAGGACGACCGGCCCGACGCCGGGTATTTGCAGGGGCAACTGCGGGCTGCGTGCGGCGGTCTTTTCCGCCCGGCCGTGCGGCTCGGCCAACAGGTCAAGCAGGGCGAGCTGTTTGGCACGATCGCCGGCCCGGTGGGCGAAACCCTGGCCACGGCCACTGTGCCCGCCAGCGGCCGCGTGGTCTTTCTGCGGACGTTTCCGCGCGTGGTGGCCGGCGATCCGCTGGGCACTGTGATGGAAACGCCTCCAGGGGCTTAATCACCCCGCGGCGGTACGCGGGTCGCCGGTGATAATTCTGCCGATTGCATAATATCTGCGGCCGGTATCCGACGCGTGCTGCCGTGCTGGGTGGTTCGTCTCATTTCTCCCCGCCTCGGTGCTACGGAATGTTCTACGCTTGAGGGGAAGTGCTGTGCGCCCGCTGTATTGAGCGGCAGCCAGGTGCCGCGCTCCCCGCCTGGGTGGCTCATGTGCTGCCCCCAGCGTTGAACGGTTTCCAGGTGATTTGCCCGCGCTGTCTGCGTTCTGACTGAGGTGAGGGATGGGCCAGACCGACACCAGCCACGAGATCTTGCGCCGCCAGATTCAGGCCATCTTGGCTGAAACCGATAAGTCACGCGTGGGCGACGATCCGTTCTGGGCGATTGCGGCGTCGGCTCCGGCGGCACCCGGGCTGAGCCGCGACGCGGCCGCGCCCGCGGAAATGGTCGACGACCAGCAAGAGCCGTCGGCCGAAGAACGCTCTGCGGGAGGCGTCTTTGTGCCTCGCCCGCCGCGGACCATGGCCGAAGTCGGTCTGTCGCAGAATGAAATCGAATCGCTGATTCTCAAGTTTCTGCTGCACGTTGGCAGCGCCGCTGGCCGTGTGATTGCCGACCAGGTGAAACTGCCGTTCCCGCTGTTGGAGCCGCTGCTGCAGGAACTCAAGTCGGGCCGCGTGCTGGTTTACAAGTCGGCCAGCACGATGGGCGACTACATCTACGAACTCACCGATATCGGCGGCGAACGCGCTCGGCGGTATCTCAAGCATTGCAGTTACTTCGGCGCGGCCCCGGTGCGGCTCGATGCCTATGTGAACAGCATCCGCGCGCAGTCGCTGTCGAACGTGAAGGTCGACTTCAATCGCGTACGTCGAGCGTTCGCCGACCTGCAACTTTCAGATCGCATCCTACGCCGCATTGCCCAGGCCATGACCTCGGCCAAGGGCCTGTTCCTGTACGGAGCGCCGGGCAACGGCAAATCGAGCATCGCCGAACGCATCTCGCGTGCTTACGGCGATTACGTATGGATTCCCCGGGCGATCAGCATCTGGGGCGAAATCGTGCGCGTGTTCGATCCCAGCTGCCACGAGGTGGTGGCAATGCCCGACGAGCCGCACGAGGAGCTGTCGCGAGAGATCGATCGCCGCTGGGTGTTGATCCGCCGGCCGACGATCATCGTCGGCGGCGAGTTGAGCATGGACAACCTGGAGATCACCACCAACCGCCTGACCGGCATTGGCGAAGCCCCGCTGCAGATGAAGAGCAACTGCGGCACGCTGGTGATCGACGACTTTGGCCGGCAGCGGTTGAGCCCCACCGAGCTATTGAACCGCTGGATCGTGCCGCTGGAAAAACGGCTGGACTATCTCAGCCTGATGAGTGGCCGCAAGATTGAGATTCCATTCGATCAGATGATCGTCTTTTCGACGAATCTCGAGCCGGGCGATCTGGTGGACGAGGCGTTCACACGCCGGATTCCTTATAAGATTCAGGTGCAGGACCCCACGCCGGAAGATTTCCGGGTAGCGTTTCATAAGATTGCGGGCGAGCTCAGTGTCCAGTGCGATGATGACGTTGTGACCTATCTGATCAAGCGTCATTATGAACCGCAGCAACGTCCGATGCGGTTCTGCCATCCCCGCGACCTGCTGCGGCAAGTGATCGACTATTGCAGCATCCACCAGCAGACGCCGGTGTTGACCACCGAAGCGATCGACGCCGCTGTGGAAAACTACTTCTGCGGCTGGTAGTCGGCTTCTCCGTTGGCCTGGGGCTCCCAAGTGCGGCGGCTCGACTGTCCGCCGATGGTTACGCGCCGCTTTCTTGATGCCCGGCGGTGCTAGCGTCGGTACGCTTCCGTAGCGCACTGCCGCGACGGCTTGACTGGCTCATCGACCACTGCGACGTACCCGGCGGCCGCTAGATGACCGCCGCAACTCTCTTGGCCCGCGCAAAATGCGCTGCGCATGCGCGCGGGGCACGCCGCTTGCTGTATCCGCTCCTTAGACGAAGCGTGCAGTCACTGGTCTACCGGTGGCACACGAGCGGCCTCGAGGTGGCTGCCTCGTGCTGCCCGGCCTCGCAGGAGATATCCCATGAAACACTGGTTGTTGGCGATCGTAGCGGCGGTCGCGCTGTGGTCCATTCCGGTCGATACAGCAAACGCCCAATGGGGCGTCCGTGTCTATGGGGGATATTCCCCCTACCGCACCTACTACGGTGGCTATTACCAAACGTATCGGCCGTATTATTACTACAGCAATCCGTACCGCAGCTACTACGGCTATGGGTATCCTTACCGGTCGTACTACTATACGCCCGGCTGGAGCTACTACTATTACTGGTAATGCCGCGGCCTGGCACGCAGCGGGCGACACCATGAGGCCACGCGGCCGGTGGCGCAGTTACAAACGCTCGTCGGGCCAGTTCATCATCAACATCATCCGCACGTGACGCGCCCTTGGTTTTCTTATGAGAAAACGGGGCTGCGACCGTGCGGTTTTGTGATTTGATGCCGCGTTGTTGCGCGCATTTCCCTCGCTCGAGCTGTTGATGACCGTGCGCGGCCACGATGGACGCGCTACTTTCATCCCAGCCATCTGGTTCGCCGGCGACCGCTTCAGCGCAGTTGCCACCATTGAAACAGGCGGACGGGCAACTGCTGCGTGGCTTTGCGGACGCGGTAGGCGCCGTCGTACGGCCCATAATTGTAGGTGACAACGCCGTGGCGCGTGGAGCCTTGGTAAGCGGCCAGCGGCGCGACAATCTCGACTTCGACCACGCCGGTCTGCCCGATCCGCAGTACCCCGGCATGCACGGCCGCCGCTTCCAGATGGGAATCGCTGGTGTAAATATCGGTGCCCCATACCGAGCCCCTGTTGGCACCGGTCACTTCAAATATGAAGCGCTCACCGATCCGGTCGGCGTAATCGCTCAGATGGCCCGGGCTGGGTTGTGCTTTTCGCTTTCCTGTCTGCGCCCATTGAATGGGTTGGCCGGCAGCCAAGGGGGCGCCGATGGAACGCGCATCGGCCAGGTTCAACATCAGCAGGCCAAACTGGCGGGTGCGAATCTTGAGCGCCGGTAGCGTAATCGTGCCACGAATGGTTCCCTGGGCGGTGTGGATGACGTCACAATCGCGCACGAACAGCGGGCCTTTATGAGCTGCGGCAATCGCGGCAATCACGTCCCTGATGTGCGCGGTTCGTTCGACGTGACCGGCGTGAGCCGCGGCGAAGAGGGCAGGCAATGCCTGTTCGCCGGCTTGGATCAGCGTGGCCTTAGCCTGCGGGTCGCGCTCCAGCGCCTCGATCGCCGCGGTGATCCGCGCGGCTTGCTCGCCACTGGGCCGCACGGCAAAGGCGATCCGCCGCACCTCCTGCGACGGAATCGCCAGTAAACCGTACTGAGTTTGCAGCGGGATGACATCGTCGGCCAGTACGGCGTTGAGTTGGCTGCCGTCTTCCAACGTGATCGGCAACCACCTCGCGTTGTCTTCGGCAAGGGACGAATGATGCAGGGCCGTAAGCGTCCACACCATCGCCAACGTCGCAATGCAGGTTCGCATGGTCGCGGGCCTTTGTTGATGGTTGTGCTCTAAACGTTCACCGCTGCGACCCGAAATGCCCAAGAACTCTGGCTTCCGTTGGTCGCCTTCGGTCGGTGACGGCGCAAGCTTCCATTAGACATGCGGGGATGCAACCAGCCGACAAGCCAGCGTGCCCGCCGTTATTATCCGCGCGCTGCCGGGTTTCGTGCAACTTTGCAAAAACATGGCTTGAGCCGCGCCGAACGTTCCTGGCAAGATGCCCACCATCGCGAGCGGCAACACGGCACATCGCCGATAGCCTGCTACTCGCGGCTTCCCTTCCTGCTTTGCTGCATATCGCTCGTTCCCACCTCGGTTTGTGCCTTCCCCTGCTTTGGCTTTGCGCGCGGTCGCCCACGGTTTGGACGCTGCGCGGCCGCCGTTCGTTCCACGTCTTTTCCCCACCTCTTAAGGCTTTGTTCAGGAGTGCGACTTGTGACCTTCCACGTGCGCGACAATCTGCGCGATGGCACGCCTGCGGCCGTCCTCCAGCCCGCCGTCGAAGCAGCCAGCCCAACGACCACGGTGGCCGAGCAGCCGGCGGCCCAGGCAACGGCCGTGACCATCGAACCGCTCACCGAGTACGCCAGCAGCCGCGGCATGAGCCCTCGGGTTGATCGCCGCAACGGCCGCATCTTTGGCGTAAAAGTGCTAGGGCTGGAGAGCCGCAACGGCCGCAGCTATCGGCCCGAGGCGATCGCCGCCGCGGCGCCGCTGTACGAGAACGTGAAGGTCAACGTCAACCATCCCAAGACCCGCCCGCACGAAGCCCGCGATTACCAGGATCGGTTGGGCTGCCTGCGTAACGTGCGGGCTACGGCCGATGGCCTGTTCGGCGACTTGTACTTCAACCCACACCATCCGCTCGCGGACCAGTTGGCTTGGGATGCCGAGCACGCGCCCGAGAACGTGGGGCTGAGCCACAACGTGCAGGCTCGCACCCGCCGCCAAGGTGACCAGGTGATCGTCGAAGCGATCGAGTGCGTCAATAGCGTGGACCTGGTGGCCGATCCGGCCACGACGCGTGGCCTGTACGAGAGCGCTCCGGCGTATCCGACTGCTGCCGTCGCCATGCCGGCCACGGCAGCCAACCAGGTGCCGGTGACTCCTTCCTGCGGTAATCCGGCGCTGGAAACGTTGGCCGGCGAGATGGAAGCGATCCGCCGGCGGCTGGCCCAGTTGGAAGCGATCGAGGAGTCGCGGCGATTCCGCCCGTTGCCAGTGGCGGCTCCGGTCAGTCGCGGCCCGGAACCGCCTCGCGATCCGCTGGACACGGCGCGCTGGGCTCGCTTGATCACGTAGCGGCTAGCTACGCTCCCCGCCCTGCCCTCCTCCCGCGAGCAAGCAGCCGGCGCAGGCAACCAGGCCCCGCACTCCTTGGCACCTCCGGCAGGCTGAATACAGCCTGCCACCTTTCCCGCCACGAACTCGACCTTGGTTGGCCGCGCGCCGGCACTCGCGGGCATCGCTCTCCCGCCCATCCCTCGCCCACCTCACCCATCCATCTCTCGTGGAGTTTTGCTCATGAGCGACAACTTCCGGCTCCGGTACGACGACGTGGACAAGTTCATGGGGCCGGTCGATGCGGCCGTGCCGGTCGAGATCGGCGACCTGCTGTACTTCGACGGCGACGACGTGAAGCCCGCCGCCAGCCAGAGCGACCAGGGCAGCGAGGAAGCCAACCAGGCGTTGTTCGCCAGCCGCTTTGCCGGCGTGGCCATGGCAGCCAGCGATGCGGGCGAGGACGTGCCGGTGCGGATCGCCACCGACGGCATCTTCGATTTCGAGTGCCCTAGCGGCACCTGGGAAATTGGCGAGCTGGTCGGAGCCAGCGAGAACGCCAGCGGCGATGGGCTGCTCAACCAGCAGGTGGAACGCGTCTCGCGGCCCGAACTGGCCATCGGCTACGTGGCACGCCGCGAGCCGAGCGCCACCAGCCGCGTTCGCGTGCGGCTGCTGAGCCGTACCGCCGGCGTGTTGAGTTTGCTGCGGCTGGAACGGCGACAAACCAGCAACATCGCCACACTGGCCGACCACCTGGTACTCACGGCTGACAGTCCTCGGATTCAGGTGCTCGATCCCGGCGGATCGGGGCGCAACGTGACCTTGCCGCCCGAAGCGGCTTGTGCGGGCGTGGACTTCTTCATCCACAACGCGGCCGACGCGGCCGAAACGCTCACCATCAAGGACGACGGCGGCAACACCGTCTGCACGCCCAGCCAGAACGAAACGGCCTACGTGTTCTGCGACGGCACCACGTGGCGCGGCCTGGTCGGCGCGAACAACTAGCGCGCGTCGCTCATCTCGCACACCTCCCGCCTTGGTTGCTTCTTCCTTTCACCACTCCTTAGCACAGACACCCACCATGCCATACGTCAAAGCCAAGGAACTTCGCCGCCGGTTCGATCTCGATGGCCCTCAAGCCACCCTGGAGCACGTGCGCGAGGCGCTCACCCAGCGGCACTTGCGGCCCGAGGATTTCAGCCTTCGCGACCTGGCGGAACAGTTTTGCGGCCCGGCTTGGGTCCGCGCGCTCGATCCCCGGCAAGACGGTTTCGAACTGTTGGAAGCCGCCGGCGATGCCGTCGATGTGACCGCGTTCCGCAACATCACCGGTCAGGTGGTGTATGCCAAGTTGATGGAAGGCTACCAGCACGAGGCGTTCGTGCTGTCGCGGCTGGTCGAAACCATTCCCACCCGGTTCGAAAGCGAAAAGATCCCGGGCGTCGCCACGCTGGGCGATCATGCCGAAGCAATCGAGCCAGGCATGCCGTATCCGACCTATGGCTTCGGCGAAGACTACATCGAAACGCCACTCACCACCAAGCACGGCTTCATCGTGCCGGTGACGCGCGAGGCGATCTTCTTCGACCGCACCAACCTGGTGCTGCAACGCGCTTCCGAAGTTGGGCAGGCTCTCGGGCTCAACAAAGAGAAGCGTCTGCTCGACGTGGCGGCCGGCATCGTCAACCCGTTCAAGTGGAAAGGCACCAGCTACGACACCTACCAGGACACCGAGCCCTGGGTGAACCTGCGAACCGGCAACGAGCTGGTCGACTGGACCGACGTGGACGCCGCTGAGCAACTGCTGGCCAACATGGTCGATCCGCATACGGGCGAGCCGATCCTGGTGGCCGGCAAGACCGTGCTGGTGTCGCCTGCCTACCGCCATGCGGCCCATCGCATCTTTCAGGCGGCCGAGATCCGTTACACCTCGGGCAGCACCGAAACCGTGGTGAGCAACCCGCTGGCCGGTCAGTACCGCGTCGAAGTCAGTCCGCTGTTGTATCGGCGGATCATGGCCGCCGGCACGGGCGAGGCCGACGCCAAGAAGTGGTGGTTCCTCGGCGATTTCCGCCGGGCCCTGGCGTACATGGAGAACTGGCCGATCACCGTGACCCAAGCGCCACCGGGCAGCGAAGCCGAGTTCACGCACGACATCGTTGTGCGCTACAAGGCCAGCGAACGCGGCGCGGCCGCCGTGCTCAATCCGCGGTACCTCATCAAGTCGACCGGCTGATTCTGGCCACCGCCCTTCCCTATCCCCTGCCCTATCGTCCTTAGCTTGTCTTTCCCCATGTCCGACGCGCAGACCATCGCCGCGATTCGCAGCCAGACCTTGGCGCTGATCGCCCAGATCACCGCTACGCCCAAGCCGAGCTACACGCTCGATGGGCAGACGGTTTCCTGGGCCGAATACCTGCGCCAGTTGCAACACACGGTCGATTGGTGCAATCGCCAACTGGCTGGCGAGGAGCCGTTTGAACTCCGCAGCACAGGCTACACGCCATGACACTCACCCTGTTCGCGCCACAAGACGACCTGCCACAACTGGCCGATGGCGGTGAAACCGTCGCGCTCACCTGGCCCGACGGCCGTCTACAAACGATCAGCGCCGCGGTACGCGCGGCCGTGCGCCGCCGACCGCACGCACAAAGCAGCGGCGAGGTATCCACTGCGCAGACTGCCTGGCACTTGCCGGCGTGCCTGGCCGCGCCGCCGACCATTGGCCTGTTGATTACCGATGCGGCCGGCGAGCAATGGCTGGCGACCGCCGTCACGCTCGCCGCTGGCGGGAGTCGCTGGGTGGTCCACGCCCAGCAGGTGACGATCCCCGGCGGCCTGTCCGACCGCGTTCACCTGCAAACCGCCCTGCTGAGCAAGGACGCGCACGGAGGACAACGCATCCAGTGGCGCACGGTGGCCGTGCATTGGCCGGCCAGCGTGCAACCGTTGGCGACGTCGCACCGTGCGGCCGATGGCACAACCAGCGCCGCCCAATTCCGCGTGCTGTTGATCCCTTCGCCTCGCTGGGCAGCAGCGTTACGTCAACGGCCGCTGCGCGTGATGCAACGTTACCCCAGCCGCCGGCTGCACGTGGCGTCGGTCGAACAGGCCGATTCACTGGCCGGCTTAGTGGTGCTGCTGGCCGAAGCAATCTGATCGCACGCCTTGCCCGCCCCGTACGTCCCGTCAGCACGTTCCCGCCGATGTGGTTGCGTTCCGCACGTCCTTACTTGCTGCATGTATGTCGCTCGAACAAGCCATCCACAACCGCTGGGCCAGTGAACCCGCGCTGGCTGAGCTTGTCCCGCCGGCGCGGTTCACCACCGGGCCAGCCTGGTCGCGGCCGACGCTGCCTTACGCCCAATTGGAACGGCGAGGCCATCGCAGCCGTACCGGTGGGAGCCGCTGGTGCGTGGAGGAGATCGAGCTGGGCATGGTTATTCATGCCGAAAGCCTGGAACAGCTCAAGACCGTGCTGGCCGCCGTGATCGGTTGCTTCGACAACGCCGCGTTTGATCTGGACGCCGGCAGCGTGCTGCGCATGCGGCTGATCGATCAGCGCGAAGGATGTAGTGCCGAGGGCACCTGGCACGGCACGCTCACCTGGCAGGTCATCGTAGCTACCTGACGAACGATCCTCACGCCTTCCAAGGAGGCTTTTCGATGTAATCCATTCCGCCTGAATGCAGCCGTGCCTAGGCAACGCATCTGCACCCACTTCTCGTGATGTTGTTCGTTCATTCGATCCCATAGAGGAAATCTCATGTCCGATACGCTCCTCATTGATGTGAAAGCGTCGCTCGCCTGGTTGTTGTCGGAGTCGCTGCCGCTGTCGACGGTCGTCGACAACGCGGCTCTGGAGTACGACCAAGCCCTGGCCGACGGCACCGGTGCCGATGAGGCCGACGTGCTGTGGCACGACGAACGCACCTTGGCGGCTTCGTCCAACGACGACCTGGATCTGACCGACCTGGCGATGGCTGTGTTCGGCGGATCGGTGGCTGTCGACTTCGCCAAGGTGAAGGCCATTCTGCTGGTGAACACTTCGACCACCTCGGGCGATGTGCTGCATGTGGGCGGTGCCGGGGCCGCCGCGTTCTCCGCCCCGTTTGCCAACGACGACGATGCCGTGATCGAAGTCGGCGCCGACAGCCCGCTGCTGCTGGTGAACAAGAAAGACGGTTGGACGGTCACGGCCAGCACGGCGCATGTGCTCCGCATTCATAACCCCGGTGCCAACAGCATCACGTATCGGATTGTGATCGTCGGCACGTCGGCCTAATGCCTTGGTTCAGGTTGGCCGGCATTGCTCTCGCGGCATGAATCCCTGTCTTTTCCCGCCGCGGTGTGATGCGGCCCATTCATTCTTGCAGGCAACAATCCTATGGCACTTTTGGTTGGTGATAACGGCAAGGTTTTCAGCGGCAACACTGAGGTGGCGGACATCACCTCCTGGACGTTTGAAACGTCTGTGGGAGGTTTCTCGTTCTCCACGAGCCACACGAAAGGCTACACGCGGCGGATTCTCGGGAACAAGTCGGGGCGCGGGAAGTTCACCTTCCGCGTCGATACGAATGAGCCCCCCTGGGAAGTGCTGTACGAGGGCTGCCAGACCACGCTGAAACTGAAGCTCGACTCCACCCGGTACTACTCCGTGCCGGCGGTGATCGAAACGCTGAAGTTCGAAGTCGATACCTCCGGCGGCAAGCCCATCGTGGGCGAAGCCACCTTTGTGACCGATCGCGCTTGGACCGAACCTAGCTAAGGATCCGCAATGTCGATTCCCTTTGAAGAGTTGGAAGGGTCGCCGCGTTTTGAAGTGCGCGACGACGAAACCGTGGCCGTTCGCACCTTTATGGTGCCTTGGACCCTCTGGCCAAAGTTCGGCCGCCAATTGCTGGGACAGTACGAAATCCGCGGTGGGCAGTACCACTTTGTACCACCGACGGGACTGGACGGCTTTCCTCACCTGCTGGTGTCTGAATTGATCGTCGAGCCGCTGGACCCGCGTTCCCCGAGCGGCGCGGTGCCTTTGACCACGGTCGGCAGGGGCACGAACGACTACACGTGGGGGGCCAAGGTCACCGCGATTTACCGTACGCGGTTCGACGAGCAAAACGCCAGCCGCACCAAGCTGCCGACGGTGCCGCAGGGTACGTACCTCACGTTCCGTGCCGACGTGGCGGCCGAATACGCGGCGACGCCCGGCCGCACCTGGCGGTGGAACGCGCCACCCGACTACCCCGCCGTGGCGCCCGACGTGCAGCCGGGCTTGCTGCGTCCGCAGTCGCTGTTTCACCTCACCTGGCATCGCGTGCCCATGCCGCCCTGGGACGCCATGCGGGCGCTGCGCGGCAAGGTGAACGCCAGCGAGTTTGTCGGCTCGCCGCCGGGCACGGTGCTGTTCCTGGGGGCGAAGGTACGGCGCGAGTTCCTGTTCCTGGCCAGCGATCCGTTCTGGCGGGTGGAATACGCCTTCCAGGAGAACGTCAAGGAACTGGAAACCGGCGGCAAGGTGGGGTGGAACCACTGGTACCGCGAAACGGCGGTCAGCGGCGAGCACTGGGTCGCCATCGCCGACGAGGACGGTAACCCGCCCTACGCCAGCGCCGACTTCAGCCCGTTGTTCTCGTTCGGCACCTAGCGTGCCTGGTCCCAAGTGGTCTTGATTCAGCACGTCACTTTAGTCGTCACGTATTGAGAGCTGTCATGAAGATGTACGTTGGTCCGCTTTTGTCTGGGCAGGAAATCACCGTCGACGACTACAACCGCTTGGCGGCGGCGCTGAATCACCTGCAGCAGCAGTTGGCCGGGTTAGCTCGGCCTGCCGCTGAGGATGTCGAGCCGCAGCTTACGGCCGCCCCGCCCTTGGAGGTGCGGCGGCGGCCCGGCGGCTGGCATCTGAGCATGACGCAGCCGCAGCACACAGCCCTGGTGGAGCTGACGGCCGACCTGTCGATCGGCAGTAGCGCCACGGCCAAGGTGTTGTGGTACCAGGGGGCCGCTTGGACCGACGCCGACACGGCCGAGATCGTTGTGCACGATGCGCTGGGCACCTTCGAAGGCAACTCCGGCAGCAAGGCGCTGGTGGCCTTCGATCGGCAAAGCGGCCAGTGGATCGTGTGGCAGTTGCAGTGCTGAGCAGCCTGGCACGCGCAGGTGAGATCCGTTTGACCGTTCCGCATCACTTGGGATGACTTCGATGCTCCGCTCGCTGCAACACGATTTTCCTTATGGCGCCCCGCGAGTGTTCGCAGCGGGCGGTTACCCCTGCTGCTGCGATACGCCGGGCAGTTCGCACTCCGGTTCCGGCGGCTCCAACGCCGCAGTCCCGCAAGGGAGTTCGATGCTCACGCTGCCGGGCTGCGAACCGTGTATCGATGGCTGGATCGCGGCCCAGTACCAGATCGAACTGGCCGGGATTGAACCGGGCGCGACCAACTGCCAGTCGTGCCTTTCACTCAACGGCGTCTACGTGGTCGAGATCAACTTCGCCGGCGAAAACGGCTGCTTTGGCTCGCTGATCGTTGAGGGCGCCTGCCAGGACTCGTGGGGCGGCCGGTGTTATCGCGAGCTGTTGCTTTCGTTCGGCATGCCGACACCCACGCTGGGTGTGCCTGTCCGCGTGCGGTTAGGACCGCACGACCCCGACATGGGAGTCGGCGAGTGCAGCACGGTGGCGACCATCGTCTGGCAGGGGTATCTGTCGTCGCCCGGGCAAAAGCTCGCCTGCCTGGAGTTGGACCACGCGCCGCTGCCCTTCCTCAACCGCACCGGCGCCATCGTGTACTGCGATCCGTTTGAATCGCAGGCGTGGATTACCGCGCTGTAAGCCTTGCAGCTGCGTCATCACATCATCCCCAGGCTGCGCTGCGCGCCGATGCCCCGGTTCTTCATGGCCGTGGCACGGCGCGCTAGCGCGTCCGTCTTCAGGGTCTGTAGGACTTATGGTGTCATCGCCTGGCTATTGCCAATTTGAGCCCACGCCGGAAACGCATGTGTATCGCTGCCGGTGGTGCGGGTTTACGGTGTTTT
>Ga0182737_1003165_pt1 | contig 12480 bp, 10 predicted proteins | sample eDN5th30CBELigOP_FD_128878 | JGI IMG/M metagenome (GOLD analysis project Ga0182737, IMG submission 128878) | Enriched Organic Plus compost microbial communities from Emeryville, California, USA - eDNA 5th pass 30_C BE-Lig OP (version 2) (version 2) ... | reverse complement strand
GAGATCGCGAAGATGTAGAGGATGCCGACATTGATGTTGGCGATCACCCAGCCGTCGTTGAGCGGCACGACCGCCCAGGTGGCGAGCGCCAGCGTCACGGAGACGAGCGGGGCGAGCAGGAAGATCACCTTGTTGGCCGTCGCCGGGATCACCGGCTCCTTGAAGACGAACTTCAAGAGGTCGGCGAAGGACTGGAACAGGCCCCAGGGGCCGACGACGTTCGGGCCGCGGCGAAGCTGCACGGCCGCCCAGATCTTGCGGTCGGCAAGAAGGATGTAGGCGATGAAGATCAGCAGTGCGACCAGCAGCAGGAGCGACTGGCCGATCATGATCGCGGCAGGCCAAACGTAGGTCGAAACGAAAGCGTCCATAATGCTTTATCCCTTCGCGCTCATTCCGCCGCGACTTTGAAGTTGTTGCGGGCCAGTGCCGAGCATTCGGCCATGACCGCGGACGCGCGCGCTATCGGGTTCGTCAAATAGAAGTCTTTGATCGGAGACGCAAACCCGGAATTCGCCATCGTCCCGCCTTTTTTCGCAAGCGCGGAAAGATCGGCGATATTGCCGGCCGCGATCTCGTCGATCCCGGCGAAATGCGGGTGCGCCTCATAGAGCTTCGCACGGAGCTGCAGCAGCGAATCGAACGGCAGCTTCTTGCCGAGCACGTCGGAAAGCGCGCGCAGGATCGCCCAGTCCTCGCGGGCGTCGCCCGGCGCGAAACCGGCGCGGTTGCCCATCTGGACGCGGCCTTCGGTGTTGACCCAGGTGCCCGACTTCTCCGTATAGGTCGCGCCCGGCAGGATGACGTCGGCGACATGCGCCGCGTTGTCGCCGTGCGAGCCGATATAGACGGTGAAGGCGGTCTTCCTGGAAAAATCCATCTCGTCGGCGCCGAGCAGGAAGAGGACGTCCGTGCCCGTCAGCATGTCGGCCGCGGTCTTGCCGCTTGTCCCCGGCACGAAGCCGAGATCGAGGCCGCCGACGCGCGCGGCGGCAGTGTGGAGCACGGCAAGGCCGTTCCAGTCCGCCTTGACGGCGCCGACCTTCTCGGCGAGCGCGGAGACGGCCGAAAGAACGGCAAGGCCGTCGGCGCGCGACAGCGCGCCCTGGCCGACGATGATCATCGGGCGCACGGCCTTCTTCAGCTTGGCGGCGAACTTGACCGAACCGTCGAGGAGGCCGGAGAGCGTGTCCGTGCCGGCGCCGAGGTAGTCGTAGCCGTAGCGCAGGTCCGCCTCTTCGCCGATCACGCCGATCGGGAAGTTGTCCATGCGCCAGCGCTTGCGGATGCGGGCGTTGAGCACGGCCGCTTCCAGGCGCGGATTGGCGCCGACGATGAGCAGCGCATCGGCTTCGTCGATGCCCTCGATGGTCGGGTTGAAGAGGTAGCTGGCGCGGCCGAGCGAGGGATCGAGCACCGAGCCGTCCTGGCGGCAGTCGATGTTCTTCGAGCCGAGCGACGCCATCAGTTCGCGAAGGGCGAACATTTCCTCGACGGACGCGAGGTCGCCGGCGATCGCGCCGATCCGGTCGCCCGACTTGCCGGCGACGGCGGCCTTGACGGCGCCGAAGGCCTCGGCCCAGGTGGCGGGCTGCAGGCGGCCGTCCTTGCGCACATAGGGGCGGTCGAGGCGCTGGGTCTTCAGGCCGTCCCAGATGTAGCGGGTCTTGTCGGAGATCCACTCCTCGTTCACCGCCTCGTTGACGCGCGGCAGGATGCGCATGACTTCGCGGCCGCGCGTATCGACGCGGATCGCCGAGCCGACGGCATCCATGACGTCGATCGATTCGGTCTTGTTCAGCTCCCACGGACGGGCCGTGAAGGCGAAGGGCTTGGAGGTGAGCGCGCCGACCGGGCAGAGGTCGACCACGTTGCCCTGCAGCTCGGAGGTCATCGCCTGTTCGAGATAGGTGGTGATCTCGGCGTCCTCGCCGCGGCCGATCAGGCCGAGCTCGGAAATGCCGGCCACTTCCGTCGTGAAGCGGACGCACCGCGTGCAGTGGATGCAGCGGTTCATGATCGTCTTGACGAGCGGGCCGATATACTTGTCCTCGACCGCGCGCTTGTTTTCCTGGAAGCGCGAGCTGTCGACGCCGTAGGCCATGGCCTGGTCCTGCAGGTCGCATTCGCCGCCCTGGTCGCAGATCGGGCAGTCCAGCGGGTGGTTGATGAGCAGGAACTCCATCACGCCTTCGCGCGCCTTCTTGACCATCGGCGTGGTCGTGAAGACTTCCGGCGGCTCGCCGTTCGGGCCCGGGCGCAGGTCGCGCACGCCCATGGCGCAGGAGGCCGCCGGCTTCGGCGGGCCGCCCTTCACCTCGACGAGGCACATGCGGCAGTTGCCGGCAACCGACAGCCGCTCGTGGAAACAGAAGCGCGGAACCTCGGCGCCGGCCTCCTCGCACGCCTGAAGCAGCGTGAAGTGATCCGGGACTTCGATTTCTTTTCCGTCGACTTTCAGCTTTGCCATATCTCAATCCCGCTTTTGACGAGGGAAGCTCCCCGCGTCTTGCCAGCGCCATTCTCTCCGGCTTCGGTGCGGGCCTTCGCCCGTCCCTTCGGCCTTCGTTCTCTGCCGGTTCCGGTAGGTCAGCCCCTGCCCTTTGCCAGCGTTCTTGCCTGCTCCACCCAGCCGTCGCGGGCGATACGCCCGCCGAGGCCAAGTTCGGCTTCGATCCGTGCCACATCGCCGTCCGTCAGGGCCGCGATGTCGGCGTAGCGCCGGAAGCCCATGCCGTTCAGCACCTGCTCCAGCTTCGGCCCGATACCCGAAATCGCCTTCAGGTCATCGGCCCTTGCGGCCTTCGCCGCCGTCTTCGGCGTCGCGCCCTTGCGCGCCACCTTCTCCGTCTTCTCCGCGGCGGACACTTCCGCCTTCGGAACGATCCTCAGCACCGGCGGCGCCCTGCGTTCCACCGCGTCCGCCCTTGCGGCCCGTTCGGCCGCCTCGTCCAGCACCGCCTTCGTCCGCTCGGCCGCGCCCTGCATCATGCCCAGCATCATGCCGGCCATCTGGCCCGCAAGGCCGAAGCCGATCGCGGTGGTGGCGACGAGGCCGGCGACCGGATGGGCCATCAGCGGATGCAGCGGAACGTCCGGCATCTGCCTCAGCCAGGGCGAGAACCCGAAGGGATCCTCGCCGGCGGCTTCGTCCGGCGGGGTCCTGGTCGCATTCGCATCCTGTCCCGCCGGCGTCTTCATCGTCTTACTCCGCTGCTTCCAGCACCGCGCCATGCGCCATGGCATTGGCGGTGTACTGGTCGATGCGCGCCTCGATCTCGGGGCGGAAGTTGCGGATGAGGCCCTGGATCGGCCAGGCCGCGGCGTCGCCGAGCGCGCAGATCGTGTGACCCTCGATCTGCTTGGTGACGTCGAACAGCATGTCGATCTCGCGCTTCTGCGCATTGCCGCGCACCATGCGCTCCATCACGCGCATCATCCAGCCCGTGCCTTCGCGGCAGGGCGTGCACTGGCCGCAGCTCTCGTGCTTGAAGAAGGCCGAGATGCGCCAGATCGCCTTGATGATGTCGGTCGAGCGATCCATGACGATCATGCCGCCGGTGCCGAAGGAGGACTTGACCTCGCGCAGGCCGTCGAAGTCGAGCGTGACGTTCATCATGTCCTCAGCCTTGACGACCGGGCACGATGCGCCGCCGGGGATGACGGCAAGCAGGTTGTCCCAGCCGCCGCGGATGCCGCCGCCGTGCTTTTCGACCATCTCCTTGAAGGAGATGCCCATGGTCTCCTCGACCGTGCAGGGCGTGTTGACGTGGCCGGACATCATGAACAGCTTGGTGCCGACGTTGTTCGGGCGGCCGAACGAGGAGAACCAGCTTGCGCCGCGGCGCAGGATCGTCGGCGTGACGGCGATCGATTCCACGTTGTTGACCGTCGTCGGGCAGCCGTAGAGGCCCATGTTCGCCGGGAACGGCGGCTTCAGGCGCGGCTGGCCCTTCTTGCCCTCCAGGCTTTCGAGCAGCGCGGTCTCCTCGCCGCAGATATAGGCGCCGGCGCCGTGGTGCACGAAGACGTCGATATCGTAGCCGAGCTTGTTGTTCTTGCCGAGCAGGCCCGCATCGTAGCATTCGTCGATGGCGGCCTGCAGCGCCTCGCGCTCGCGGATGAACTCGCCGCGCACGTAGATGTAGGCGGTGTTGGCGCCCATGGCGAAGGACGCGACCACGCAGCCCTCGATCAGCGTATGCGGATCGTGGCGCAGGATATCGCGGTCCTTGCAGGTGCCGGGCTCGGATTCGTCCGCATTGACGACGAGGTAATGCGGCCGGCCGTCGCTCTCCTTCGGCATGAAGGACCATTTGAGGCCCGTCGGGAAGCCGGCGCCGCCACGGCCGCGCAGGCCCGAGGCCTTGATCTCGTTGACGATCCAGTCGCGGCCCTTTTCGAGAAGCTGCTTGGTGCCGTCCCACTGGCCGCGGGCCATGGCGCCCTTCAGCGACTTGTCCTTGGTGCCGTAGATGTTGGTGAAGATGCGATCCTGGTCTTTAAGCATGGTTCACCTCTTTACCGCGGCTTCTTGCCGAAGACGCGGATGTATTCCGCTTCGCCGCCCTTGGCGAGCGCCTTGGCCTGCTTGACCCAGTCGTCGCGCTCGATGCGGCCCTTGAAGTTCAGGTAGCTGTCGACCCATTCGCGCTCGGCCTTCTTCCAGGAGGCGACCTGCGCGAAGGTGAAGATGCCGAGCTCGTGGAGGATGCCTTCGATCTTCGGGCCGACGCCGGAGATGAGCTTGAGGTCGTCCGGGGTTTCGGGGCGTGCAATCGCGGCCGGACGGTTCTTGTCGGCCAGCGAGGGCTTGCCTGCGGAGGCGCTCTCGCCTTCGGCGCGGGTCTCGCCCTTCACCTCGGCATTGGCGGCAGCTTCCGCCCTGGCGTTCGCCGGGGTCTTCAGCTTGGGGTTCGTCTCGTCCGCATCGGTCCGGGCCCGGGCGGCGTTCGACGGGGGAACGCTGACGCTGTCCTCGTCCGCCTTCCTGGCGCGGGACGGCGCCTTCTTCGCGGCCGCTTCCGGCGCGTTGAGGCTGGTGAGGCCGCCGACCGGCGCGGAATAGACGCGGTCGATCTGCGGGCCCGGCTCGACGGTCGAGCCCTTGCCGGCGTCGAAGCGGTCGATGATGTGCTCGAGCTGCGTGGCCGTCAGGTCCTCGTAGCTGTCCTTGAAGATCATGACCATCGGTGCGTTGACGCAGGCGCCCTGACACTCGACCTCTTCCCAGGAGAGCGTGCCGCTCTCGTTGCGGTGGAAGGGCTCGGGGTGGATGCGCTTCTTGCACACGTTGATCAGGTCTTCCGCGCCGCGCAGCATGCAGGGCGTCGTGCCGCAGACCTGGACATGGGCGCGCGTGCCGACCGGCAGGAGCTGGAACTGCGTGTAGAAGGTCGCCACTTCCAGAACGCGGATATAGGCCATGCCGAGCATGTCGGCGACGACCTCGATGGCGGCCTTGGTGACCCAGCCGTCCTGTTCCTGCGCCCGCATGAGAAGCGGGATGACCGCCGATTGCTGGCGGCCCTTCGGATACTTGTTGATCGTTGCCTTCGCCCAGGCCGCGTTCTCCTTGGTGAAGGCGAAGCTGGCGGGCTGGACACTGTCTTCGGCTAGTCGACGAACGGACATTCTGTAACGCCTTGTCTCAGTTAATCTGCCGGCACTGCGTTTGGTTCGTGTTGACGAACTCGCAGGCATAGGCCGACTTGTCATTCTGCATGAATACGACGTAGCGGCCGCCGTTCGGCGCCGCCGCCTTGATTTCATAGCCCTGGCTGGCGAGCTGCCCCATGGTCACGGACGCACTCTTCTCACCGCTGTCCTGCGCAAAGGCGGGAGCGGCAAGGAAAACGGCGGCGGCGGCAAGGGCGGGCTTCATCATCAGCGGTCAACCTCGCCGAACACGATATCGAGCGAACCGAGGATCGCCGAGACGTCGGCAAGCTGATGGCCGCGACAGATGAAATCCATGGCCTGCAGGTGCGCGTAGCCCGGGGCGCGGATCTTGCAGCGGTAGGGCTTGTTGGTGCCGTCGGCGACGACGTAGACGCCGAACTCGCCCTTCGGCGCTTCCACGGCGGCATACACTTCGCCGGCCGGAACGTGGTAGCCTTCCGTATAGAGCTTGAAGTGATGGATGAGCGCTTCCATCGAACGCTTCATCTGGCCGCGCTTCGGCGGCACCATCTTGCCGTCGATGGAGGAGACCGGGCCGACCTTGGCGTCGCCCAGCAGGCGGTTGACGCACTGGCGCATGATCTTGGCGGATTCGCGCATCTCGATCATGCGGATCAGGTAGCGGTCGTAGCAGTCGCCGTTCTTGCCGATCGGGATGTCGAAATCCAGCTCGGAATAGCACTCGTAGGGCTGCGAGCGGCGCAGGTCCCAGGCGGCGCCCGAACCGCGCACCATGACGCCGGAGAAGCCCCAGGCCCACGCGTCTTCCAGCTTCACCACGCCGATATCGACGTTGCGCTGCTTGAAGATACGGTTGTCGGTCAGCAGGACCTCGATCTCGTCGACCGTCTTCAGGAACGGGTCGATCCACTTGCCGATGTCCTCCACCAGCTCGTGCGGCAGGTCCTGGTGCACGCCGCCCGGCCGGACATAGGCCGCATGCATGCGCGCGCCGCAGGCCCGCTCGTAGAACACCATCAGCTTCTCGCGCTCCTCGAAGCCCCAGAGCGGCGGCGTCAGCGCGCCGACGTCCATGGCCTGGGTCGTCACGTTGAGGAGGTGCGACAGGATACGGCCGATCTCCGAATAGAGCACGCGGATGAGCTGGCCGCGGATCGGCACCTCGGTGCCCGTCAGCTTCTCGACGGCGAGCGCGAAGGCATGCTCCTGGTTCATCGGCGCCACATAGTCGAGGCGGTCGAAATAGGGCACGGCCTGAAGATAGGTCTTCGTCTCGATCAGCTTCTCGGTGCCGCGATGCAGGAGCCCGATATGCGGATCGACGCGCTCGACGATTTCGCCGTCGAGCTCGAGGACGAGACGCAGAACCCCGTGCGCCGCAGGGTGCTGCGGGCCGAAGTTGATATTAAAGTTGCGAACGTTGTGCTCGTTCATGCCGCTTGCTCCAGAAGCCGGTGCCCTGTCGGGCCACGCGACCCAAAATCAGTTCGTCTTCGCCTTCTCGTCGCCCGGCAGCACGTAGTCGGTGCCTTCCCAGGGGGAGAGGAAGTCGAAGTTGCGGAATTCCTGCTTCAGCTCGACAGGCTCGTACACGACGCGCTTGACCTCGTCGTTGTAGCGCACCTCCACGAAACCGGTGGTCGGGAAGTCCTTGCGCAGCGGATGCCCCTCGAAACCGTAGTCCGTGAGGATGCGGCGAAGGTCCGGATGGCCGGTGAAGAGGATGCCGTACATGTCGTAGGCCTCGCGCTCGAACCAGTCCGCGCCCGGATAGACGGAGCAGGCGGACGGCACCGGCTGGTCCTCGCCCGTCGCCACCTTGACGCGGATGCGCAGGTTCTGGCGCGGCGACAGGAGGTGGTAGACCACGTCGAAGCGCTCGGCGCGGGCCGGCCAGTCCACGCCGCAGATGTCGACGAGGTTGACGAAGCCGCACTGCACGTCGTCGCGCAGGAAGGTCAGAAGCTCGATGACGCGGGCGCCATCCGTCTTCAGGGTGAGTTCGCCATAGGCGATGTCGGCGGAGGCGACGAGACCGCCGGCCGCTTCGCCGATATGGGAGGAAAGCTCCTGGAGGGCTTCGCTCATATTCTAAAGTCCCCTGCCCTTAACGCTCGATCGTACCCGTCCGGCGGATCTTCTTCTGCAGCAGGAGCACGCCGTAGAGGAGCGCTTCTGCCGTGGGAGGACAGCCCGGTACGTAGATGTCGACCGGCACCACGCGGTCGCAGCCGCGCACCACCGAATAGGAATAGTGATAGTAGCCGCCGCCGTTGGCGCACGAGCCCATCGAGATGACGTAGCGCGGCTCGGGCATCTGGTCGTAGACCTTGCGGAGCGCGGGCGCCATCTTGTTGGTGAGCGTGCCGGCGACGATCATGACGTCGGACTGGCGCGGCGAGGCGCGCGGCGCGAAGCCGAAGCGCTCGACGTCGTAGCGCGGCATGGAAAGCTGCATCATCTCGACGGCGCAGCAGGCCAGGCCGAAGGTCATCCACATCAGCGAGCCGGTGCGCGCCCAGGTGATGAGCTCATCCGTCGAGGTGACGAGGAAACCCTTGTCGGCGAGCTCGTTGTTGATCTCGCCGAAGAAGGCATCGTTGCTGCCGACCGGCTTGCCGGTGTTGGGATCGATGATCCCCTTGGCCTGCGGCGCGACGAGCGTGGCGTTCGTATGAGCTACTCCCATTCGAGTGCTCCCTTCTTCCATTCGTAGATGAAGCCGATGGTCAGGACGCCGAGGAAGACCATCATGGACCAGAAGCCGAACCAGCCCATCTTCGCGAAGGAGACGGCCCACGGAAAGAGGAAGGCGACTTCCAGGTCGAAGATGATGAAGAGGATCGACACGAGGTAGAACCGGATGTCGAATTTCATGCGCGCATCGTCGAAGGCGTTGAAGCCGCATTCGTAAGCGGAGAGCTTTTCCGAATCGGGCGCCTTGTATGCGACGGCGAACGGCGCGACGAGCAGCGCGATGCCGATCACAAGCGCGATACCGATGAAAATGGCGATCGGGATATAGGAACCGAGAAGTTCAGTCATTGGCGTCCATCCTGCCTGCCCGCGGCGCCGGAGAGACGCCTGTGGCCATGAAGGCCTGCAAGCCGATAAAGTATGTTGCAACGGCACGTCGTTAGCGCAGTGAGCGTCCCCGCGCAAGGCTTTGTCCGGCTTTCGCCGCAATCATTGTGCTCTTTTCCCGGCCGGCCGGAAACGCCGCCGCCAAAGCCATTTAAATCGTTACGATTTCATGAAGCCCGGCTTATGAGGGCCTTCACTTTCATATAGGGACCCCTCCCCGTCGCCGCAACGGCCCCGCGTCCGGCCGGCCGCGCCGCCAGCGATGTGGCGGCCGCCCGCAATCACGCCCGGGCCGGACATCCCCACTCTTGACGGAAGGCAAAGTCCGCCACGTGCGACCGGGACGCGCCGGCGGAAAGGCGGGGATCCACAGCGGCGATTCGGCGCAGGCGCGCCGCGCACAAACGACTTCAGGAAACGGATGCAATATCCTGGAGAGAAAGAAGAATGGCGCGAGTGACGGGGCTCGAACCCGCGACCTCCGGCGTGACAGGCCGGCACTCTAACCGACTGAGCTACACCCGCGCATCTTGTTGGCCGCAAGGGCCCCGCATGCTCGTCCGAACCGTCGAGTGGCGCGAGTGACGGGGCTCGAACCCGCGACCTCCGGCGTGACAGGCCGGCACTCTAACCGACTGAGCTACACCCGCATTCCTCGAAAGACCGGATGACGAAGCATCCGCGTCGAGCGGCCGAGCCGTTCGATGAGCGGCTAACTACGGGGTTCGTGTTTGGGTGTCAAGCAGGTTTCAAGACAAAAGAATGACGTGCCGGAAAATGTTTCCACACCCTTTTCGCTTCCCGCGGGCCGGCTCAAAAAAATGCAAAAAACTTGGCGATTGCCTCTTGCGGTTCGATCCGGTTCCGCATAGATCACAGCCACCAACGCGGCGGGCGATTAGCTCAGTTGGTAGAGCGCCTCGTTTACACCGAGGATGTCGGGAGTTCGAGTCTCTCATCGCCCACCATTTTCCCCTTGTTTCCATCTGGTTACACCAAACTGCCGCAAGGCTGCGCTGGTCGATGCGCGTCCTCTTGTCGTGACGGGCGCAACCTGCCTCCGTCCTTTTTCTACAGTTCACTACCGCGGGTGGGTCGGGGCGAATTCGGCGACGAGTTCGTGCTTTTCGCCGGGATAGGTCAGGCGGACGTGGGTGATGTAGAGGCCGCCGCTCCAGGTGCGGCGCTCGACGACGAGGCACGGCGTGCCCGGGGGGATGGCGAGGAGCGCGGCGGCGCGGGGATCGGCGCCGACGGCGCGGATGCGGTGCTCGGCGGCGCTCCAGGGCACGCGGCTGATGAGCCATGGGCCGGGGGCGACGGTGTCGAAGGTTTCCCCGGCCGTTTCGGGCACGGCGGCGAGGTTGATGATGCGCTCTTCCAGGCAGAAGGGCTGGACGCCGGCGAAATGCAGGGCCGTGATGTCGGTGAGGCGCGTCGGCTCCGGCAGGTCGAGCAGGCGGCGGTCGGCGGCTTTCGCTGCCCTGTCCGTGCGGCTGCGGCGCTCGTAGCGGTACGGCAGGCCGAGGGATTCGACCTCCAGGCGGATATCGTGGATCTCCAGCACGGCGGATTGCGCGTGCGGATGGGTGACGTAGCTGCCGGACTTGCGGCGGCGCTCGATGAGGCCGCGCTTGACGAGCTCGGTGATCGCCTTGTTCACCGTCATGCGCGAGCACTGGTATTGCTCGGTCAGCTCGTGCTCGAAGGGGATGCGGTGGCCGGGCGGCCATTCGCCCGAGAGGATTTTCCCCTCCACATCGTCGAGGATGCGGCGGTGCAGCGACGGCTCCTTGCCGTCGGCCTGGGGCTTGTCCTCTTCGGGGGAAATGGAAATGGCCGCCTCCGCGCGTGTGCCGGGCGGGAATCGCCCGGCTCCTTGTCTTAGGAAAGGCCGCAGCGCCTTTCAATGGAAAGTCAGGCGTCGGCGAGCGCCCGCATCGTCTCGGCAAAGCGCCGGCCGACGGCCTCGCGCGCGACATGGCGGCCGCCCTCGACCTGCCTGCGCCCGTTCACCCAGACGCAATCGACCGTCGCGCCGTTGGCGAAAATCCAGCCGTCGAGCAGGCCATCGCCCGCAAGCGCGAGGCCGTGGCGCGGCGCGAGGCTGACGAAATCGGCGGCGTTGCCGGCGGCAAGGCCCGAGGGCGCGCCGAGTGCGGCGGCCCCGCCGGCAAGCGCCCCGTCGAAGAGCGCGCGGCCCGTCGAGCCGCCGGGGGCGGCCAGCACATTGCGGGCGCGGTGGGCGAGGCGCTGCGAATATTCATATTGGCGCAGCTCGTCCGGCAGGCCGATCAGCACGTTGGAATCCGAGCCGACACCGAATCGGCCGCCGGCGGCAAGGAAATCGGCGCCGGCGAAGATGCCGTCGCCGAGATTGGCCTCCGTCACCGGGCAGAGGCCGGCAATCGCGCCGGCCTTCGCCATGCCGGCCGTCTCCGCCCCGGTCATGTGCGTGGCGTGGATGAAGCACCAGCGCGAATCGACGGCCTGATTGTCGAGCAGCCATTCCACGGGGCGTCGGCCGGACCAGGCGATGCTGTCCTCCACTTCCTTCACCTGCTCGGCGACGTGGATATGCACCGGCCTGTCGCCGGCCATGGCGACGACGGCGGAAAGCTCCTGCGGCGTGACGGCGCGCAGGCTGTGCGGGGCGACGCCGGTGACGCCTTCCGGCAGGCCGTCGGTGAGCGCGCGGCAGCGCTCCAGCAGGCGCGCATAGGACTCGGGATCGTTGATGAAGCGGCGCTGCCCCTCGCCCGGCGCCGTGCCGCCGAAGCCGGCATGGGCGTAGAAGACCGGCAGCAGCGTGAGCGCGATGCCGGTCGTGGAGGCTGCAGCGGCGATGCGCGCGGCCATCTCGGCGATATCGTCGTAATGCCCGCCGTCCTTGTCATGATGCAGGTAGTGGAACTCGCCGACGCGGGTGAAGCCGGCCTCCAGCATCTCGACATAGAGCTGGGCGGCGACGGCCTCGACGTCGTCCGGCGTCATGGAGAGCGCGAAGCGGTACATGACGTTGCGCCAGCTCCAGAAACTGTCGCTGCCCGGCCCGCGCGTCTCGGCAAGGCCGGCCATGCCGCGCTGGAAGGCGTGGCTGTGCAGGTTCGGCATGCCGGCGACGAGGGTGTCGTGGCGCTCGTCGCCGGCCTCAGGGGCGGCGTCCGTCTCGACCGCGCTTATGCGGCCCGCCTCGACATGCAGCCGCACATCGTTCGCCCAGCCGCCCGAAAGCAGCGCCTGCCTTGCATGAATGACGGCCATCGTCCCCTCCTTCGCGGTACACTTGAACGCGGCCTCAAATTGGCCCTTGCGTGTTGCGCCATTATGTATATACATTATCTCCATCACAGGGAAGAGGCAATCGTGATGACGACACCGGAAAAGGATACGCCCCGCGTCTGGCGCAATGCGCGCCTCGCCACGCTCAACGAAAGCCTTCCGGGGCTCGGCATCATCGAGGCCGGCGCCATCGCCGTCGAGGACGGGCGCATCGCCTTCGCCGGCCCGGAAGCCGAGCTTCCCGCAGCCTTTGCCGGCGCCGAAAGCATCGACTGCGAGGGCCGCTGGATCACACCGGGCCTCATCGATTGCCACACCCATCTCGTCCATGCCGGCGACCGAGCCCATGAATTCGAGCTTCGCCTTGCCGGCGCCTCCTATGAGGAGATCGCGCGGGCGGGCGGCGGCATCGTCTCCTCCGTCAAGGCGCTGCGCGCGGCAAGCGAAGACGAACTGGTGCGCCAGACGCTT
>Ga0182737_1003163_pt1 | contig 12484 bp, 5 predicted proteins | sample eDN5th30CBELigOP_FD_128878 | JGI IMG/M metagenome (GOLD analysis project Ga0182737, IMG submission 128878) | Enriched Organic Plus compost microbial communities from Emeryville, California, USA - eDNA 5th pass 30_C BE-Lig OP (version 2) (version 2) ... | reverse complement strand
GCACCATCCGAAAGCCCGGCACCATCCGAAAGCCCAGCGCCATCCGAAAGCCCAGAGCCTTCTGACGCACCAGCAACAACACTGTTAAATCCTGATCTGGAAAGTGAAGTTGTTAGCGAAGAAATTCAAGGGTGGGGTATTTCTTCAGATACGGTAGGAAATGGTTCTATTTCTATTAGCACAACTTACGCAAGATCTGGAACGCAAAGCTTATTGTTTGAAGACAAGAACGATGCACAATCGGTAGCTAGATTCAGAGTATTGAGTAATGCTATCGCTGTAAAAGAAGAAGATAACGTAACGTTTGATGTATATGTATATAAAGAAAAAGCCAAAGATCAAACACATGGTATACAGCCCGTTATCTTTTACTATGATGCGGACGGTAATACTACCAAAAACAACGACTTTGTACAGTATGGTGCATCAGCGGTACCAACTGAGCAATGGTTCAAGCTTAGCGTCACTGGTCAGGTTCCGAAGGGTACAGTTAGCATTAAAGTCGGTCTGTACTCCGGTGATCCGAGTTTAACTAAGGTTTATATGGACGACGCAGCTGTGACGATTACATCAGCCTCTCAAGAAGAAACAACGTATCCAGATTCAGTTGTGAACGGAGGCTTTGAGGATGAGCTAGTTGATGGAGTTATTCCGGGGTGGAGACTTGGTGCTGGCACAGAAGGAACATTGGAATATAACCAGACCATTGTGAAATCGGGTAATAATAGCTTGTACTTCAAGGATTCTAACACTGAGAAAAATACTCGTTATTTAAGTGATCAGTTTGCTGTACAAGGTGGCAAGACGATTATTGCTCAAGCGAATGCATATGTGATAAGTCAAAGTCATAATATCGTTCTGGAGTTTTACTATTACGATGCAGCAGGTACGCAAATCGGCTTTAATCAATCATTGTTCTCAGGGAATACGCTTGGCACAGAAAAGTGGTCAGCGATGAAGCTGCAAACAGAGCTGCCAGCTAATGCCGTATCGGCTCGAATCGGACTAAATTCGGGTGATGTAAGTGAAACTGAAGCATATTTTGATGATATTTCTATCATGACATTAGATGAAGAAGCTCCATTAGAGCGTGAATATCAAGCAGCAGAAAATCTTGGAGACATGGTCTATGTCAATCTTGGTCAAGGTGCGGCTATTCAAACTAATGCGGATGGCGTAAACGAAGCGTATTTTATTACGAATGGTAAGCCAGGTTCATTTTTTGCAGTTGAGCTAGAAACAGGTAAAAGATTATTCTCAGAGGTTATTCCACATACCGAAGCTACGTGGGCAATTACAATTGGTGAAGATAAAAATGTTTACTTTGCCACTACGGGTGATGGTACGTTATATCGTTATTTGCCTACAGAGAAACGTGTTGAAAAACTAGGTTACAACTCAGCAGATAACTGGGTGTTTGATCTAGAAACGATTGGCGACAAGGTTTATGGTGGAACATACAACGCTACGACTGACGGTAAAGTATTTGAATACGATATGACTACTAAAACCTTCCGTAATTACGGTGTGGTAAGTAAAGGTCAAAACTATGTGCGTGGTATTGATGTTGATGATCAGTACATTTATGCGGCAATGGGTACAACGATCGCTCTTCACAAAATTGATCGTGTAACAGGTGATATTACAGAAATAAACGTTCCAGGATACTCAGGTAATACCGGAACTGCTGGTGATGTGTATGTCATTAACGATAAAATCTTCTTCTCCGCTAGTACGCAAAACATTGTTGTACTTGATAAAGAAACGTTAACGATTGATGCTACATTTGCACAGCAAGCAATGATTTCTGATCCGCATCCAGTAAGAAGTAATGAAATCTATTATGTATTTGCGCAAAAGCTTTACAAGTATGATATGGAGGAAAAAACAAAAACAGTTATTGAGCTTCCATATGATTTACCTGATACACCGCGTTATAAGGATTTTGAATGGGTTACATTAACAAGTGGTGAAAAGGCTGGTCAAGTGGTGCTTGCTACCATTACACAATATGGCGAAACGATGTTAATTGATCCAGATACCGCTTGGATTAAGTATGTAAATCTTGATGTTTCAGCGAATAGCGTAGCATTACAAGCGATTGAGGCTGGTCCAGATGGACGAATTTACATGGGTGGATACCAACGTGGAATGAGCATTTACAATCCATTCACGAATGAGATTGAAGCAAATCTTGCGAATTTTGCACAACCAGAAGGGATTGGCTTCAAGGATGGCTTGGTGTACTATGGAACGTACGTAGGAGCAGTTATTCAACAATACGATCCAAGTCAACCATTAGAAATGAATGTTAACCCTAAAGTCGTATTCGACGTGGAGCATCAAGACCGACCATTTGCGCTTACAGCAGGGGAAGATAAATTCTTTGTAGGTACTGTGCCTGATTATGGCTTCCTAGGAGGAGCATTAGCAATCTATGATCAGAAAACAGATAAATGGACGCAATACAACCATGAAGCATTTGCTGAAAATCATAGCGTAATGAGTTTAGCTTATCGTGATCAGTTATTGTTCGGTGGAACAACAGTATGGGGAGGTTTAGGGATCGAACCAACTGAGGAAGAAGCTGTTATCTTCATCTGGGATACAGAGAACAATGAACTAATCAAGCATATCAAGCTAAGTGAGTTAGGATTAGCTATTGATGAAACGCCACGTATGATCGGTTCTATTCATTTTGGACCGGATGGATTACTGTGGGGGGTAGTTGATGGAACGATTTTTGCGCTAGATGTTAGCGATATTGATAATCCGACCATCGTAAAAAGCAAAATGCTGTTCCCAAGCTTGTATAATACAAGCAAATGGTTAGAGTATAAAATTGAGTGGGCACCAGATGGTATGATTTATACGTCATTGGCACGTAAGCTAATTGCATTAGATCCTGATACGTTGAAATTCAAGGTGCTGGATAACACATTTACAAACGAGATGACTATTGGTATTGATGGCAGTATCTATTATGCTCCAGGAGCTAACACATATCTACATCGTATTGCCGTACCAGAGACAGATGCTACGTTATCTGCACTTTATGTAAATAATGCTTTAGTAGAGGATTTTTCTCCAGGTGTACTACGCTATGAGGTGGAAGCAACTGAAGCGATCGAAGTAACCGCAACTGCTAAGCAGTCTGGGGCACTGATTGATATTACAACGAATGAAGATGGATCAGTTACTGTAACAGTGACAGGTACTGATGGTAAATCGAAATTACAATATGTTGTTGTAACGAAGGAACCAACGGTAAAACCATCGCCAAGTCCGTCGCCATCACCAAAACCGACTCCGACACCGAGTGAAAGTCCATTAACACCGACGCCTGAGCCAACAGCAACACCAGCTGCACCACAACAAATTACAGCCGATGAACTAGCTTCACAAAATGGGGATGCGGTTGTAGTTAAGCTGGATGAAGGAAAGACAGAAATCGTTTTCCCGTCACAGGCTTCTGATCTGATTGCTGGTGATGTACAGCTTCAAGCTGAGCATGTAAATGTAACATTGTCAGCTCAAACGCTCGCTCAATTAGAGGAAGCTTCTAATGGTCAAATTGCCGTAAAAATTGAGCAGGGTAAGGTTGAAGAAGATAAGCTTGCTGATAGCTATAAAGCGGATATCAATACGATTTCTTCGCCTATCGTACTTCAACTGACGGCAAAGCAAGCAGATGGGACTGATGTAAGCTTTGATTCTATCGAGGATGTAAACTTGTCATTTGAAATTAATTCATCGCTAGATTCCGATACCTTTGGTATCTATCAAGTGCTTGAGGACGGTTCATTGGTTTACGTAGGTGGAGATGTACAGGATGACATCATAACTGCACCGATTACTAAGCCAGGAACGTATGTTGCTTTATCTATTGATAAGAAGTTTACAGATGTACAAGAAAACCACTGGGCACAGGATGCAATAAAGCAAGCTTCTGTACGACTTATTGCACAAGGTGTGAATGATACTGAGTTTGCACCAGATGGTGATATTACAAGAGCTGAATTTGTAACATTAATGGTTCGAGCGCTTGGACTAGAGCTTGGCAATAACGATACAAGCTTCAATGATGTCGCTCAAGATAGCTGGTATGCACAGTTTGTTGCGGCAGCAGCTAAAGCAGGTCTTGTAAACGGGAAAAGTGATGGTAGCTTTGATCCGAATAATACAATATCTCGTGAAGAAATGGCTGTAATTCTATTGAGAGCATATGAGCATATGAATGGTCAAGCTGAAGTAAATGCACAAAGTAGCTTTACCGATGAAGAGGCAATCAGTAATTGGGCTAAGCAAGAGATTGCTGCAGCATATGAACTAGGCTTAATCAAAGGAAAAGGAAATAATAACTTTAAGCCTCAAGATGAATTAACACGTGCTGAAGCGATTCAAGCTACAATGAATTTATTAACGAATAAATAAAACGGATAGAACCTTCCTAACGATATCGTTAGGAAGGTTTCTACGCATCATGTAAAGGAGATAAATGATGAACAAGCTAAAGATTTTAGTGACAATGCCTAAGCATGCAACGTTTTACACGTTTTTTAATGAGCAAAGAATGAAGGAATTAAAGGACTTTGCTGATGTAACCTGGAATGAAAGCACGACAAGTCAATTTACACATGAACAATTGTGCTCATTAATTAAAGATATTGATGTGATCATTACTGGATGGGGCACGCTGCCACTAGACGAAGAGATTCTTTCACATGCCAATAAGCTGCGTATGGTCGCTCATACAGGTGGAACAGTAAAGCCTTATGTTACCGATGCAGTATATGAGCGCGGTATTACAGTGGTAAGCGGCAACAATGTATATGCTGAATCAGTTGCAGAAAGTGTTATTGCCTATGCACTGTCATCATTACGAGATATTCCTAAATATTCTAGCGAATTAAAGCAAGGTATATGGCCTAACGGCTACTATAATCGAGGACTATTAAACAAAAAAATCGGCATCGTTGGCTACGGAATGATCGCAAAATATACGGTAGAAATGCTCAAGCCGTTTCATCCTGAGCTATTGGTTTATTCTAAGCATATTTCGCAGGATGAGCTGGATAAGCACAATATGAAGAAGTCGGATCTACAAGAAATCTTCGAGACATGTGATATTATCTCGCTACATTCAGCAAGTACGCCACAAACTCATCATATGATTAATGAAGCCTTGTTAGATTCCATGCAGGATGGTGCATTACTAATCAATACAGCTCGCGGAGCGATCATTGACGAGGCGGCGCTTGTACGAGTTATGCAAAGAAAAAACATATTTGCAGTGCTAGATGTATATGAAGTAGAGCCGCTTCCGGCTGATTCTCCACTGACCAAGCTTGATAATGCGATCCTAATGCCTCATATGGGCGGGCCGACTGTCGACCGACGATTAGTTGTTACGAAGCAAATTATTGGAGAAATTGAACGTTTTTTACGTGGTGAGCCTTTAATTTGCGAAATCTCGCAAGCTTATGCGAATACAATGACACGGTAAAAAGTTGATTTAATGAAAAACACCTCAATATCACAGGAACTGGGGAACTGCCATATCTCCAACTTAATGTGATATTGAGGTGTTTTGTGTTGTTAAGAAGTAACCTTAGTAATCTATGCCATGTAAATAATTAACTGGCACACGTTAACCCTATATAATAAAATCAAAATAATCTAACAATTTAACAGAAAATTAATAGTGTTAATAAAGGTTACACCGTAAAAACGCTTTCCACTAGCTTCAGCTTAATTTTAGCAAAATCCTTTCTTTTCTAAATGCGATAGAAATAAATAAAATGTTCCGTATAAGAAATAAAATATATATTCAGAATGAACAGACAATATAAGCAATAAAATCGCATTTGATTATAAATTTCCACCACTTTAGCATTTTCAGCACTCGAAATCCCACAATATAAAAGGGATTGTAAAAAGTGAAGCGTTTTCATTCTTTATTAGAGTATTGAGTGGATAACCCTAAATTTACAACTTTAATATCCGCAAATAGAATGGAACTCGAACAGGTAAACGGCCTGAGACCATCAGATTAGGGAGGAAATTTATATGTCAAAAAACATGACACAAAAGTGGGTAGGTACATTACTTTCATGCACAATGCTTGTTACATTAGCAGCTGCATGCTCAAGTAACAGCAATGGGGGCAATAGCACAGCCAATAATAACGGTACATCAAACGCTGGTACAAATGCACCAATCGCTACTCCAGCAGCACCAGCAGTTGATTATGGTGATACTGGTGGTCTAACTTTACCATTAGTTGATAAGCCTACAGAAATAACATGGATGGTTTCTTCAGATTTTAATGTTGATAACACACTAGTAGTTAAGGAATTGGAAGAGCGTACAGGAATTAAAGTGAAATTCCAAACAGTTCCAAGCTCTCAATACCAAGATAAACTAAGTGTTACATTAGCTTCTGGTGATCTACCTGATATTTTCTACGGACTACCACTGAATGATTTGAAGGAAATTGGTCAAGAAGGTGGAGTTGTAGCAATCAATGATTACGCGGATAAGCTTCCGAACTTCAGCAAATTGTACTTGGAAGAAAACCCATGGATTATTTCTTCCTATGGGGATGAAAATGGCGATCTATTCTCTTGGCCGATCTATGAGCTGAACCGCGACGTTAACCACGGTTTCATGTACCGTAAAGATATTTTAGATGCTAACGGCATTCAGCCTTGGACAGATACAGACAGCTTCTACAGCGTGTTGAAGCAATTAAAAGAAAAGTACCCAGATTCATATCCATACGCTTCTAAAACTGGTGTAGGCGTATTCAGAGATTGGGCATATGGCTGGGGCATCGGTTCTTATGAATATCCTGTATACTACAATGAAGGTGCGGGAGAATGGCAGCTTGCTTCTACAACAGCTGAGCATAAAGCACAATTGGATTTCATGAAGAAGCTATATAGTGAGGGACTAATTGATCCTGAATTTATTACTGATACTGCTGATTCTTGGACTTCTAAAATGACTACAGATCGTTCATTCGTAACATGGGATTGGATTGGTCGTCTAGATCTATTCTACGGTCAAGTAAAAGATGCGAACCCTAGCTATGATCTTCGTTATGGTTTGCCAGTAGGTCCTACAGGTAATATCCGTACATTACCAAAAGTTGATGCGAACTTCGCGCTTGCTGTAGCAAATAACAAAAACTCTGAAGTTTCCCTTAAGCTTCTTGATTACCTAACAAGTATCTCTGGTTCTCAATTGATCTCCCTAGGGGTTGAAGGTGTGAACTATGAGTGGGATGCTAACGGTAAGCCAGTATATCCAGAGCTTGCTGATCGTGAAGTTGTAGATATCATTGCACTTAGCGAAAAATACGGTATGTGGTTAGAAAGTACGTACCTTCGTCCAGACAAACGTTCTGTATACTTCAACTACACTGAAAGAGAGCAAGAAGCTCAAGATCTAATTAATAACGAACAACGCTTTGAGGCGCTTGATCCAGTTCTAAACTTTACTGCTGATGAAGTATCTGAACTTGTAGATATTAAAGCTTCGCTTCAAACAGCTGCTGAAGAATTTAATACGAAATACGTTCTAGATGCATCTTATGGTGATGCACAATGGAATGAATGGGTTGCTCGTACTGAATCTCTAGGTGTTGCTAAATTGCTAGAAATCTATAACGCTGCTCAAGCACGTTATGATGCTGCACAATAATAACGACATCTGAGACTGGTGGCACTAGGTTACTAGTGCCGCCATCCTTTAAGAGGAGGAACAGCTATGCCGGATACTAACATTGTGTCATTACCCGTCAAGGAAAAGCCTACCTTCAAAAGTAAGATGGCTCGCCTTGGAAAACGAATTGTTCGCGATCGTCAATTGCTTATTATATTTCTGCCAGGTCTTCTTTTTTATTTGTTGTTCCGATACGGTCCGTTGTACGGACTAATCATTGCATTTAAGGACTACAGTGTATTTAGAGGGATTATCGATAGTCCTTGGGTTGGCTTTGAGTATTTCGAGAAGTTTTTTAATGCACCTGAGTTTTGGCAGCTATTCAAAAATACGTTTTTACTTGGTTTTCTAACACTTGTATTCTCGTTCCCTGCACCGATATTGTTAGCTCTATTATTGAACGAGGTAAGAATATCTTGGTTCAAGAAGGGTGTACAAACAGCAAGTTATTTACCAACGTTCTTATCGGTCGTTATCATTTCCAGTATGATTATTGACTTTTTGTCACCAACCAACGGTATCGTCAATAAAATCTTAAATTCACTAGGCTTTGCAAGTAAGTATTTCTTAATTGATCCAGACTGGTTCCGTCCAATTTATATAATTTCTGAAATTTGGACGAATGCCGGATACGAGTCGATCGTTTACTTAGCTGCTATTGCCGGCATTAGCCCAACCTTGTATGAAGCGGCTAAAGTAGACGGAGCAAGCAGATTGAAGATGATTTTCAGCGTTACACTTCCTAGCATTTTGCCTACCGTTTTAATTATGTTAATTCTTAAAACAGGTAATATGATCACGATTGGCTATGAAAAGGTATTGTTGCTTTATAACACGATGACATACGAGGTTGCAGATGTATTCTCGACTTTCGTTTATCGTAAAGGTCTACTTGCTAATGACTACAGCTACGGCGCAGCAGTAGGTTTGTTTGAAGCATTTGTTGCGATGGCACTTCTACTAATTTCGAACTATGCAAGTAAGCGTATGGGAGGTAATGGATTATGGTAGGGCAAAGAAAATTCGGACTATTCGATTTATTGAACACCATTGCTATGGCTCTTGTAGCTTGTGCTACCATTATTCCTTTGGTTTACATTGCAGCCATTTCTCTAAGTGATACAGCAAGTGTTACACAAGGTAAGGTTTGGTTATGGCCTCAGGGCTTGAATTTTAAAGCGTATGCGCAAGTGTTAAATGATATAAAAATACCACGTGCTTATCTAAATACGATTATGTATACTGCGCTAGGTACATTCATTAACGTATTAATGACTTGTTTAGCAGCATATCCATTGTCCCAGCATGAATTTGTTGGAAGAAAGTATTGGATGTTCTTGATTGTCATTACGATGTTCTTGAACCCAGGTATTATTCCGAACTACTTAATCGTGAAAGAGCTTGGTATGATTGACACCGTATGGGCGCTTGTTATACCAAATGCGATCTGGACATTCCAGTTGATTATTCTAAAAAGCTTCTTTGAGGGCTCTTCTAGTTCAATACGTGAAGCAGCTAAAGTCGATGGTGCTTCAGATTATCGCATTTTATTCAGCATTATGTTACCTTTATCTAAACCAGCATTAGCATCGATTGCATTGTTTTACTTTATTGGTCATTGGAATAGCTATTTCCTTCCTATGATTTATCTAAATACAGATACATTGTATCCATTACAGGTTGTATTGCGATCAATGCTTGTATTTAACGAAGGTAGTGGATCTGCCCTAGTAGAGGCGGCAGCACTCGCACCACAAGCTAAGAAAAATGCAACGATTGTATTAGCAATGATTCCAGTATTAATGGTATATCCATTCGCTCAGAAATACTTTGCAAAAGGGGTTATGCTAGGTTCAGAGAAGGGCTAAGGAATGGAAGGTATTAGAGGGGTAAGGAAAGAAGAGAGAGGATGAAGACATTGAGACGATATTTTACGAATCTAGGAATTTCACAGATCTTTTTATCACTACTAGTGGTAATTCTAATTATGTCTTATTCATCTTACTCTATTTATCGTTCCTCCATTTCTAATATTTACGATAACATTAAAGAAACCAATAAGCTGGCGACACAATCTGCTATGCTTTATTTCGATAATGTATTTCAATCTATTCATAATTTAATTCATTCTCTTGAACAAATGCCTCCTTACGAGTTTCCGAAGAGCGACAATGGGAATCTCAATTCCTTTGAGGCGCTTAAGTTTACGAATAATCTGTCAACTTCCTTATTTACGATGGATTTTATTGAAGAAATTGTCGTTACATTTGAAGATGAACGGCTAGCGTTTACTTCCAAAGGAACGGTGGATTTTAACTTTCTCTTTACTAAAAAGTATTACAATTCGCAATATACATCAGCGTTTTGGAATGACTTCGTAAGATCCGAGCATCCACTTCGAGTATTTCCTAGCTCGCAATATCAGGTGCAATATGCTGATCGTCAATCGATTGATGAGAAGGAGCTCATGATTATTGCCAGCGATAACCGCTATACAAAGAGCAATAAAGATATTTTTATCGTCGTGGATACCAATAAGCTCATGACTCATTTTGGTCAGACGACGTTTATTCCAGGTTCCTCTCTAAAAATATTAGATCATAATCATAATACGATTTATAGCACGGATGAAAATCTGGAGCTGGTAGAGGTGCTCAATGATCTATTCGTAAGTAGTGAGTATAAAGAAAACCCGGAAGAATTGTCTGTAAAAACTGAAGATTATGAGTATACCATTTATACTTCCGAATATAACGATTTCGTCTATCTAAGCAAGGTGCCTTACGAGTTTAAAAATCTAAATACGGTAGCGATCGGCAATCGGACGATTATTATTATTAGCGTTGTTAGCGCAATATTAATTTCGGTATTTATTAGCTTTTACTTGTATCGACCTGTGCGAAAAATTATGGCTACTCTTGGAAAAGAGAATAGTAAAGGAGACGATTTTAGTAAAATACAGAGCGGAATTAAAAAAATATTGCAAGAAAACAATCAGTATAGCCAACAGCTTGCATATGTAGAAGCTGAGCTGAAACGAAATACATTTATTAAAATGATTGATGACTATACGCATAGTGATCAGCATGAATTTCAGCTGCAGAAATACTATCCAGAGTTTTTTAATTCGCCTTATTTTATGATGGGCTTGCTGCATGTACGTGACATATCGGTGCAGAGAGGCTACTCGCTGGCCGTAGAGAAGATTGCAGAGAAAATCGCAAAAAAATTAGAAAAGGAAGGCTTTGAGGCACAGGTGTTTCACTACCTTCGTGATCAATTTTTAGTCATTATTTCTTTGCAAGAGATTACGGGCAGGGAGAAAATTCAACGAACGCTAAATCGTACGTTGGTACAAATCGAAAAAGAAGATTTAATTGGTTTTGAATTGTGGATGTGTGTAAGTAAAGAATACAAATCCACAATTCAAAATTGCGGAATAGCCTATAAAGATGTAGAAAATGCACAAAAATACCGTCTAATTAATGAAAAAAGCAAAGTAATGGATGCAAGTGTCATTGACTTTGTGTGGAACATCTACTTTCCGTATGAAAATATGGAGCGTATGACCAACTATATTATGAGCGGCAAAATAGATGAGAGTATTGCGCTCATTAAGGAAACGTTAAGGGAAAACTACGATCGTAATATACACGAGCATCAATTTAAGTATGTAGCCAAATCGATCTTCTTCTATATGTACCGAAACATTGGAAGCATGAGTCAGTCCATTCATGAATTGTATCGGATAGAAAATGATTTTTTAATCCAGCAAGAGTATGTGAGTGACTATGAAGAGGTCGAGGCACTACTTATTGAAGCCATTTCACACTTAGGCAAATTCACGACAAAAACGGTAGAAGTGAAGCTAAACCCTGCATTCATTACGCAATATATTGAGCTGCATTACATGGAGAATATGTATTTAGAGGATATATCGGCTGTTATGGAAACGACACCGAAATATTTCTCTAATTACTTTAAGAAGACCTTTGGTGTCAATTATGTAGAGTATTTAAACAAGGTGAGATTATCTCATGCGCGTAGTATGCTCAAGGAATCAACGTTATCGATTGGAGAAATTGGTTCAAAAACAGGGTATTTGAATTCCTCTACGTTCACGACAACATTCAAAAAATACTACGGAATTTCACCTAGTGAATATCGAAGACAAGCACAATCGAAGCTGGATGAAGAATCGACAACAGATTGAAAGCTGTAGAAAATAATAAAATCGCTCATACGAGCGATTTTATTATAGCTTATTCATTTAGAATTTATCGGTGAGGTAAAAGGTAGCGTTTTGTTTCGGGAATAAGGCTAAGCGAACAGCTTCTTCTTTAGAACGTTGACTATTTCCTTGCTCACCAGCCCCACCAAAGAAGATTAGAGCAATAAATTCTTCTGGCGCGAAGGTAAGTGTCATTGCTTCAATATGAGATGACTGCTCTACAGTGTCAACGATTGAGAGTGTCTGATCCTTGTATAGCAAGTTAAAGCAAGCATCACCGATTTCTAGCTGGATGAGCAGCTCATCGTGCTGCAAGGAGCTATTCACAAGTCGAGCATGAAGCTCAGGCAGCAGCTTATGGATTAAAGAGTGAAGATTTACAATTTTCCACATTGTGTAGTTCATTGGAACCTCAGTAGCCGCATTATCCTCAAAATATGAATATAGCTTGTGATCAGCATTAAGCTTAGCTTGGATATGCGTGCTCTCTGCTCGAAGGTTACACAGCGCTGTGAATAACGATAT
>Ga0182737_1003161_pt1 | contig 12500 bp, 10 predicted proteins | sample eDN5th30CBELigOP_FD_128878 | JGI IMG/M metagenome (GOLD analysis project Ga0182737, IMG submission 128878) | Enriched Organic Plus compost microbial communities from Emeryville, California, USA - eDNA 5th pass 30_C BE-Lig OP (version 2) (version 2) ... | reverse complement strand
CTCTTCCACTGCCTGGCCCTTGATGGTGGCCAGGCCGTTCGACCCCGGCGTGCCGAAGATCGGCTGGCCGGAATTGGCGGTCTCGGCCCAGGCGTTGCCGCCCACCGGCTGCAGGCCCTGCAGGTTGGAGAAATCGGCCAGAGCCAGCGTGCCCATGACCTGCTTTTCGCCGTTGGTGTAGTTGGCGATCAGCTCGCCGTTCGAGCCGATGGACATGCTGGCGTATTCGCCGGTGGCGAAGCCGTTCTGCACGAAGTCCTGGGAATAGCTGCCGCCGAACTGGGTGGAGCCGTCATAACTCACCACGATGTTCACCGGAGCGGCCGGGGACGTGCCCCCACCCGGCGTGAATGTGATCGCGGTGGGCGAACCTCCCACGAGCCGGCCGGCGCTGTCGAAAGACAAGGTCGCCGTATTCGCCGGCGGCACGGGAGGCACGCCGTCAACCACGTAATTGACTTCCCAAATACTGTTGCCACCAACCGGCTCGCGCTTGGTGTAGTACTGCTCGACGCGGTGTTCGTTCCCCAGAGAGTCATAGACGGTCAGCGGAACCATCTTCGAGAAGGAGTCGGAATTGGAGGGATCGAAGACAACTGCAGGCTGCGCAGGCACATAGGCCACATTACTTCCGGTCGAGGGAATCGCGACGTCCGGCACTCCCCCTGCAACATTAACCGCTACCGCAGGAGTCCCTGTTGTATACGCGCCGTCCGCCGGTATCGCTGCCGTCGTTCCTGCCGCATCGCTGTACCAATCATTAGTCGCAGGCCGATAGTAATACGTCGTATCGACGCCCCCTTGCGTCAGTACAACCCTTGCCAAAATTTCAGAAGTGGGGGGCACCACATCCGCATTCGCGTCCAGGTTGACCTTGTTGTCCAGCGTGCTGGTCGCCTGGGGCGCGATATTGCCCACCGGCACGGTCATGCCGATCAGGTTGGTGCCGCCCGGGGCATAGCCCATGAGCTGCTGGCCCTGGGCGTTGACGATGCGGTGGTCCTTGTCGGCCAGGAACTGGCCGTTGCGGGTATAGAGCATGGCGCCGTTGGGCTGGGTCACCACGAACATGCCCTTGGCCCCGTCGATGGCCATGTCGAACTGATTGCCCGAAGTGGACACGATCCCGGTGGTGAAGCGCTGGTTGATGGATGCGACCTGCACGCCCAGGCCGACCCGTGAGCTGGCATAGACGTCGGCGAAGGTGGCCGAGCCGGCCTTGAACCCCACCGTGCCGGAGTTGGCGATGTTGTTGCCGATGACGTCCAGGTTTTGCGAGGCGGCGTTCAATCCGCTGAGACCTTGTCCGAAACCCATGGTTGACCTCTTTCAGTGCGTAATGCGTTGATTCGTGGAAACAGCGGCGCGTCCCGCGCCTGCCGTCTGGATTACATGACCTGCCGGACATCCAGCAGGGAAATCTTCTGCCCCAGCGCCAGGTTCAGCCTGAGGCCCTCGGAGGTATAGGCAATGCTGCTGATGTGGCCCGAAGTAAGCGCCTGGACGGAGACCGGCTGGCCCTTGTCGTCGGATGCGGTCACCTGGACGGTGTAGGCCCCGTCCGGCACAGGCGCGCCGGCGCTGTCCAGGCCGTCCCAGGTCATCGGGTAGATACCCGCGTCCTGGGCGTCGAATTCGAATTCGCGCACGACCTTGCCCGCGGAATCCTGGATGGACACCTTGGTCTTGGCCGCGCCGGACATCAGGTCGATGCCAAAGGGCGTGGCGGACTTGGCCCCCGTGTCGGGATCGCTGCCCAGCGAGATCTTCTCGCCCGGATACAGGATGTCCTTGCCGATCAGGCCGGCGGCCTGCAGGGACTGGGACATATCCATCTGGCCGGACAGCGCCAGCAGCGTATTGTTCAGGCTCTGGATCCCGTTGACCATGGACAGCTGCGCGACCTGCGAAGTGACCTCGGCATTGTCCATGGGGTTCAGGGGATCCTGGTTCTGCAGTTGCGTGACCAGCAGCTTCAGGAAGCGGTCCTGGGTGTCGCCCATCACGTTGCTGCTTTGTGCATTGGCCAGCGCGGAGGCGGCGTTCGAGCCGTAGATGTCGTTGACGGTGGACATGGCGGGGTTCCTTATTGACCCAGGGTCAGGGTCTTGGCCATCAGCGTCTTGGCCGTATTGATGACTTCCACGTTGGCCTGGTAGGACCGCGAGGCGGAGATCATGTTGACGGTTTCGGCGACGACGTCGACGTTGGGCAGGGTGACATAGCCCTGGGCGTCGGCAAGCGGGTTGCCGGGATCGTACTGGACGCGCGGGGGCGCATTGCTTTCGAGCACCGATGCGACCCGCACGCCGCCCACGGCCTCGGACCGGGCCGAAGGCGTCATCTGGAACACGACCTGGCGCGCCTTGTAGGGTTGGCCGTCGGGTCCGACGGCGCTGTCGGCGTTGGCGATATTGCTGGCCGATACGTTCATGCGCTGGGACTGGGCCGACAGCGCGGAACCGGCGATCTGGAAGATGCTGAAGGTGGACATGGCAGTTTCCGTGGCGGGGCCGGTTATTGCTGGATTGCGGCCAGCAGAGACTTGATGCGCCCGTTCAGAACCTGGAGGTCTGTCTGGTAGCGCATGGTGTTGTCCGCGAACTGGGTGCGTTCGGCATCCATTTCGACCGTGTTGCCGTCGAGGCTGGGCTGCGCGGGCACACGGTACAGTTCCTGGGCGGGCCCCTGACTGTGGGCCTTGGCCGGGATATGGCGCGCCGATGTCAGCGTCAGGGACGTGTCCGGCAGGCGCGGCAGGCCGCCTTCGCCCATGGCTTCGCGCAAGGTGGCGTTGAAGTCGATGTCGCGCGCCTTGTAATTGGGCGTGTCGGCGTTGGCGATGTTGGACGCCAGAATTTCCTGCCGCTGCTGACGCAGGGCCAGGGCCTTCTGATAGAACTCGAAGTCCTTACCGATTCGATCGATCATGGCTTTACACTGAAACGGATGAGCAGTGTGCGCTGCCACCGTGCACCAAATGATCCCCTGACCATTCGCGGCTTTTTCGCACGCCACCATAGTACGGTCCCCTTTCGGGGGATAAACGCCAAAACAAAGCGGGGATTGAAGCCCTATTCGGCTGATGCGCGCCCTCGGCCCAACGCAGCCGGGGCGCCCGCGTCCCACCGGGTCCGGCCGGAAGATCCGGGCAACCACCCGAGACACTACAATGAGGCCATGCGCGCTTTCCTGTTCCTGCCTTTCCTGCTGTTCGCCACGGCCCTGCCCGCACCGGCGCGCGCCCAGACGGCCCGCCCGACCCTGCAGGACCCTGCCGCCGTCGTCGCCCAGGCCGAAGCCCTGCTGCAAGACCGGGCGGCGTCCTGGCCGGGGCGTGCCATCATCAGCGTGGAGCCGCCCCGGATCGTGAACCAGCCGGCCTGCGAACGAATGGAAACCTTCCTGGCGGGCTCCGGGCTGCAGCCGCGCACACCTGTGGGCGTCCGCTGCCTGGCGCCGCAGCCCTGGACGATCTATGTCCAGGCGAGCGTGCAAATCCTGGGCACCTATTTCGTCGCCAACCGCCTGATCCGGCGCGACGAGGTCCTGAGCCTCGACGACCTGGACACACGGGAAGGCGATCTGCTGCGCAATCGCCGGCTGATCGGCGACCCCGCCCACATCGTCGGCTGGATCGCCACGCGCCGCATCCGCGCCGGCAGCCCGATCGAATCCAGCGCCCTGCGCGACCCGAATGCGATCCAGCGCGGCCAGCAGGTGCGAACCGTCGCGCGCGGCGTGGGCTTTGTTGCCACCAGCGAAGGCCAGGCCCTGGAATCCGGCGGGCCCGGCGCTCAGATCCAGGTTCGCACCCGTGGGGGACAGATCATCACCGGCACGGTGATCGATGCCCACACAGTCCAGGTTATGATGTGAAACCGGCCGCGCGCGGGGCGTTCCGGCGGTGCCTAAAGAATCCGCCCTGCCAGCCGTTACCAGGGATGCACCAATGATCCTTTTCACCCAAGCCGGAGGCGAGCCTTGAAAATCAATTCCACTTCGTCCAATCCCCTGCTGAACGGGGTGGCCGGGGGAACGCGCAGCGATTCGGCCTCGCATGCCGCATCCGGCACAGGCTCCGGCAGCCGCTCGGCGGTTGATCTCAGCCCGGCTGCCCGCCACCTGGCCGCGCTGAACGACAGCGATGCCGATGTCCGCACCGAGCAGGTTCAGCAGATCCGCGACGCCCTGGCCTCCGGGGAACTGAAGATCGACCCCAGCCGGATCGCCGATGGCTTGCTTGCCAGTGTCCGCGATCTGCTGAAATGAGCCTGGCGGACACCCTGCTGCAATGCGTGCAGGCCCAGTCGGCCCTGCTGGATGAATTCATCCAGGCTCTGGAAGCCGAATCCGCCAGCTTGCTGGATGAGCCCTCGAACCTCACTCTGGCCGAACTGACACTGCGCAAGAACGACTACGCCGAACGCCTGAGCCTCCTGGACCGGGACCGCGTCCGTCTGCTCGGGGAACTGGGACAAGCCGACGACGCGGCGGGCATCGATGCCGTCTGCGCCGTCCATCCCGAATTGCGCACGGCCTTCGACGCACTGTTCGAACGCGTCGGCCGGGCCAGCCGGCTGAACCGCGACAATGGCCAGGTGCTGCGCACCTTCATGGAACACAACCAGCGGGCGCTGGATACCCTGCATTCCCTGATCAGCCAGGATCTGTACGACGCGCGCGGCCGGCTGCGCCGCCCTTGAAATAACGCCCGGCATCGGCGGCCAGAAGGCCGCGCCGGGGCTCCGTCAATTCGCCAGCAATTCCTTCAGGGCATACAGCTTGAGCAGCCCGGCATGGGCATGGCGCGGCGACAGCCGCTCCGTGCCCAGCATGCGGGCAACGACCTGGGCCGCGGGTGCCAGCGCCGGATCCTGAGTCAACCGCCAGGCCGCAAGCCCCATCTGGGCAGCAAACACCGCCCGGTCGGCCAACGGTTCGCGGCCGCTTTCGGCCAGCAGCGGCACAGCCTGGCGCCAGGCCGCATGGCATTCCTGCCGCAGGATGAGCGCCTGAGCGATCCGGCCCGGATCGGGATCCACTGTCATCCCGGCCAGGGCATGCCAGACTTTCAGCAGGCGCCCGTCCCGTGGATCCACCGCCCTGAGGCTGAACAGGCGGACAGGCAAGGCGGGCTCGCCACGAGAACGCAGCTCTGCCAAGCCCACAGCCGCCCACCAGGCCGGCCGGATTTCTTCCAGTCCGGCTGCCGAAAGCAACGGCCAGAACGTCTGTGCATCCAGTGGCTGGTACATCAACGTCTGGGCGGCAGCGGACAGAACGGCGGGCTCATCGTCCAGGTAGACCCGGGCACGGGAACCGGCCGCAGCCAGCCAGCAACTGCCGCGTGCGCTCAGGGCGCGCAACAAGACCTGGCTGCCACCATCGAACACATGACAGACCGTGTTTGCCCCATCACCGCTCTCGGCCTCGATCTGCGCCAGCAACGCATCGGCCGCAGAAGGCGCCGACAGACGATCCATGCGCGGCGTCTCCGGCCGGCCGCCCTCCGGGGAAACACTTCCACCAGCCTGTACACGGCCAGGCGGCAGGAACCAGGCACCTTGCGGTGTATGCCAGCCATCGGCCAGGCCGACTTGCTGGGTGGCCGCAGCCAGCGGCCGGCCCTGGCCATCGAACCAGGCAGCCCCGGACCAGGTGCCGCGCCGGCCCGGCCAATCAAGCGGCAGGCGCGCATGCACGACCACGGCAGGCTGGCTTTCTTCCAGACCGCCATGGGCGATCCGCCGCAGGTGTTCGATGGCCTCGGCGGCCGGCGGCAGATTGCCCGCGGCTCGGCTGCGCCACAAATCATAGGCTTCGGACAACACCGGGTCCTCGTCCTGCAGGGCCACGGCAGCCTGCAGCTGCTCCATGCCCAGCGCCTCGCCATGCGCCGAGCCGGTCAGCAGCTGCGGCAGCAGTACCTGCTGGCGGCGGCGCTCGGCGGCGGCAGCCGGATTGTCGGCCGGCTGCGTCATGGACAACAACGCCGCCAGGTCTGCCTCGGAAGGGGCATACAGGGTGCGATTGGACTGGGCCGGCGCCAGTGCCCGGTCCACCAGATCGGAAGCCGACAGGAACAGCAGGTTTTCCGGCACTTTCTGGCCGTTCGACACATAATGGATCGGCAGCCGGTAGCGGATCGCCGTATCCAGGGCCGGCCCCAGGCGCGAGGCCTCGTCGATCTTGGAAATGATGCAACCGCGCAACGGCGTGCCGCCATCGCCGGCGTAGGATCGGGCGACTTCATCCAGCGTATCGCCGTGGCTGACGGCATTGAGCACCAGCAGACGTTCGACCGTGCGCCCGGCACCGGCCAGCAGCGCCGCCTGTTCGTGGATATAGCGATCGCGCTGGCTGATGCCGACATTGTCGATCAGCAGCGTCTGGTCGGGGCGCACGGTCTGCATGATCCGGCGCATCTCGTGCACGTCCTGCACGACATGCACCGGCACACGCAGCATCTGGCCATAGATCTTCAGCTGCTCGTGGGCGCCGATACGGTAGGTATCGGTGGTCAGCAGCACCAGGCTGCCCGGGCCGCTGCGGCGCACGCAACGAGCAGCGAGCTTGGCCACCGTGGTGGTCTTGCCCACGCCCGTGGGCCCCACCAGCGCCAGCGCCAGTCCGGGTTGCCAAAGGGCGTCTTCGGATTGCAGCACGGGCAGGTGGCCGATCAGTTCGTTGCGCGCCCACTGGAAGGCGGCCCTGGTGGCTGCCTGCTCGGGCATGCGCTTGAGCATGGCCCGCAGCAGCGCCGTGCTGAAACCGGAACGCAGCAGATTCTGGAACAACATCACCGCCTGGGGGGAACGGCGCAACTGGCTGCCCCACAGCAATTCGTCGATGCGGGTTTCGAGCGAGCCCTTGAGTTCGCCGATGGCATCCATCAGGTCCACTCCCGGAGCAGCGGCTGCATGCTCCGTACCGGCACGCGACGCGGCGGGACGGGTGGCCGCCATGGGCGGCGGCGATGGCTGGGCGGAAGCGGCAGCGCTGCCGCCATCCGGCAGCGAGGTCTGGTCGGTGGCGAGGATTTCGACCCCGCCGTTGACCCGCTTGTTGGAAATGATCAGGGCATCGGGGCCAAGCGCAAGGCGCACCTGCCGCATGGCCTCGCGGTTCGTGGCACCGAAGAAACGACTGATGTTCACGCAGGACTCCCGCCGACGACAGCAGTGACCCGAATGATACGCTCTTCAGGGACTTCGGCGCTGGAGAGGACTGCCATGTGCGGCAGGTGATGGCGCAGGAAGCGCGACAGCGAAGCCCGCAACACCGGCGGCACCACCAGCACGGGGGCATCGCCCCGCTCTTCCTGCCCCTGGACAACGCGCTCGACGTCGCCCAGCAGGTTTTCCGCCAGCCCGGGCTCCAGCGCGCCGCTGCTGCTCAAGGCCTGCATGAGCACGCGTTCCAGGCGGGCATCCAGACCGATCACACGCAGCTCGGTTTCACCCGCGAACCAGTGCTGGACGATGGCGCGTCCCAGCGCCACGCGGACCTGCGCCAGCAGTTCGTCCAGGTTCGGGCCGGTACCCGCCGGATTGAGTGCGGCCAAGCGGGGCGCATGTTCCGTAACGGTCTCGAGGATGCTGCGCATGTCGCGGATGGGCACATCCTCGTCGAGCAGGCTGCGCAACAGATTCTGCAACTGCGGCAGGGAAACGGTCTTGGGCACCAGATCCTCGACCAGCTTGGGCACGTCGCGCGCGACGTGATCGAGCAACTGCTGAGTTTCCTGGCGGCCCAGCAGGCGTGAGCCGTAGCGGTGCATCAGGTGGTTCAGATGGGTGGCCACCACCGTCGCGGCGTCGACCACGGTATAGCCCGCGATCTGCGCCTGTTCGCGCAGCGCCGGATCGATCCAGAACGCGGGCAGGCCGAAGGCTGGATCCTTGGTGGGCGTGCCCTGGACCGTGCCCGTCACACCGCCCGGGTCGATCGCCAGCCATTGTCCGGTCTGGGCGACACCGCGGCCGATCTCCACGCCGAACAGCAGGATGCGATAGTCCGTCGGCTTGATTTCCAGGTTGTCCCGGATGTGCACGACGGGCGGCAGGAAGCCCATTTCCTGGGCGAACTTCTTGCGCAGGCTGCGGATGCGGTGCAGCAGTTCGCCATTCTGCTGGTGGTCCACCAGAGAGATCAGGCGATAACCAACCTCGAGCCCCAACGGGTCGACGGGAGACACGTCGTCCCAACTGGCTTCCGCAGCAGCGGCTGCGGCCGCCACCTGTTCCTGGCCCGGCTCGGCCGCTGCGGCCTGCAGCTCCCGCTGCTGGCGCTGGTGCTGCAGCCAGCCGCCGCCGCCGATGATGGCGGCCAGCAGAAGGAAGGCCACGTGCGGCATGTTGGGAATCAGGCCCATCAGCGTCAGGATGCCGGCGGTGATGAACATCACGTTGGGGTTCGAGAACAGCTGCCCCATCATCTGCTGCCCGACGTCCTGATCGTCGGCAACGCGCGAGACCACCACGCCGGCCGCGGTGGAGATCACCAGCGCCGGGATCTGTGCCACCAGGCCGTCGCCGATGGTCAGCAGGGTATAGACCGAGCCCGCGTCGGAGGCCGACAGCCCGTGCTGGGCCATGCCGACGATCAGGCCGCCGATGATGTTGATCACCATGATCAGCAGACCGGCCACCGCATCCCCGCGCACGAACTTGCTGGCGCCGTCCATCGCGCCGTAGAACTCGGCTTCCTGGGAGACTTCGGCGCGGCGGCGGCGGGCCTCTTCCTCGCCGATCAGCCCGGCATTCAGATCGGCGTCGATGGCCATCTGCTTGCCGGGCATGGCGTCCAGGGTGAAGCGTGCGCCGACTTCGGCGATGCGCCCCGCACCTTTGGTGATGACGGTGAAGTTGATGATCACCAGGATGATGAACACCACGATGCCGACGGCGAAGTTCCCCCCCACCAGGAAATGACCGAAAGCCTCGATGACCTGGCCAGCCGCTGCCGGCCCCTTGTGGCCATTGAGCAGCACCACGCGGGTGGAAGCGACGTTCAGGGACAGCCGCAGCAGCGTGGCGAACAGCAACACCGAGGGAAAGGCGGCAAAATCCAGCGGCTTGCGGGTGAACATGGCCACCAGCAGGATCATCACCGACAGGGAAATGTTGAACGTGAACAGCAGGTCCAGGATGAAGGGGGGCAGCGGCAGGATCATCATGGCCAGGACCATGAGGATCAGCACGGGGCCGGCCATCAGGCGGGCATGCCCGGAGCCGTGGGTCTTGAGGAAATCCAGGAAACTGTTCATGAGGCGGGGACTGGAACCTGTCCAGGTCCATGTTGCGGATCGAGTTCAGGCGGCACGCGCAGGTCCTGCGGCGCCTGCGGCAGTGTACCCGAGCCGGGCTGCCAGTTGCGCAGCTGATAGACCCAGGCCAGGACTTCAGCCACGGCGGCGTACAGGGCGACCGGGATCTCCCGGTCGATCTCGACGTGGTGATACAGGGCGCGCGCGAGCGGCGGCGCCTCGAGCAGGGCGACGCCATGCTGGCTGGCAAGCTCGCGGATCTGAGCGGCGATCAGGCGCGTGCCCTTGGCCACCACGACGGGCGCCCCGCCCTGCCCTTCGCGGTAGCGCAGCGCCACGGCGTAATGCGTCGGGTTGGTGACGACCACATCGGCATCGGGCACGGCGCTCATCATGCGCCGCCGGGCCATGGAACGCTGCTGCTGGCGGATGCGCCCCTTGACGTGGGGATCGCCATCGCTTTCCTTGTGCTCCTGCTTGATATCCTCTTTGGACATGCGCAACTGCTTGGCGTGGTTCCATATCTGCCAGGGTACGTCGATCAACACGATGATGATCAACGACGAGGCGATCAGCAGGCAGCACAGGGCGGCCAGGTCCAGGCCGCGCGCCAGGGCTTCGGTAGGCGCCATGTGGGACAGGCCCAGCATGTCGCCACGGTAGGCCCAGATGACCTTGACGCCGACGAATCCGACCAGCCCGGCCTTGGCCAGGGTCTTGACCAGTTCGATCAGAGTCTGCATGGCAAACAGGCGCTTGATGCCCGCCAGCGGGTTGAGCCGCTCGAACTTGGGCTCCAGGGCTTTGGGCGAGAGCAGGAAGCCCCCCAGCGCCACGGAGGAAAAGATGCCCACCACCAGCAGCAAGGCCATGATCGGCAGCACGAGCAGCAAGCCGTGCCAGGCCGAATCGCCCGCCACGTTGAGCATGACCTGGGGATCGCGCGTGATCCGGGGATCGAACCACAGTCCGTTCAGGATGATGCCACGCAATGTGCGGAACATCTTCTCGCCGCCGAGCCACAAGGCGCCAATGCCGCAGATCAGGGCCAGGAACGTACCCAGCTCGCGCGAACGCGCAACCTGGCCTTCCTCGCGCGCCTTTTCACGGCGCCGCGGGGTCGCTGGTTCTGTTTTCTCGAGATCGCTATCCTGGGCCATGCTCAGCCGACGACAATGCAGACAGCCTGGATTGTAGTGTCCAGGCTGTCTCGGCGAAGCAAGGATAAAAGCGTGTTAGGCGCGGCAATTCAAGGGCTTGCAAGCTGGGCGGCCGCGGCGGGCACGGCGACCGGGGAGACGGCCTGCTCGAACTGCAGGTAGTCCAGGCCGATGCGCACAGCCCCCCAGCGGGTGCCGTCCAGGTCCACGGGCACAGATACGTCGGTGATGATTTCGCCGGTATCGCGCATGTAGGTCTGGCACAGCACGCCGCCCCTGTTGCCGATCGCGCCCCGGCTGATCTCGTCGTCGAACAGGCGCTTGTCACGTACATGCAGCATGTCGTGCGCCAGGTCGCCGGTGGGCGGACGGGCGTAGCGGCGGTTGTGCGTCGGGGCATAACCGTTCGTGTCCACCAGGATCGCATAGTAGCCATGCGGCACCTGATCGAGCACCGTATCGAGAATGCCTTGCAGGGCCTGGTCGATGGCTCTGTCGTAGGCCACGTGATAGCGCGGCGGCTGGCTGCCGGGGATCTGGCGGTAGGCCTTGTCGAAAATATCCAGGCCTTCTGCACGTGCCTGGCGCAGCAGGCCGACGCAGCGGTCGCGCAGCTGGCCCAGACAGGCGGCCAGGTCATCGAAAGGCGTGTCGCCTGTACGCCAGGCGGCCAGCATTTCCTGCAGGCTTTCGGTCTGGCTGCGCACGCCATGGACCTGCTCGCGCATGGACTGCATGCGCTGTCGCAGGATGGCGCTGTGGTCGGCGATGCGACCGATGGACTGGCTCATGTCCTGGTTGGTCTGGTTGACCTGGGCGACATGCTCGGCCATGTCGTCCAGCTGGGCGCCGACGCTGCCTAGTTCGCGCACCAGGCCGTCGAACTGCCGGTCGAAGTCGTCCACCAGGCGGTCGGAGGCACGCATGTCTGCATGGATGGACTGGCTCTGCTGCTCGGTGTCGGACACCAGGCCGAGGATTTCGCCGGTATGCTGGACGATGTCGCCGGTGGCCGCATTGACACGTTCGGCCAGCTTGCCGACTTCGCTGGCGACCACGGCAAAGCCCCGGCCCGCCTCTCCGGCGCGCGCGGCCTCGACCCCGGCATTCAGGGCCAGCAGATGAGTCTGGAGGGCGATGTCCTTGATCAGGCGGCTGGTATCTTCGACCGAGCGCGCACGGTGGCTGAGCTGGGCGATGACTTCCGCGAAGGACTGCATCTGGGTCGTGACCCGGGCCACGCGTCGATGCAGGTCGGCGAGCTGTTCCTGCGTGGAGCGCAGGTCCTTGAGCTGCTGGCGGAACACATCGGCAGCAGCCACCACGATATCGTTGGTCTGCTGCGACAGGCTGGCGATCTGCGTGCCCTGGGCCGACAGGCTTTCGGCTTCGCTGGCCTGCTCGTCGGCCATGCTCTGGCAGGCCTGGGTATGCGACTGCAGGCGGGCGGCATTGATGGCGATGCGGATGCTGGACTGGCGCATGACGATGAAGCGCTCGCGCAACGCCCCGAGGAAGCGCCCGACCGGCAGGGCCAGGGGGCTGAAGGTCCAGGCCCGGTCATTCAAGGTTGCCTGGCCACGGCGCAGCTGCCGCAGCAGACGTCCCAGACCCACGTATCTTCCGCGCATATTGGACATGCTGCCTCCTTTGTGAAGAAGGGGCCGACACCGGCCACGACACGAACCCCCCCGGATCACAACAGCCCCGCCCGGTTCGGATCATATTGGGTTTCAGACCTTACACGAGACTTACATCTTACCCTGTTGTCACAGAGTCCAGGGAAAACCCCCGGCAGGATGCCATCAAAAAGCGGAAAACCGGGCGAAAGCGCCGGCAGTGCGTCAAAATCCCAGGCTTGCCAACAGGTCGTCGACCTGGTCCTGGTTGGTGACCACGTCGTTCTTGCCTGCGGCGTTGACCACCGGGCCGTTGAGCAATGTCTTGGTTTCCTCGCGCTTTTCCTGCGGGACATTGTCGATCAGCACCTGGACCAGTTCGGTTTCGATGGCGCCGATCACGCCCAGCATCTTCATGATCACCTGGCCGGTCAGATCCTGGAAGTCCTG
>Ga0182737_1003160_pt1 | contig 12504 bp, 9 predicted proteins | sample eDN5th30CBELigOP_FD_128878 | JGI IMG/M metagenome (GOLD analysis project Ga0182737, IMG submission 128878) | Enriched Organic Plus compost microbial communities from Emeryville, California, USA - eDNA 5th pass 30_C BE-Lig OP (version 2) (version 2) ... | reverse complement strand
CGCGTTGGTAAGCGTGATGTGCTTTTGGTTGCCAATGGCGATTTGCGGTTGTCGGCCAATCGGAATTGTTGGGCTGCGCAGGCTGAGATGGAGGCGGCGCTTGCTCGGGCGGTGGAGCAGGCGGGGCATCGGTTGGTGCGGGCTCATCCGTATAAGGAGAGCGAGGGGCACGGGTTTATTGGTTCGCAGAAGGAAGGAATGGAAGTCTTCCGCTCGATCGATCCCGAGGCGCCCCTCATCGTCGCCGAGGCGGTGTGGCAGTATTCGCATCACCTGCTGCACGGCCTGTTCACGCACAAAGGACCGATTTTGACCGTGGCCAACTGGTCGGGCACCTGGCCGGGGCTGGTTGGCATGCTCAATCTGAACGGCTCGCTGACGAAGGCGGGGGTGCGCTATTCGACGCTGTGGGCTGAGGATTTCTCGAGCGAGTGGTTTCAGAAAAAACTCAGCCGATGGCTTGAGAAGGGGAAGGTTCGCCACCACACCGATCATGTCATCCCACTCGACGACGTGAAGCTACCCTCCGCCGAGCGAAAGCTTGGCCGGGCGCTCGCGCGGCAACTGATGCGCGAGAAGGCGATCATGGGCGTCTTCGATGAAGGCTGCATGGGAATGTACAACGCGATCATTCCCGACGAGCTGTTGCACCCGACGGGCGTCTTCAAGGAACGGCTGAGCCAGTCGGCCCTGTATTACGAGTCGACTCAGGTGAGCGACGACGAAGCCCGCGCGGTGCGCGCGTGGATGGAAGAGCGGGGCATGAAGTTCGTCACTGGCCCGAACCACGACGAGCACCTGACGGACGAGCAAATTCTGAAGCAGTGCAAGATGTATATCGCCGCGGTGCGGATCGCGGACGATTTCGGCTGTGCGACGATTGGCATTCAGTACCAGCAAGGGCTGAAGGACCTGTTGCCGGCGAGCGACCTGGTCGAAGGGACCCTCAATAACGCGGATCGTCCGCCGGTGCGGAGCCGCGACGGCCATCGCGTACTTTTCGAAGGGCAGCCGCTGCCGCATTTCAACGAAGTGGACGAGTGTGCGGGGCTCGACGGGCTGATGACCTATCGCATCCACTCGGCGATGGGCCAGCCGGTCGAAAACACGCTGCACGATCTGCGGTGGGGGGATTACGACAAGTCGGGCACGGTCGACGACTATGTATGGGTGTTCCTGATCAGCGGTTCGGCGCCGCCGGCCCATTTCGAAGGGGGGTGGGCGGGAGCGTCGAGCGAGCGTCAGCCGGCAATGTACTTCCCCAGCGGCGGCGGCACGCTGAAGGGGATTTCCAAGCCGGGCGAAATTGTCTGGTCGCGGATTTTCGTCGAAGACAATCGGCTAAAGATGGACCTGGGGCGCGCCGGAGTCGTTTCACTCCCCGCCGAGGAAACGAACCGCCGCTGGCAGGCGACCACGCCGCAATGGCCGATCATGCACGCGGTGACGTATGGCGTAAGCCGGGATCAGATGATGGCCCGGCACAAGAGCAACCACATCCAGGTGGTCTACGCGACCAACGCCGAATCGGCCGACAAGGCGATGTTCGCCAAAGCGGCGATGGCGGAAGAACTAGGAATGGAGGTATCGCTTTGCGGTACCGACAAGCGGGGCGAGCCCTGGTGCTAGCTTGGCATACCCCGCCGCTGATGTGAACGCGGGAAACGGCCTACTTCACCAGTTTCAGCGGACGATCGGCAGCCACCGTGGCGAAGACCTGTTCGAGCTGGGCTTTCACTTGGTTGACGCTTTGCCCCCCCGGAATGATGAAGTGGGCGCCGCCGGTGATGTTGGCGACCTGTTGCATCAGGGCTGTGTCGGCGTCGGCGCCGAGGCTGATCGTGACTACCGGAATCCGGGCCGCGGCACAGGCGTTGGCTTCGGTAATTACGGCAGCCTTGTCGAGTGAGGTGTTCCCCGTCGGCAAGTTGGGAATGCCGTCGGTCATGAGAATGACCAGCTTCGAGGCGCCGACGCGGGAGTTGTTCTGCAATTCGAGGCGGGCTTTGTTCAAGCCCGCAGAAATGTTGGTGCTGGGGGTATAGTGCCCCGCCTGGCGAGCGCGAACGATGGTCGAGATCTGATCGTATTGCTTCGTGAGCTGCTTCTCGAGAATCGCCTTGTTGTCGGAGTACGTGAAGATCGACAGGGCGACGCGGTCGTCGGTGCTGTTCTTTTGGAGGAAGTCGAGAAACACGTCGACGGCGTCCTTCACCGCCGTCAGCGGCTGTTCGCTCGTCATATAGAGAACCGGGCAGTCGTTATAGCTGAAGAGGTCGGACAGGATGTAGTTCGTCCACGTCTTCATGCCGTACTTGTAGCGATAGCCGGCGGCGTTCACCGAGCCGTCGTTTTTCACGTGGTTGATGTAGCTATCCCACGAGCCTCGATTGAACGGCCACGCGACTTTGTCCAAGCCGAATTCCGCTTTGATCGTGTTGTTGTTCGTGTTGTTATTGCCGTACGCGACCGGTTCCCACTTCAGCTTGCCGTACTTGGGCGAACCGAGCTGCTGATAGATCTGTTGCAGGTTGGATTCGACCGCATTCTTGCCAAGTCGGCCGATGGCGCGGAATTGGCTGTCGAAGCACATCGAGGCGGAATAGTCGAGCGCCAGGGCGATGTCGCGCGGCTGATACGTGGCGATCGCCGAGGCCTTGGAGTCGAACGTGCTCAGGCCGAATACGCGACCAAAGAACATGGGTTGGGCTTTGTCGACGGTCGAAACGCGGATGGCGTTCGGAATCTGACCGTTGGCAGCGGGGCCGAACGTACGCGAGCCCGGGTTCCAGATGCCGAATTCGATGGTCGCGTTCGCTGCCGTCAGCGTGCGGCCGCCTACCTTGTTCTTGGCGAGAAAGCTGAGCGCCGCCGCTTCGGCAGGGCCGACGCCTTTGACCAGATCGCCAGCGCCGGCAAGGGCCGCGGCGTCGGTGGCCCGCTGAATCTCGTTTCGGCAATTGACCATGTAGCCGACGTCGATGCCGAATGCGACCATGCCGAGCAGCACGATTAGCATCACGCAAGTCAGCACCAGGATGTTGCCCCGCCGGCCGGTCAGGCCTCGCCATGATTGGGCAAACTGGCCGCAGCGGCGAAACGTGGTGGCAATCGTAGCGCGGTGGATGTTCGGGAGCGTCATAGCCAAGCCTTTCTGGCCATCGCGATGTGCAAGGACGACAAGCGCAGCCGTGCCGGCTGTATCGCAAACCTATGTCACATTTCCGCGCCGCGTTGGGTTTCCTCTGAATTGGAACCTATCTTTGGCAAGTGCACTCCTGGGCGAAATCGTCTCGACCCGGTGCTAGCAGAAACGGTAGTGACGGTGGGAGCGATTCTCATGACGCACAGTTACGTCGAGCAGCGGTCGACCGCGGTACTGCCTCGCCTGATCGCCTGGGGGGCGGCGGCAATGATGCTAGTCAGCCTGGCGGGGCGCGCCGACGCGGCGCCACCGAACCTGGCGACGGTCGAGAAGGTGGTGACGAAATACTTCGCCCACAAGCCGAACTATCAGCCGGGCGATTTGATCTCGCGCGCCGACGCCGAGGCGATTTTCGCCCGGCTGCTCGAACTTGGGTACGAACCGGCGGATCGGGAGAGGCTCTACGACCCGTTCCTGCCGCACAACTCGTTTCTGGTGAGCGAGCTATCGACGCCCGACGGCATGCGGTTCATGCGCAAGGTGTCGAAGTATCCGAACGTCTACGACCGCCTCGAACGCCTGAGCTGGATCCCCGCCGGCCGCGAGCTGATCCGCGAGCTGATTCAGAGCCCCGAGGGGCCGGAGGTGGTCCGTTCGCTGACGACCGCCGAGGGAGCGAAGGCGGTGGAAAAGATTCTGGCTGGCGACGACCGCGCCGCGAACTTCGGTTTGCCGACGGGGCACATTCACACGGCAGAGCAGTTGCTCGAAGAGCTACGCGGCTCGCACGCTTCCGCGGCGACGCCGGTGACCAAATCGCGGAAGGGATAGCGCCCGACCGCCGACGAAGATGAACTTGAAAGAGTTGAGAGAGTCGGGGCGACAGGATTCGAACCTGCGACCTCCTGGTCCCAAACCAGGCGCTCTAGCCAAGCTGAGCTACGCCCCGATCGTATAAGCCATTGCAACCGAACCACTTGGGGCGGCCGCGGTAGCCGGCGGGCGGCGTTCTTCCAATTGGACCCCCGCCCGCTGCGAAGGTTCAATGCTACCTGCCGGCTTGAGAATCGGCAATTCCCCGTCGCAGGCCCTTCGCTGAGGGGCGGCGGCTTAGCCGGTTCGTCGCCCCGCGCTACCGTCGCTTTCGGTGATTTGATCGCGGATGCGGTCGAAGTCGTCGTGGCTTTGGAAGTGGATCACGATCTTGCCACGGCCCTTTGCCCCCGGGCGGATTTCCACCTTGGTGCCGAGCGCGCGACGGAACTCCTGTTCGAGAGCGGCGATCTGCTCGCTCCGCGACTTCTTCTTTTTGACGACCCCCGGCACGGCGCCGGCGATGGCGACCGCTTCCTCCTCTGCCAGTCGTTCGGCCACCAGACGCTCGACCTCGCGAACGCTCAGGCCGTCGCGGCCGATGCGAGTGCAGAACTCCTTCTGCTCCCGCTCGTCGCCGAGCGGCAGCAGAGCGCGGGCATGACCGGCGGTGATCTCGCCCGTGCGAAGCGACTCGAGCACGCTCTTGGGCAGCTCGAGCAAACGCATCAGATTGGCGATCGTCGAGCGATCGATCTTCAGCCGCTTGGCCAGGTCTTCTTGCGTGCAGCGGTGCTCGTCGAGGTAGCGCTTGAACGAGAGGGCCTTTTCGATCGGGTTGAGATCTTTGCGCTGCAAGTTCTCGACGATGGCCAGTTCGGCTACCAGACGATCGTCGGCTTCGCGGACGCGGGCAGGCACCGTGGCCCAACCGGCGAGGCGGGCCGCGCGGAGACGCCGTTCGCCCGAGATCAACTGGTAGCGGCCGTCGACGACGCGCACCAGGATCGGCTGGAGCATGTCGTGCTCTTTGAGGCTCTCGGCGAGCGAGGCGATCTCCGGCTCGCTGAACTCGCGCCGCGGCTGAAACGGATTGTCTTCGATCTGGTGGACGTCGAGATGGACGATCCCGGCTGAGCCGCTAGCATCGGTCGAACCCGCGCCGATCAGGTCGGCGGTTTTGGCGTCGAGCGCGTCGGCAGCCGGTTCGTACAGGTGCGGTTGAAAGCCGGCTGCGGGCGTTTCGGCGGCGCCGGGCGCTTGAGCGCCTTCTTCCAGCGGCGTACCCAGCAGCGCAGCCAGGCCGCGGCCCAGTCGTCGATCTTTACTCACGTTCCAGCACCTCCATGCAGAGTTCTATGTATGCGCGGCTACCGCGGGCTCGCGGAGCGTAGTCGATGACCGACACGCCGTGGCTGGGGGCCTCGGCGACGGCCACATCGCGGGGAATGACAGTCTCGAAAACAATCTCGCCGAAGAAGTCGCGCACTTCCTCGTCGACCTCGTGGGTAAGTTCCAGGCTCGAGTCGTACATCGTGAGCAGGATTCCGCCGAACTCCAGCCGGCCCGGGAAGCGCTGCATCACGGAGCGGATGACGTGGATCATCTGCGTCAGCCCTTCCATGGCGAAGTACTCGCACTGGATGGGCATCAGCACCTCCGTCGAAGCCGACAGCGCCGTCTGCGTCAGTTGCCCGAGCGACGGCGGACAGTCGATCAGCACAACGTCGTACCCTTCAAGCTCTCCCATCAGGTGCTGCCGCAGCGTGGCAGCCTCGCTTTCGTCCGACCGGGCGAGAGCGTCGACATCCTGGAACGACCGGCTGCCAGGCAGTAGCTGCAGACCATCCAGGTGAGTATCCAGCACCGACTCATGCAGCGGCTTGCGAAGCACGAGCGGATGCCGCGGCGCCGGCGACTTGCCCAGGCCAGAGGTAGCGTTGCATTGCGGGTCGAGGTCGATGAGCAGCGTCCGCTGCCCCGCCTTTGCGCAGCCGGCGGCCAGATTGATCGCGGTGGTGGTCTTGCCCACCCCGCCCTTCTGGTTCGCGACGCACAGTATCCGACCCACCTCAGCGGCCTCCTTGCCTTTGGGTGCTGCGACTAGCACGCGGCGGGATTCTATGCGGCAGCAAGAAGTCGCGGAATGTCAGATTGGCTGGTTCGGCGGGGCCTGTGGAACGCCCGGGCGGCGTTTCACGTGGAACACAGGGCGCAAGTTGCCTGTTTCACGTGAAACGCCCAGGTTGAACGGTCGCCGCGCAGCGACTTTCGGGACCAGGCGGCACGGTTTCACGTGAAACCAAGCTTCGGGCAGGCCTTTGCGGCAGGGCTGCAAGCCGCCGTTCGGAGAGGTACGCCGCTTGCTCTGGTAAGGCTCGGTCGATCCGAGATCGCTCTCCCCCTGGTATCGAAAGCATGCCCGTATGCCCAAGGCACGTTCCCTTCTGCTCCTGGCGGCCGCAGCCGGCGGGGCGGCGTACTTCTTCAGCCCGTCGCGCGGCCGGCAGCGGCGGCAATGGCTGGTCGCTCAGCTTGGCCGAGCGCGCGACCTCCTGCAGCCGCCCGTTGCAGGAAGTCCTCTCACTCGGGCCTTGGCGTCGTCGTCGCATATCGATGTCGCGTTCGTAACCGACATCAAGGCGCCCGTCGGGCAGGTCTACTCCTTCTTCGCCGTGCCAGAGAACTACCTCTGGCTCAGCGACATGGTCACCGACATTGCCAACCTCGGCGACGGGCACTTCACGAAGGACATGCTGATCGGCGGGGTGAAGGTTCACTTCGAAGAACGCTTCACGGAGATCGAACCTGGCGTGTTGCTAGAAACGCACAGCCTGCGCGGCTCGGCGCTTCAGTACCTGAAGAGCCTCTGGTTCGAGCCTGCGGGGGCACAGCGGACAAAGGTCCACCTGGCGTTCGCCTACCAGCCGCCAGCGGGCGTGGTCGGCCACACGGCCGCCGCGGCGCTCGGGATCGACCCACAAACCATTCTGGAGGAGCTAATGATGGCTGCCAAAAGGCATCTCGAAAACAAACATGCCCGATCGAAGCGAATCGACAAGTCCGGCGCCGATCAGGATTGCTTGGAGGACTTCGACGAGGCGACGTTTCAGCCGCGTGCGGCAGAGACGCACGGCGACGACTATGACGTCGACGGTCCCGTCGAGCGGATCATGTCGCCCGACGAGATCGATCAGGTCTTCACGTCGGACCGCGAGCGGGCCGGCGTCGACGAGCGCGATTTGCTGGGCGACTCGATGGCTGCCCAAACAGACGAGTTGGGTCAGAACTTCGTCGAGGAGATTCAGACGGCGGTGACCGAGTCGCCCGCGCCCGAGGAACTTGAGGCGGCGGACGTCGATCCGCCGTCGCTGGAACCCGACGCCGATTCGGCGCTGCCACGGCGGAAGCCTCGCTAACCGCGCGAGGCTTCCTATGCTAGCGGCTGCGTGTGCGGCGATTTACTCGAGCAGGTGAACCACCATGCCGCCGAGCAGCTTGGGATAGAAGTAGGTGCTCTTGGCCGGCATGCGTTCGCCGTGTTCGCTGATGGCGCGAACGTGGTCGACGGTCGCCGGCATCACCAGGGCTGCCAGTTCGAAGCGGCCCCCCTGCCCCATTTGGCCGGTTGCGTCGCGGCCAACCTTGTCGCCTTGCTTCAACCCCTCGACGACCTCTTCCACTGCGTGGACGTACATCGGCTTCGGCAGGTCGCGCAGGCCGAGCAGGTTTTCCATCACAAGGCGATGCAGGATCGACACGCCGAGGCTTTGCCAATCGGCGCTGTGTTCCTTGGCGAGTTCGCTCATACGCTGCTGGCCGACGGCGTTGATCGTGGCGAGCGTCCAGGTGTCGTCTTCCGCCGTGTAGAACGCCAGGCGGCCCTGTTCCTGGGCGCCTTCGATTTCGGGCCAAATCGAACGGGCCAGCTCGGGCGTTTTGCCGACCGTCGATACGGTGAAGCAATCGGCGAGCTTCTGCGCCAGCTCGGCCGAAGTGGTCGGCTTCACGCCACGGAACAGACGGTGGGTGGGAAGCACCAGCAAGCCGGGATCGTTCATGCTGACGCACTGGGTCAGCACAAAGTTGGCTGGGTGGTTCGCGTCGAGCGGTCCCTGCTCCGCGAGGAAGTCGCGGTAGTTGCAGGCGGTCTCATAGCGATGGTGACCGTCGGCAATGAACATCGGCTTCGGATCCATGATGGCGGCCACCTTCTGCAGCACGGCGACGTCGGTCACCGGCCACATCTTGTGGACCACGCCCAGGTGGTCGGTGGCCATCAGCGGCGTGGCGCCGATGATCGCCTCCTCCAAGAGGTTCTGGGCTTCGTTGTCGGGGTCGGGATACAGGCCAAAAATCTGGCTCAGGTTTGCTTTGCAGGCCTTTGTGAGCAGCAGGCGGTCAGCCTTGGCGCCGGCGTGGGTTTCTTCGTGCGGATAGATCTTCCCCTCGCCGAAGCGCTCGAGGCGAACCCGGCTCATGAAGCCGCGGCGGGTGAATTCGCCGCTCTCGGTCTTGAACGTCTGATGATAGACGTACAGCGCCGGATCGGGGTCGACCTGCAGCACGCCCTCCTGCCGCCAGTTGCGGAGGAACTTGGCTGCGCGGGTGTACTTGTTCGAGGTCTCGTTGTCACCGGGCTCTTCGCGGTTCAGCTCCAGCCGAATGAAATTGGCGGGGTGCTTCTTGTACAGCTCGTCCTGAAACTCGGGACCAATCACGTCGTACGGAGGAGTGACGACGTCGCTCAGCGAACCAACGTGTCCGAGGTCGTACCGCAAACCGCGAAATGCTTGAATCGTCGGCATCGCAAAATTCCTGCCTGATCTGTCGCCCGCTGGGAGCACTCGTATTGGAGAAACCGGCGATTATAAGTTTTGCGGTCGGTTCGGGCAGGTGGCATGCGAGGCGAGTGGGTCGGTCTGATTAGATGCGCGGGGACCTTGTCCCGGACCCGGCAGAGACTTCGAATCAAATCGCGAGGCGGAAACCCGCAACGCAAGTGAGCCGTTTCTGTGACGAGATCGCATCGTTCGCCTGGGGGAGCCTTGGGGTTGCCGAGCAGCGCAACCCTCGTGGCGTCTGGCGGGGCATTGAATCCACACCGGCAATAGTGTGGTCGATGCGGAGTTCCCCCGCTTGAAGGAGTCGCAATCGGCGCGGTCCCGGAGCATTCCACGGGGGGCTGGAAAATGCCACGGGTGAACATGGACGCACGGTTCGAGTGGGCCGGCGATCGTCGTCGCTCAAAACAGTTCTGCGGAATCTTCCGCAAAGGTCGCCCGTTTCGCTAAAATTCCCGCCCTTACAATTCCCCGGCACGCAGCTTGCAATTTCGGTGTGCTACTTTGCCTGCGAGGACTTCGAACACGATTCAACGCGCGTGTTCCGGTCACCCTGCACTTGCTGTTGCAGCGGCTGAATTGAATCCCGGATTGCGAAACTGGCTTCGCGCCTTGCGCCGGGAGCGCTTCGGCTGCCGCAAGGCGGGCCCACCAAGGTAAGGGGGCTCAAACAATCACGATGAACAACCAAGGAGTCGCACCATGAACTTGCAACGTCTGACTGTCGCCGCTGTGATGCTGACCGTTTCTTTCGCAGCCATTCCGTCGATTGCCGAAGCCGCTCGCTATCGCACCCCCACGGGCCAGGTGGTTCACACGCGCCGCTTGCCAGTGGCGCTGCATCGCGCAGTGCCGCCGCAGCACGGCAAGCATATCTACGCGGGGCGCTAGTCGCGACGGACTCGCCTGAATTGACCGCGAGCGGTTAGTCGGGTCGTGCCGGCGTTGCCGGGCACGACTGAAATGCCGGCAACGAAAGATTTCTCGGCGCGATCGAAATGTTCCGTCCGAAGACTTTACCAGCGAAAACGTTTTTTCGTTTGGCAAAAGATTTGAGGAAGGGACAGAGATGAAGCGCTGGATCTTTGCATTGGCGATTGTCGCACTGGCGATGCCTTCTTCGGCATACGCTCGCGGAGCGCGGTACATGGCGGACAACGGACAGGTCGTGCACAGCCGCCGCGCGCCAGTGATCATGCACCGCGTCGTTCCGCCGTTCCGCGGAGTGCACGTCTATCAAGGCGGCCCGCGCGGCGCCCAGCTGAACGCATTCTACGGCGCATAGCGGGTCGTAGGTCGCGGCTGCGATCCTCGCGCTGATGACGCAAAAAGAAAAACAGCCCGGAGAATTCCCCGGGCTGTTGCGATTTTCGGGCTAGCTACAGAGCCGTCGCTTAGTAGCGGTAGTGTTCCGGCTTGTACGGGCCTTCCGGCGAGATTCCGAGATAGGCTGCCTGCTTCGGCGTGAGCTTGGTCAGCTTCACGCCCAATTGATCGAGGTGCAGGCGAGCGACTTCTTCGTCCAGTTTCTTGGGCAGCATGTGCACGCCGATGCTGAACTTCTCCGGCTCGGTCCAGAGGGCGATCTGAGCCATCACCTGGTTGGTGAACGAGTTGCTCATCACGAACGACGGGTGACCAGTCGCACAGCCGAGGTTCACCAGGCGGCCTTCCGCAAGCAGGATGATGCTGCGGCCGGTGTCGTTGAAGGTGTAGCGATCGACCTGCGGCTTGATGACGACCTTCTTGGCCTTGCCGAGCTTCACCTGCTCTTCGATCCAGGCGACGTCGATTTCGATATCGAAGTGGCCAATGTTGCAGATGATCGCGTCGTTCTTCATCTGCACCATGTGCTCGCCGCGGATGATGTCGCAGCAGCCGGTCGTCGTGACGAAAATGTTGCCGATCGGAGCGGCTTCTTCCATCGTCGTGACTTCGAAACCTTCCATCGCAGCCTGCAGGGCGTTGATCGGATCGATTTCGGTAACGATCACGCGAGCGCCGTAACGCTGCATCGAGTGAGCACAGCCCTTGCCCACGTCGCCGTAGCCGGCGACGACGACCACCTTGCCGGCGATCATGACGTCGGTCGCCCGCTTGATGCCGTCGGCGAGCGATTCGCGGCAGCCGTAGAGGTTGTCGAACTTGCTCTTGGTGACCGAATCGTTGACGTTGATGGCGGGCACCTTCAGCGTGCCTTCCTGCACCCGCTGATAAAGGCGGTGCACGCCCGTAGTGGTCTCTTCCGACAGACCGCGGATGCCGCTGAGCAGCTCCGGATACTTGTCGTGGACCATGTTGGTCAGGTCGCCGCCGTCGTCGAGGATCATGTTGAGCGGCTTGCCGTCGGGGAAGTGGAGCGTCTGCTCAATGCACCAGTCGAACTCTTCGGCGGTCATCCCCTTCCAGGCGTAAACCGGCACGCCCGTCTTGGCGATTGCCGCGGCTGCATGGTCCTGGGTGCTGAAGATATTGCAGCTGCTCCAAGTGACTTCAGCGCCGAGTTCCCGGAGGGTCTCGATCAGCACAGCCGTCTGGATGGTCATGTGCAGACAGCCGGCGATGCGGGCGCCCGCGAGCGGCTTTTGCGGACCGTATTTCTTGCGGAGCGCCATGAGGCCGGGCATTTCGTTCTCGGCCAGCATGATTTCCTTGCGGCCCCAATCGGCCAGGCTCATGTCCTTCACTTTGTAGGGCAACTTTTCCGAGGCAATCGACACGAGCAATACTCCTGGGGTGTGCAGAGCGTGCAGGCGGTTCAACCGCCCACCGGCCGGCCGTTTCACCAAGAAAACCGGCAAGAAATGACGCGTTAATGATAAATGGGCCTCGCCCAACGGGCAACCCAAAGGCCGGCTATGGCAAGCGTTGTTTTTCCATTCCGCTTTCGCCTTCGGCCAGACGCCTTAAGTCCGCCGGAGCCATTCACTTGGATGGTGAACGTTGTGAAACGCGGCGATGACTTCGATCCGGTCGGCTAACGCTAAGTAGCGAACTACCGTAGGAAAAAACGTATTTCGGCGGAACGTACGCTGCTCCGAATGACACAAGCAGCCGCGCATCGTCGTGGGAAGACAGCCTTATTGCAGCCGCCAATCCGTCGAACCCTGAGCGAAAACCTCACCGGTCTTGAATTGCCGCGAAGGCGGCGCGAGCGGCGGCAACAAAGCTCCGGGTCTTCGATGCATCTTTAACGCCCGGCGAGCTTTCCACCCCGCTCGCCGTATCCACCGCGTCTGGCTGCGCGGTCTCGATCGCCTGGCCGACGTTGTCCGCGGTGAGGCCGCCGGCGAGGATCAGCGGCAGGCCCATGAGCAGATCCCGGTCGCGGCGGACCGAATGCCAATCGATGACGTGGCCGGTTCCGCCGTATGCGCCGGGCGTGTAGGCGTCGAGCAGCACCGCGTGGGGCAACGTCGACAGGCCGCCGGTCATTTCCGGGCGGATTGCCTCGCACTGGCACAGGTATTCGCTGACGGTGGGCAATCCCTCATCGCGGCAGCGGAAGGCTCGCACGATTTGCAACGGCGAGCGCCCCTCTGCCATGCCGCCGAGGGAAAACAGGTTGCTCATGCCGCTTAGAGCGGCGATTGCCTGCGGCGGCTCGTCCCCGTGCAACTGGATCGCGTCGAGCTGCAGAGTCCGCATGGCCTCAAAGATCAGCGCCGGCTCGGCGTTGACGAAGACCCCCACAACTTTGGG
>Ga0182737_1003159_pt1 | contig 12504 bp, 9 predicted proteins | sample eDN5th30CBELigOP_FD_128878 | JGI IMG/M metagenome (GOLD analysis project Ga0182737, IMG submission 128878) | Enriched Organic Plus compost microbial communities from Emeryville, California, USA - eDNA 5th pass 30_C BE-Lig OP (version 2) (version 2) ... | reverse complement strand
CGGCTGCTGCCACCCCGGTCACCACCAAAGCCGCCGAAGCCCCCTCGGCTGCTTCCGCCCGATCCACCGCCCCGCTCCATCATTTCGCGGAACTGCATGATCCGCTGCATGCGTTCACGCATTTCGTCCGGGTTGGTGCCTGACGGCGGAGACGAGGCCGAGCTCGCTTGCGCGGAGCTGCTCGAGGAAGAGGATGGGCTCGTGGTGCCCGGCGTCCGCGTGACCACTTTCACCTTGTCGCCAGCGATGGCTTGCAGAGCCTGCTGGATCGCGGCGGGGCTGGTCCGCTTGGCGGCGTACATGAACGACGACTGATCGCCCGTGGTGCTGGCCGCCTCGTCGAGCAGGTGCACTAGGGCCTCGACTTCCTCAAACAGCGGCTGGGGAGCCGACACCACCAGCGAGTTGCTTCGCTCGTCGACGCCCAGGGCCAGTTTGTTCACGTCTTCGGCTTCGTCGGAACCGCCGCCCCGACCGCCGCGGCCGCCGCCACCACCCCGCAGGGCACGGATGAAATCTTCAGGCGAGGGCTGACGGGCCTGGCCGCCGCCGGAGCCACCACCGCCAATCAGCTTGTCGGAGTACACCTGGCGGACGACCTTCTCAATGTCAGCGGCGGTGGTATACCGCACCGGGATTAACCGCGGCTTGCGGGCCACGTGCGTTTCCGGCGTTTCGTTCTGGTCGATGTAAGTCAGCAGCCGTTCGATCAGGTCCAGCTCCGCAGCGCTGGCGCTGATGAACAAGGCGTTGAGCCGGTTATCGGGCACGATCAGCACGGAACTGCCGAGCAAGCTGCTCGAGGTCGAACCGCTGCTGCCGCCGAACCCAAGGATGCCCCGCATCAGGCCGCCGCCCAGGTTGCCCAGGGCTTGATCGGCCAGCGAGCCCAACAGACCGCCACCACCACCGCCTTCTTCGCTGGCGATGGTGCCGCCGCCCAGGATCTTATCGAGCGTTTGCGCGGCGGCGGCGGCCGTGGTGTTCTTCAGGTAAAACACGTGGAAATCTTCCGGCTGCAAGGCGCCCAGTTCGGTCAACTGGGACAGCAGCCGTTCCACGTCGTCGAGCGCTTCGGTGTCTTGCGACGAAATCACCAGGCCGCGCGGCGTGACCATGATCGTCACGGTGTCGTCAGGTTCGCCGGGACGAGGGGCAGCAGGCTGCTGCTCGCCGCCAGCTTGGGCATCGTCGCTCGGCTGCTGAAAGACGGTTTGCAATAGCCGCACCTGAGCCCGGGCTTTGACTTCCGCGGGCGCGCTGGCCAAGGGAGACGCTTGAGCCGGTTGCTGCACGGCGGCGCTGGGCCGCAGGCCGATCGCACCCGCGGCGGCTAGCCGGGGCGCGGCCGATGGCTGGGTGGAGGCGCTCTGATCGCGCGGTGCCCTGCGAACTCCGGCGTCGGGCTGGCGCGGGCCGGTCGGCGAGGCGGGCGTGCCGCGACCGCGCTGATTATCGCCCCGGGGCAGATCCAGCAGAGGATTGAACGGTTCACGGCCGTCTGCTTCGTTCGCGCCGCCCGGCGTCAACTGCGAGGGGAACACCACGCGAATCCGGTTTCGCCGCACCGTGGGGAAGTATTGCTCAAGCAGTTCGGCGGCCTGCTTGGCGGTCGTGCCAGTCAGGTTGGGAATTACCCTCAACGTCGAACGCTCGTTGGCGGCGATCGCATCGGGGGCATCAGCGTCCCACTGGAACTGCTTCAACAACTGATCGATCTGGGCGATCTGGGCTTCCGAACCCAGGGCCACCAGGCGGTTGGTCACTGGATCCAAGCTCAGCTTCGGAGCGTTCTTCTGGGCTTCTTCGGTCGTGCCGCCCAGCAGCTGATTGACCATCAGTTGCACGGTGGCCGGATCGGCATTGCTGGCCAGCGTCCACACGCCCACCTTGCGCTGGGCCTGAGTCTGCATCTGCTGAATGGTCGCGCGAATGGTCGCGTGTTCGGTGGAACGTGCCAGGGCCACGATGTTGCCCGTCGCCGGGTCCACCGCCAGCCGCACGCCGGGCGAACCGGTCAGCATCGTTTGCAACACTTGGAGTACCGTGTTGGGATCGGGACCCGTGACCGGATGAATCTCCAATTGCAAGGTTTCGCCAACCACGGCTTCCTGGACCGGCTTGTTTTCCTTGTCGATCTCGGTCAGGTAGCGCTCGATCTGCTTGAGGATTTCGGGCGAGGCGTTCACCAGCAGCCGCCGCGCGATCGGATCGGGAGCGATCTTAATGGCGTCGGTCGAGTTGAGATCCTTGGGGATGCCCAGCAACTCGCGGAGGATGGTCATTGCCTCATCCACGCTGATGTGCTGCAGCTGGAAGGAGCGGAAGTTGCGATCGCCGTACTCGGGGCCTTCCACCCGCTCGATCACACGGCGAATCGTCTTGAGGCGGCCGGCCGTTTCCGTCACCAGGATCTGTTTGGCCGTGGGCAGCACCACCACCGAGCCTTGCGGGCCCAGCAGCTTGCGGACTTCGGTCTCGGCTTCGGTCGGGGTGAACTTGTCGAGCGTGAACAGCACGCTCACCAGTTCGAACTCGCCGCGGTTATCCAGGTCCTCATTCGAAACAAACGGCACCCAGCTTGGCGGAATGCCGTTGTCCAGGTTGATCACCATGAGGATGTTTTCACGCCGCACCAGCATGTAGCCCTTGGTGAGCAGCACACTGTTGAGCAGGTCGATGGCTTCGGCCGGCGTGTACGTCTTGGTGTCCGACGAATAATTAAACGTGCCCTGCGGCAGGTCGACAAAGTAGAGCGAGTAGCCGGCTTCTTCGGCCAGCCAGTCCAGGACGTCCTTCCACGGCGTGTAGCGGAACTGGAAACGCAGTTGCTGGTTGGCCTTGCGCGGCTGCTGTTGAGCCATCTGCGTGGGCGGGATCGAGGGGGCCGGTTCGTCGGCGGCGGGGGTGCTTCCTGCGGCGGCGGGGGCCCTGCCTGCGGCGGCGGGGGCTCTGCCTGCGATCGGGCCTACCGGCGGCGTGGCGCGGCCGGTAGCCGGCATCGCCGGGGCGGTCTGTTGGCCAGGATCGGCGCGGCGGATCACCACCGGGCCGCTGTCGCCAGCGTTGCTGCCAGCGGGGGCGGGAGAAGGAGCAGGCGAAGGAGCCGGAGCGGGGCCGGCAGGCGCGGGCATGGTGCCGGCTGGCGCAGGCGTGGTACTCGCGGTGGGCTCATCGGGTTTTTCCGAGGCCGGTTGTTCTCCCGCCATCACGCTCCAGGCAGCCCGCTGCGCCGGCGTAAGTAGTTGCGCCAGCTTGCGTTCGGTATCGAGTTCCAGCGTTTGCCGCTTGGCGGCGTCGTTGCCGGCAGCTTCCAGTTCGCGATCGCGTTCAGCCAGCAAGTCTTTCACCTGCTGATGCTGCTCGGGTGAGAGCTGAACCTGCTCGGCCACCTTGGGATCGGCCAGGCTGGCCATGCCCTGGCGGCGAACGGCCAGTTGCGCCAGCCGTTCGCGCTGCGGTTCGGTCAACAGAGCCAGACCCTGCTTTTCGGATTCAGCCCGATATTCGGCTAACTTCGCGGCCCGTTCGTCGGCGGGCAGCTCGCGAAGCTCGTCCTGGAGACTCAGGACGCCCAGCTCGCGTTTGCTCACAACATCTTTGAGTTTCTGGAGTTCCTCGCCTTCGAGCCCAAGTTCGCGGGCGACCTCCGGCTCAACGGCCACGGCCAGCACGCCGACAAAGTCGGGGTCGGCGGCGGTAGCCTGCCCTGCGGGGATCAACCAGGCAGCAGCCAGCGTAAGACAAGCTACGGCAACTGCTTGGGGAGCGAAAACCGTAGGAGCAAAACGTTGGAACATATCGGCGAGCGCTCCGGGATGAGCCTCAAGCGAGGAAGGGGCGACAATCAGGCTTCCTTGTATCCTACGTCCGCCTTAACTCGTTTGCTAGCGAAACTTTGCATACTCAAGTACCGATCCGGTTATGCGGCTGGTGAGGGGGCCAAGGGGCTGCCATGCCTGCGGCATCGAGCCAGCTTGGCGCGCGCAACACCAGCGCAAGATCGGCCAACAATGCATTTAAACCCCACGTAACCGCCTGCGGTTCCGCCGATTCAGGGCGAATTTCGCGATCCCGCCGGCCCCCTTCTATAGTGGGGGTCGATTGTGGCCGGGCCGCCGGGGTCGCCTTTGGAGTTAGCCGCAGCGCGTCCTGGTGCCGATCCTAAGCTAAACAAGACCGGCGGCAGTGCGCGGACTGCGCCGATCCCCGGCCAAGTGCCCGCAAAGCAGCGGCCGTCATCAGCCGCCTGATGGTTCCAGTCGTCCCAATTTTGCAGGAAAGTTCGCCCATGGCCCAAGCCCAATACGATTGCGTGATCATCGGCGGAGGCCACAACGGGCTCGTGGCGGCGGCTTACCTGGCGCGGGCGGGCAAACGGGTTTGCGTGCTCGAGCGGCGGCACGTGCTTGGCGGAGCCGCCACTACCGAGGAGCTGTGGCCGGGATTCAAGATTTCGACGGCGGCGTACGTCATCAGCCTGTTTCTGCCCTCGATCATCCAAGAACTGCGGCTGGCCGAGTACGGCTTCAAGGTGCTGCCGCGCAACCCCTCATCGTTCACCCCGCTGCCGGATGGCCGGTCGCTGCTGTTGGGCCCCGACCGGGCAAGCAACCAGCGCGAGATTGCCAAGTTCAGCGAGGCCGACGCCGAGGCCTACCCCCGCTACGAAGCCCTGCTGGAACGTGTGGCCAGCGTGATTGAGCCGGTGCTGAACCAGACCGCTCCCGATCCGCTGCCGTTGCCCAAGAGTTGGCGCAAGATCGGCGTGGCCAAGCGGCTGCGAGATGGTCGCCAGATATGGAACCTGATTGGCGCCGTCAAGGAGCTGGGGAACGAACTGCCAGAGGCGATTGAACTGCTGGTTGGCCCTGCCCGGCCGCTGCTGGAACGGTGGTTCGAGTCCGAAGCCCTGCGGGCGACCTTGGCCACTGACGCCGTGATTGGTTCGTTCACGTCGATCGCCGCCCCCGGCAGTGCCTATGTGCTATTGCACCACGTGATGGGCGAGGCTGGCGGGGCGCGCGGCGTGTGGGGATACGTGCAAGGGGGCATGGGCGGGCTTGCCGAAGCCTTGGCTGGTGCCTGCCGCGACCTGGGCGTGGTGATTCGCCGCGAGTCGCCCGTGGCGAAGATTGTCACCCGGCGCGGGATTGCTGCCGGCGTAGTGCTGGAAGACGGCACCGAGATCAACGCCCGAGCCGTGGCTTCCAGCATTGATGCCCACCAGACCTTTGAACGGCTGCTGGGGACCGAACACCTGCCGGAGGAGTTTGCCCGGGCGGTCAGCCGGATCGACTATTCATCGGCCTCGCTGAAGATCAACCTGGCGCTGGCGGAGCTGCCCGACTTCCGTTGCCTGCCCGGCACAAGCGTGCAGCCGCACCATCGCGGCACGATCCATATCTCGCCCACGATGGACTACATCGAACAGGCATACGACGACGCCAAGTACGGCCGCCCCAGCACCAACCCCATCCTGGAGATCACGATTCCTTCGAGCGTCGATGGCACCGTGGCGCCCGCAGGCAAACACGTGATGAACATCTTTGTGCAGTACGCGCCGTATCAACTGCGTGAAGGCGATTGGGACGACATCAAGGAATCGTTTGCCGATCGCTGCCTGGAGGTGTTGTCCGAGTACGCGCCGAACCTGCCCGGCGCGGTGCTGCACCGCCAAGTGATCAGCCCCAAGGATCTGGAACGGACCTTTGGGCTAACCGGCGGCAATATCTTCCAAGGCGCGATGGGGCTGCATCAGCTATTTGCGATGCGCCCGGTGCCCGGCTGGGCCGATCACCGCACGCCCGTCGCGGGCCTGTATCTGTGCGGCGCGGCCACGCATCCCGGCGGCGGCGTGATGGGCGCCTGCGGACGCAACGCCGCTCGCGAGATTCTGCGCGACCTGTAAAACACACGCGGCCCCGAGGGCAAACTCGGGGCCGCGTGCTGGTTTACTTGTTTTATCGCCGAGTGGGCGCCGCAATTACGGCTCGATCTCGAAGATGGCTTCGATCTCGACGCTGATGTTGCCGGGCAGCGAGCCCATGCCGATGGCGCTGCGGGCACCCACGCCGTCGTCGCCAAAGACGTCCTTCATCAGTTCGCTGTAGCCGTTGATGACGGCCGGGTGTTCCTTGAAGTCGGGCGAGGCGTTGACCAGGCCCAGCGTCTTGACCAGCCGCTTCACGCGGTCGAGGCTGCCCAGGTTGGCCTTCAGCGTGGACAGGATCGCCAGGCCGGTTTGGCGGGCGGCCTGGTAGCCGGCCTGCTTGTCGACCTCGGAGCCCACGCGACCGGTGAGCATGGTGCCGTCGGGCAGCAGCGGACCATGGCCCGAAACGTAGGCCATGTTGCCGGCGATGACGATCGGCTTGTAGACGCCCGCCGGCTTGGGAGCGGGTGGCAACTCCAGACCAAGTTCCTGCACGCGGGCGTCTGCGCTCATCGGGACGAACTCCATTTGAATCGGGCTGATGGTTGTGTGGCGAAGCCCAAAGTCTTTCGCTTGCACGTCGGCTTGTCAAGCGAGCGGAGCCGCCGCGGCCACCTTTCCGCTGCACGGTGAACGCTCTATCTTATGGGGGAGTTTGCTGGGCCTGTTCACCGGACCTCTTCCCCTCCTGAAAGTTGCCGCCTATGGAACTGCTTGCCAAGTTGACGCAGACACCCTCTGTACCCGGACGCGAAGACCGAATCCGTGCGGTGATCCAGGAGTACGTGACCCAGGCTGGCTTGTTCGATGAACTGCGCGTTGACCCGATGGGTTCGCTGATCGGCGTGCGCAAGCCTCGCCCGGCCAGTGGCAAGCCGTCGGACTCGCCCAAACGCGTGATGCTGGCTGCGCACATGGACCAGATTGGCTTTCTGGTGTGCTACGTCAGCCCGGACGGCTTTCTGCGCGTGAACCCGGTCGGCGGGTTCGATCGCCGCAATCTGTTCGCCCGCCGCGTGCGCGTTTGTACTTCGAGCGGAGACTTGCCGGGCGTGATGAACCCTTCGGGCCGCCCGATCCACATCGCCAAGGAAGAAGAGAAGAACAAGATCCCGGAAATCACCGAGTTCTTCGTCGACCTGGGGCTTTCGGGCGAGGAAGTGAACCGCCGCGTGAAGATCGGCGACATGGTCGTGTTGGACGGCCCCTTCAGCGAAGTGGGCGACAGTGTCGTTTCACAGTGCTTGGATAACCGCGTGGGTTGCTGGGCACAGATCCGGGCCTTGGAACGCGTGCGGCACCACGACTGCGAAATCCACGCTGCCTGGACCGTGCAGGAAGAAGTTGGCCTGCGTGGCGCGCAGCCGGCCGCTTATAGCATCGACCCCGATATCGGCATCTCGTGTGATACCACGCTGTGCTGCAAGTTGCCGGGCGTGCCTGACGAAGAACGCGTCACGGTGCCGGGCGATGGCGTGTGCTTGAAGATCATGGACTCTTCCACGATTGCCGACCTGGGGCTGATCGAACAGCTTGAAGCCATTGCTCGCGAACGCGGCATCAAGTGCCAACGCGGTGTGTTGCCGCGCGGCGGTCAGGATGGGGCGATGATCCAGCGGTCGCGGAGTGGCGTGCGGACCGCCGTGTTTGCCTGCCCGGTGAAGTACATCCACACGGTCACCGAGATGGTGCACAAGGTGGACCTGGAGAGCTACCCTGCCCTGCTGGCGGCGTTCCTGGAAGAGCTGTAAATCGCCGCGCGATCAGCAGCGTCAACATGAGTCAATCAACGTGCACGGCTTGGCTTGAGCCGTGCACGTTTTTTATTGCCACGCCATGAATACCAGAGGTCCGCAAATGCAGCGGACCCTACTCAATGAAATCGGTCAGGGGGCAGTGCTCGGTATGCACGGCGATCAGTTCTTCAACTTCCGAGAGCCATTCATGCTGCATCGATACCGATTCGCCGGGGGCTGCGTCGCACAGACGGGCCAAGCGCAGCCGGGCCATTGCCAGCGTGGTATTGGGATCGTGCATCACTTCCTGGGCGAAGAACTCTTTTAATTCAGGGGAGGCAATCTTCACAGCCATCGCAGTTCTCCTGCCACGGGAAAGGGACGAGCAGCATCGGCGGGTTACGGTACTAACACCGCCTGCCGCTGTTCGGCGTATCAGTAGACGGGTAAGCCGGCGTGCCTAGCCTTCTTCAACATGGAAGGCGATATCCATCGTCACGCGGTACTGGCTGATCCGGTTGTTTTCGACCTTGGCCGTCCAGTCGATCACCTTGACGCCGGTGATGCCGCGTATGGTGCGAGCGGCCGCGGTCAGGCCTTCATTCACGGCATCTTCAAAGCTCTTGTTCGACGACGCGACGATCTGCACCACTTTCGCAATGTTCATGGCCATGCTCCTGGCGGTTCGGGTAGTTGTCTTGGTTTCGCACGCGGCAAGCAACTCGCAAAGAACTCGCAGAAAACTCCAGGGTTCTGATCGCGCGGCCAGTAGCCGGCACGCGGCGTGGCGTGCCGGCCACCAGCTTGCAGTCTGTCGGTCGCGTTACATCTCACGCAGCGTGTGCGCGAAGTGGATGTTCTCCAGCTCTTCGCTCGGATGCTCCGAAAGCAGCTTGAGCGAAGGATCGATCAGTTGCTCCAGCCATTCGCCCAGGGGCACGTTGCTGGGCCGCTCGTGCCAGTATTCAAACGCGTTGAGGAACACCTCTTCGACCATGTCGGCCAGCGTCAGCTCGTTGCCCAGCCGGCGTTCGACCTCCGGATAGCGATCAACCCAGCGGCCGATCCGTTTGCGGACCGCTTCCTCGTACACGTACATGGCGCTGCGGAAGCCGGAGTAATCGCCGCTGGCGACTGCCGCCTCGATGGCCGGAATGTCGGGCTCCTGCTCAGGCACCACTAGCTGTTGGGTGCCCTTGCTGTGCTTGGCCAGTTCGTCCGTGGCCGACATCTCGTCCTGGTAGGCCAACAGCCTCCGGATCAGCTTGCGGACGCAGCGTTCAAACGCCGTGTACGGGTAGCGATCGACGTCGCCGGCGGCCAGCGTGCGGCCCGGCAGGACCAGCGAAGTCTTCACGCGGTAGATCTGGCTGCGGGGCTGGTAGGAAACCGTGATGTACAGGTCGGACACGGGGAACTTCCTGACCGGTTCACGCAGCGGCTCCAGCCCTGCCTCGTACTTGGCCAAGGTGGCGGGCGAGAGCTCGCAATTCTTCGTGTCCAGCTCGATCCGCAAGTTGTAGCTTTTGTCGGTGAAGGGCATCGTGAATGATCTCGCGAAAGGTAAGTGCGGGGACAACGATTGGTGGATCAAACAGGTTGCCTGCCGCGGTGTCTTGTCGCCCACGGCGCCGCCGGTTGTGGTGGCGCTCTGGCATGCGGGTCAGCGAAGCGGGCGGCAGGGATGGAACCGACCGCGGGCTTAGTTGCCGCGCTGGGCAGCCACCTTGGCAACGCCTTCGTGCAGCGACTGACGACGCGTGGCGTCGTCGTCAATGAGAATCGTGGTCAGCACGCGCTGATGGTCGCGGCGGGCCACCTGGCAACAAGCGTGGATGGCATCCATCACGTCCTGCCATTCGCCGGTCACGGTGGTACCCATCGGGCCAACTTCGTACTCCACCTCGCATTGATCGAGCACGGTGGTGATGTCGGCGATCTCTTTGGACATATGAGGGTTGTCCAAGGGCCAGATTGAGAACTGAGCCAGCATGGCGAACTCCTTTCGTGGATGCGGAATCGAGGTGAGTTTGTGTTCGGCTGTGCCCTAGGTAGTGGATGCGCGGCGCGACCGGGCGAGCGGTGAGGTGAGGCGGCATCAGCAGACGCCGGGGATCCAAGCAGCGATCTCGGCGCGGCGGCGAAGTGCTTGCGACCGGCGACGCCGTGGCAGCCCCCCTCTCGCAATGCCGATTACGCCGCCTGCTTGAGGATTGCCGCCATGAAGTCCGGCAGGTCGTCCGGCTGGCGGCTGGTAATCAGATTGCGGTCCTGGACCACTGGCTGATCGACCCACTCGGCTCCGGCGTGCTTGAGGTCGTCTTTGATCGACGCATAACTGGTGACGCGGCGGCCCCGGACGGCGTCGGCGGAGCACAACATCCAGCCTGCATGGCAGATGGCGGCGACCAGCTTATTGGCCTGCATGGCATCCTTCACGAGTTGCACCATGGCCTGGTGACGCCGCATCTTGTCGGGCGCATAGCCGCCAGGAATGATCACGCCGTCGAACTCGGTGGCCTTGACGTCCGCGGCAGCCTGATCGGCCTTAGCCGGGTAACCGTGCTTGGAGCGATACACTTCCCCGGCTTTTGGCCCGACGATGGTCACTTCGGCCCCGGCTTCCCGCAGCCGGATGACCGGATACCACAGTTCCTGGTCTTCGTACTCGTTTTCGACGAGCACTGCGAACCGCTTGCCCTGGGCTTCGTTGGCCATGAGATCAATCCTTTTTGATCGGAAGACGGGTTCCGTGGTTTGCCCAGGGGATCTCTAAGCACGTTCTGCGCCAAACCCGCTTGAGTTACCGCTGGGCCAGATTGACCAGATGAAGTGTGCGACGGACCGGCAGCTTGGGAAGTGAAAAGCGGATGCGGGGCGGTAGGGAATCCGGATATTGGGCCCGCCGCACCTGCGGGCGAACAAGAAAGCAGCCAAGCGCGAAGCTATAGCTACCTGGCCGCCGCAACCTATGTGCAGGTATCAAGCTGCGCGCAAGGGTCTAGGCATGTAAGTGTGCGAAATGCTGGTCGGAGCAATCTTGCGTCAGGCTCAACGCAAACGATCGTTTGATTTAAGAGAGCGTGCCTTGCCGTTGGCAGCGGCACAGCACGAAAGAGACCAGCGGCTCCCGGTCAACCACTTGGAGTGACGTGAGTTATTGGCTGCCAGGATGTCGAAATCCCAAACAGGGGCCAGAACCGCACACCTGGCGTGTGCGCCGTGGGCCAGAGGGCACACGCCGCTGCCGAGGGAGGTCGCCGCCGCGCCATCAGGCCGTGATATCGTGCCTGGCCTTGGGCCTGGGGGGGCACTGATCTTCGACGAGCGAGCCCAGCATGTGCAGGTCGTACTGTTCCAGGGCCATCCGCAACAATTGGTGGCAGCAAGGATGGGGACACGAGGCAGTCCGGGGGGGATCGAACTCGTGGACCACGTTGCGCACCGTATCGGCCAGCACACGGGCGGCAAAGAACTCTTCACCCCGCCGGGCACTTGCCATCCAGGTCCCGCCCAGAAAGCCAACGATTCCGCCCACCATCACATACAGTAAGGCATACCACATCGAACATCTCCCAATGCGGAAGTCGTCTGCACAGCCCTGCGCGGGGGGGGGCACGTACGCCCGCCGTAAGCACCGCACGGCGCCATCGTGGCTGGCCGTACGTGTCGAGAGGGCCGCGGTACAGGCTGCGCGAGCCGTTCTAGCCGGCTTGCGTGGCTGGAGCAATCGCACTCCGCGAGCACAACCGATCATGGATCAAGAGTCATCGAAATGCAGGCGAAATTTCTGAGAAGTGCAAGCGCAATGCCGGGGGATAGGCCGCATTTCCGGCTGCGTACCCGGTGAGCAATGCATCAGCCCCGCAGGCTGGGGACGGGAGCACCAAGTGGTTGAGGAGGCTGGCTTTGCGTCGGCGCAGGATCATATTTTCGTCGCCTGGAGCTCCTTGCAACTGTAGCTTTGTTAGGAGAGTTGTCAAAAAGATCCTGCCGGCTGTTTGAGGGGATGCGATACCGCTTGGCCGCCAGGCGCGCGGCGGTTGGACAAGGTGATAAACGCCGACAGATGGGCCGACCGCCCCCGGGGAACGGGCGGCGGTCCCCCCTGCTTCACGCGTGGGGGCAATGCCCCTACAATTCCCCTACGGCTTGGGCCGCTTTTCCTTGCCCAAACTCTGAGTAGCTGGCAGCTTCCCCGTCCTGCAGAGCGAGATTGCCTTGATTCATACGCACACGTACGAGAACGGCCTGGTGTTGGTCGCTGAAGAGATGCAACACCTGGAGAGCGCGGCCTTTACGCTGCTGTTACCGGCCGGCGCGATCTACGATCCGGAGGCCAAGTCCGGATTGGCTTCGTTCACGTGCGAGATGATGCTGCGAGGCTGCGGCAGCCGCGACGGTCGCGAGTTCATCGACGATCTGGAAAACCTGGGCGTCGATCGCGGCGAAAGCGTTTCCAACACCCACACCGCCTACAGCGGCTCCATGCTGGCCGAGAACCTGTACGCGGCGCTCGATATCTACGCCGACCTGATCCTGCGGCCGCACCTGCCTGAGGATCGCATGGAATCCGGGCGGCAAGTCGTGCTGCAAGAGGTGCTGTCGATCGAAGACGAGCCTGGCCACAAAGTCATGCAGCAGCTGAAGGAGCAGCACCTGCGGGCTCCTTATGGCCGTTCGAGCTATGGCACCGTGGATGGCTTGGAAGCCGTCGACCACGGCGACATCAAACAGTTCTGGCAGAAGCAGTACGTGCCCGGCGGCGCCGTGCTCGGCGTGGCCGGTCGCCTGGACTGGGATGCACTCCGCGAGCACGTTGGCAAACTACTG
>Ga0182737_1003156_pt1 | contig 12509 bp, 13 predicted proteins | sample eDN5th30CBELigOP_FD_128878 | JGI IMG/M metagenome (GOLD analysis project Ga0182737, IMG submission 128878) | Enriched Organic Plus compost microbial communities from Emeryville, California, USA - eDNA 5th pass 30_C BE-Lig OP (version 2) (version 2) ... | reverse complement strand
CGGTGATACGGCCGCCCACCACGAAGCCGAAAATGAAGATGAACAGCAGCGCGGAAATCCAGGGGGCGATGAAGGCCTGAATCGGCACGCGCATCATGCGCGACACCTCGCGCCGGACCATGGTGTAAAGGCCGATCCAGTTGACGCCCATCTTGGTCAGGGTGGCATCACTCATCTACTGGCCCGCCACATGGTCGGCCTCGGCGCCGGTCGCCACCAGATAGGCCTGCTCCAGCCCGCCGGGACCGCTGACCATCTCGTCCTTGGAGCCTTCGCGGACCACCCGGCCCTTGTCGACGATGGCGATACGGCGGCACAGCCGCTCCACCTCTTCCAGGTAATGCGAGGTGAGCAGGATGGTCTTTCCGTCGCGGTTGATCTCGGCGAGATAGCGCCACAGCACCCGGCGCAGTTCGACATCCACGCCCGCCGTCGGCTCGTCCAGGATAATCAGCTTGGGATCGTGCACCAGCGCGCGGGCCAGCACGACGCGGCGCTTCAACCCGCCCGACAGTTCGCGGAACTGCTTTTTCTGGTGCGGCATCAGTTCGAAGCGTTCCATCAGCATGTCGGTGCGCGATTTGCGCTGGGCGGCGTTCATGCCGAAATAGCCGCCCATCCAGTCCACGATCTGGCGCGGGGTGGCAAAGGGATCCACATTGAACTCCTGCGGACAGAGGCCGACCAGGCGGCGCGCCTCGCGGTAATCCTTCACCGCGTCGATGCCGAAAATCTCGATCCGGCCGCTGGTCGGCTCGGCGATGCCGGTGATGCAGTGAATGGTGGTGGACTTGCCCGCGCCGTTGGGCCCGAGGAATCCGAAGAACTCCCCTTCCGGAACGGTCAGGGAAATATCCTCCACCGCGACGGTGCCGCCGCGATAGGTCTTGCGGAGATGGGAAATGGCCAGGGCGGGGACGGACATGCGCTTCTCGTTGGGCGCCCTTTATATGGAGCCGCAGCGGCCTTTTCCAACCCTATATGCGCCGCTTTTCTTTAATAATCCCGTGGCTTGGCCAGCGGCGCGCCCCAATGATGCGCGGGCGGGACCTCGTCGGGACGCCCGCCCGGCGTGACGGGCCTGCCGCCATAGCCGCCCAGGCTGACCAGCCGGTCATACAGCACGATGGCCCCCGCCATGCCGACATTGACGGAGAAGCGGGTAGGAATCTTCACCACGAAATCGCATAGCGACAGCATCTGGGGCGACAGCGAGTAGCGCTCGGCCCCGAAGATATAGGCGCAGCGGTGCGGATGGCGGAACCGGGGCAGTTCCACCGCATCGTCGGTGATCTCCACCCCCACCAGGCGGCAGCCCAGCGGCAGGCGGAAGTCGCCGGGATGTTCGAAGGAATAGAAAGGCAGCGCGCCTTCGGCCCGGCTGGTGTCGCTGTTGGCTTCCGACAGTTTCAGGCGGGGGGCCACCGAAAAGAAGAAGCTGGCGTCGAAGGCATGGGCGATCCGCACCAGATTGCCCAGGTTCATCGGCTTGGAAACGCCTTCCACGCCCACACCGAAATAGCCGCGCACACCCGTCTCCGAATCGTCACACGGAGCGGTTCTAGCACCAAAGAAAGATCAGCGCCGCGCGCCCTGGCGGGCGGCCCGGTCGGCCTGCTCCATCGCGGGGGTATAGGGCACCACCTTGTCGATGATGCATTGGTTGGGGCCGACCGGATCGCGCATCAGCACCGAATCGCCGCGCGTCACACAGGCCAGCGCGCCGGGCGCGAAGGTCTTGAAGCCCAGCCCGAACTGGTGCTGGAGGTTATAACAGGGTGCGACGAAATCCACCCGGTACTTGCGGCGGGACTTGTCGGTGACGATCAGCGAGCGGTTTCCCGGCACCGTGGTATAATCCCAGATGTTGACGTTGCGCAGGCATTCGGGCGCCTTGACCGGCGGTTGCGCGGAAGGCTGTCCGGATGCCCCGCCGAATGTCAGTACGGTTGCGCTCACGGCAAGCACGGCAACCAAAACGGGGCGCAGCATGTTATTCTCCATCATGCCCTCCACAGGCACTATACGCCCCGCATCTCCTTTTGGATCCTGAAAACAGCGCGAGACAGGCCCGGATGACCCAGCCCCCGCCCCGCGGCCTTGGCGCGCGCCTGAAAGCCGCCACCTTCAGCAAGCTGGGGCCGGGCCTGATCACCGGCGCGGCCGATGACGATCCCAGCGGCATCGCCACCTACAGCCAGGCCGGGGCGCAGTTCGGCCACGGCCTGCTCTGGACGATGGTGCTGACCTTTCCGCTGATGGTGGCGATCCAGATGATCAGCGCGGTGATCGGGCGCGTCACCGGCCAGGGCCTGGCCCACAACATGATGCGGGTGATGCCGCACAGCCTGGTCTGGGGCCTGCTGGCACTGCTGTTCCTCGCCAACACCATCAATGTGGGCGCGGACCTGGCGGCGATGGGGGCCGCCGCGAAGCTGGTGACGGGCTGGAACCAGCATGGCTTTACCATTGCCTTCGCGCTGCTGTCGCTGGGGTTGCAGCTTTTCATTCCCTATCGCCGCTATTCCCGCGTGCTGATGGCGCTGACCTTCAGCCTGCTGGCCTATGTCGCCATCCTGTTCCTGCTGCCGCTGGACTGGGCGGACATCGGCGCGGGCCTGATCGGATGGGGAGTCAGCCTGGACGAAAAGGCGGCGGTGACCATCGTGGCGATCTTCGGCACCACCATCAGCCCCTATCTCTTCTTCTGGCAGAGCGCGCAGGAGGTGGAGGAAGTGGATGCCCATGACGATGAAAAACCGCTGCTGGACGATCCCGCCGAAGCGCCCCAGGCGATGGACCGTATCCGCACCGACACCCTGGCGGGGATGTTCGCCTCCAACACCATCGCGCTGGCCATTATGATCGCCACCGCCGCCACCCTGCACAAGGCGGGCATCACCCGGATCGAAACGGCGGCGGATGCCGCCCAAGCCCTGCGTCCCATCGCGGGCGACTATGCCTTTGGCCTGTTCGCCCTGGGCATGATCGGCACCGGCCTGCTGGCAATCCCCGTGCTGGCGGGATCGGCGGGCTATGCGATCAGCGAATGCATGGGCTGGCGCAAGGGGCTGGACAACATGCCCTGGAAGGCGCGCGGTTTTTACGGCGTGATCGGGGCGGCGGTGCTGCTGGGGCTGGGCATGGATTATACCGGCCTGGACCCCATCCAGGCCCTGTACTGGAGCGCGGTGCTGAACGGGCTGGTGGCCGTGCCGATCATGGCGGCGATGATGGTGGTGGCCAGCCGCAAGACGCTGCTGGGCGAATTCTGCGTCAGCCCCCTGCTGAAAAGCATGGGCTGGCTGTCCACCGCCGTGATGGCGGCGGCGGCGCTGGCCATGCTATATGTGAGCCTTGTTTGACCCCCATCCGTCGCAATGGGCGCTTCGCGCTGCGGGGGAAGGAAGCCGGAGCTATAAGACGATGCACATACTGGGCTGGATCATCTTCGGCGCGCTGACCGGCTGGCTGGCCAGCCAGATCGTGCACAAGCGCGGACAGGGTTGCCTGGTCAACATCGCGCTGGGCCTGGTGGGCGCGGTGGTGGGCGGCTTCGTCTTCCAGCAGGTGTCCGGCAGCTTCAGCTATGAGACCAACGGCGTCATCGTCTCGATGATCGTGGCGGTGATCGGCGCGGTGATCGTGCTTCTGGGATGGAACGCGATCAGCCGGCGCTGATCGCACCCTTTCCCGTCACGCCTTGGCCTGCAGGTAAATCTCGCCGCCCTGGTGCTTGAATTCCTCGGACTTTTTGGCCATCGCGGCGCGGATCTCCGCGCTGGACAGGGTGTCATTGGTGCCCTTGGCCGCTTCACGGACTTCCTGGGAAATTTTCATCGAGCAGAATTTCGGCCCGCACATGGAGCAGAAATGCGCGACCTTGGCGCCTTCGGCCGGAAGCGTCTCGTCATGATAGAGCTGCGCGGTTTCCGGATCGAGCGCCAGCGCGAACTGGTCGCGCCAGCGGAACTCGAACCGGGCCTTTGACATGGCATCGTCCCAGATGCGCGCCGCCGGATGGCCCTTGGCCAGGTCGGCGGCATGGGCGGCGATGCGATAGGCGATGACACCCGCCTTCACATCGTCGCGGTCCGGCAGGCCCAGATGTTCCTTGGGCGTGACATAGCAGAGCATCGCCGTGCCGAACCAGCCGATCATCGCCGCGCCGATGGCGCTGGTGATATGGTCGTAACCCGGCGCGACATCGGTGGTCAGCGGCCCCAGCGTATAGAAAGGCGCTTCGTCACAGGCGGCGAGCTGGCGGTCCATATTCTCCTTGATCTTGTGCATCGGCACATGGCCGGGGCCTTCGATCATCACCTGGACATCGTGCTTCTGGGCGATGCGGTTGAGTTCGCCCAGCGTCTCCAGTTCGGCGAACTGGGCCGCATCATTGGCGTCGGCGGTCGAGCCGGGCCGCAGGCCGTCGCCCAGCGAGAAAGAAACATCGTACTGTTTGAGGAGATCGCAGATCTCCTCAAAATGCGTGTAGAGGAAATTCTCCTTGTGATGCGCCAGGCACCATTTCGCCAGGATGGAGCCGCCGCGCGACACGATGCCGGTGACACGGTCCGCCGACAGGGGAATATGCGCCAGCCGCACACCGGCATGGACGGTGAAGTAATCCACCCCCTGCTCGCACTGTTCGATCAGCGTGTCGCGGTACAGCTCCCAGGTCAGTTCCTCGGCGATGCCGCCGCACTTTTCCAACGCCTGATAGATCGGCACCGTGCCGATGGGCACCGGCGAGTTGCGGATGATCCATTCGCGGATGGTGTGGATGTGACGCCCGGTGGACAGGTCCATCACCGTGTCGGCGCCCCAGCGGATCGACCAGACCAGCTTTTCCACCTCCTCGGCCACGCCGGAGGTCACGGCGCTGTTGCCGATATTGGCATTCACCTTCGTCAGGAAGTTGCGGCCGATGATCATCGGCTCGGTTTCGGGATGGTTGATGTTGGCCGGAATGATCGCCCGGCCCCGCGCGATCTCGTCGCGCACGAATTCCGGCGTGATCTCCAGCGGGATGCTGGCGCCGAAGCTGTTGCCGTCGGCCAGCGCGCTGCGGCCCAGATTTTCGCGGGCGGCGATGTATTTCATTTCCTCGGTGATCAGGCCCTGCCGCGCATAATGCAGCTGGGTGACGTTCCTGCCGGGCTTTGCCCGCAACAGGGTCCTGCCCGTGCGGTCGAATTGCGGCACCGACAGTTTCTCGCCCGCCTTCAGGCCGTCATCCTCCGGCTTGCGGTCGCGACCCTGATAGGCTTCGACATCGCCGCGCGCCACAATCCAGTCGCGGCGCAGGGCGGCAAGCCCCTTGTCGATGTTGATCTCCACGGAATCATCCGTGTACGGACCGGAAGTGTCGTAGAGGCGCACAGGCGGCTCGCCGCCCGACAGCGGCACCTCGCGGAAGGGCACGCCGCCAAGCATCAGTTTGCGCGAACCGGGCAGCGCCCCGCGCGTAATAGCGATGGATTTGTCGAGAATGGGCTTGTTCATCGGACCTCTCCCTACGCCGGTCTTCTTCCAGTGGAAGGGGGGCCGGATCAGGTTCTAAGGGATCCGCACCATTGCGGTCTCAGCCCGTTGTCGGGCACCCCTGGGAACGGACATGATAACCCGGTAGGACGCGCCACGCCAGCATCAGGAGACGGCGAAACTCCGAAACTCGGCGATCACGCTCCTGACCGCCGCCGCCACGATCTTTTCCCCCGCCGCGGCGGTCGCCTGGCTGGGATCGGAACCGATGCGGCCGTCCGGGAAGCGGCGGCGATAGTCGTCGGCATCCAGGATCGGGCCGTTGGGGGCGATGCGCGGCGTCATCGCCACCGCCTTCACCGCTTCGGGATAGGCGAAATATGTCACCGAAACCTCCGACGGCGTCGCGTGGCTGCCCTCGCCCACCGGGAAAAGCTGGCGGCAAAGGTCCATCACCCCCGGCAGTTCCCACCAGTTCCGCAAGGAACAGCGCAGGGGCGGATGGTTGCTGCCGGAGCGGTCGCCCCCAGAACGGTCAAACGTGATGCCGTGATAGATTTCGCTGAAGGCCGCCGTGATGGTGGCGATGTTGCCGCCATGCCCGTTCAGCCAGTAGATGCGCTCGAAACCGTGGCGGGCCAGGCTCTGCGTCCAGTCCTGCATCGCCGCGATCATGGTGCTGGGACGCAGGGTGATGGTGCCGGGAAAGCCCATGTGATGCTGGGCCTGCCCGACATTGAAGGTGGGGCCGACCAGGATGCCCGCCTCGTCGCCCGCCCGGCGGCCAATCACCTCCGGGCAGATGGCGTCGGTGCCCAACAACCCGTTGGGGCCATGCTGTTCGGTCGAGCCGATGGGAATCAGGATGGCCTTTGACCGGGCCAGATAGGCCTCAATCTCCGGCCAGGTGGACAGATGAAGCTGCATGATCGTCCCATGTTTGGTAGCCGCCGATGCTGCCGGCAAGCCCGCATCATCGCCCCGCGCGCGCGGGCCTGGCAACATCCAGGCGGATCGTCCCGAGACGGCCGGGATCGGCCTCCAGTTCCGCCGTTCCGGCCGGGAAACCGTTGGCTTGCAGGATCAGCGCCAGAGGGGCGGCTGAGCGGCATGGTCACGGCCAGTCCTTCAGCAATTGCCTGCGGTCCATGACGGGGTCAGGGCTGTTTCCTGGCGGCGATCAGTTCGATCTCGACCAGCAGGCCCGGCGCGGCCAGGCCCGCGACCTTGACGGTCGAACGCGCCGGCTTGCCCGGCTGCTGCGCCGTGCCGAAATGCTTGGCCCATTCGGCGTTCATGCCCGCGAAATCCATCTCGCCGCCCTTGGCGGGATCGCCGACCAGGAACACCGTCGCCTTGACCACATCGCCGAAGGTCAGGCCCAACTGCGCCAGGGTGTCCTTCAGCTTGGCCAGGGTACTGGCGGTCTGGGCCGGGGTGTCGCCCAGCGGTCCGCCCGGCGTGGCGGGCGACGGCGTGGTGCCGCTGATATAATAGGTGGTCAGGCCCGGCGGCACGATTACCGCGGGCGCGATCAGGGCATTGGGATTGGTGCCCGGCAGGCGGGAAATCTCCTGGGCGGCCGCAGGGCCGCACAGCGCCCCCGTCAGGGCCAGCGCAGCGGCGCAAAGCGCGACTTTCGGAAAGAGCGTCATGCTGTCGTCCCCTTTGTTCTGCGTGCTTTTACTTCTTCCCGGCCCCGCATGCATTCGCCGGGACCGGCAGGCGCGATTATGGCTTCGCTACAGGACAAGAAGGCGTGACGATGCCGCGCCTTGCAAGAACCGTTGCGATCATAGCACCATCACCCCCCAGGAATAGCCGTAAAAAAGAGCAATGTGATGTCCGATACCGTGTTTGCCGTGCCGCAAGAGTGGAAAGCCCGCGCCTATATGACAGCGGCGCAATATGAAGCGGCCTATGCGGAGTCGATGCGCGACCCGGACGGCTTCTGGGGCAAGGAAGCGGCGCGGCTGGACTGGCTGACACCCTTCACCAGGGTCCGCAATGTCAGCTTCGATCCCGCCAACCTCTCCATCAAATGGTTCGAGGATGGGGCGCTGAACGTCGCCGCCAACTGCCTGGACCGGCACCTGGCGGCGCGCGGCGCACAGACCGCCATCATCTGGGAAGGCGACGACCCGTCCGAGAGCAAGCACATCACCTATGCCGAACTGCACGAACAGGTCTGCCGCTTCGCCAATGTGCTGAAGGCGCAGGGCGTCCGCAAAGGCGACCGCGTCACCATTTATATGCCGATGATCCCCGAAGCGGCGGTGGCCATGCTGGCCTGCGCCCGCATCGGCGCGGTGCATTCGGTGGTATTCGGCGGTTTCTCGCCCGACAGCCTGGCCGGTCGCATCGCCGATTGCGACAGCAAGGTGGTGATTACCGCCGATGAGGGCCTGCGCGGCGGCAAGACCGTGCCGCTCAAGGCCAATACCGACGAGGCGCTGGCCAAGGCGCCCGGCGTCACATCGGTGATCGTGGTCCGCCGCACCGGCGGCGCGGTGGCGATGAAGCCCGGCCGCGATGTCTGGTGGCATAAGGAAAGCGCCAAGGTCTCCGCCGACTGCCCGGCGGAGGCAATGAACGCCGAAGACCCGCTGTTCATTCTTTATACGTCGGGCTCGACCGGCAAGCCCAAGGGCGTTCTGCACACCACCGCCGGTTACCTGCTATGGTCGGCCTGGACCCATCATTACGTCTTCGACTACCACCCCGGCGAGATCTATTGGTGCACCGCCGATGTGGGCTGGGTGACGGGCCATACCTATATCGTCTATGGCCCGCTGGCCAACGGCGCGACCACGCTGATGTTCGAGGGTGTACCCAACCATCCCACCACATCGCGCTTCTGGGAGGTGATCGACAAACACCAGGTCAACACCTTCTATACCGCGCCCACCGCCATCCGCGCCCTGATGCGCGACGGTGACGCGCCGGTGAAGAAGACCAGCCGCGCTTCCTTGCGCCTGCTGGGGACGGTGGGCGAGCCGATCAATCCCGAAGCCTGGCTGTGGTATCACCGCGTGGTGGGCGACGGACGTTGCCCGATCGTGGACACCTGGTGGCAGACCGAGACCGGCGGCCACCTGATCACACCCCTGCCCGGCGCGACCGACCTCAAGCCCGGCTCGGCCACCAAACCGCTGCCGGGCATCATGCCCGAAATCGTGGATGCCGACGGCAAGGTGCTGGAGGGCGAAGCCACCGGCAACCTGTGCATCGCGCAAAGCTGGCCCGGCCAGATGCGCACCGTCTATGGCGACCATCAGCGTTTCGTGGAGACCTATTTCACGGCCTATCCCGGCAAGTATTTCACCGGCGACGGCTGCCGCCGCGATGCCGACGGCTATTACTGGATCACCGGCCGGGTGGATGACGTCATCAACGTCTCCGGCCACCGCATGGGCACCGCCGAGGTGGAAAGCGCGCTGGTGGGCCATGCCGCCGTGGCCGAGGCCGCCGTGGTGGGCTATCCCCACGACATCAAGGGCCAGGGCATCTATGCCTATGTCACGCTCAAGGCGGGCGTGGCGGCCAGCGATGCGCTGAACGCCGAACTCAAGAAGTTCGTCGGCCATGAGATCGGTCCCATCGCCCGGCCCGACATCATCCAGTTCGCGCCCGGCCTGCCCAAGACCCGCAGCGGCAAGATCATGCGGCGCATCCTGCGCAAGATCGCGGAAGGCGACACCTCGACCCTGGGCGATACCAGCACCCTGGCCGATCCGTCGGTGGTGGACGACCTGATCAAGAACGCGCACCGCTGATGTGGCTGTTCCTGTGGGTGCTGGCAGCGATGGGCGTGGGCTATTTCGCCAAGCTGCATGGCCGCAACCCGGCCATCTGGTTCGCGCTGTCGCTGTTCATCTCGCCGCTGGGCGGCAGCGTCGCGCTGATGGTGGCGGACCGGTACGGCTGGTGAGATTTTAAACAGCATTGTCATTCCCGGCGAGCATCACCGCCCGGCGATGCGAGGGAAGGGAAGTCAGCGCAGGCTCTCCTCCCCCTTCGCGTGCGATAGCACGCTTAAGGGGGAGGTGGTTTCAGCATGCGAAGCCGACCTCTTGAGAGGCGAGCGGAAGCTGAAACCGGAGGAGGCATTAAAGAAACAAGTTGGATTCCCGCTTTCGCGGGAATGACACGTGGGACGGGAATGACAGCCGAAATTCAGCGGCCGCCACTCATCGCAGCGTACCCATCCATTGCCGCCGCCAGGTCGATGTCCTTTTGCGTCACGCCGTTCGCATCATGCGTCGCCAGGGTCACATCCACCCGGTTGTAGACATTGAACCATTCGGGATGATGATCCATCTTCGCCGCCATCAGGGCGCAGCGCGTCATGAAGGCGAAGGCGGCGTCGAAATCCACGAACTGAAAGCTGCGCTGGATCGCCTCGCGATCCGGAGCCAGGGTCCAGTCGGGCAAGCGCTTCAACGCCTGTTTCAGATCGTCAATCGCCAGTTTCGTCGCCATCGAAGTCTCTTAATGGATAGTCCTGTTCCACGCGATAGATGCTGCCGTCGCTGGTGAGCTTGCTGGAATAAAGGCAGAAGGCGTCCACCGCGAACGCCTGGCTGGTGGACAGGGCATGTTCCTGCAACCAGCCGGTCACTTTCTCGATATCGGGATAACGCAGCCGCGCCAGGGTCACATGCGGCGTGAACTTGTGCCCATCGGGCGGAATGCCGACCCGGCGGACGGCGGCATCCACTTTCCGTTGAAGATGCTCCAGCATCTCGTTTCTGCGCACCGCCGCCCACAGGCTGTGCGGCTGGCGGTTGCCGAACTGGCCCACGCCATGCAGTTGCAGTTCGAAGGCGGGCGCGTCTATTCCCGCCAGCGCGTCGTCGATCATGCGCGCGACACCGCCTTCCACCTCGCCGATGAAACTCAGGGTCAGGTGCAGCTGTTCGCGCGTCTGCCAGCGCGCGCCGGGCACACCACCCTGCAACAGCATCAGTGGCCGCGCCACCGCATCGGGAATGGGAAGCGCCACGAAGAGTCTCATCGCGCCAGCCTCCCCAGCGGCAGGCGGGTGCGGAAGATCATGACGGTGGCGCCATAGGCGATGGCTCCGGCCAGCAGCGCCATCGCCAGCCCGGCCACATCGGCATAACGGCCCGGCATCCAGGTTGCGCCCAGATGCGCGCCCAGCCAGGCGCCCAGGCCGCAGGCCAGCGCCGCCAGCAGCGCCGGAAGCAGCGCCATCAACAAGGGCGCTTCAATCGTCAGCAACGCGCGGCGGCGGCCGATCCAGGTCAGGACGCCGACATTGATCCAGGCCCCCAGCGCCGTGCCCAGCGCGATGCCCGGCACGCCCCATCCCAGCCCCCAGACGAACAGCACCTTCAGCGCGATATTGGCGGCCATCGCACCCAGCGTGGCGCGCACCGGCGTCAGCGTGTCGTGCCGGGCATAGAAAGTGGAGGCCACGATCCTGATCAGCGCCATCGCGGGCAACCCCACCGCATAGGCGGCCAGCACCGCGCCGGTCAGCGCCGCCGCCTGGGCATCGAATGCGCCGTGGGCGAAAATCGCCCGCATGATGGTGTCGGGAATGGCGATGAAGGCAAACACGAAGGGCAGCGTCAGCAAAAGGCTCAGCGCCGCGGCGCGGTTCTGGGCCGAACTGGAAGCGGCCGCATCGCCCCGCGCCAGATGCGCCGACATCACCGGCAGCAGCACCGTGCCCAGCGCGATGCCCAGCACGCCCAGCGGCAACTGGTTCACCCGGTCGGCATAATAGAGCACCGTCCGGCTGCCGGTGGGCAGCAGGCTGGCGATGATGGTGTCGATCAGCGGGGCGACCACCACCCCCGCCGCGCCGATGGTGACGGCCCCGAAGGCGATGAAGAAATCGCGGATCTCCGGCGTCCAGCGCGGCATTTCCATCCGCAGCCACAGCCCTTCGCGCCGCCCGGCCCACAGGATGAAGACAAGCTGCGCCACGCCGCCCAGCAGCACGCCCCAGGCCGCCGCATAGGCGGCGTCGGGGAACCAGTGCCAGGCCACCAGCGTGGCGATCATGGAGAGGTTCAGAAGATTGGACCAGGCCGCGCCCGCCCAGAACCGGTCAATGGCATTGAGCATGGCCGACAGCTGCACCGCCACCAGCGTCAGCATCAGATAGGGAAAGGTGATGCGGGCCAGGCTGACGGTGCGTTCGAACTGGGCCGGATCTTCGCGGAAACCCGGCGCGATCACGCCGATGATCTGGGGCATGAAGGCCAGCGCCAGTCCTAGCAGCAGCAGTTGCGCCGCCATCTGCCAGGAAAAGACCTCGTTGGCGAATTTCGCCGCCGCCGCCGTCTCGCCCTTGGCATGGAGGGCGGCATAGCGCGGCAGGAAGGCCGGGTTCAACGTGCCCTCACCGAAGATGGCGCGGAAATTATTGGGAAAGAGAAAAGCCACGAAGAAGGCGTCCGACAGCATACCGTGGCCCAATATCCAGGCCAGCAGCATGTCGCGGACAAAGCCGGTGATGCGCGACAGCAGGGTGAAGCCGCTGACGGAAAGCAGGCGGCGCAGCATCAGGGTTTCCCGCCCGGCTGGGCGAGTTTGCGCACCAGCGGCAGGATGCGGCGCACGATCACTTTCACCCCCTCCGGGTTGGGATGCATGCCGTCGGCCTGGTTGAGTTTGGGATTCAGCGCCACGCCGTCCAGCACGAAGGGATAGAACAGTACGCCATACTCCTTGGCCAGGCGCGGATAGATGGCGTCGAACTGTTTGACATAGTCGGCGCCCAGGTTGCGCTGGGCCTGCATCCCGGTCAGCAGCACCCGCACCCTGGCCGCCTTCAGTTTGGACAGGATGGCGCGCAAATTCTTCTCGGTCTGGGCGGGAGACAGGCCGCGCAGCATGTCGTTGGAGCCCAGTTCGATGATGGCGGCGTCGGGCTTGTCGGCCAGCGACCAGTCCAGCCGCGACAGGCCGCCCGCGCTGGTGTCGCCCGACACGCCCGCATTGATCACCACGACGTCGATCCCCATCTTGTTGAGTGCGGCCTGCAACTG
>Ga0182737_1003152_pt1 | contig 12517 bp, 10 predicted proteins | sample eDN5th30CBELigOP_FD_128878 | JGI IMG/M metagenome (GOLD analysis project Ga0182737, IMG submission 128878) | Enriched Organic Plus compost microbial communities from Emeryville, California, USA - eDNA 5th pass 30_C BE-Lig OP (version 2) (version 2) ... | reverse complement strand
GGTCGGCGGGTCGGCGGGTCGGCGGGTCGGCGGGTCGGCGGGTCGGCGGGCTGGGCGGGTTCGGCCGGCTTGGCCGCTCGCAGACGGTCGGGTGGCGGGCGAGGCGGCGAATCGCCCATTCACAGCGGGCTCGGAAGGCGAATGCGGAATCCACCACTCTCAGTCGGGTGAAACGTCCGAACGCGCCGGTTCTGCCGATCACGTTCGGACAATTGACCCACGTGGGAGTGGTGAATTCCGCACTCGCCTGGAAACGGAGCCCCGAGTGGGCGATTGACCGCCCGTCGGGGCCGGTGAATCGCCCGAGCGCGTCGCTAACCAACGCGAGTGGACGATTGACCGCCCGTCGGGGTCGGCGAATCGCCCGAGCGCGTCGCCAACCATCGCGAGTGGACGATTGACCGCAGCGTTGCGCTGGCGGAGTTCACGCTGAACGCCTGACGGGTTTGCGGGCGACGGCGAGTTCCACGACCAGCAGATTGATCACCCACCCCGCGCCCATCAGCACGGCTCGGCTCAGTTCATCCGGCTTACCGACGAGGATGAACCAGGGCAGGTGGGTCAGCACCTGGGTCCCCGCGCCGAGGCCGATCGCGTAGGCCCGCGCCATCCAATGGCCGTGCGCGGTGAAATCGCGGCGGCGGATCGCATGGAGGCCGAACAGGATGGACAGCGCCATTGCGGACCCGAATACGAGGCGCAGTGTGTAGACGCCCTCGCCGTCGCCGTCTGGCCAGGGATAGAACTGCGCCATCCACAATCCGGTGAGCGCGACCACCATTCCGCACACGACCAGGACCCGCCCGGCAGCGCGGTGCCAGCCGCGGTTGCGGCGTCGAAATGCGGGTGCGAACTGGAACGCGCCGATGATGCTGAAGGGAATCGCCGTGAGGATATGCAGCACGACGGGCAGCGGCATCGCGAAGAAGCGCGCATTCGCCGGCGTGACTTCCGCCCCACCCGCGAGTTCGGCGAGTCTGGCTGTGCCGGCAATCGCCGGCACGAGGCTCAGTAGCACCAGACCCGCAGGGACCAGCCAGTCGGAACGGCGGGACGCAGTCACGGTACGGCCGTTGCCTAACCCGGGCCGCGTCGTCCCGCTGCCCGACGGGGTGGCGATTGCTCGATTGCGTGACGCGGTCATGCTGGTCCTGTCCCGTGGCGCGGTTGCGGTTGTTGTGCGTGATGGCGTCATGATCGTTACCGGCTGGTGAGGCGGAGGCCGACCATCACTGCGACGTCGTTGCGCGTCGCGCTGGGGCCGTTTCCGGCGAGGGGCTTGAAGCCGGTGACGTAGTCGCGCGCCTCGACGCGCAGTCGCACGCGGCGGACACCCACTTCGCCGCCGACACTGGCGTACGCGGCCAGATTGTGGGTGGCGTCGACGTCGAGGCTCCGGTAGTTGTAGCTGCGCGCGCCCGCGCCGATCCCGGCGAAGGGGCGAACGGTCAGTCCACGACCGAGCGGCTGGTGCGGCGCGCGAACCTCGGCGCCGAGATCGTACGTGAACACATCGAGCTTCGGATCGTTGACGGAGGCGATGTCGCGGCTGCGCGCCCAGCCGACGGTCGCGGTGACCGCAAGCGAAGCGTGCATGACATACGAGAGCTGCGCCGCGGTCAGCTTACCACGCGCGATCGCATCGCGCTGATCCCCCGTCGGCACGACGGTCCCGTTGTTGACGATGAACTCCCAGCCGGACCTGTGTGGCTGCGCGGTCTGGGCTTCGGCAGCACGCGTCGCTGCGCTGAGGCCGGCTGCGGCGCCCGTGACGGTAAGTGCGATGCGTGCGATGCGTGCGCTGCGTGCGATGCGTATGATGCGTGCGATGCGTGTGATGCGTGTGATGCGTGTGATGCGTGTGATGCGTGTGATGTGAATGCCGCGGTCGTCGCGTCGCGTGGCGGCGGTCGGAAATGCAGTGAGGCAGGACATGGTCGTTCTCCCTGAAGTGGTTGCGATCGTCGAGCGTGTTGCTCGATTCGAATGTGTCGATCGCGCCCGGCCGCCACCTCGACCGAAAGGTGTATTTGCGGGTGTACTCAGGGGGTGTAGTCGGCGAGCGCGACGTCGGCGGCTTCGTCGAAGGAAAGTGAGGCGGGTTTGAGGGCGATGCGGCGCCGCGGCGCACAGACGTAACCGGCGAATGCGCTCTCGCAGCGGCCGAACACCGCATCTCCCGTTTCGATGTCCGTGACGGCGGCGCCCACAGCCTCGATAACGCCGGCGAACGCAACCTCGAAGCGACGTTGAGTCGATGTGCGCAGGCTCAGCACGCGTACGAGCACGAGGTCCGCGCCCGCGTGGGTCCGCACGGGGTCGCACTCACGGGCCGAGGGATTGGGCGTGGTCGGCGAGCCCGGCTGCGCAGGGGCCGTCGGGGGCGGCACAGGTCCATCAGCGATTCCGCTCATGGCTGCAATACTGTCGGGTGGGGTGCGCGGTCGCCTCGACCGAAAGGTGTAGTTCGGGATGCGTCTCGGGGTGCAGATTCAGCCGATGGACGTTACTGCGGAACGCAGCGAGGACTGGCGCATGGTGGTTGCCGATGCGCGTGCGGCCGGGCTACAGCAGGTTCAGCATCTGAGCGCGACGGAGCGCTTCCGTGCGATGGCGCGCGTCGAGTTTGTCGTAGACGTTTGCGATGTGGCGCTTCACGGTAGCGGGGCTGATGAACAACTGATCCGCAATCTCCTGGTTCCTCATCCCCACTGCGATGAGTCGCAGGATCTCGAGTTCGCGTGGGGTCAGCAACTTGGTGGATGAAGGAGCAGCGGTCACCGGCTTCGCATCCAAAACAGACTTGACCGGCCCATCGAACGCGACGAGCACGCGGCGTGTGTATGCCCCCGCGATCCCGCGCGCGGACGCCTGCCGGAGCAGGTCTCGCATCGCGATGCCCTCGTCAAGGAACACGCGCACGTACTCTTCGGGTTCAGCCATCTCCAAAGCGCTGGCAATCGTGTCGAGCGCGGCGCGTGTATCGTTCAGCGCGTGATGGGCAAGGGCTCGGAGCACGAGCGTTTCGATGGCGCTGCCGAGTCGACCACCGGTCAGCGCATGCGTCGTGAGTCGCTCGAGTAACGAAACTGCTCGCTGCGCACAGGCCGGATTCTGTTCGACGCGATGCCGGGCCATGAGCAGACGGGCGAGCGTGATATGCTCGAACTCGCGCATGTAGCTGAGCTCATCGTGCTCGTCGACGCGATGCTCACGCGCCCAGCGCGACGCATCGACGAGTCTGTCCTGAGCGATATGGATGCACGCCCGCAGCGCAGCAATCGGACGCACACGCGGCAGCGGATCGCGACGCTCATGCGTCTCTGCATCCGCGAGCAGTTGCAGCGCGCGGTCGAACTCGCCGCGTGCCGTTGCAATGCGCGCCATCGCCGTGCACCAGCGTTGCCGGTTGCTCGCATGCGATGCCTGCGGCGTCGACTGTTCGATCGAGAGCAGCAGCCGCTCCGATTCCTCCAGATCGCCGCGTTCACAGTGCAACTCGCTCAGGCCCAGGTACAACTCGTCGGTTTCAGGCACACCGTTGTGCGCGTTCTCCGCAGCGAGTTGCAGCCCTGACTGGTAGATGCGGTCGGCTTCACGCAGGCGCCCCTGGATCGTCCTGATGTCGCCGAGCACGAACGTGCCGCGGACCGCATCGAGCACCTTGCCGCCCTGCCGCATATGGGCCAGCGCATCGGCAAACGTGCGATACGCGATTTCGAGGTCGCCGGCCGCCCACTGTGCAAGCGCGAGCAACGCGGCAGCCGTCGCGCGCGCGACGTGTTCATCGTTCGGCACGAGGTCGAGCAGTCGGCGTGCGTGCTCGATGGTGCCCCTCGTATCGCCGCGCGCCTGCGCGTGATAGGCGCGCGCCATCGCGAGTTCGCGCGGAAGTGAACGGTACCGCATCGCATCAACGACGGCCATTGCATCCGTTTCTGCGTTACCCGCTGCTGCATCTGCCGCTGTTGCATCTACGGATCTTGCACCTGTAGCTGCTGCACCTGTAGCTGCTGCATCAATCACTGATGCATCGGCTGCTGGTGGATCGGTCGCCCTTGAATCGGTCCTCGACAGCAGCGATTCGACCTGACGCAAATGCACTTCGGCTGCTTCGAGTTCACCGGCATTCAGCAATGCCCACGCGTAACCCATGTCGAGCACGGGTCGTGTACGCACGAGCGCATCGGGCAGCGATTTCACTCGCGCGAGCCACTGACCCGACTGGTAGCTGCGGTCCATCGCGGGCCATGCACACTCGAGCAGTTCGGCCACACGCACCGCATCACCCGCGCGTTCCGCGTGTGCGATGGCATCGTTCATCGAGCCGTTGTGCTCATACCACACACTCGCGCGCCGATGCAGTTCGCGCACACGCTCGCGATCATGACGCGCGGCATGTGCCTGCAACACCTCGGCAAAGAGATGATGGTAACGATACCATTCGCGCCGGTCGTCGAGCGCGACGACGAACAGATTGCTCTTCTCGAGCTTCTCGAGCAGCACCTGCGACCCCGCCACGCCCGTAACCGCATCGCACAGCGGTCCGTTCATCCGCTCGAGCATCGAGGTGTGCAGGAGAAAACGGCGGACATCTTCCGGCTGACTCTGCAGCACTTCTTCGACGAGGTAGTCGGCGATGTATCGGTTGTCGCCGGAGAATGCATCGATGAAGCGTCGCACATTGTCGTGTCCCTTCATCGACAGCGCCGCCAGCTTCAACCCCGCGATCCACCCTTCCGTGCGGGTCTCGAGCTTCGCCACATCGACCGCCGACAAATCGAGCGCCATCACGCGGTTGAAAAAGTCCGACGTTTCTTCCGCGGTGAAGCGCAGTTTCGATGCACGCAGTTCCGTCACTTCGCCGCGTGCACGCATCCGCGCAAGCGGCAGCAGCGGGTCCGTACGCGTCGCGATGACCACGTGCATGCGCGGCGGCAGATGGTCGAGGAAAAACGCCAGTCCTGTGTGAATGGCGGGCGATTCGATGACGTGGTAATCGTCGAGGACCAGGATGAAGTCGCGGTCGATCGCGTCGATGTCATTGATGAGCATCGTCAGCACTTCGACCGAAGGCGGAACCTTCGCATGCAGCAGCGCAAGCGCGCGCGCGCCGACGTTCGGCTCAACCTTCTGCAGCGCGCGGATGCAGTACTCCCAGAAGGTCGCGGGCTCGTTGTCCCCGGCATCCAGCGACACCCACCCCGCCGGCGCCGTGCCCGCGCGATTCGGCCCGAGCCATTCCGCAAGCAGCGTCGTCTTGCCCGACCCCGCCGGCGCGGAGAGCACGACCAGCTTGCCGCTGACGCCCTCCCGGATGCGATCCGTAAGCGACGGACGCGGGACGAGGCCCACCGGCCACCGGGGGATGTAGAGCTTGGTCTCGAGCACCGGGGTCGCGGCAGTCGTCGCCGGGTCTGCATTCGGGGTCATGCTGGACACTGTGGCGCGGTCGGTTGAATTGCAATCCTCGGGCTTTGGGCGCTTTCGATGGCGCGGCTGGGTTGCCGGGGCGGGGGTCGGGGGCGGGGGCGGGGTGGCGCGGTGAACTGGCTGGGCGCGCATCCGCGGTGCCGCGGGGTCGCGGGTGTGGCGGGTGTGGCGGGCGTGGCGGCGAATCGCCCATTCACTATGGGTCCGGGGGGTGGATGGACAATTCACCACTCTCAGTCGGGTGAAATGTCCGGACGCGCCGGTTCTGCCGGTCACGTTCGGACAATTGACCCACGTGGGAGTGGTGAATTCCGCACTCGGCTGGAAAAGCAGGCCCGAGTGGGCGATTCGCTGCAGCATCGCTGTCGCAGATCGCCCAGCGAAGCAGGCATGAGTATGCGTTTGGGCGATTGACTGCAGCATCGCTCCGCAAACCGCCCAGCGATGCAGGTGGCGAGGCCCCGGTGGGCGATTCGCTGCAGCATCGCTGTCGCAAACCGCCCAGCGGTGCAGCCATTTCTCTCGGACGGGCGATTTGCTCAGACACGCGAATCGAATCCGAGGCAGAGAGCAGCGGCGGGGGAACTCGCAACGATGCTTTTTCCGATGCGCGCGAGCCCGGTGCTGTCCCGCAAATCTGTCCCGCAAATCTGTCCCGTTTGCGTATGGTGTTGCCCCCACATCGATTGCACCTTCGCGGGAGTTACGACGCGCATCGGGGAGCGCGCGGCTGAGTCGGCCCATGCTGCCGACTGCAGGCGTCGCCGGAACCCGCGGGCGAGGAATCGAATGCGAGAGGACGATGCCGTTTGCGGACGATGAACTGATCGACCGGATCGCGGCGGAGCAGCGCGGCGTGGTGACCCGCGCGCAACTGCTGGCGCGTGGCGTGAGGCGGCATGCGATCGACGCCCGGGTGCAGGCGAGACGTCTCCGCCCGCTGCACCGTGGCGTGTATGGGGTCGGTCCCGTCGCGGCGGCGTATGCTCGTGAAATGGCGGGCCTGCTCGCGTGCGGGCCGGAGGCGGTACTGAGTCATCACAGCGCGGCCTGGCTGTGGCGGCTCGTTCCGGATCCTGGTGATGCGCCCGTCGAAGTCACGGTGCCGGAAAAAGATCGGGGCCGCAGGCCCGGCATTCGGGTGTATCGCACGGCGCTCGAGCCGGAGGATGTGGCGAAGCTCGACGGTATCGCGCTCACGACGCCGACTCGGACGCTCATCGACCTTGCTACCGTCCTCGCCAGTCGCGATCTGGAACTCGCGCTCGCCCAGGCGGAGCGGCAGAACCTGCTCGATCGGCGGGACCTCCTCGCTATCGTCGGGAAACGCGCGGGAAAACCCGGGGCGCCGCTGCTGCGCGACCTCCTCGCCGGGGAAACGGGACCCGCGCTGACGCGGTCGGAAGCGGAGGAGCGTCTGCTCATGCTGATCCGCAAGGCGCAACTCCCTCCGCCCGAGACCAATGTGAACATCGGCCAATACGAGGTCGACTTCTACTGACGACGCGAGGGGCTCGTCGTCGAAGTGGACGGGAAGACCTTCCATTCGACGAGCCGGGCCTTCGAGAACGATCGTCGGCGGGACGGCTGGCTCACTGCGAATGGCCTGCGCGTTATGCGAGTGACCTGGAAGCAGTTGACCGCCGAGCCGGAAGCGCTGCTGGTGCGGGTGACCCAGGCGCTGTTGCGGAGCGGCGGCGAGCGGTAGGCGTACATGGCGGCGAACTGCTCGAGCGCCGCACTGTGGAATCGCCAGTGGGATTGACAGCCGCAACGATTGACGGTCGCGGCAGCCACCGCCCCGACGCCGCCAGCATCGAACTCGCCCAATCGCGGGGCCGCTTACGGCGAGTGGGCGCTTGACCGCGGCGGCACCCCACGCCAGCAGCGGCGAATCGCCCAATCGCGGGGCTGCCGGGCTAGAACCGGTCCGCGTTGAACGGAGCGGGGTCGAACGTCGGCTGGCGCTCCAGCACGAGGTCGGCGACCAGGCGCCCGGTCGCGGGGGCGGTCTGCAGCCCGAGCATCTGGTGGCCGGTCGCGACGGTCAGGTTCTGGAACCGCGCGGGGCGGCCGATCACCGGGACGCCGTCGGGGGTGCAGGGACGCAGGCCGGCCCACGCCTCGCTGTACTCCACGTCCTCGGGGACGGCGAGGTACTTCCGCGACCCGTTGAGGATCGCGTCGAGGCGGCGTGGCGAGATGCCGCGGCCGCCCTCGACCAGCTCGAGGGTGCCGGCCAGTCGCACGCTCCCCTTCCGGGGCGTGACCGCGATCTTCCGCTCGACCAGCATCATGGGGATGCGCGGCGTCGGCGTGAACGGCTCGACGATGGCGGCGTAGCCCTTCCCGCCCATCACCGGGATGCGCAGCCGCAACTGCCGTCCGAGCTGGCGCGACCAGGTGCCGGTCGCGAGCACGAACTGGTCGGCTTCGATCAGGCCGCGCGTCGTCCGCAGACCGGTGATCCTGGAGCCGTTCGTGTGGAAGTCGAAGACCTCGGTCTGCGGGCGGACCTGCGCGCCGAAGCGGCACGCCTTCTCGATCAGCAGGCGTACGGCCTGGAGCGGCTCGACATGCGCTTCGTTCGGGAAGTAGACGCCGCCGAGCACCGGGCCGACGACGGCGGGCTCCAGTTTCCGCAACTCGTCGGCGTTCAGGACATTGCCCGGGATCCCGTGCGGGCTGACCAGTTCGAGCTCCTGGCGCGCGCCGGCCATCCCGTCCTCGCTGTTGGCGACGAGCAGCAGGCCGCGGCGCTCGAACCCAAGGGCGTCGCCGGTCTCCTCGGCGAGTCGCTCGTAGGCGTCGAGGCTGAACTTCGAAATCTCGGTCAGCGCGGCGACACCGCGCTTCAGCGCCCGCTCGTTCATGGCGGCGAGGAATTTCGTCAGCCACCAGGCGAGCGCGGGTGAAGCGCGGGGCGGGATGTGCAGCGGGCTCTCCGGGTCGCCCAGCCAGCGCATCACCTTCGGCAGCATCCCCGGCATCGGCAGCGGCAGCGCGAAGCAGGGCGTCACCCACCCCGCGTTGCCGTAGGAGCAGCCATACCCGGCCTGGCCGCGATCGATTACCGCCACGCTGGCGCCGGCCTCGGCCAGCTCGGCCGCGGCCGCGGCGCCAATGATTCCGCCACCGATGACTACAACGTCCGCGCGAACCTTCTCGCCCATAACTTTCACTGAATCCTGGTGTTGTTTCCGTCCGAAACGGATCGGAATCCGGCTTACGAGTGGGATAACACATTAGTCTGGGGACCCGAGGGTCTGTTACGAAAGCCCTGGCTCGATCTGAATTTCCTTTCGCGCGTCCGGGCAGCAGCGCAATGAGATAGCTGTAGGGAAACTCCCGATCGGATACCTGGAACTGCCCGACAGACGGGGCCCGGGGGAGCGAATTAGGCTGGGGGAAGTGGGTGGACAGGCCGCCCCCGAACCCATACGCCCTGAGGAATCCGATGAAACTGAAGAAGCTCCCCGCCGCGGTGAGCTGGACCCTGATCCTTTTCGCTGTCGCGTGCACCGGTGGGGATCAACCGGATGGCCAGCCGGCAGACGCAGCAATCGAGGTAGCCGCGCTGTCGGATGAAACGCAGACCACCGTGGCTGCAACCGGTCGTGTAATCGAAGTGAAGATGATCACGGATGACCAGGGCAATTACTTCGAGCCGGCCGAAATCGACGCCGAGGCCGGAGACGTGATCCGCTTCACGCTGACCAGCGGCGTCCACAACGTGTCGTTCCCGGCGGACCAGAACGTGGGCGCGAGCGGGCTTCCGGAGGCGAGCGAGTACCTCCAGCTTCCGGGCCAGACGTATGACCTGACGGTGGAACTCGCGCCGGGGAGTTACACCTTCCAGTGCGATCCGCATGCGGCGCTGGGCATGGTCGGGAAACTGAACGTCAAATAGCGCGCACTGTGCTTCCGCGCGCTGCAGAATGCGGCGGAGGTATTGACCCGGTGCGCTTGCGGAATTCGGCAGACGTATCGAATTCGCGCGCTTGTAGAAATGCGGCGGACGTAGTGAATCCGCGCGCTTGTAGAAATGCGGCCGACGTATTGAAAACGCGCGTTGCAGAAATGCGGCGCACGCAATGAATCCGCACTGCGGAAATGCGGCGGTCGATTTCACTCGGCATCCCTTCGCGATTCTCCCGGCGATCCCGGTGTGCTCAACGCCACCGGGATCGCCGGTTTTTATGCTGACAATTCCCGGCCCATGCGCGACGGCCGCCGCGTCCGGGGGCTGCGCGGGCGTCGCATGCCCGATCTGCATGCCGGGATTGTCCTGCGGGACCTGGTCGGGTGAGGCAACGGCTTACAGCAGACTCCTCGGTGATGGGAGAATGCCCCACGCGAAATCGTCGCAATCCCTACGGTCCAGCCTCCTTCCGGCCCTTATCCGTTCCAGATCAAAAATCGCCCGGTATTGGGCGAGGCTCGGAGGGACCCGGTGCGGGTTTCCTCCACGTTCCACTGACCCCAGGGAGGAGTCATGTCCCAAACCGTTCGTTCGTTGGCGTTGGCCGCTGTTGCAATTGTCGGCCTCGCCGCGTGCGACAACCGGATGCCGGAAGTTCCCGGCGAGAAGGCGATGGCGACCAGCGACGTGCAGAGTGCCGCGCTGGCCACGTACGTCAAGCCGGGAGCGCTCGACGAGTATTACCTGTTCTATTCGGGCGGGCATTCCGGGCAGGTGTTCGTCGCGGGGGTCCCTTCGATGCGCCACATCGCGACGATCCCGGTATTCGCGCCGTATCCCGGGACCGGCTACGGCTACGATGAAGCGACGCGCGCGATGCTGGGCGGTTTCACCTGGGGCGACGTGCATCACCCGGCGGTGTCGAAGACGGATGGCGACTACGACGGCCGCTGGCTGTTCGTGAACGACAACGCGAACAACCGCATCGCGCGCATCGACCTGCGCGATTTCAAGACGAAGCAGATCCTGGGGCCGATTCCCAACACGATGGGCAACCACGGTTCGTCGATGGTGACGAACAACACGGAGTATGCGCTGGTCGCGACGCGTTTCTCGGTGCCGGTCCCGAACCGGTTCGAGCCGATCGAGGAGTACGCGAAGGAGTACAAGGGCGCGGTGACGGGGATCCGGATCGACCCGAAGAGCGGCGAGATGTCGATCGGCTGGCAGATCCTGACGCCGCCGTTCAACTGGGACCTGGGCGCGACCGGGAAGGGCCCGTCGGATGGCTGGGCGTTCTGGACGTCGTACAACACGGAGCGTGCGACGGGCAAACTGGAGGTGACCGCGTCGCAACGGGATCGTGACTACCTGGCGATCGTGGACTGGAAGGCGGCCGAGCGGGTGACGCGGGAAGGGAAGACCACCAGGATCGAGGGCATCGCGATGATCGACCCGGCGAAGGTGCCGGGCGTGATGTACCTGGTGCCGTGCGCGAAGAGTCCGCACGGCGTGGACGTCGATCCGAGCGGCGAATACGTGATCTGCTCCGGCAAACTCTCGCCGACCGCGACGGTCTACTCGTTCGCGAAGCTGAAGGAAGCGATCGACCGGAAGGACTTCAGCGGCGACGAGGACGGCATTCCTGTCCTGAACTACGACAACACGGTGCTTCTCGAGGTGCCGGTCGGCCTCGGGCCGCTGCACACGCAGTTCGACGGCAAGGGCTACGCCTACACCTCGCTCTTTGTCGAGAGCGCCGTCGCGAAGTGGAAGCTGCCTCCCTACGACAACGGCGTGGATCCCAAGTCGCTGATCGTGCAGAAGATTCCCGTGCACTTCAACATCGGCCACCTCGTCACCGCGCACGGCGACACGCGCAATCCGCGCGGCGATTACCTGGTTGCGATGAACAAACTGTCGAAGGGGCGGCACCTGAGCGTGGGCCCGTCGATTCCGGAGAGTTCGCAACTGATCGGCATCGGCGATGGCAAGATGACGATGCTGTACGAGGCGTTCACCGAGCCGGAGCCGCACTTCGCACAGTTGGTTCACAAGGATGTGATCAACGCGATCGAGTTCTATCCGAAAGCGGAGAACCATCACCCGAACGCGATCTGGACGCCGAAGGAAGCGACGGTTGTACGCAACGCGGCGAAGCGGACCGTCGAAGCGAAGATCTACGCGATTCGCACCTACTTCGAGCCCGGCCGCATCCAGGTGCAGGAAGGCGACACGCTGATCCTGCACATCACCAACGCCGAGCAGCAGCGTGATGAGATCCACGGCTTCGCGGTCGTCGGTCACGACAAGAACGTGATCATCGATCCCGGCGAAACGAAGACGCTGAAGTTCGTGGCCGACCGGTACGGCGTGTATCCGTACTACTGCACCAACTTCTGCTCCGCGCTTCACCAGGAGATGCAGGGTTACATCGAAGTCGTGCCGCGCGATCGGCGCCTGACCATGTATCGCAATAACGACGGACCGATGACGTGGGAACGTCGCGATCCGGCGCTGGCGCTGAGCGAACACGGCGGACACTGAGTTGACTGAACTGTGCGGATGATGAAAAGGACGATGCTGGTCGGGGCCGCCGCACTGCTTCTCGCGGCGATCTGCCTCCCTCTCTGGGGCATGACGCTCGTGAGCGTGCAGTACCCGGAAGGACTTCGGATGGTGGTTTATCCAACCCACATCCGGGGGGACATCACGGAAATCAACCTGCTGAACCACTACATCGGCATGGCGGAGATCTCGAATGACTTCTTCGTCGAGCTGAAGGTGATTCCGGTGCTGTTCGGGGTGATCGCGGGCTTGTGTCTGATCGCCGCGGTCGTGCGACGCACGTGGGTTACGCTGCTGCCGATCCTCCTCATGTCGGCTACTGCCGTGTACGGATTCTGGAGTATGCGGACCCGCCTGTACTCGTACGGCAACGATCTCGATCCCACGGCGGCGATCGACATCGAGCCGTTCACGCCACCGATGCTGGGCGAGAACACGATCGCCCAGTTCGGGACCTACGCCTACTTCTCGTGGGGGACCTTCCTCCCGGTACTGGCCGGCGTGCTGGTCACCATCGTCCTCTGGCTGGACCTGCGCGCACGCAACGGCGCCGGGATCACGATCAAACAGGAGGCAATCCGATGAAGCGATTGC
>Ga0182737_1003151_pt1 | contig 12520 bp, 8 predicted proteins | sample eDN5th30CBELigOP_FD_128878 | JGI IMG/M metagenome (GOLD analysis project Ga0182737, IMG submission 128878) | Enriched Organic Plus compost microbial communities from Emeryville, California, USA - eDNA 5th pass 30_C BE-Lig OP (version 2) (version 2) ... | reverse complement strand
GATGTCCTTGGCGGTGACGCCTTCGGGCAGCTTGCCGTTCACCGTGACGCGCATGTTCTTGGACGGCTGGGCGCGCAGGGTCTGGGTCGCCAGCACATGCTCGACCTCGCTGGTGCCGATGCCGAAGGCCAGCGCGCCGAAAGCGCCGTGGGTGGAGGTGTGGCTGTCGCCGCAGACGATGGTGGTGCCGGGCAGGGTCCAGCCCTGTTCCGGGCCGATGATGTGCACGATGCCCGCCCGGACATCGTCCATGGCGAAATATTCCACGCCGAACTCGGCGGTGTTCTTCTTCAGGGCTTCGACCTGGGCGCGGCTTTCGGGATCGGTGATGCCCTGATCGCGGTCCTTGGTCGGCACGTTATGGTCGGCCACCGCCAGCGTCAGTTCGGGGCGGCGCACCTTGCGGCCCGCCATCCGGAGGCCCTCAAAGGCCTGGGGGCTGGTGACCTCATGGACCAGATGACGGTCGATATAGATGACCGGGGTCTCGCCGGGGGTGGAATCCACCAGATGCGCGTCCCAGATCTTGTCGTACAGCGTCTTGCCCATTTCTAACCTATTGAAATCCCAATAAAATTATCGAGACGGAAACCGTCCGCGCCTCTTTGGGCGGGCGCTTACATATAAGTCGGCGGCGGAATCTTCAACTTTGGCTGAAATAGAGGACCGCCATGATGATCACGATGGCGATGGCCTGGGCCAGGACCCGGATCCGCATCAGGCGGTTGGACCAGGTGCGGGCGGTGTCGCCGCCCTTCCACAGGGTATAAAGCCCCAGCAGCAGGACGATGAAGACGATCAGGACCGCGATGGCGACGAGGGTCTTGCCGGTAATCATGGGCCGTTTATCCGTCCGGCCCGGCCCCTCTGGCAAGCCTCAGGCGGGGCCGGGCGACGTTTTGCCCTCACCCCATTACCCTTTACCCAGTCGCCCGCCTTGCGGCCCAGTTCGCGGAACCGGGCGGAACAGTCGTCCAGCCGGGCGCGCCATGACCCGGCCCGTCAGGCCAGCGCGTCAACCTGTTCGTCGGTGAAATTGCCCGGCACGATGGTGACGGGAATGCCCTGCACCGCCGTGCCGAACATCGAGACCAGCGGCCCCGGCCCTTCCTTGCCCGCGCCCGAGGCCAGCACCACGATGGAGATGTCGGGATCGTCCTTCAGCAGCGCCACCAGGCAGTCGGTGACCGGGCCATAAGGGATCACCAGCTCCGGCAGGATGCCCGACAGATCGTTCACCAGCTTGGCGGCGTCATGCAGCATGGCCTCGGCCTCGGCATGGGCCTCGTCGCGCATGATCTCCTCCACCCCGCGCCATTGCTGGAAGTCGGGCAGGCTGGCGGCGCACATCAGGGTGACGCGGCCGCCGGTATGCTGGGCGCGGCGGGTGGCGAAACGCAGGGCAACCTTGCACTCCGGCGTCCGGTCGATGACGACCAGGAACTTGCGGGGCGCGCGGGAGGTGCCGGGACTGCTCATGGGATCACAATACCATCCTGCTTTTCCCCCCGCCATGCCGGGTTGCAAGCCTTGCCCTATAGGTCCCGGCCAATACACCCCTGTCATGCCCGTGAAAACGGGCATCCAACTTTCTTTCAAGGACCGAAGTTGGATTCCCGCTTTCGCGGGAATGACAATTTGGTTCGGGGCCAAAGAGTTATGAGACCAGTTTCCGCTTCAGGTCATACAGGATTTCCAGCGCCTGCTTGGGCGAGAGGGTGTCCGGCTCGATGGCCTGGAGCGCGTCTTCCACCGCGCTGCCCTTTGGGACGGGAGCGGACGCGCCGAACAGCGGCAGGTCGTCGATGCGGGCCAGCGGCTTGTGGCCCTCGCGGCCCTCTTCCAGCGCCCGCAGCACCTCCTCGGCGCGCAGCACCACCGCCTCCGGCAAGCCCGCCAGCTTGGCGACATGGATGCCATAGGAACGGTCGGCGGTGCCCGGCATCACCTCATGCAGGAAGACGATGCTGTCATTCCATTCGCGCACCTTCATCGTATAGGGCGCCATGCTGTCCAGCCTTTCGCACAGCGCCACCATCTCGTGATAATGGGTGGCGAACAGCGCGCGACTCTTGTTGGCTTCGTGCAGGTGCTCGGCGGCGGCCCAGGCGATGGCCAACCCGTCATAGGTGGCGGTGCCGCGCCCGATCTCATCCAGGATCACCAGCGATTTCGGCGTGGCCTGGTTGAGGATCGCCGCCGTCTCCACCATCTCCACCATGAAGGTGGAACGGCCCGCCGCCAGGTCGTCGCCCGCGCCGACGCGGGAGAACAGCCGGTCCACGATGCCGATATGGGCCGATTCGGCGGGCACGAAACTGCCCATCTGGGCCAGGATGGCGATCAGCGCATTCTGGCGCAGGAAGGTGGACTTGCCCGCCATGTTGGGACCGGTGACCAGCCACAGCCGGCCTTTCGCATTGGGCGAGAGATCGCAGTCATTGGGCACGAACGGCCCGGCATGGACGGCTTGCAACGCCGCTTCCACCACCGGATGACGGCCGCGCCGGATGTCGAAGGAAAGGCCATTGTCCATCCGGGGGCGCACATAGCGCGCCGCCACCGCCAGTTCGCCCAGCGCCGCGCTGACGTCGAGAACGCCCAGCGCGTCGGCGATGGCGGTCAGCGCCGCGCCATGCGCGATGGCCAGCATCACCATCTCGTCGAACAGCGCGGTTTCCAGCGCCAGGGCGCTTTCGGCGGCCTCCGAAATGCGCGAGGCCAGCGTCGCAAGTTCGTCGGTGGAGAACCGCACCGCCCCCGCCATCGTCTGGCGATGGCGGAAGGTCTCCCCACTTCCATCTTTAGAGGCCGTCATCAATTTGTCGGCATGCTGCTGGGTCACTTCGATGAAATAGCCCAGCACGCCGTTATGCTTGATCTTGAGCTGGCCGACGCCGGACTGCTGGCGATAGCGGCTTTCCAGCCCGGCGATCACGCGGCGGGATTCGTCGCGCAGGGACCGAAGTTCGTCCAGCGGCGCATGCGCGCCATTCCTGATGAAGCCGCCGTCGCGGGCCAGATAGGGCGGCTCGTCCACCAGCAGAAATTCCAGCCGGTCCGACAGTCGCGAGGCCGCCGCGATGGCCTGGGCCAGGGAGTCCAGCGCGCCCAGCGCTTCGCCGCCCGGTGCGTCGGCGCCCAGCCCATCACGCAAGATGCGCGCCGCCTTGATGCCGTCGCGCAAGGCCGCCAGGTCGCGCGGCCCGCCGCGCGCCACACTGAGACGGCCCAGTGCGCGGGCGATATCGGGCGCGGCTTTCAGCGCCTCGCGCGTCGTGCGGCGCAGTTCGGATTTGGCGGCGAAGCTTTCCACTGCGTCGTGGCGCGCCGCGATGGTTTTCACATCGGTCAGCGGCGCGGCCAGGCGGCTGCCCAGCAGGCGCGCGCCGCAGGCGGTGACGGTGCGGTCGATCTGCGCCAGCAGCGAACCGCCGCGCTGGCCCGACAGGGTCTGCGTCAATTCGAGGTTGCGCCGCGTGGCGGCGTCAATGCCCATGAAATGCGCCGGGCTGACCCGCGCGATCCGTTGCAGCGCCACCTTCGCGCCTTTCTGGGTCAGTTCCAGATAGGCGGTCAGCGCGCCCGCCGCCGACAGTTCGGCGCGGGAGAAACCGCCGAACCCGTCCAGCGACTGGACATTGTAATGGGCCTTGAGGGCGCGCTCGCCATTGGCGGAATCAAAACGCGATCCCGGCAGCGGCGACAGCGCCGCGCCGAGGCTTTTGAACAGCGCGGCGAATTCCTCCTGCGCCAGCAAGGCATCGGGCACCAGCAGTTCGCGGGGCGACAGCCGCGCCAGTTCGGTGGCGATGCCCGCCTGCCCCACCGCCGCAACGGAAAATTCGCCGGTGGACATGTCGGCGGCGGCGATGGCGAAGTCCGCGCCGCTGCGGCCCAGCGCCACCAGCAGATTGGCGCTGCGCGCTTCCAGCAGCGCGTCCTCGGTCAGGGTGCCGGGCGTCACCAGCCGCACCACCTCGCGCCGGACCACCGACTTGGAGCCGCGCTTCTTGGCCTCGGCCGGGTCTTCCACCTGCTCGCAGACCGCCACGCGATGGCCCTTGCGGATCAGCTTTTCCAGATAGGACTCGGCGGCATGGACCGGCACACCGCACATGGGGATGTCCTCGCCCGCATGCTTGCCGCGCTTGGTCAGGGCGATGTCCAGCGCCTCGGCCGCCTTTGCTGCATCCGCGAAGAACAATTCGTAGAAATCGCCCATGCGATAGAACAGCAGATAGTCGGCATGGGCCGCCTTGAGCGCGAGATACTGCGCCATCATGGGGGTGGCGTCGGCGCCGATCTCCGGTACCGCCGCCGTCTCCATGCCAAGGTCCATCTCGCTCATGCGGCGAGCATAGCAGACCCGCATCCGGGGCAGCGGCATTGAAGCCGGGTGCAAAGCCGGTGCGAGTTGTTATTCTGTGGAAAATCCCGCCTCACCATAAAAAGAACAGGTCCATTCCATGTCCCGTCCGTCCTTCACCGATGACGAAGCCCTGGCCTTCCATGCCGGATCCAAGCCCGGCAAGCTGGAGATCAACCCCACCAAGCCGATGGCGACCCAGCGCGACCTCAGCCTGGCCTATTCGCCGGGCGTGGCGGTGCCGGTGCTGGCGATCGCGGCCAATCCCGAGCTGGCCTACGACTATACCGCCAAGGGCAACATGGTGGCGGTGATCTCCAACGGCACCGCCATCCTGGGGCTGGGCGACCTGGGGCCGCTGGCCTCCAAGCCGGTGATGGAAGGCAAGGCGGTGCTGTTCAAGCGCTTTGCCGATGTGAACTCCATCGACCTGTGCGTGGACACCAAGAATACGGAAGAATTCATCAACGCCGTCCGCTACCTGTCGCCCAGCTTCGGCGGCGTCAACCTGGAAGACATCAAGGCCCCCGACTGCTTCATCATCGAGGAGAAGCTGCGCGAGCTGATGGACATTCCGGTGTTCCATGACGATCAGCACGGCACCGCCATCATCAGCGCGGCGGGCGTCATCAACGCCGCGCACCTGACGAGCCGCAAGCTGGAAGACGTCAAGGTGGTGTGCAACGGCGCGGGCGCGGCGGGCATCGCCTGTATCGAGCTGCTCAAGTCGATGGGCGTGAAATCCGAGAATGTCACGCTGTGCGACACCAAGGGCGTGGTCTATCGCGGCCGCACCGAAGGCATGAACCAGTGGAAATCGGCCCATGCGGTGGAGACCAAGGCCCGCACCCTGGCCGACGCCATGCAGGGCTGCGACGTCTTCCTGGGCCTGTCGGCCAAGGGCGCGCTGACGCCGGACATGGTGCGCAGCATGGCCGCCAGCCCGATCATTTTCGCGATGGCCAACCCCGATCCCGAAATCACCCCGGAAGACGCCAAGGCGGTGCGCGGCGACGTGATCGTGGCGACGGGACGCAGCGACTATCCCAACCAAGTCAACAATGTGGTGGGCTTCCCCTATATCTTCCGCGGCGCGCTGGATGTGCGCGCCACCACCATCAACGAGGCGATGAAGATCGCCGCCGCCGAGGCCATCGCGGCGCTGGCGCGCGAGGATGTGCCCGACGAGGTGGCCGCCGCCTATCGCGGCTCGCGGCCCGCCTATGGCCCCGAATATATCATCCCCTCCTCCTTCGATCCGCGCCTGATCTCCAAGGTGTCGTCGGCGGTGGCCAAGGCGGCGATGGACACCGGCGTGGCCCGCAAGCAGATCGCCGACCTGGAAGCCTATGAATTCGCGCTGGCTTCGCGCCTGGACCCGTCGGCGGGCTTGTTCCAGATGATCACCAATGCGGTGAAGGCCAGCCCCAAGCGGGTGGTGTTCGCCGAAGGCGAGGAGGATTCGGTGATCCGCGCCGCCGCCGCCTTCCAGAATGGCGGGTTGGGCAAGGCCATACTGGTCGGCCGCCCCGATGTGGTGCGCGACGGCATGCGCCGCGCGGGCATCGACGAAAGCCTGCTGGAAATCCGCGTGCCCCAATCGGCCGCCGAGGCCGCGCCCTATATCGAGGCGCTGTACCTGCGCATCCAGCGCCGGGGCGGCCTGCACCGCGACGCGGTGCGGCTGGTGACCAACGACCGCAATGTCTATGCCGCCTCCATGCTCAAGGCGGGCGACGCCGATGCGATGGTGACGGGCGCGACGCGCCATTACGCCACCGCCCTGGCCGATGTGCGCCAGGTGCTGGACGCGCCCAGGGGCCTGCGCCCGATGGGCATGCAGGCGATCTTCTCGCGCGGCCGGGTGGTGCTGATCGCCGACACCAGCGTGACCGAGATGCCGACCGCCGACCAGCTGGCCGACATCGCCATGCAGGCGGCGGCCACGGCGCGCCGCTTCGGCCTGACCCCGCGCGTGGCCCTGCTGGCTTCCTCCACCTTCGGCTTCCCGCGCAGCGAGCGCAGCGAACGCATCATCGAGGCGGTGCAGATCCTGGAAAATCGCGGCGTGGACTTCGAGTATGACGGCGAGATGGCGATCGACGTGGCCCTGGATAAGGACAAGCTGGCGCTCTATCCCTTCGCCCGCATCACCGACACCGCCAATGTGCTGATCATGCCGGCGGTCCATTCCGCCTCCATCTCCACCAAGCTGCTGCAGGAAATGGGCGGCGCGACCGTGATGGGCCCGGTGCTGGTGGGGCTGGAGAAATCGGTGCAGATCGCGCCGCTGGGCGCCAAGATGAGCGAGATCTACAACGCCGCGGTGATCGCGGCCTATGACATAAACCGCTAATGCCGCGGTTCCGAAGTTCGCCAGAACTTGACATCAAACAGTCATGCGAACTTCGGAACCGGAACGGCATTAGCCATTATTGAATCCTGGTGTCCTTTCGATTCCGAAATTCGCACGGAACTGATATCGGGCACTGGCGAATTTCGGAATCGGGACACCAGGGGATGCAGTTCGACGCCGTCACCGCCTTCATGACCCGCATCTGGGATGACGAGATCATCCCGGCGCTGGTGGATTACATCCGCATTCCCAACAAGTCGCCCATGTTCGATCCCGACTGGGAAAAGAACGGCCATATGGAAAAGGCCGTGGCGATGTTCGCGGGCTGGGCGCGGGAAAAGCTGGCGGCGCTGCCCGGATCGCGGCTGGAGGTGGTGCGGCTTGCCGGACGGACGCCACTCATCTTCATCGAAGTACCCGGTACTGCACCCGGAACCGTCCTGATGTATGGCCATCTCGACAAGCAGCCGGAAATGACCGGCTGGGACGCCGATCATGGTCCCTGGGATCCGGTCATCAAGGGCGACAAGCTCTATGGCCGCGGCGGCGCCGATGACGGCTATGCCATGTTCGCTTCCCTCGCCGCGCTACTGGCGCTGAAGGAACAGGGCATCGGCCATGCCCGCTGCGTGATCGTCATTGAGGCGAGCGAGGAATCCGGCTCGCCCGACCTGCCCGCCTATATCGACCATTTGCAGGACCGCATCGGCGCGGTGGACCTTGTGGTCTGCCTGGATTCGGGCTGCGGCAATTACGACCAGCTCTGGCTGACCACCTCGCTGCGCGGCATGGTGGTGGGCAACCTGACGGTGCGGGTGCTGACCGAAGGCGTCCATTCGGGCGCGGCCAGCGGCATCGTGCCGTCCAGCTTCCGCATCCTGCGCGCCCTGCTGTCGCGCATCGAAGCCGAAGCCACCGGCCGCATGATCCTGCCAGACCTGTTCGTGGAGATTCCGCAGGACCGCCAGCGCCAGGCCCAGGACGCCGCCGCCATCCTGGGCGATGAGGTCTGGCATCAGCTCCCCTTTGCCGGCGAGACCCGTCCGATGGTGGATGATAGGGCCGAGATGATCCTGGAAAAGACCTGGCGCCCGCAACTGGCGGTGACGGGGCTGGAAGGCTACCCGCTGCCCAAGAATGGCGGCAACGTGCTGCTGCCCTATTCCACCGCCAAGCTGTCCCTGCGCCTGCCGCCCACCGCCGATGCCGAAAAGGCCCGCGCCGCGGTCAAGGCGGCGCTGGAAGCCGATCCGCCCCACGGCGCGCAGGTGGAATTCGACGTGCCGCGCGGCGAGAATGGCTGGAACGCGCCGACGCTGGCGCCCTGGCTGGAAGCCTCACTGGACAAGGCCAGCCGCAACGCCTTTGGCGCGCCCGTGGCCTTTCAGGGCGAAGGCGGCTCCATTCCCTTCATGGCCATGCTGGGGGCGAAATTTCCCGGCACACAGTTTGTCGTGACCGGATTGCTGGGGCCGCATTCCAATGCCCACGGCCCCAACGAGTTCCTGCATATTCCCACCGCCAAGAAGCTCGCGGCCTCCATCGCCGCCATTCTGGCCGATCACGCGGTCAAGGGCTGAGGCAAAGGACTGAGGCGTCAGTCCGGCAGCAGCACCGCCGTCACCACCTTGCCCTTGTTCTGGATGGTGACCATCTCGTCCTCCACCCGCAGCACCCGGCGCACCTGCCGCCAGGCGGCGCGGCTGCGCGGGCTGTCCACCATCGAGATGATGAAGCGCCCGCCCGGCGCCAGGAACCGCCGGTAGCGGGTCAGGATCGCGGCGGGATCGGCCAGGTAATAAAGGCTCTGGTTGAAGACGATCACGTCGAAGGTCCGGCCCGGATCGAAGACATCGGCCTGGGCCACGGCGAAGCGGGTGCGGCCATCGGCCAGCCGCCCCGCCTGGGCGATGGCCTCGGCCGACACGTCCAGCCCCAAATAATCCGTATAGGGCAGCAGCCGCAGCTTGCCCGCCAGCAGGCCCTCGCCGCAGCCCACATCCAGGATGCTTTTGGGATCGAGGAACTCGCAATAGCCCAGGATGGCGGCCAGCCCGGCGATATTCTCGATCCCGCGCAGAAAGCGCCATTTGCCCTCGCGATATTCCTGGTCCCAGGTCTGGGCCGACACTTTTTGCGGCCGGTAGCCGATCAACGGGAAGACGAAGGCAGCCAGGAACTGCTTGGCGCGTTGCATTGGATTGCTCCCCCCATCTGGCGGCGGAGCACCAGTTTCGTTAACCTTGTAGCCTATAAGGCCGCCCAATAAGGGCGAATATGCGGAGTGGGGGCATGTTTTTCGATCGTGGCGACGAGGGCGGCAAGCACCGCGCGTTGCTGCTTTTCGTGCTGGGCACACTGGTGGTCGGATGGGCCGGTTCCATCTTCACCCAGCCCAACATTCCCACTTGGTATGCCGGGCTGGAAAAGCCCGCCTTCGCGCCGCCCAACTGGATCTTCGCGCCGGTCTGGACCGCGCTCTATGTGATGATGGCCGTGGCGGCGGCGCGGGTCTTCAAGATTACGGGTTTGAAATCTCCCGAACTGGCTGCCTGGTTCGTGCAGCTTTTCCTGAACTTCTGCTGGAGCGCCATTTTCTTCGCGCTGCATGCGATGGGTTGGGCGCTGGCCGAAATCCTGCTGCTGGATGCCGCCATCCTGGTCACCACCATCCTGTTCTGGCGGCGTGACCGTCTGGCGGGATTGTTGATGCTGCCCTATCTGGGCTGGACTTCCTTCGCCACCGTCCTCAACCATGCCTTCTGGCAATTGAACCCTTGAGCCATGACGCCCGAAATTAACGCTAATCCGCAAAAATCCCCGCCGGGCACTTCCGTCCTTTGCCGCCGGATGGTTGGTAAAGGCATGAAGATTTCCGCCGCCGCCGCCTTCGCGCTGGTAACCGTCCTGGGTGTGAGCGCCTGCGCCACGCCCAGCGCGGATTCGCTGGCCCAGAACGACCCCTGGGAATCCACCAACCGCGACGTCTTTGCGTTCGACATGTGGCTGGAACGCAATGTCGGCCGACCCGTGGGCAATGCCTATCGCGCGGTCGCGCCCGAGCCGGTGCGCGACGGCGTGCACAACGCCATCACCAACATGCAGTCGCCGGTGGTGTTCGCCAACGATGTGCTGCAGGGCGACGCCGAAAAGGCCGCCACCACGCTGGGCCGGATGGTGGTCAATTCCACCATCGGCATCGGCGGCCTGATCGACGTGGCCAGCAAGATCGGCCTGCCCTATCACGACAATGATTTCGGCGTGACGATGGGCAAGGCGGGCGCCGCCGAAGGCTCCTATGTCGTGCTGCCGGTACTCGGCCCCAAGCCGCCGCGCGATATCGTGGGCGCGGTGGGCGACAGCCTGATGGACCCCTTCACCTGGGCGCGCTTTGACGGCCGCCGCACCCTGCTGGTGGCCCGCCAGGGCGCGCGGGTGATCGACACGGTGGAACGGCGCATGGATCAGGTCGAGACGCTGGAACGCACCTCGATCGACTTCTACGCCACGGTGCGCAACCTCTATCGCCAGAGCCGCAACGCCAGGATTCGCGGCAACGACGCCGAAGGCGCGCCGACGGATCTTCCAGATCTTTAAGATTTAAACCCCTCCGATTTCAGCTTTCGCTCGGCTCGTCCGTACGCTGCCGCTAACGGACGGTCGCCTTCGCACGCTGAAATCACCTCCCCTTTTGATGGCGCTTCGCGCCAAAAGGGGAGGATGGCCTGTGCTGGTTTTCTCAACCCTCATTGTCATTCCCGCGCCCCACTTGTCATTCCCGCGAAAGCGGGAATCCAACTTGTTTTTCCTGTCCCGGCCTCGTGTCGCGCGCGGGGCGCGCGTCACTGCGGCGTTCGCCGGGACCGAAGGTCCACCGGACCTTCGGTTAATCCCGGCTCACCCCTCCGGTTTCAGCTTGCTCTCGGTTCGCTCCGCTCACCTCGAACGCTGAAACCACCTCCCCCTTTGGGTGCGCTTCGCGCACAAGGGGGAGGGTGACCTGTGCCGCACCGCCACCAATTGTCATTCCCGCGAAAGCGGGAATCCAACTTTCTTCAGGCCACCGTTCAGGATCAAGTTGGATTCCCTTCCCTCGCAGCGCCTGACGGCGCTGCTCGCCGGGAATGACAAAGGGGGGCGCGGGGCTGTGCCGCGCCGCGAATCGCAGCGGAGCCTTGGCAAGGGTTGCCAGCCTCCCTATATACCGCCTGTGCCGGCAGGGGCTTTCGCCCGCCACCGGTTTTGTCAAAGAATTCAATGGGATGGACCGGAGGGCCGCCGTCAGGGGCCAGGACACCGTGCCCAATGAGAGGAACATGTAATGGCTAAAGTAATCGGCATCGACCTGGGCACCACCAACTCCTGCGTGGCGGTGATGGAAGGCTCGGCCCCCAAGGTGATCGAGAATGCGGAAGGCGCCCGCACCACCCCCTCCATCGTCGCCTTCGCGCCCGATGGCGAGCGCCTGATCGGCCAGCCCGCCAAGCGCCAGGGCGTCACCAATCCCGAACACACTTTCTTCGCCATCAAGCGCCTGATCGGCCGCCGCTTCGACGATCCCATGACCCAGAAGGACATGGGCATGGTCCCCTACAAGATCGTCAAGGCCGACAATGGCGATGCCTGGGTCGCGGGCCGCGACGGCAAGAAGTACAGCCCATCGGAAGTCTCCGGCTTCATCCTGCAGAAGATGAAGGAAACCGCCGAGGCCCATCTGGGCGAGAAGGTGACGCAGGCCGTCATCACCGTGCCCGCCTATTTCAACGACGCCCAGCGCCAGGCCACCAAGGACGCCGGCAAGATCGCCGGCCTGGAAGTGCTGCGCATCATCAACGAGCCGACCGCGGCCGCCCTGGCCTATGGCATGGACAAGAAGGGCGCGGGCCAGACCATCGCCGTCTATGACCTTGGCGGCGGCACCTTCGACGTCTCGGTTCTGGAAATCGGCGATGGCGTGTTCGAGGTGAAGTCCACCAACGGCGACACCTTCCTGGGCGGTGAGGACTTCGACACCCGCCTGGTCAACTTCCTGGCCGACGAGTTCAAGAAGGAAAACGGCATCGACCTGCGTTCGGACCGCCTGGCGCTCCAGCGCCTGAAGGACGCCGCCGAAAAGGCCAAGATCGAACTGTCCAGCGCCCAGCAGACCGAAGTGAACCTGCCCTTCATCACCGCCGATGCCTCGGGCCCCAAGCATCTGACCATCAAGATCACCCGCGCCACGCTGGAAAAGCTGGTGGACGATCTGATCCAGAAGACGGTCGGCCCGGTCAAGCAGGCGCTGAAAGATGCCGGCGTCACCGCCAGCCAGATCGACGAAGTCATCCTGGTCGGCGGCATGACCCGCATGCCCAAGGTGCAGGAAGCCGTGAAGCAGATCTTTGGCGGCAAGGAGCCGCACAAGGGCGTCAACCCGGATGAAGTCGTCGCCATCGGCGCGGCGATCCAGGGCGGCGTGCTGAAGGGCGAAGTCAAGGACGTGCTGCTGCTCGACGTCACCCCGCTGTCGCTGGGCATCGAGACCCTGGGCGGCGTCTTCACCCGCCTGATCGACCGCAACACCACCATCCCGACCAAGAAGAGCAACATCTTCTCCACTGCCGAGGACAATCAGGGCGCGGTCACCATCAACGTGTTCCAGGGCGAGCGCGAAATGGCGGCCGACAACAAGAGCCTGGGCCGCTTCGACCTGACAGGCATTCCGCCCGCGCCGCGCGGCGTGCCGCAGATCGAGGTCACCTTCGACATCGACGCCAACGGCATCGTGTCGGTGACCGCCAAGGACAAGGCCACCG
>Ga0182737_1003146_pt1 | contig 12526 bp, 7 predicted proteins | sample eDN5th30CBELigOP_FD_128878 | JGI IMG/M metagenome (GOLD analysis project Ga0182737, IMG submission 128878) | Enriched Organic Plus compost microbial communities from Emeryville, California, USA - eDNA 5th pass 30_C BE-Lig OP (version 2) (version 2) ... | reverse complement strand
TACCGCGCCGACGCGACCGCCCAGCTGCGTGCGCAGACGGACGAGGCGCACGCCGCCGCGGCGGCCGAGCACGCGCGCCGGACGGCGCTCGCCAAGGCCCACGAGGAGCTCGTCCGGGCGCGGGCGACGCTCACGCGGCTGGAGGCGGATGCCGTAGCCGTGACGGCGGACGCGGAGCGGCTCGCGGCCGCACGCGCCGCCGAGACGCTGCGTCCTGTGCTCGCCGACGTGACCCGTGCCGAGTCCGCCGCCGCGGCGGCGCTCCGCGGGGTCGACGCGGCCACCGAGACCTGGGACGAGGTCCGTCCCGACGACGCGGACGACCCCGCCGCCCTCGCCGAACGCCTCGCCGGCGAGATCGCCGTCTGGACGGCCGCTCTGGGCCAGGAGCAGGCCCTCCCCGGGCTCGAGCGTGAAGCCGACGACGCCGGGCGTGAGGTCGCCGAGACCGCCGCCGCGCTCACCGAACTGCAAGCGCTCGCCGCCCGCATCCCCGAGGAACTCGCCGCCCTCGACGCGCGCGCCGCCGAGACCGCGCGCGCCGCCGGTGCGCTCGACGCGGCCGAGCGCACGCATCGGCGGCTGCAGGAGCAGCGCAACGCCGCCGTCGAGGCCGCGGCACTGACCGAGCGGTCGCTGGCCGCCGACCGTCGTTACCGCGACGCCGCCGAGGCCGCCCAGGCCGCCACCGGTGAGGTCGCCGCGCTGCTGCGCCGCCGGCTCGACGGTTACGCGGGGGAGCTCGCCGCGAGCCTCGTGCCGGGGGAGCCCTGCCCGGTCTGCGGCGGCGCCGAGCACCCCCGTCCCGCCGAGCGGGGCGCCGAACCGGTCACCGACGACGCCTTCGCCGCCGCCGAGGCCGCAAAGGACACCGCGGCCGCCGCAGAACGCGAGGCGCGGGATGCCGCGACCGCCGCACGGGACGATGCGGCGGCCGCGCGGGCCCGTGCCGGCGGCAAGGGTGTCGACGAGCTCGACGCCGAACTCACCGCCGCGGGCGAGGCGCTCGCGGCAGCCGCCGAAGCAGCCGCCGAACACGAACGGATCGCCGTCGCCCGCACCGAGCTCGCCGCACAGCGGGAGACGGTCTCCCAGACGCTCGCGGGGCTCGCCGCGCGCCAGGCCGACGCCCGCGAACGCGAGGCGACCGCACGCGAACGGCTCGCCGCCGCCCGCACCGCGGTCGACGAGGCCCGCGGCGATCACGAATCCGTCGCCGCCCGCATCGACCGGGCCACCGCGATCCGCGACGCCGCCCGCGCCCTCGTCGCCGCACAGCAGGAGGCGGAGCGCGCCGCGACCGCTCTCGCCGAGGCGCGCGCCCGCTGCGACGAGGCGCTCGCCGCGTCCGATTTCCCCGATGCCGACGCCGTCCGCGCCGCGCTGCTCGACGCGGCGGAGCGCGACCGGCTCGACACGCGCATCGCCGCGCACGCCGCCGAGACCGGCGCCACCCGCACCCGGCTCCTCGACCTCGAACTCGAACTCGCCGGCACCGACGACGGCGACGTCGACGTCGCGGCGTCCGCGGCAGCGCTGCAGGCGGCGGACGAGGCACGCAGCGCCGCCATCGCCGCCGCCGAAGGCGCACGCACCCGGGCCGAGAACCTCCGCGACCTGCTGCAGCGCATCGACGACGCACATGCCGCCGTCGCCGCGCAGACCGCCGAGGCCGATGCGGTCACCCGGCTCGCCGACACCGTCGCCGGGCGCGCACCGAACACCATGAAGATGGACCTCGAGACGTTCGTGCTCGCCGCCGAACTCGAGGAGATCGTCGCCGCGGCCAACGTCCGCCTCGCCGAGATGTCCGCCGGGCGCTACACCCTGCTGCACACCGACGCGCTCGCCGCCCGCGGCGCGGCATCGGGCCTCGGCATCGAGGTGCTCGACGCGCACACCGGCCGCGCCCGCCCGCCCCAGTCGCTCTCCGGCGGCGAGACCTTCCTCGCCTCGCTCGCACTCGCCCTCGGACTCGCCGAGGTCGTCACCGCGCGGGCCGGCGGCATCCGCCTCGACACCCTCTTCATCGACGAGGGATTCGGATCCCTCGACGCGGAGACGCTCGAGCTCGCGATGCGCACCCTCGACCAGCTCCGTGCCGGTGGCCGCACCGTCGGGGTCATCAGCCACGTCGAGGCCATGCAGGAGCAGCTCGCCGCGAAGGTGCACGTCGAGGCCGGCCCCGAGGGGCCCAGCGTCATCCGGCAGGAGAGCGCGATCCCCGTCTGACCGGTGCGAGGCCGGCGAGGGATGCCCCACCGGTCCCCGGAACGTAACCGCCCCTCCTCGGCCCGCCCCCACCTCCTAGGCTGGGTGCGTGAACAAGAACACCGTCTGGACCATCCTCGGCGTCATCGTCGCGATCGTCATCGCCTGGTTCCTCGTGAACGTGCTCTTCTCGCTCCTGGCGTTCGTGTTCAAGCTGCTCATCGTCGCGATCGTGGCCGTCATCGTCTTCTTCGTGCTGCGCGCGCTGTTCCGGAGCTCCCGTGGCTGAGACCCCGGAGATCCGGCACCCGAAGACGGGCGCCCACCCGGTCACCCGTGACATCCCCCTCCCGCCGCGCCGCCGCTGGCAGGCGTTCGCGGTCTGTGTCGCCGTCGCCGCCATCACGATCCTCGACCTCTCGAAGGTCAACGTCGCCCTCCCCGCCATCGAGGCGGCCTTCGACGCCGGCTCCACCGAACTCCAGCTCATCGTCTCCGGCTACGTCCTCACCTTCGGCCTGTTCCTCGTACCGATGGGGCGCCTCGGCGACCAGCGCTCCCGCCGTGCGCTGTTCATCACCGGGCTGAGCCTGTTCACGCTCGCGAGCGTCGCCTGCGCACTCGCGCCCACGGTCGAGATCCTCCTCGCCGCCCGGCTCATCCAGGGCATCGCCGCCGGCATCCAGATGCCGCAGGTGCTCGGCCTCATCCAGCAGCTGTTCCAGGGGGCCGAGCGAGCCCGTGCCTTCGGGCTCTTCGGCGCCACCATCGGGATCGCCACCGCGTTCGGACCCACCCTCGGCGGCCTGCTCATCGCCGTCGGCGGTCCCGCCGACGGCTGGCGCTGGATCTTCTGGATGAACCTGCCGCTGGGCCTCGTCGTGATCGCACTCGCGATCTGGATGCTGCCGCAGACCCGCACCCGCTCCCACCGCCGGCTCGAACTCGACCCCGTCGGCGTCCTCCTGTTCGCGCTCACCGTCGCGACGCTGCTCGTGCCGTTCCTGTTCACCACCGGTTCGCCCGACGACGACCCGAAGCGCTGGTGGCTGCTCGTCGCGTTCGTGCTGTTCGCGGCCGGGTTCTTCGCCTGGGAGCGCCACTACGCCGCATCCGGGAAGAGCCCGCTCATCCCGTTCAAGCTGTTCTCGATCGGCTCGTACCGCAACGGCACCCTGCTGCAGACCGCGTACTTCGCCGGGGCGCCGTCGATGTTCCTGCTCACCACGCTGTACCTCCAGGCGGGTCTCGGCATCGCCCCGGTCTACGCCGGCATGGTCACCATCGGGTTCGCCCTGGTGAGCGCGGTCGCGTCCTGGTACGGCGGCAGCCTCGTCTCCCGCTACGGGCGCACGGTCGTGGTGTGGGGCCTCGCGCTCGTGCTCGCCTGCACCGTCGGACTCGTGCTCGCCGCGCTGTTCGCACCGGACGCGATCACGATCTACGTCATGGCAGCGGTCATGATCGTCGGCGGCATCGGCGGCGGGCTCGTCATCTCGCCGAACCAGACCCTCACCCTCGCCGACATCCCGGTCAAGCGCGGCGGCATCGCCGGGTCGGTCGGCCAGCTCGGCCAGCGCGTGGGCACCGCGGTGGGCACCGCGATCGCGCTCGCCCTGTTCTACGCGACGATCTACCGCGAGGGCGGCGACGGCGGCGCGGACTCGGTCGTGTTCCACGACGCGTACGGCTTCGGGATGCTGACGGTCGCGCTGTTCTTCTCGCTCGCGTTCGTCATCGCCGTGGTCGACCTGACCGCCCGCCGGCGCAAGAAGAAGTCGAAGAGCGCGGCGGACGAGACGGTCGCGGGCGTGCCGGAACCGGGGATCTGACCGGCACGTTCAGACGCCGTACTCGGTGCGGATGCGCTCGCGCAGCCAGCCGCTGCAGATGCCGACGACCTCGTCCCACAGCTGGGTCGCGCCGTCCTGCGCGCTGTCCGAGACGGCCTTGAACACGCGGATCGGCACGCCGCGGCGCTCGGCCACCCAGAAGTACGCGTAGGTCTCCATGTCGACCAGGGTCGCGCCGAGCGAACGGATGTGGGCGACCGCATCCGCGTCGTCGATGAACCGGTCGCCGGTCGCGATGACGACCGCGTCGTGCCCGCCGACCCGCTCCGGCAGCGCCACATGGCGACCGACGACGCCGTCGAGGTCGGCGACGTCGTGCTGGATGGCCGCGGTCACCTCGTGCACCTCGCCCTCCAGTGCGGGGTCGAGGCAGCCGGCGGTGCCGACCACCACGACCTCCTCGTAGGTCTTCGAGCGCAGGGCCTCGTCCAGCCCGACGGCGGCCTGCAGCTTGCCGAGGCCGGTGACGAGGATGTCGAAGCCGTCGAGGTGCTCCGGGAACGCCTGGATCTCCGAGTCGAGTGCGGCCACGAGCAGGCGCATGTCAGTTCCCTCCGGTGACGATGCCGATGATGCCGGATACGAGCATGAAGACGCCGACGGCGCCCACGACCAACCACACCCCGATCCGGGCGGGGGACGGCTTGTGCTTGTCGTCGGGAGGGAGGAAGCTCACCCTCCGAGCGTAGCCGGGCTCAGGCCCCGGGCGTGCCCGCCGAGAGGCGGTCGAGCTCGTGGAGCTCCTCGACCGTGAGCTCGACGCGCGCACCGTCCAACAGGTCCTGCACCTGCTCCACGCGCGACGCGCTGGCGATCGGGGCGACGACGGCCGGCTGCATCCGGAGCCAGGCGATCGCGGTCGCGGCGATCGAGACGCCGTGCGCGGCACCGATGCGCTCGAGCGCATCGACGATCGCGAGGCCCTGCGCGGTGGCGTACTTCGCCGCGCCCTTCGCACGCGGCGAGGACTGCCCGGTGATGTCGGCCGAGCGGTACTTGCCGGTGAGGAACCCGGCCGCCAGCGCGTAGTACGGCACGATCGCGAGGTCGTGCTCCTCGGCGAGCGGCACGATCTGCGCCTCGACCTCGCTGCGGTGCACGAGGTTGTAGTGCGGCTGCACCGCGACCGGCACCGCGCCGCCCCCGGCCTGCGCGAGCGAGATCCAGGAACGGATGCGCTCGGCGGTGACGTTCGAGACCGCGGTGTAGCGGACGAGACCGTCCGTGACGAGGTCGGCGAACCCGGCGACGATCTCGTCGATCGGCACGTCCGGGTCGTCGTAGTGCGCGTAGTACAGGTCGATGCTGTCGACCCCGAGCCGCCGCAGCGACGCCTCGGCGGCCGCGCGGACGTTCTTCGGCGAAAGGCCGGGGAACTGCGGGTGCTTGCTCACCTTGGTGGCGACGATCATGTCCTGCGGCTTCCTCGAGGCGAGCCACTCGCCGATGATCGTCTCGCTCTCACCGCCGGTGTGGCCGGGCACCCAGGCGCTGTAGGAGTCGGCGGTGTCGATGAAGTTCCCGCCGCCGGCGTGGTACGCGTCGAGGATTGCGAACGAGGTCTCCTTGTCCGCGGTCCAGCCGAACACGTTGCCGCCCAGCGAGAGCGGGAAGACGTCGAGGTCACTGCGGCCGATACGGGGCATGAGGGTCCTTTCCACGGATGCTGCGACTACTCTGCCGCATCCCGCTCGCACTGCGCGCGGGGCGCCGGCGCGGTCAGTCGGCGTACTCGGGGAATGCCGCGTCGAGCTCGGCGAGCCACGCCGACGCGTTCCCGTCGCTGGGTGCGCGCCAGTCGCCGCGGGGGGAGAGGGAACCCGCGGCGGCGACCTTGGGGCCGTTCGGCAGGGCGCTCCGCTTGAACTGCGCGAACCCGAAGTAGCGGCGCAGGAACACCTTGAGCCATTTGACGATGGTCGCTTCGTCGAAGGCGTACCGCTCGTCGTCCGGGAAGCCGGCCGGCCAGGTGCCGAGGTCGGGGTCCGCCCACGCGCGGATGGCGAGGAACGCGATCTTCGAGGGCCGGAAGCCGTAGCGGAGCACGTGCGCGAGCGTGAAGTCGTGCAGGGCGTAGGGGCCGATGGTGTCCTGGGTGGACTGCACCTTGCCGTCCTCGTCCGCGGGCACGAGCTCGGGGCTGATCTCGGTGTCCAGGACCGACTGCAGCACCGCCGCGGTGGCCTCGTCGACACCCTCGCCGGCGGCGATGACCCAGCGGATGAGGTGCTGGATGAGGGTCTTCGGCACGCCCACGTTCACCGCGTAGTGGCTCATGTGGTCGCCGACGCCGTAGGTCGCCCAGCCGAGCGCGAGCTCGGACAGGTCGGAGGTGCCGATGACGATGCCGTTGTGGCGGTTCGCGAGGCGGAACAGGAAGTCGGTGCGGATGCCGGCCTGCACGTTCTCGTACGTGACGTCGTACTGCTTCTCGCCCTCGGCCGCCGGGTGCCCGATCCCACTGAGGATCTCCGTCGCCGCAGGGCGGATGTCGATCGTCTCGATCGTCGCGCCGATCGCCTCGGCGAGCTTGACCGCGTTCGACTTCGTGTGGTCGCTGGTCGCGAACCCGGGCATCGTGTAGGCGAGGATGTCGCTGCGCGGGCGCCCCATCCGGTCCATGGCGCGGGCGACGACGAGCAGTGCGTGAGTGGAGTCGAGACCGCCGGAGACGCCGATCACGGGCTTGGGCTGCCCGATCGCCCGCAGCCGCTGCTCCAGGCCGGACACCTGGATGTTGAACGCCTCGTAGCAGTCCTGGGCGAGCCGGGCCGGGTCGTCGGGCACGAACGGGAACCGGTCGAGTTCTCGGGCCAGCCCGATGTCGCGGGCAGGCGGGTCGAGCCGGAAGTGGATCGTGCGGAACGCGCCGGTGCGCCGTTCATGGGTGCGACGGTTGTCGTCGAAGGTGCCCTGACGCAGCCGCTCCTGCACCAGCAGGTCGAGGTCGACGTCGGCGAGGCTGCGGCGCGGCCCGTCCGGGAAGCGCTCGGTCTCGGCGAGGAGGCGCCCGGCCTCGTAGATCATGGTCTGCCCGTCCCAGGAGACGTCGTTCGTCGACTCCCCGGTGCCGCCGGCGGCGTAGGCGTAGGCGGCGAGGCCCCGCAACGACTGCGACTTGGCGAGCAGGTGCCGGTCGTCGGCGCGGCCGATCGTGATCGGGCTGCCGCTGAGGTTGAGCAGCACGGTGGCGCCCGCGAGGGCGGCCTCGGCAGACGGCGGGATCGGTACCCACATGTCCTCGCACACCTCGGCGTGCACGACGAGGCCGGTCACATCCAGCGCCTCGAAGAGCAGGTCGGTGCCGAACGGGGCGGAGAGCGAGCCGATGCGGATGTCCTCGCCCCGGATGTCGTCCCCCGGTGCATACCAGCGGCGTTCGTAGAACTCGCGGTAGGTGGGCAGGTACGCCTTCGGGGCGACGCCGAGGAGCTCACCGCGGTGGATCACGACGGCGCAGTTGTAGACGCGGTTGCGGTGCCGCAGCGGCGCCCCGACCACGAGCACCGGCATGAGGTCGGCGGAGGCCGCGACGAGCCGTTCGATCTCCACGACCACCGCGTCCAGCAGCGCGTCCTGCAGCACCAGGTCCTCGATCGCGTACCCGGACAGGCACAACTCGGGGAACACGGCCACGGCGACACCGTCGGCGTCGCACAGCCGTGCCTCGGCGAGCACCGAGGACGCGTTGGCGCGCGGGTCGGCGACACGGATCGGCACGGTGCACGCGGCGACGCGCGCGAACCCGTGGCGGTAGGCACTGTCGAACGGGAGCTCGCTCACCCCCACAGTCTTGCACCTCGCAGCCGCCGCCTGCCGGGACGGGCCGCCCCCTTGCCGTTCCGTCCCGTCCGGCGTAGGGGGGCGTGTCGGCGGTGGTGGGTAGGGTCGCAGGGAAAGGGGACGGATGCGGTACATCGAGGCGACGGCCGGACGTGACGCCCGCGTGGTGTGGAGCGCGAGCGACCTGAAGGCGGCGGCGGAGTGCGAGTTCGCGTGGCTGCGGGCGATCGACGCGAAGCTCGGCCGCATCCCGGCCGTGCCCGACCCGGAGGACCCGACCCTGGAACGTGCGGGCCGGCTCGGCACCGTGCACGAGCGGCACGTGCTCACCCGCTACCGGGAACGCCTGGGCGACGCGGTCGTGGAGATCCCCGAGACCCGCTCCGCCGACGACGCGGCCATGGCCGAGGCGGTCGCCGCGACCCGCGCCGCGCTCGCCGACCCCGACGTGCTCGTGCTCTACCAGGCCGCGTTCGCGACCGGGGAGTTCGTCGGGTTCGCCGACTTCCTCGTCCGGGAAGGCGAGGAACCGGGAGCCCCGTGGCGCGTGCAGGACACGAAGCTCGCCCGCCACGCCAGGGTCACCGCCCTCATGCAGCTCGCGGCATACGTCGACCAGCTCGACGGGCTCGGCGTGCCGCGCAGCGGCACCGTCGACCTCATCCTCGGCGACGGCAGCGTGAGCAGTCACGCCGTCGCCGACCTGCTCCCCGTGTTCCGGCTGCGGCGGCGGCGGCTGGGCGCGCTCATCGCGGACCGCCGCATCGTCGACGGGGCGGCCGGCGCGCCGATCGCGTGGGGTGACCCGCGCGGCGAGCTGCAGGTCGTCGCCTGCGGGCGCTGCCCCACCTGCGAGCTGGAGGTCGTCGCATCCCGCGACCTGCTGCTCGTGGCCGGGATGCGGCCGGTGCAGCGGCAGCGCCTCCGTGAGGCGGGGATCACCACGATCGACGCCCTCGCCGCCGCATCCGACGAACCCGAGGGCATGCGCCGCGAGGTGTTCGAGGGCCTGCGCGACCAGGCGCGGCTGCAGTTGGAGAGCCCGGCGGGCGTGCCCGACCCCCACGCGGAGCCGTCGGGGCCGCCACCCGCACCGAAGTACGAGGTGGCGCTGCCGGCCGCGCTCGCCGGTCTCCCGCGCCGCGACCCCGGCGACCTCTTCTTCGACTTCGAGGGCGATCCGCTCTACACCGAGGGCGAATCCGGTGTGTGGGGCATCGACTACCTGTTCGGCTGGGTAGACAGCGCCTGCGCGTACAGCGCGCTGTGGGCGCACGACTTCGCCGCCGAGAAGCAGGCGCTGGAGCGCTTCATCGACATGGTGACCCTGCGGCGCCAGGCGCACCCCGGGCTGCACATCTACCACTACGCCCCCTACGAGCCCGCGCACCTGCTCGCGATGGCCGCCCGCCACGGCACCCGTGAGGCCGAGGTCGACCGGCTGTTGCGCGAGGGCGTGTTCGTCGACCTGTACCCGATCGTCCGCCGCGCGCTGCGGGTGGGGTCCCGGTCGTATTCGATCAAGAAGCTCGAGCCGCTGTACATGGGCGACGAGGTGCGCACCAGCGATGTGCAGAAGGGCGACGACTCGATCGTCCGGTACGTGCAGGCACGGATGCTGCGCGAGGCCGGTGACGAGACCGGGGCGCAGGCGATCCTCGACGACCTCGCCGAGTACAACCGAGACGACTGCGTCTCCACGCTCCGTCTGCGCGACTGGCTGGTCGACCGGGCACGTGAGGCCGGGCTCATGCCCTCCGCCGCGATCGACTCGGCCGAGTTCGTGTACGAGCCCTCGCCGCGCGCGCTCGCGCTCACCCGGCTGGCGGCCGCGGCCGCCGCGCACGCCGGCCCCACCGCGGCCGACGACCCCGACGCGACCGCGCTCCGGCTCGCCGCGGCAGCGATCGACTACTACCCGCGTGAGGCGAAGACGTTCTGGGCCGGACACTTCCTGCGCATGCGCGAACCCGTCTCCCTGTGGGAGCAGACCCGCGACGTCGTGGTCGTCGACCCGGCCCGCTCGACCGTGCGTGCGCAGTGGCACCGGCCGGAGGGGCAGCGGGTGCTCCGCCGGCTCGTCGAGCTGCGCGGCGACCTCGCCCCCGGCACCCGGCTGTCCGAGGGGTCGCAGCCGTTCGTGCTGTACGAGCTGCCCGCGCCGTTCCCGTACGCACCGTCGCCGCGGTGGATCCACGGCGCCCGGCAGGTGACCGTGGTCGAGGTGCTCGAGGACGGGGCCGTCGTGCAGGAGAACGCCGTCGACGGGGAGACCTGGCACGAGCTGCCGATCGCGATCACCCCGCCGTCGCCGCCGAACGCGGGGCAGCAGCAGTCCGCGATCGACGTCTGGGCGGACGGGCTCATCGACGCCTCGCCGGGCTTCCCCGAGGACCCCTCGACCGACATCCTGCGCCGGCGCCCGCCGCGCACCCGGTCCGGCCGGCTCGCCCGCGGAGCGGGCGACGTCGACGACATCGTCCGCAGCATCCTGGACCTCGAGCGCAGCTACCTCGCGGTGCAGGGCCCTCCCGGCACCGGCAAGACCCACGTCGGCTCGCACGTGATCGCCCGGCTCGTGCAGGAGCACGGATTCCGGGTCGGCGTGGTCGCGCAGTCGCACGCCGTCGTCGAGAACATGCTCGACCGCGTCGTGTCCGCCGGGGTGCCCGCCGAGAAGGTCGGGAAGGCGCCGAAGGATCCCGCCGCGAAGACCTCGTTCACCCCGGTGCCCAAGCACGGGCTCGCCGCCTTCGCCGCGGACCGGCCCGGCGGGTTCGTGGTCGGCGGCACAGCCTGGGACTTCGCCCACCCGCAGCGGGTCGCGCGCGGCGGCCTCGACCTGCTCGTCATCGACGAGGCGGGGCAGTTCTCGCTCGCATCCACCGTCGCCGTCGCGATCGCCGCGAAGCGCCTGCTGCTGCTCGGCGACCCGCAGCAGCTGCCGCAGGTGAGCCAGGGCACGCACCCGGAGCCGGTCGACACCTCGGCGCTCGGCTGGGTCATGGGTGACGACCCGGTCATCGACCCCGGCCACGGGTATTTTCTCGCGCGCACCTGGCGGATGCGGCCGGAGGTCGCGGCCCCCGTCTCGGTGCTCTCCTACGCCGGCGAGCTGGAGGCCGCGCCGGTCACCGCGCACCGCACGCTCGAGGGCGTCGCGCCGGGGGTGCACGCCGTGCCGATCGCGCACCGCGGCAACGCCGTGCAGTCACCGGAAGAGGCGGCGGAGGTCGTCCGGCTCGTGCGCGAGGTGCTCGGGCGGGCCTGGACCGACGCCGACGAGCGCGACGGCGTCATCGTGACCGACCCGCCGCGTCCGCTCACGACCGCGGACGTCATCGTGGTCACCCCCTACAACGCGCAGCAGGTGATGGTGGAGGAGGCGCTCGCCGCCGCCGGGATCGACGGCGTGCGGGTCGGGACCGTCGACCGGTTCCAGGGGCAGGAGGCGGTCGTCGCGATCGTCAGCCTCGCCGCATCCTCGGGCCGGGACGCACCCCGTGGGCTGGAGTTCCTGCTGTTGCAGAACCGGTTGAACGTCGCGATCTCCCGCGCCCAGCACACCGCGTACGTGCTGTATTCGCCGGGTCTGCTCGACGACTTCCCGCGCACCCCCGACGGCGTCGCGCGCCTCAGCGCCTTCGCAACCCTCGTCGGCGCCTGACCCCCCGCGCCGCGGCCGGGGTCAGCGGGCAGGGCCGCGAAACTGCAACTGCGCCACGAGACTGCTGACATTGGATGCAGTCTCGTGGCGCAGATGCAGTCTCGGCGTCCGGGCCGGGCCGGGACGGGCCGGGACGGGCCGGGGCGGGCCGGTGCCGGGCGACGGGCGAGGGGATGCGGGCGGTCGCCCGCGGCGTCAGACGGTGCCGTAGAGGCGGTCGCCGGCGTCGCCGAGTCCGGGCACGATGTAGCCCTTTTCGTTCAGCCGCTCGTCGAGCGCGCCGAGCACGAGGGTGACGTCGCGGCCTTCGACCTGCTTCTCGATCGCCGCGACGCCCTCGGGGGCGCCGAGCAGGCAGACGGCGGTCACGTCCTGCGCGCCCCGCTTGAAGAGGAACTCGATCGCGGCGCCCAGCGACCCGCCGGTCGCGAGCATCGGGTCGAGCACGAAGCACTGGCGATCACTGAGGTCGTCGGGGAGGCGCTCGGCGTAGGTCGCCGGCTGCAGCGTCTCCTCGTCGCGGAGCATGCCCAGGAACCCGACCTCGGCGGTGGGGATGAGCTTGACCATGCCCTCCAGCATCCCGAGTCCGGCGCGCAGGATCGGCACGACGAGGGGGCGCGGGTCGGAGAGCTTCACGCCGGTCGTGGTCGTGACCGGGGTGACGACCTCGATCTCGTCGACGCGGACGTTCCGGGTGGCCTCGTACGCCAGCAGCGTCACGAGCTCCTCGGTCAGCTGCCGGAAGACCGGCGAGGGGGTGGTGTGCTCACGCAGGACCGAGAGCTTGTGCGTGATGAGCGGGTGATCGGCGACGTGCAGGCGCATGCGTACCAGGCTAGGGCACCGGGCCTTCGAACGGACCTGGAGCCTCCGCCGCCCGGCGGGGGGCGGCCCGTACGCTGGAGCCGTGACCCTGCCCGTCGACGACCGAGACGCCGCCGCGATGGCGCGCGCCCTCGAGCTGGCTGCGGATGCGGCGGCAGCCGGTGAAGTGCCGGTCGGTGCGGTG
>Ga0182737_1003145_pt1 | contig 12527 bp, 12 predicted proteins | sample eDN5th30CBELigOP_FD_128878 | JGI IMG/M metagenome (GOLD analysis project Ga0182737, IMG submission 128878) | Enriched Organic Plus compost microbial communities from Emeryville, California, USA - eDNA 5th pass 30_C BE-Lig OP (version 2) (version 2) ... | reverse complement strand
GTTGAGCCAGTCGTGCCAGGTCAGGTTGAAGGCGCGCTGCGGCTCGGCCACGCCGGACTCGCGCAGCTCGGCGGCGATGTCCTCCAGCTGCGCCTGCGCGCGCGCCAGCCCGGCGGCGTCGCGGACGATGCCGGCGTCGTCCCACATGCATTCGGACAGGCGCTCGCGCAGCGCGTGCAGGTCGCCGCCGCGCCGGGCGAGCGGCGCGCAGGCTGCCTGCACGGCCGCGGCGACCCGGTCCCTGTCGGGCTCGGCCAGCGCGCGCCCGGCCGCCCAGCGCGCCATGCTGTCGCCGGCGATGCCGCCGAACACGGTGGAATTGGCCACGCCGTTGCCGCCTAGTCGGTTGGCGCCGTGCACCCCGCCGGTGTCCTCGCCCGCGGCGAACAGGCCTTCCAGCGCCGTGCCGCAGTCGGGCCGGAAGACCACGCCGCCCATCATGTAGTGCGCCGTGGGCACCACTTCGACCAGGCCGCCGGCCAGGTCGAAGCCGCAGTCGGCGCAGCGCTCGACCATGCCCTTGAACTGCCGGCGCACCTTGTCCGGCCCCAGGTGGGCCATCTTGATGTGCACGCCGCCGGCCGGCGTGGTGCGCCCGGCGCGCATTTCCGCGTAGATGCCGCGCGAGACGACGTCGCGGGTGGCGCGCTCGCCGCGCGGGTCCACGCGCTGCATGAAGCGCTCGCCCGCGCCGTTGAGCAGGTGGCCGCCGGCCCCGCGCAGCCCCTCTTCCAGCACGGTGCCGGTCATGCGCGTGTCGGGCCCGGCCAGCAGGCCGGTGGGGTGGAACTGCACCATCTCCATGTCGCGCAGCGGCAGGCCGGCGCGCAAGGCCATGGCCAGGCCGTCGCAGCTCTTGTCGCCGGACGGCGTGTGGAACTTGTACATGGTCGGCCCGCCGCCGGTGGCCAGCAGCACGGCGCGCGCGCGCACCAGGCGGAAGGCGCCGCTGCGCACGTCCATCATCAGCACGCCGGCCAGCCCATCGCCGCCGCGCGCCGGGATCAGCTCCAGCGCGCGGTGCTCCTCCAGCCGGTTGATGCGGCGGGCCCAGACCTGCTCGGCCAGGCGGTTGATGATCTCGATGCCGGTCAGGTCGCCCTTGTGCACGGTGCGGTCGAAGGTCTGGCCGGCGAAGGCCTTCTGGTGCAGGGTGCCGTCCGGGTTGCGGTCGAAGAAGCAGCCCAGCTCGTTCTCCAGCTCGTGGATGCGCTCGACCGCGGTGTTGACCAGCGTCCAGGCCAGGTCCTGGTCGGGCAGCCACTTGCCGCCCTCGATGGTGTCCATGAAGTGCCGCTCGGGCGAGTCGCCCTCGGCCAGCGCCACGTTGTAGCCGCCCTGGACCATGCGGGTGCAGCCGCACTTGCCCAGCAGGCCCTTGACCGCCACGGTGATGTCCAGGTGCGGCGCGGCCTGGTGCGCGTGCAGCGCGGCGAACAGCCCTGCCCCGCCGGAGCCCAGGATCAGGATGTCGGTGCGCAGCTCTTCCACTCGTTCTGTCATGCCTATCCCCTGCCCAGGCCGCGCCCGCGGCCCCGGCCATTGCCCCCATCGGCACCCCGGCGCACCGCCGTGGCACGCCGTCCCGCACCGCGCAGCGACGCCGCGGCCTTCACTGCAGCCCCAGCGAAGCCAGCACGCGCTCGCGGCGGCCGGCCACGTCCGCGTCCACCTGGTCGTAGAGCGAGCCGCCGTGGCTGTCCATGGCCACCAGCAGCGGGCCGAAGTCGCGGATGCGGAACTTCCACAGCGACTCCGGGTTCAGGTCGTCCAGGTCGACGTCCTCGATGGCCTCGATCCAGGTGGTCTCCAGCGCCGCCGTGCCGCCGATGATGGCCAGGTAGGCGCCGCCCATCTCGCGGAAGGCGGCGAGCGACCCCTCGTGCATGCCGCCCTTGCCGATGATGAAGCGCACGCCGTACCGGCGCATCAGGTCGCCGGTGAAGCGCTCCATGCGCGAGGACGTGGTGGTGCCGATGCATACCGGCTGGTAGCCGGCGGGGAACTCCGGCGAAGGCGGCACCTTGCGCACGTTGGGCGCGGTATGGATGACGGCATGGCCGGCCAGGTCGAAGCGGGTGCTGCGGCCGCGGTCGAACAGGGCGATGTAGCTGGCGTCGCGTATGCCGTAGAGCGTGCGCTGCAGGGTAACGGTGTCGCCCACGCGCAGCGCGCGCGCCTGCGCCTGGCTGACCGGCATGGACAGGTCGTGGTGGGTCATGGTCCTCGCTCCGTGGGGCCGCGCCTAGAAGCCGTACTCGACGCCGCCGGCGCCGAAGCGCGCGCGGGCGCGCCGCGCCGAATGGCACTGCATGTTCACGGCCACCGGGTTCATGGTGATGTGCGTGGCGGCCAGCTCCACGTGCACGGCGAAGGCGGTGGAATCCCCGCCCAGGCCCTGCGGCCCCACGCCCAGCGCGTTGACGGCCGCGCCCAGCTCGTCTTCCAGCTGCGCGCCCAGCGGGTCGGCGCAGCGCGAGCCCAGCGCCCGCGTGGCGGCCTGCTTGGCCAGGTGCACGCACAGATCGGAGGTGCCGCCCACCCCCACCCCGACGATGGTGGGCGGACAGGTCTTGCCGCCGGCCTGCACCACGCAGTCGATCACGAACTTCTTGACCGCGGCCAGGCCTTCGGCCGGGATCGCCATGCGCAGGAAGGAGTTGTTCTCCGAGCCGCTGCCCTTGGGGATCATCTCGATCTCCAGCACGTCCGGCCGCTCGTCGAAATCGACGTGGATCACCGGCACGCCCGGCCCGCAGGAGGTGTGCTCGTTGCTGCGGCTGATCGGGTGCACCACGCTGGAACGCAGCGGGTGCTCGCGCGTGGCGCGCGCGCAGCCGCTGCGTATGGCCTGCTTCAGGCGCCAGCCGTCGATAGCCACCCGGCGCCCGATCGTCACGTTGTAGATGGGGATGCCGGTGTCCTGGCAGAGCAGGTTGCGGTTGTCCTCGGCCACCCGGATGTTGGCCACCATGGTGTCCAGGATGCCGCGGGCGCGGCCGGAGGTCTCGCTGCCCTGCAGGCGGGCGAAGCCCTGCTTGATGTCGTCGGGCAGCAGCTTGAGGGCGCGCACGTACAGCTCGCGCGCGGCCTCCTCGATCAGTTCGTAGTCGGGCGCCGGCATCGGTCAGCTCCATGCATGGGCGATGAAAACCAGGGACAGCGCGAGCGAGGCCGCACAGGCCGCGCCCACCCAGGCCAGCCGCATGCCGCGCCAGGGCGCGAATTCGATCAGCAGCAGGCGGATGCCGCCCAGCATGTGCACGGCCAGGCTGAACACCAGCAGCCATTCGCCGATCTTGAAGATGGGCGTCTCGTACCAGCGCAGCGCGCCGTCGAGCGCGGCCTCGCCGCGCAGCGCCAGGCCCAGGGTCCAGAAGTGCACGGGAAGAAAGACCGCCAGCAGCAGGCCGGAGACGCGATGCACGGCGAAGGCCAGCCAGCCGCGGTGGGTGCGGGCGCGCCGGTCGTTGACGCGCATGCCGCCACGCGCGCCGCCCGCCTGCGGACCGCCATGCGCCTGCGAACCATCGTTGCGCAATTCGTCCGCGCTCATGCCGCCCCCGCCCAGGTCACGGCCCAGACCGCGCGCCAGCCCAGCACGAGCAGCAGCGCGGCGAAGGCGTCGCCCGCCAGGCCCGCGCCGCGCGCGGGCAGCGGCGTCCATTCGGCCAGCACGGCGCGCAGGCCGATGCCGGCGTGCAGCGCGGCCAGCAGCACGAAGACGCCGTAGAACAGCGCCCAGCCCACGCTTTCCCGGGTGCGGCCCAGGATCTCGGCGGCCGACAGGCCGCCGCGCATGGCCCAGATCATCACGCCCAGGTGCACCGCCACGAAGAGCGCCATGGCCATGGCGGTCAGGCGCTGGACGTACCAGCGCCGCGCCGCGGCGGCGGCGGATCGCGCGTCGGCCGCGCGCAGGCCGGCGTGCCCCCCTCCCTGCGCCGATCGGCCGGGCCCGTCCTGCGCCGCGCCGCCGGGCCCGCCCTGCGGCCGGGTATCGCGCGCCGGCATCATGGCCGCCCCCCGTCGACCTCGTCCAGCTCGCCGCGCAGCGCCGCGCGGGCGGCCATGCGCTTGAGCCCGGCGATGCCCGCGGTGGGCTCGATCTGCTTGGGACATCGCAGCGTACAGGAGCCCTGCGTGTGGCAGGCGTGGCAGCCGGCGTCGCCCGCCACCGCCGCCAGGCGCGCCGCGCCGGCGCGGTCGCGCTCGTCGTTGACCAGCGTCCAGGCCCGGTTCAGCGCCGCCGGCCCCAGGAATTCCGGCCGCCAGGACACCACGTCGCAGGACGCATAGCAGACGCCGCAGCCTATGCATTCCACGCCCGCGTCGGCCGCGCGCCGCGCCGGGCTGTCGGGCTTGACGCGCGCCACCGGCTCGTGCCGGCCGGCGTCGCCCTGGAAACGGCCGAGCGCGTCGCGCCATTTGTCGAAGAAGCCGGCCATGTCCACCACCAGGTCCTTGACCACCGGCAGGTTGGCCAGCGGCGCCAGCTCCAGCCGGCCGTCGCCGCCGCACACGCGCGAGACGTGGGTGCGGCAGGTCCAGCGCGCCACGCCGTTGACCGTCATGGCGCAGGACCCGCACATGCCGACCCGGCAGGCGTAGCGGTAGGACAGCGTGGGATCGAGCCGGCGCTGGATGTGGGTGGCCACGTCCAGCACCGTCTGGTTGTCGCGCCGCGGCACGTCGAAATCCTGCCAGCGGCCTTCGGCGGCCCCGCGCCAGACCCGGACCCGGAGTTGTTCCGTGCCATGCGCCATCGCGTCCGTCTCCTCGTTCTGCGTTCGAGTTCGTATCGATGGAACTTTGCCGGCGCTTTTGACAAAAGTAAAACTATTAATTATTTTTTCCAGACCAAGAAAAATTTATAGGCTGGGTGCCCCTCCATGGCTTCGATCCGGCAGTTCCGCACCGCGCTGGCCGCGGCCCGGCTGGGCAGCTTTTCGGCCGCGGGCCGCCAGGTCGGGCTGACCCAGGCGGCCGTCAGCCTGCAGATCCGCACGCTGGAAGAAGAGCTGGGCGTGACGCTGTTCGACCGGCGCGCCCAGTCGGTCGCGCCCACCGCCCACGGCCGCGGCGTGCTGCGCCGCCTGCAGGGCCTGGTCGACGACTACGACGGCCTGCTCGCCCAGCCCGACGGCGAGCTGCGCGGGCCGGTGCGGGTAGGCACGCTGGTGTCCTCGCTGATGGGCACCTTCGGCATGGTGCTGGCCGACATCAAGCAGGCCTACCCGGCGCTGGACATCACCCTGCTGGCCGGCCAGTCGGCCGACTTCGCCGCGCGCGTGGCCGCCGGCGAGCTGGACCTGGCCGTGGTCACCGAGCCGCCGCACGGCGCGCAGCCCGGCCTGGCGTGGACGCCGCTGTACGAGGAAAGCCTGGTGCTGATCGCGCCGGCCCGGCTGCGCCGGCGCACCGCCGTGGCGCTGCTGCAGGACGAGCCCTTCCTGCAGTTCGACCGCTCGCTGTGGACCGGCCGGCTGGTCGAGCAGGCGCTGCGGCAGCTGGGCGTGCAGCCGCGCATCATCCTGGAATTGAATTCGATCGAGGCGATTGCGGAGCTGGTGCGCCAGGGCTACGGCGTGGCGGTGGTGCCGCAGCTGGCCAACGCCGACTGGCCGCGCAGCAAGCACCTGGCGGTCAAGGCCCTGCCCGGCGCGCCGGTGGTGCGCCGCGTCGGCATGCTGGAACGCGCGGGCCACGGCCGCGCCGCCGTGGCCCGCGCCCTGCAGGAACTGTTCGCGCAGCGCGGCCGCGCGCCGTCAGAGCCCGCGCGCCCAGACCAGCAGCAGCGGCGCAAGCAGCAGGAACACCACCGTTGACACCAGCACCGCGCCGGCCGAGACCTCGGCCATGTCGGCGGCGTAGCGGCGCGTATACATATAGCTGACCACCGCGCAGGGCATGGCCATCTGCAGCATCAGCACCCCGCCCAGGTCGTCGGGCAGGCCCAGCGCCAGCGCCGCGAGGTAGCCGGCCGCCAGGCCGGCCAGCAGCCGCATCGCCGCCACCGCGGCGCCGGCGCGCAGGCCCTGCGAAGGGATCAGGGCCAGCGCGTGGCCCAGGCTGAGCAGCATCAGCGGCACGGTGATCGTGCCCAGCATGCTGGCCGATTCCAGCGCCCAGCCCGGCACCGGCACGCCCGCCACGCGCAGCGCCACCGCGCCGACGGCGGCCAGCAGCACCGGCGTCTTCCAGCCCGCGCCGCCGCCCGCGCCGGTCATGACGCGCACGCCCACCGTATGCTGCACAAAGGACGCGACGGCGAAGAACACCACCGCGGCCGACAGGCCGATGTCGCCGAAGGCCAGCTGCGACATCGGCAGGCCCAGGTTGCCGGCGTTGGGCATGCTGGCCGAAGGCAGCAGCTTGCGCACCGGCAGCCCGCACAGGCGCAGCACGGCGGCGCACAGCAGCATGCAGGCCGCCAGCGCCAGCAGCGAGCCGCCCACCAGCTCGGTCAGCACGCGGCTGTCCAGCTCGGTGGTCGACAGCGTGTGGAAGACCAGCGCGGGCGTGGTCACCCCGGTGACCAGCATGGTGACGAAGGGGCCGGCGAAGGGGTAGTCCTTCTTGCCCCAATAGACGCCGATGCCGACGCAGACCAGCAGGGGCGCCATCAGCAGCGCGGTGGCGAAATAGAAATGCAGCGTGGAAGCCATCAGCGGCCGATCTTCCAAAACGTCGGGCGGATGATCGCCTCGGGCATCATGTATTGCATTTAGACACAATAAGACATAATTTCGATCAAGCTGTCAGTAAGCGAAGAGAAGCCCCGCGCATGCCCCCCGATCGCCGTATGCCGCTGTCCCGCAGGGAGCTGGAATGCCTGCACTGGTCCGCGCTGGGCAAGACGAGCTGGGAGACGGCCATCATCCTGGGGCTGAGCGAGCGCACCGTGAACTTCCACGTGCGCAACGCCTGCCACAAGCTGCGCGTGCACAGCCGGCGCGCGGCGATCACGCTGGCGCTGGGCTGCGGCATGATCAAGGGCATCTCGGCCAAGGGGGTCAGCGCGCCGGCTGCAGCGAACGCACGAACTCCCGCGCGCGCTCGGCCGGCAGCGCCCGTTCCGGGCCCATTGCAACGGCTTCGATGACCGCCCCGCCGTGCACCAGCACGCGCGCCAGCAGCAGCGCGGGCTCGCCGCCGAGCCCGGCCCGCAGCTCGATCTCCCGGCCCGGCTCGGGCAACTGCTCGGGCGGCCGGCTGCCCAGGTTGGCGTACAGCGTGCGCGCCAGCGCGTCGGCCAGGCGCCGCTCGGCCTGCGCGTCGCCGCGCGCGTCTTCAGGCAGCAGCACATAGCCCACCGCGAACAGCGCATCGCCCACCGCTGCCGTGGTCAGCGAAAAGGTCAGCTGCCTGCCGTCGAGCGGGACCGGGCGCTGCTCGGTCTGCACGCGCGCCGGGAAGGCGGCGCGGGCGCGGCCGTCGGCCACGTCGATCTCGCGCCAGTTGTATTCGGGGGTGCAGGCCGCCAGCGGCAGCGCGGCGGCGGCCAGCAGGCGGGACAGGAAACGGCGCCGGGCGGCCCGGGACATGCTCACAGCGATAGACCTCGATACCAGGGCGCGCCGCGATGCGGGCCGGCCAACCCTGCCGGCGCCTGCGGCGGCGCGCCAAGGCGCGATTGTCGCCGATTTCCGCTGCGGGCGCGGGCCGGGGCGAGCCGCGCAAGCTGCCCGGCCCGCCTGGCCGCTCGTCGCCACGGCTTGCGCAGCGCCGCAATTCCCTTCGCCGCCCCGGCCATATCCGCCCTGCCGCACGGCTAGCCCGTAAAATCCGCTCTCACGTCATACGCAACCGCAAGGCCTCCGTGTCCGATACCCTGTTCAACCGAATCGCCCGGCTCGAAGCCTGCGCGCCCCTGCTGGCCCAGACGCTGCGCGGCGTCGAGAAAGAAGGCCTGCGCGTGGACCCGCAGGGCCGGCTCGCCCGCACGCCGCACCCCGCGGCGCTGGGTTCGGCGCTGACCCACGAACGCATCACCACCGACTATTCCGAAGCCCTGCTGGAGCTGATCACAGGCACCCACGCCGACGTGGACGCGCTGCTGGCCGAGCTCGCCGACGTCCACCGCTACGTGGCCGGCGCGCTGGGCGAGGACGAGCTGGTCTGGAACCACTCCATGCCGGCCCATCTCCCGGACGAGGCCGACATCCCCATCGCCTGGTACGGCACGTCCAACACCGGCATGCTCAAGCACGTGTACCGGCGCGGCCTGGCCGAGCGCTACGGCCGGACCATGCAATGCATCGCCGGCCTGCACTACAACTTCTCGCTGGCCGAGCCGCTGTGGGAAGCGCTCGACCTCCCCGGCGGCGACGCGCAGGACCGGCGCTCGCGCGGCTACATCGCCATGATCCGCAACTTCACGCGCTACAGCTGGCTGCTGATGTACCTGTTCGGCGCCTCGCCGGCGCTGTCGCGCGGCTTCCTGCGCGGGCGCGACGCCGGCCTGCTCGAACTGGGCCCGGACACGCTCTACCTGCCCCACGCCACCAGCCTGCGCATGAGCGACCTGGGCTACCAGAACGAAGCGCAGTCGCAGCTCAAGCCCTGCTACAACGACCTGGACACCTTCCTGGCCCGCCTGTACGAGGCCGTGACGCGCCCCTGGCCGCCCTACCAGAAGATCGGCACGCACCGCGGCGGCCAGTGGATACAGCTCAACACCAACCTGCTGCAGATAGAGAACGAGTACTACTCCAGCATCCGCCCCAAGCGCGCCACCGGCCGCTGCGAGCGCCCCATCACGGCGCTGGCCGAGCGCGGCGTGCAGTACGTGGAGGTGCGCTGCCTGGACATCGACCCCTTCGAGCCGGTGGGCATATCGGCCGAGACCGCGCGCTTCATGGACGCCTTCCTGCTTTATTGCGCCCTGCAGGACAGCCCGCTCTTCGGCGACGACGGCAACTGCCGGCACAGCGCCGGCAACTTCGCCCTGGTCGTGCGCGAAGGCCGCCGGCCCGGCCTGCAGCTGGACCGCGCGGGCGTGCCCGTGGCCCTGGCCGACTGGGGCCACGAGCTGCTCGACCGGATCGGCGCCTGTGCCGCCCTGCTCGACACCGCCTACGGCTCGCGCCGCTACGTCCAGGCCGTGGCCGCCCAGCGCGCCAAGCTGGACGACCCGGAAGCCACGCCGTCGGCGCGCGTGCTGGCCGCCCTGCGCGACCAGGGCTGCAGCTTCCACGAGTTCGCCCTGGCCGCCAGCGGCCGCCATGCCCAGGCGCTGCGCGCCGACGGGCTTGACGCCGGCGCGCTGCAGGCCTTCCGGGACGAGGCGCAGCAGTCGCTGCAGCGGCAGCAGGCCCTGGAGGCCGGCGACACTGAAGACTTCGACAGCTACGTGGCGCGCTATCATGCGGCCCTGCGCCCGCCCATGCCGCGGCGCTCGGCCGCCTAGCGCGCGCCGCGCCACGCGGCCTGGCCTGACCAAGCGGCATCGGCCACCGGCCGGCCGCGCGCCAGAGACCGCCGTGCTTGCGCCGCTGACCAGCGCCCGCAGTTCGCCGCCCGCCACCAAGGAGCCCGCCATGTCCCCGCGCCCGATCATCGCCGCCATCCTGGCCGCCACGCTCGCCGCCTGCGGCGCGCCGCGGCCCGCCGGCGACGCGCCGGCGCCGGCCGCCGCCGGCCTGCCGCCGGTGCAGGCCGTGCCCCAGGTCGACCTGCAGCGCTACGCGGGCAAGTGGTTCGAGCTGGCCCGCCTGCCCGGCTCCACGCGCAGCCAGTGCGTGTCCGACACCTCGCTGCACTACCTGCCGCGCGACAAGGGCGGCTTCGAGCTCATCGGCCGCTGCCGCACCGCCAAGGGCGTGGACGAATCCGACGGCAGCGCCGACATCCTGCCCGACAGCGGCGGGGCCAGGATGAAGGTGTCCTACCTGTGGCCCTTCGGCAGCGAGCAATGGGTGGTCGGCCTGGACCCGAACTACCGCTGGGCGGTGGTCGGCACGCCCGACCGCCGCTACCTGTGGCTGCTGGCCCGCTCGCGCGACCTGCCGCGCGCCGAACGCGACAAGGCCCTGGCCGCCGCGCGCGAGCAGGGCTACGACGTGGACAGGCTGGAGGACACGCCGCACGACCAGGGGGTGTAGGACCTGCAGGACGAAAACGGGCACCCCTTAGGGTGCCCGCGCTACGTCCGGCCGAAACCGGGCTGGATTCTGGCGCGCCCGACAGGAATCGAACCTGTATCGAGAGCTTCGGAAACTCTTATTCTATCCATTGAACTACGGGCGCCAAGCCCGCGATTGTACCTTGCCTTTGCGGCGGCTGCAGGAGCGCGCAGACGGCCGGGGCCGGCGGGCCGCAGGATAGGCCGGCTGGCCGGCGCAGGAACGGCAAAGCCCGCGCCGGCATGCAGCCGGCGGCCCGCGCAGCGCCGCCTCCCGGCCCATGCCGGCACGGCCGGGGCCGCTTCGACATATCCCGTTATAATCTGGCGTTTGCATGCGGCGCGGAGCCTGCCGGAAGTCGCCGCGCCAGCATGTCTGTTGCCGCCTGAACCCACACGGACGGGCGCCCCGGTACCCGATTTGCAGGATAGGTCATGAGCAACGAGCAGGAACACACTGAAGAACACGCATCCCTCATCAAGACGCCGAAACAGCTGATCGTCACGGTGATACTGGCGTTCGTGGTGCCCATCACCATCATCATCCTGCTGGTGAACATGATCGCGGCAGGCACCAAGACGGCCGCCGGCTCCAACGCCCTGTCGGCCGAGGCGATCGCCAAGCGCATCGCGCCCGTGGCCGGCTTCGAGCTGGTGGACGCCAACGCGCCCAAGGTGTTCCAGACCGGCGAGCAGGTCTTCAACGCCGTCTGTGCGGCCTGTCACAAGGCCGGCGTGGCGGGCGCGCCGAAGTTCGGCGACAAGGACGCCTGGGCCAAGTACATCCAGACCGGCTTCGACTCCATGCTGCAGGTCGCCATCCAGGGCAAGGGCGCGATGCCGGCCAAGGGCGGCAACCCGGCGCTGGACGACTTCGAGGTCGCGCGCGCGGTGGTCTACATGGCCAACGGGTCCGGCGCCTCGTTCGAGGAACCCGCCGAGCCGGCGCAGGAAGCGCCCGCCGGCGACAAGCCGGCCGAGCAGGCCGCTGCCGCCCCGGCTGCGGCTGCTCCGGCCGCCGCCGCGGCGCCCCAGCCTGCCGCGCCCGCCCAGCCGCAGGCCGCCGCCCCGGCCCCGCAGCAGCAGGCCGCCGTCAACCCGGCCGGCGAAAAGCTCTACAAATCCACCTGTTTCGCCTGTCATGGCACCGGCGTGGCCGGTGCCCCCAAGTTCGGCGACAAGGCCGCCTGGGCCAAGTACATCGAGACCGGCGTCGACGCCATGGTGCAGGTGGCCATGCAGGGCAAGGGCGCCATGCCGCCCAAGGGCGGCGCGGCCGCCGCCAGCGAGGCCGACATCCGCGCGGCGGTCGAGTACATGGTCAACGCGGCCAAGTAGGCGCAAGGATCACGACCGGCGCCGGTATCGGCGCCCGCCAGCAACCCCGGCCACGGCCGGGGTTTTTCTTTCCCGGGCCGCACGGGCCTCAGCCCTGCCGCGACGCTTGCCCGGCCCCGCCGACCAGCGCCCGGATCTCGTCCTCGTCCAGCCCCAGTTCCTCGCGCAGCACCTCCTCGGTGTGCTGGCCCAGCATGGGCGGGGCGCGGCGGTACTGCACCGGGCTGGAGGAAAAGCGCATCGGGCTGGCCGCCAGCGGCACGCTGCCGGCGGCCGGGTGAGGCAGGTCCTGGCGCATGCCGCGCGCGCGCACCTGCGGGTCGTCGTAGACCTGGTCCAGCGTGTTGATCGGGCCGGCCGGCACGCCGGCGCGCTCCAGCTCGCGCAGCCAGTGGTCGCGCGCGCCGGTCTTCATGCGTTCGGCCAGGACGGGCACCAGCTGCCCGCGGTTGACCACGCGGCCGGGGTTGGTCGCGTAGCGCGGGTCGCCGGCCAGCTCCGGCAGGCCGATGACGCCGCAGTAGGCACGGAACTGGCTGTCGTTGCCGACGGCGACGATCAGGTGGCCGTCGGCGGCGGCAAACACCTGGTAGGGCACCAGGTTCTGGTGCGCGTTGCCGGCGCGCTGCGGCGCCTGGCCGGACACCAGGTAGTTGAGGTTCTGGTTGGCCAGCATGGCGACCTGGCAGTCCAGCAGGGCCATGTCGATGTGCTGGCCCAGGCCGCTGGCGTGGCGCTCGTGCAGCGCGGCCAGGATGGCGGTGGCGGCGTACATGCCGGTCATCAGGTCGGCCACGGCGACACCGGCCTTCTGCGGCCCGCCGCCGGGCAGGTCGTCGCGCTCGCCGGTGATGCTCATCAGCCCGCCCATGCCCTGGATCATGAAGTCGTAGCCGGGCCGCGCGGCGTAGGGCCCGGTCTGGCCGAAGCCGGTGATCGAGCAGTAGACCAGCCGCGGGTTGGCGCGGGCCAGGCTGGCGTAGTCCAGGCCGTATTTCTTCAGCCCGCCGACCTTGAAGTTCTCGACCAGCACGTCGCTGCGCCCGGCCAGCCGGCGCACCAG
>Ga0182737_1003144_pt1 | contig 12530 bp, 11 predicted proteins | sample eDN5th30CBELigOP_FD_128878 | JGI IMG/M metagenome (GOLD analysis project Ga0182737, IMG submission 128878) | Enriched Organic Plus compost microbial communities from Emeryville, California, USA - eDNA 5th pass 30_C BE-Lig OP (version 2) (version 2) ... | reverse complement strand
GCGGCATCAGCCTTCACATCGATGTTGAACCGGGTGTCCGGGAAGGCCCGAAGCGCCTGCTCCAGCGTCACCGCCCCACCACGCGAGGCCATGATCTGTTCCAGTTCGGCGAGATCGACCTCCGAGACGGCGCGCGGGTCGCCCGTCACGCGCCGCAGGTCCGCGTCGTGGAACAGGACCACCTGCCCGTCGCGGGTGAGGTGGCAGTCGGACTCGATGAACTCGGCACCCACCGCATGGGCCGCCGCGAGCGCCGCGAACGAGTTCTCCGCGATGCCGGCGGCGACCCCGGCGGCATCCACCAGGCCACGGTGGGCGAGGACGCGGGGGCGTCCCGCGCCGTCCAGATAGGGATGCGTCACGGCGCGAACCTAACACGGGCCCGGCGCGCCGGTTGGTAGGGTCGGGGAGGTCGCGATCGCCGCGGCCGTCAGTACGACCAGGAGACCGTGTGTCCGACACCCCGACCCCTCTGAACCCCGGCGCCCTCGCAGGTAAGACGGCCCTCGTCACCGGCTCGTCGCGCGGCATCGGCGCCGACACCGCCCGCTACCTCGCCCAGGCGGGCGCGAACGTCGTCATCAACTACCGCAACAAGGCGCCCCGTGCCGAGAAGCTCGCGAACGAGCTGCGCGGCCTCGGCGTCCGCGTGCTCGTCGTCGGCGCCGACCTGACGGATGCCGCATCCGTGACGGCGATGTTCGACGCCGTGAAGGAGGAGTTCGGCGGTCTCGACGTGCTCGTGCTCAACGCGTCGGGCGGCATGGAGAGCGGCATGGCCGAGGACTATGCCCTGCAGCTGAACCGTGACGCGCAGGTGCGGGTGCTCGAGACCGCGCTGCCCCTGCTGCGCGACGGCTCGCGGGTCGTGTTCGTGACGAGCCACCAGGCCCACTTCATCCGGACCACCCCGACGATGCCCGAGTACGAGCCCGTCGCCCTCTCCAAGCGCGCCGGCGAGGACGCGCTGCGTGAGCGCATCCCTGCCCTCACCGAGGCGGGCGTCGAGTTCGTCGTCGTCTCCGGCGACATGATCGAGGGCACGATCACCGCGACCCTCCTCGAGCGCGCGAACCCCGGCGCGATCGACCAGCGCCGTGCATCGGCCGGCAAGCTCTACAACGTCGCCGAGTTCGCCGCCGAGGTGGCGCAGGCGGTCGTCGACCCGGTTCCGGCAGACAACACGCGCCTCGTGGGCGACATCAGCTCCTTCAACGCGGAGTGAGCCGCAGGACGTGAGAAGGGGCCCCGGGATGGATCCCGGGGCCCCTTCTCACGCAGTCGGTCAGCCGCGACCGATGGTGAAGGCGCGGACGATCTGGATGATACCGAGGATCACCAGCGACCAGGCGACGAACAGCCACAGGAACGCGGCGGCGAACAGCGGCGCGAACATCAGCATGATGCCGGCGATGATGCTGACGATCGCGAAGAAGATCGTCCAGCCCTTGCCGCTGCCGGAACCCAGCGTGGTGAGCGAGACGACGCCGTCGACGATCCAGCTGATGCCGATGAAGATCGCGACGAACACGGCCAGCAGCAGCGTGGTCTCGGTGAGGTTGAAGAACGCCACGACACCGGCGATGACGAACAGGACGCCGAGCACGACGTGACCGACACGCGACCAGCCGCCGAGCGTCTTCGAGAAGATGCCGATCCCGGCATACACGATGCCCGTGATGATCGCGTAGACCGCGATCATGGCCGTCACGACGACGGCGGTCTTCAGCGGCCAGACGAGGATGAGGATGCCGACGATCAGCGCGACGAGACCGCCGATGCCGAGCGCGACACGGAGTGCCTTCGAAACGCCGGACGTGCCGGCGACGGTTGCGGACATGAGTCCTCCTGTGAAAATGCTGGGAACAGTCAGGGCTGAGCATACTGGGGCGCGGGCGGAAGCGGGGGAGTGCCGCGCCGGGAGCGTCACACCGGTTCAGTGCAGGAGGAGCACCGCGAGCAGGAGCACCGGGACGCAGCCGACCGTGGTGAGCAGGATCACGTCACGTGCGACGGCCTCGGCGACCCGGTAGTGCTGGGCGAAGTTGAAGACGTTCTGCGCGGATGGGAGTGCTGCGAGCACGACCACCACGAGCACGTCGTGGCCGCGCATGCCGAACAGGAAGGTCGCCGCCGCCCACGCGATGAGCGGCATGACGATGAGCTTCAGCGCGGCCGCGACGACGACCTCCGCGCGGTGCCCGGCGGCGCTCAGGGGTCGCTGCCCGTGGAGCGACATGCCGTAGCCGATGAGGAGGACGGGGACGCAGGCGTTCGCGATGAGTTCGGCCGGGGCGAGGACGATCTGCGGCAGGTCCCACCCGAGGAAGGAGACCGCGGCTCCCGCCAGCGACGCGATCACCGCAGGGTTTCGCACCGTGCGCCCCAGGATGCGGGGGAGTGACCGCGTGCCGGAGGTCGCCGCATCCAGCACCGCGAGGGTGAGCGGCACGAACACCATCAACTGCATGAGGATCACCGGCGCCGGGTACGCCGCACTTCCGAGCAGGTAGAGGGAAAGCGGGATGCCGATGTTGTTCGAGTTGACCTGCCCGGCGGTGAGGCCCGAGACGAGTGCTTCGGCCGTCCGCCGGCGCCAGACGAACCGGGCGAGCACGAGCTGCAGCAGGATGACCGCGACCGCGGCGATCGCTGAGACCGGCAGGAGCGAGGAGAACAGCGTCTGCACGTCGGCCTGCGACAGGACCACGAACAGGAGGAAGGGGGAGAGGACGAAGAACGTCAGTCGGCCGAGGACGTACCGGCCGTGCGTCCCGAGCAGGTCCGTGCGACCGATGATGTAGCCGAGGAGGATGGCCACGCCCACCACGACGAAGCCGGTCAGGACGTTCAGCACCCTCCAACCGTAGCCGTCGCGGCGCACCCGTCCGGTCCGCCGCGACGGCCGGGGTCAGCGACTGCGGGGGGTGCGGTTCTCCGCGCTCACCATCCAGGAGAGCTGCTCGAGCCGCTCCAGCACGGCGTGCAGGATGTCGGCGCTCGTGGGGTCCTCATCGTCGACGTCGTCGTGCACCTCGCGGCACGTCGCGGCGACCGCATCCAGTCGCTCGGTCATGAGGTCGATGACCTCCGAGGTGAGCACCTCGCCCTGCGGGAACTCGGGCAGTGTCGTGGTCTCTGCGACGACGTCACTCCGGCCGTCCGGCAGCGCGTGGAGCGAGCGCATCCGCTCGGCGACGGTGTCGGCGAACTCGCGGGCGGCGTCGATGATCTCGTCGAGTTGGAGGTGGGTGTCGCGGAAGTTCGTGCCCACGACGTTCCAATGCGCCTGCTTGCCCTGCAGCGAGAGTTCGATGAGGTCGACGAGCACACGCTGCATGTGCTCGCTCAGCTGCTGCGAGGCGGTGAAGCCTCGCTCGGCGTTCTGTTCCTTGGTCGTCTCCGCACCGGAGCGTGCGGGACGACGACGGTTCTTCGTCGCTGTGGTCTTCGTCGGGGTGCGCTCTGCGCTCTTGGTCGCCATGCGATCTCCTTCGGTGGTCGGACGAGACTCACGCTAGGGATGCCGGACACCGCCCAGGCCGGGATTGCCGTGCACCGCTGCCGATGCTAGCGCCGGTGTGTGGAATTACCGATAATGCACATTATGTCATTACAAGTACGCCGCGCCCCGGCCCCGGCGGCCGCGCCGCCGTAACCACCACCCCACCCACCGCTCCCCACGCTCAGTCGCGCCGAATGGCTGATGCCCGACGCTGGAACCGACCATTCGGCGCGACCGGAGCTCACCGACCACAGTTCGGTCGCGCCGAACGGCGGGTGCGTGCGTCATGCACGCGCACAACGCCGCGACCCGACGGGCGCCAGGATGCGGCCCGCGACCCGACGGGCGTCAGGATGCGGGCTGGGGCGCGAGTTCGATCCAGTCGCCGTACTTCGCGGTGCGGCCGTCGCCGGACGAGCGACCGGTGAGGCGCCGTTTCACCCACGGGCCGACGTGCGTGCGGTAGTACGCGAATCCCCCGAGGTGCGACGACGGCACGTCGGAGGGCAGCGACCACCACTCCTGCGGCGGCTGCAGGCCGAGTGCGGTGAGCACCCTCGCAGCGACGCGATGATGGCCCCGCGCGTTCATGTGCAGCCGGTCGGCGGACCAGTATCCCGGGGTGCCGAGCTCGCGATCGGGCCAGTTCAGCGCCTGCACCACATCGGTCCGGTCACCCAATCGCGCCACGACCGCGTCGGAGAGCTGGTCGCCGCGGCGCTGGATGAGCCTTGACAGCGGCAGCTGCGCCGACGGGTTCGCGCCCGACAGGAGGATGAGCTGCACGCCCTCCTCGTCGCAGCGGCGCAAAACGTGCGAGAACGCGTCCACGATGTGTTCGATCGTGGTCCGTGGTCGGAGGATGTCGTTGCCTCCCCCGTTGAACGAGAGATGTGTCGGCTTCAGCGCGAGCGCCGGTTCGAGCTGTTCCTCGACGATCGGCCAGACGAGCTTGCCGCGGATCGCGAGGTTCGCATACTGCACCGGCTCCCCCGTCGCATCCGCCCAGCCCTGGGCCGTGATGTCGGCCCACCCGCGGACTCCCCCGTCCTCGAGCTCATCGCCGACACCTTCGGTGAACGAGTCGCCGATCGCGACGTACCGCACGGAAGCCATGTGATCGAGCCTAAGCGGCTTCGGCCAGCAGTTCGCGCACGCGCGGGACCACTCGCGTCGCATACAGCTCGATCGAGCGCAGCATCTTCTCGTGCGAGAGCGGGCCGTTCGAGAACTTCAGGTCGAAGCGGTCGAGCTCGAGCAGCCGGACGGTGTCGGCGATCTTCCGCGCGACCGTCTCGGGTGAGCCGGCATACACCGCGCCCTGGGGACCCACGTCACGCTGGAACTGCAGTCGGCTGTAGGGCGGCCAGCCGCGTTCCGCACCGATCGCATCGCGGTTCTGCGCCATGACGGGGTACAACTCCTCCCACGCCTGCTCGTCGGTTTCGGCGACATGCCCCGGTGAGTGGACCCCGACCGGCAACCGGCCGTGCCCGAACCCGGCGCTCGCGCGGTGGAAGAGGTCCACGAACGGCTTGAACCCGGCGGACGCTCCCCCGATGATCGCCAGCAGCAGGCCGTAGCCGTACCGCGCGGTGCGGATGACCGACTCGGGCGACCCGCCGACGCCGATCCAGGTACGGATGCCGTGCTCGGTCTTCGGGAAGACATCCGCCTCGTGGAGCGCTGCGCGCTTCGACCCCTGCCAGGTGACCGGCTTCTCCTCGAGCAGTCGACTGAACAGCTCCAGCTTCTCCTCGAAGAGGATCTCGTAGTCGGCCAGCGAGTATCCGAAGAGCGGGAACGACTCGGTGAAGCTGCCGCGCCCGAGGATGACCTCGGCGCGCCCGTGGGAGATCGCGTCCAGCGTCGCGAAGCGTTCGTACAGGCGCACCGGATCATCGGATGAAAGCACCGTCACCGCGGTGCCCAGATGGATCCGCTCGGTTCGGGCAGCCGCGGCTGCCAGCACGATCTCCGGACTCGAGACCGCGAACTCCCGGCGGTGGTGCTCCCCCACGCCGAAGAAGTCCAGCCCCAGCCGGTCGGCCAACTCCGCCTGTTCGAGTACGTTCCGGATCGTCTGTGCGCCCGAGAGCGGTACGCCGTCCTCCCCCGTCGTGACGTCACCGAACGTGTCCAACCCGAATTCCACCGTGCGCGCCATGGTCGCCTCACTTTCCATTCAGTCGCATGTAACTGTGTGAGTCGCGAGGCTATTCCCGGCGGGGCGGAACCATTCCGAACGACCGGGAACAGGGACCCACTCCCCTCGCACGCGCAGGACGAGACGGCGAACGCGGATCAGGGCGCCAGCGCGCTGCGAAGCGTGTCCAGACCGACGCCGCCGAGGTCGAGGGCGCGCTTGTGGAACGCCTTCATCGAGAACGCGTCGCCCTCCGCCGCACGCACGTCGTCACGGATCTGCTCCCAGATCCGCTGGCCGACCTTGTAGGCAGGCGCCTGCCCGGGCCAGCCGAGGTAGCGGTTGACCTCGAAACGGATGAACTCGTCAGGCATGTTCACGTTCCGGCGCATGAACGCGAGCGCGAAGTCCGCGTCCCACACCCCGTCACCGTCCGGGCGCGGCTTGCCGAGGTGCACGCCGATATCCAGCACGACGCGGGCGGCACGCATCCGCTGCCCGTCGAGCATGCCCAGGCGGTCGGCCGGGCGGTCCAGGTAGCCGAGTTGCTCCATGAGCCGCTCCGCATACAGCGCCCACCCCTCCGCGTGCCCGGAGGTACCCGCGAGCAGCCGCCGCCAGGAGTTGAGCTCCGCGCGGTTGTAGACGGCCTGGCCGATCTGCAGGTGATGTCCGGGCACACCCTCGTGGTAGACGGTCGTCAGCTCCCGCCAGGTGTCGAACTCGGTGACGCCCTCCGGCACCGACCACCACATGCGGCCTGGCCGCGAGAAGTCGTCGGTGGGCCCGGTGTAGTAGATGCCGCCCTCGTTCGTGGGCGCGATCATGCACTCCAGGCGCCGGACGGGTTCCGGGATGTCGAAGTGGGTGCGGCCGAGTTCGGCGACGGCGCGGTCGCTCGTCTCCTGCATCCACCGCTGCAGCGCCTCGGTGCCGTGCAGCTTCATGGTCGGATCGGCCTCGAGATGGGCGACGGCCTCCTCGACCGACGCGCCGGGGAGGATCGCGTCCGCGATCTGCTCCTGCTCGGCGACCATGCGGGCCAGCTCCGCGATCCCCCACTCGTAGGTCTCGTCGAGGTCGATCACGGCACCGAGGAACGACGCCGAGTGCAGCGCGTAGCGTTCGCGGCCGACACCGTCCTCCTCGCTCGCGACGGGGGCGAGCTCGTCCCGGAGGAACGCCGCGAGCCGGTCGTACGCCTCGCGGGACGCGTCGGCGCGCGCGGTGAGGTCGCTGGACAGCGATGCCGGGAGGTCGCCGCCCGCGGCCGGCGCAGCCTTCCCGGCGAACTCCGCGAAGAAGCCGTCCGTGGCGGTGTACCGGTCGATCTGCGCGGCGACCTCGGTCACCTGCCGACGAGCCGGGACGACGCCCGCGGCGATGCCGGCGCGGAGCGTCTCGACGTAGCCGGCGACCGCGTCCGGGAGCGCTGCGAGCCGGTCGCTGATGACCGACCAGTCGTCGGCCGTGTCGGTGGGCATGAGGTCGAACGCGGCGCGGATGTCCTGTGCGGGCGAGGCGATGACGTTCACGTCGCGCAGGTGGTTGCCCGACTCGTGGAGCTCCAGGTTGAGGCGGAGTTCGCGCGACAGGTCGGTTTGCGTGACCACGTCCACATCGTCGACGGGGGTCGCCGCCTCCAGATCGCGCAGGATGCTGCGCGTCGCCGCCGCGACCTCCTCGACCCCGGCCGGCGAGTAGTCGCCGAACCGGCCGTCGTGCTCCCGCCGCCCGATGTAGGTGGCGAGCGTCGGCTGCAGCTCACTGATCACGTCGACGTAGCGGTCGGCGATCGCGTCGATGACGGTCGGGGTGCGCGCGCTCTGCTCGGTCATCCTCCGAGCCTACGCGCGACGACCGCCCGGGTCAGTGGGCGGCCTCGTCCCAGTTCATGCCCCGCCCGATCTGCACCTCGAGCGGCACGGAGAGCTGTGCGGCGTCGGCCATCCGCTCCCGGACGATCCGCTCCACCGCATCCCACTCCCCCGGCGCCACCTCGACCACGAGTTCGTCGTGGATCTGCAGCAGCACCCGCGACGCGTAATCGCCCGAGCGGAGCTCCTCGTGGATGTGGACGAGGGCGAGCTTCATGATGTCGGCGGCGCTGCCCTGGATGGGGGCGTTCAGAGCGGCGCGCTCGGCGTTCTCACGCAGGACCCGATTGGGGCTGGTGAGGTCGGGGAAGGGCCGGCGGCGGCCGAAGATCGTCTCGGTGTAGCCGTCGATGCGAGCCTGCTCCACCGACGAGCGCAGGTAGTCGCGTACCGCGCCGAAGCGGGCGAAGTACTCCATCATGAGCTGCTTGGCCTCGGACTGCTCGATGCGCAGCTGCTTGGACAGGCCGAACGCCGACAGACCGTACACGAGGCCGTACGACATCGCCTTGACCTTCGTGCGCATCGCCGGGGTCACTTCGGCAGGCGCCACGCCGAACACGCGGGCACCGACGAAGCGGTGCAGGTCCTCACCGGCGTTGAACGCCTCGATGAGCCCCGGGTCCTCCGACAGGTGCGCCATGATGCGCATCTCGATCTGCGAGTAGTCCGCGGTCAGCAGGGTTTCGTACCCCTCGCCCACTTCGAAGGCGGCACGGATGCGGCGGCTCTCCGCGGTGCGGACCGGGATGTTCTGCAGGTTCGGGTCGGTGCTGGACAGGCGCCCGGTCTGCGATCCGGTCTGCAGGTAGGTGGTGTGGATGCGACCGTCGGCGCCGATCGCGCCGTCGAGCGACTCGATGATCTGCCGCAGCTTCGTGGCCTCGCGATGCTGCAGGAGCAGGTCGAGGAACGGGTGCGGGGCCTTCTCCTGCAGGTCGGCGAGCACGGCGGCGTCCGTCGAGTACCCGGTCTTCGTCTTGCGGGTCTTCGGCAGCTGCAGGTCTTCGAACAGCACCTCCTGGAGCTGCTTGGGCGAACCGAGGTTCACCTCACGTCCGATCGCGGCGTACGCCTCCTGGGCGATGCCCTCGGCACGCTCCGCGAGCTCTGCCGAGAAGGCGGAGAGCTTCTCGTGCGAGACGGCGACACCGGCGAGTTCCATGTCGCCCAGTGCGGTGACGCTCGGCAACTCGATGTCGGCGAGGACCGCCGGGACCCGGCCCGGGAGCGCGGCGCGGACCGCGTCGCCCACACGGAGGGTGAACCAGGCGAGCTGGCCGGGGGTCGCCCCCTCGTCGACCGGGACGAGCTGGTTCGGGTCGGCTTCGGGGAGCTTCTCCCCCAGGTAGCGCTCGACGAGGTTCCCGAGCGTCTTGTCCGGGAAGCTGGGGCGCACGAGCCAACCCGCGAGGAGGGTGTCCATCGAGAGTCCGCGGAGCGCGATCCCGGCGCGGCGGAGGGCCTTCACCTGCGGCTTCGCGTCGTGCAGCACCTTGGGCGCGTCGGAACCGAGCCACACGCGGACCGCGTCGGCGACCGCATCCGTCCAGTCCGCCTCGATCGCGGCGTCCGCCTGCGCGAATCCGATCCGGGAGGGCAGGCCGCCGACGGTGACGACCGTGACTCCGACCGGACCGGTCGCCGCGTCCAGCCAGGCGGAGAGCGTGGGGCCGTCGGCCTCGCTAGCGGTGGGGGCCTGCGCCGCCGGGACCTCCGGCTGCGCGTCGACCGCGTCGCGCGCCTCGAACACGCGTGGCAGGAGCGTGCGGAACTCCAACCGCGCGAAGATGTCGCGCACGGCCTGCGCGTCCAGCGCCCCGAGCTCTAGGTCTCCGGGGCCGACCGGCAGCTCGACGTCGGTCAGCAGGCGGTTCAGCGCGCGGTTGCGGCGCACGTCGTCGATGTGCTCGCGGAGATTGTTGCCCACCACGCCCTTGATCTCGTCGGCGCGGGCGAGCACCTCGTCGAGGGAGCCGAACTGGGTGAGCCATTTCACCGCGGTCTTCTCGCCGACCTTCGGCACGCCGGGAAGGTTGTCACTCGTCTCACCCACGAGCGCGGCGATCTCGGGGTACTGCGCCGGCGCGACGCCGTAGCGCTCGCGGACGGTCTCGGGGTCGTAGCGCTTGAGCTGGGACACGCCCTGCACGTTCGGGTACAGCAGGGTGACCTCGTCGGTCACGAGCTGGATGGTGTCGCGGTCGCCGGAGCAGACCAGCACCCGGTAGCCCTGCTCGGCGCCCTGCGTGGCGAGGGTTGCGAGGATGTCGTCGGCCTCGAAATCCTCCTTCTGGAGCACCGTGACGCCCATGGCGCGCAGGCACTCCTGCAGCAGCGGGATCTGCCCCGAGAATTCCGGCGGTGTCTCGCTGCGGTTGGCCTTGTACTCGGCGTACTCGCGGGTGCGGAACGACTGCCGCGACGTGTCGAACGCGACGGCGACGTGGCTCGGCTTCTCGGCCTTGAGCAGGTTGACGAACATCGACAGGAAGCCGTACACGCCGTTCGTGTGCTGCCCGTCCTTGGTGGAGAAGTTGTCCACCGGCAGGGCGTAGAAGGCGCGGAAGGCGAGCGAATGGCCGTCGACGACCAGAAGGGTAGGCTTCGAGGAGTCGGTCACCCGTCAAGCCTAGACGTGGCCGCCGACAGCCCGACCAGCATCCGTGCCGAAGGAGGACCATGCCCGCCAGCGAGTCGTTCACCGACGGGATCACCTGGGTACGGGAACGGGGCATGGGCGCCCTCGCGGAGCGGATGGGATTCGAGTGGCTCGAGTTCACGCCGGAGATCGCGGTGGCACGGATGCCCGTCGAGGGCAACACGCAGCCGGTCGGCCTGGTCCACGGCGGCGCCTACGTCGTGCTGGCCGAGAGCCTCGGCTCCATGCACGCGAACTATCACGCGCAGCACCGGGACGGTGAGCCGATGCTCGCCGTGGGCGTGGACATCAACGCGACCCACACGCGCTCGGCGACCTCCGGCTGGGTCACCGGCACCTGCACGCCGCTCCACCTCGGCCGCTCCCTCACGGTGCACGAGATCGTGTGCCGCGACGATCAGGGCCGACGGCTGTCCACCGTGCGGATCACGAACATGCTCCGCCCCTTCTCCCCCGCCGCCTGAACCGGCCGGGAAGACGAAGGGACCGCACCCGATCGGATGCGGTCCCTCGACGTCTGCGGTGGTGCGTCAGGACTTCTTCGGCGCCAGCTGTTCGATGATCGCCTTGGCGACGTCCTGCATCGTGAGGCGGCGGTCCATGGACGCCTTCTGGATCCAGCGGAACGCCTCGGGCTCGGTGAGGCCCATCTTCTCGTTCAGCAGGCCCTTGGCGCGGTCGACGAGCTTGCGGGTCTCGAAGCGCTCGACCATGTCGGCGACCTCGGCCTCGAGCGTGATGATCTGCTCGTACCGGGCGAGGGCGATCTCGATCGCCGGCAGCAGGTCGTTCGGGGTGAAGGGCTTGACCACGTAGGCGAGCGCGCCCGCTTCGCTGGCCCGCTCGACGAGCTCCTTCTGGCTGAACGCGGTCAGCAGCACGACCGGGGCGATGTGCGCCTTGCTGAGCTTCTCCGCGGCGGAGATGCCGTCGAGCTGGGGCATCTTCACGTCCATGATGACGAGGTCGGGACGCAGCTCGGTGGCCAGCGCCACCGCGGTCTCGCCGTCGCCGGCCTCGCCCACGACGTCGAAGCCGTTGTCGCGGAGGATCTCCACGATGTCCATCCGGATGAGCGACTCGTCCTCGGCCACGACGACCCGACGGGGGGCGGGAGCGGATTTCGCGGTTTCCTCTTGCGCAGTCACCTTTGAATCTTACGCCACCGTCACCCATGCCAGTGGGAGCGCACCCTCCGGATGTGCGCAGCCGCATCCACGTCAGTCGGACGCCGGGACCCCGGCGAGCAGTTCGTCGAACACCGCGTCGGCATCGTCGTGCACCGCAAGCCGTGACGCCTGACCGAGCCACAACGACTGCAGGTCGCCGAGGCCGCGCCGCCCGGCCTCGGTCCGGAACCCGCCGGTGAGGTGGTTCTGCACCGGGAACGGCGCGATGGCGCCTGCCGCCTCGAGCGCCTCGACCGCGCGGTTGCGGGCGCCGCGTGCGAGTCTGCCGCTCATCGCGCGGGTGAGCGTGGCGTCCTCCGCGGCCGTCGACGCGATGGCGACGCGGTGGGCGTCGCTCGCCGCGGACTGGCGGGTGCGCAGGAACGCCGTCCCCACCTGCACGCCGTCGGCGCCGAGCGCGAAGGCCGCCGCGACGCCCCGCCGGTCTGCGACCCCACCCGCCGCGAGCACCGGCACGTTCACGGCATCCGAGATCTGCGGCACGAGCGCGAACGTGCCGACGAGGGACTGCTCGGCCGGCCTGAGGAACGAGACCCGGTGCCCGGCGGCTTCCGCACCGCTCGCGACGATCACGTCGGCGCCTCCCGCCTCCAGGGCGATGGCCTCGGCGACCGTCGTGGCGGTGCCGATCACGGCGATGCCCGCCTCGTGCGCGGCCTCGAGCTGTGCATGCGTCGGGACGCCGTAGACGCAGCTGATCGCGGCGGGGCGGGCGGCGACGGCGGCCGCCCACTGGTCCTCGACCGCCGGGAGCTAGCGGGCGGGCGGGGCCGGCGGCGGTTCGAGCCCCACCTCCGCATACAGTGTGGCCATCGCCCGCGCCGCGGCCTCGAAGGCGGCGCCGGATTCCTCGCGATCGAGCGGAAGCCACAGGTTGAGCGCGAACGGTCGGTCGGTCGCGGCACGCAGCGAGGCGGCGGTCTCCGAGATCCGGTCCGTGTCGTAGCCGTACAGCCCATAGGAGCCGAGGCCGCCACGCCGGCTCACCGCGGCGGCGAGTTCGACGGAGCTCAGCCCGCCGAAGGGTCCGAGCACGACCGGGTGTTCGATCCCGAGCCTGCGGGTGAGCACCCCGCTCATCCGTCCTCCTCCGCCCGCGACGCGCCGCACCCGGCGCACACCGCACCCTCGACGACCGCGCCGCATTCGG
>Ga0182737_1003143_pt1 | contig 12531 bp, 11 predicted proteins | sample eDN5th30CBELigOP_FD_128878 | JGI IMG/M metagenome (GOLD analysis project Ga0182737, IMG submission 128878) | Enriched Organic Plus compost microbial communities from Emeryville, California, USA - eDNA 5th pass 30_C BE-Lig OP (version 2) (version 2) ... | reverse complement strand
GATCTCGATGCGGGTGACCTTCACGCCCCACGGGTTGGTGGCGTGGTCGACCACGCCCAGCAGCTGGGCGTTGATCGCCTCGCGCTGGCTCAGCGACTCGTCCAGGTCCATCGAGCCGATAACGGTACGGATGTTGGTCTGCACCAGCGCGATCATCGCCACCTCGAGGTTGGCGACCTCGTACGCGGCGCGGGCCGCGTCGAGCACCTGGAAGAACACCACGCCGTCGACGCGGACCACGGCGTTGTCCTTGGTGATGACGTCCTGGCTGGGCACGTCCAGCACCTGCTCCATCATGTTCACCTTGCGGCCGACGCCGTAGACGATCGGGACCAGGAAGTGCAGGCCGGGATCGAGCGTGTGCGTGTACTTGCCGAAGCGCTCCACCGTCCATTCGTAACCCTGCGGCACCATGCGCACGGTCTTGAACAGCACGATGGCGCCGGCGAGCAGCAGTACCAGCGTCAGGAAACCCGTCGTCATCCTTTCCTCCTCCTGGCCCGGCGGGCCATCCCCAGTCGGTCCCAGTATAGGGTCGGCCGGCGGCGGGAACCGGGGCCGCCCGTCGCGGTCGCAAGGTGACGGCGACCGGCTGCGACGGTTTGGCCGCCCCGTGCATCCACAGCGCATATGAGCCAACCGTTCCCGCCCGCATCCACCCGCCTGGCCGGCCCGGCCAGCTGCCTGGCCTTCGTCCCGGCCGTGCCGGCGGCCGACGCGCGCGGCGACGCGGCCGCGCCGCGCTCCGGCTTCGCCATCGATGTTCCGGAGACCCTGCTGGCGCGCGCGCGGCGCGGCGAGCCGGCGGCGTTCGAGCAGCTGTACCGCTGGTTCGAGCGCCCGGTATTCACCCTCGCCCTGCGCCTGTGCGGCGACCACGACGAGGCCTGCGAGGCGTTGCAGGAAACCATGCTCAAGCTGTTGCGCCGGATCGGCGAATACCGCGGCACCGGTCCGTTCTGGGGCTGGCTGCGGCAGATCGCGATCAACGAGGCGCTGCTGCGCCTGCGCCGCGGTCGCCGCCTCGACGACACCCTGCCGCTGGACGGCCACGAGTTCGAGGACCAGGCACCCCCGCCGCCGGCCGCCGCCGACGGCGCGCTGCTGCAGCGCGCCCTGCAGTCGCTGCCCGCCGCCACCCGCAGCGTGCTGTGGCTGTACCACGCCGAAGGCTATACCCACGAGGAAATCGCCGAACTGATGCAGCGCAGCCCGAGTTTCTCCAAATCGCAGCTCTCGCGCGGCACCCGCCGCCTGCGGGCGCTGCTGCAGGTCCAGGAGGTGTCCCATGCCTGAGCGCAACCATCCCGCCGCCGCGGCGCCGCCGGCCGGCTGGCACGAGGCCTTCGCCGCGCTGCCGCCGGAAGCGCCGCGCGAGGACCAGTGGCCGCGCATCGCCGCCGCGCTTCCCGGCGCACGCCGCCCGCGGCGCGTGCTTCCCTGGGCGCTGGCCGCGGCCACCGCCTGCCTCGCCGCGCTGCCGGCGCTGCAGCTGCTGCGCCAGCCAGCGCCGCAACCGGAAGCGGATACGCATGTGCCGGCGCCCACCACTTCGCTGCCGGCCGCCAGCGGCACGGTCGCCATTCACCAGGATCCGGCACCGGAACCGGCGCCCATCGCACCCCCGACGTCCGACGGCCCCATCCAGACCGCTTCGACGACGCCAGCGACGGTGGCGGCGACGCGGGAACCGGTCGCCATGCCCGCCGCCGACCTGCGCCCGCTGCAGGAGGAATCGGCCCGCCTCGAACGACTGCTCGGGAGCCTCGCCGGCACCCAGGGCGGCGACGGCCTGCAGCTGGCGCTCGCCGCCTCGCTGCAGGCGGAAGTCGCCGGCATCGACGACGCGCTGGCCCGCCCGGCGCTCGACGACGGTGCGCGCGCCGGGCTGTGGCAGCAGCGCGTCGAGGCGCTGCGCGAACTGGCCAGCCTCGCCGCCGACCAGCGCTGGCAGGCGCTGTACGGCGGCGACTCCAGCGCCTACGCGCTCGTCCAGGTCTATTGATCCCCAACCGCTTCCCTACCCGAGAACGACACCATGGATACCCGTTCCCTTCCCTTCCGCCGGCTCGCCCCGCTTGCGCTGGCCCTGGCCTGCGCGATCGCCGCCCCGGCCATGGCCGCCGACAAGGACGACGCGGCGCAGCGCAAGGAACTCGACCAGGCGCGCAAGGAACTGCAGGCCGCCGCCGCCCGCGTCGCCGAACTGAGCCGCGAACTGCAACTTGACGGCGACGCGCTGCGCTTCGTGATCGATGGCGCCGGCGTGTCGGCGAAGCCGCGCCTGGGCGTGCTGCTGGGCGTGGACGAACAGAGCGGCGTGCGCATCGCCGGCGTCACCCCGGGCGGCGGCGCCGACAAGGCCGGCCTGAAGAGCGGCGACCGCCTGCTGCGCATCGGCGGCAAGGCCATCGCCGGCAGCAACGGCGAAGCCCGCGTCGAAGCCGCGCGCGAGGCCCTGGCCGACCTGGCCGAGGGCAAGCCGGTACGCATCACCTACCAGCGCGACGGCAGGCAGCACGACGTCGACGTCACCCCCACGCCGACCCGGAGCTTCGCCTTCACCCGCGGCCTCGGCCTGGATGCCAGCGAGCTGGCGACGCTGGCCGACAGCCCGGAGCTGGCCAGGCTGAGGGAACTGGCGCCGAAGCTGCGCGGCGAAGTGCTGCAGCTGTCGCGCTCGCTCGACTGCACCGACGGCAAGTGCAGCGCCCCGCTGCTGGCCGAGGCGTTGCGCTGGGACGGCCTCAACCTGCTCGCGCTGGAACCGCAGCTGGGCCGTTACTTCGGCACCGATCGCGGCGTGCTGGTGCTGCAGCAGGGCAACCTGCCAGGGCTGCAGCCGGGCGACGTGATCCAGGAGATCGAAGGCAAGGCGGTCGCCAGCCCGCGCGAGGCGATGCAGGCGATGAGCGCGAAGAAGCCTGGCGAGAAGGCCAGTGTCGGCGTCCTGCGCGACCGGAGCCGCAAGGAGGTGATGGTCACCGTGCCCGAGCGGCTGCGCACGCTGGACTTCGTGCCCGCGCCTCCGGCGCCTCCGGCCCCGCCCGCGCCGCCTGCGCCGGCGCCGCGGCCGAAGAACACGGCGGTGCTGTAGGCGCGAGCCCGGGCGGATGGCATCCGGGGATGTCGTCCGCACGGGAGAACCGCAAGGTGCGACGTGACGGCCGGCCTCGTGCCGGCCGTGTCGCTTCCGACGGCCGTCGCTGCCAGCGCCGGCACACCGTTACTTGGTCAGGATCAGCTTGTCGTTGCTGGTGTGGCGCAGCCGGTACACCCGGTCGCCGTGGCGGATCAGGATTTCGCGGCGACCCTTGAGCAGCTGGTCGCTGTCCAGCACCAGGTCATCGGCCTGCAGGACCGGCACGGCCTCGCGGGCGGGTTCGGCGTGCGGCAGGGTGAGGCGATGCACGTTCATCGGGAGCTCCAGGTGGAGGGCTTGGATCCCGCTTGATGATAATAATTCGCATTTCCCTGTCAACCGCTCAGCCGGCGGCGGCCACCTCCAGCCGGCCCCACACCTGCTCGTCGTAGCGTCCCACCAACTCCAGCGCGCGCACGTTCTCCTCCAGCTGGGCCAGGCCGCTGGCGCCGAGGATCACGCTGCTGACGTGCGGGTTGCGCAGGCACCAGGCGATGGCCAGCGGCGCCGGCTTCTCGCCCAGTTCGGCGGCGACCTGGACGAAGCGCTGCGCGCGTTCCAGGCGGCGTTCGCCGCCGTGCCCCACCACCAGCTTCTGCAGCCAGCCGGCGTCGGGCTGGGCCAGGCGGCCTTCGCGATGGATGCCGTCGGTGTACTTGCCGGTGAGCAGGCCCGAGGCCAGCGGCGACCAGATCGTGGTGCCCAGGCCCAGCTCCGAGTACAGCGGCGCGTATTCCAGTTCCACCCGCTCGCGGTGCAGCAGGTTGTACTGCGGCTGCTCCATGGTCGGCGGGGTGAGGTGGTTGGCGCGGGCGAACTTCGCCGCCTCGCGGATCAGGTCCACCGGCCACTCCGAGGTGCCCCAGTACAGGACCTTGCCCTGGCGCACCAGCAGGTCCATCGCCGCCACGGTCTCGCCCACCGGCGTGTCCGGATCGGGGCGATGGCAGTAGTAGAGGTCCAAGTGCTCGACCCGCAGGCGCTTCAGCGCGGCGTGGCAGGCCTCGACCACGTGCTTGCGCGACAGCCCGCGCTGGGTCGGTCGCGGATCCTCCGCGGCGCCGAAGAACACCTTGCTCGACACGCAGAAGCCGTCGCGCGGCAGGCGCAGGTCGGCGATCACGTCGCCCATCACCCGCTCGGCCTCGCCGTTGGCGTAGGCCTCGGCGTTGTCGAAGAAGTTGATGCCGTGGTCCCAGGCGGCGGCGATGAGCTCGCGGGCCTGGCTGCGCCCGACCTGGCGGCCGAAGGTCATCCAGGCGCCGAAGGACAGCGCGGACAGCTTCAGGCCGGAAGCACCGAGGCGGCGGTATTGCATGGGCGGTCTCCGCGGAAAACCCCGATTGTAGGCCGGCCCTGCGAGGCTGGCCGCGAGGGCCGGGCGCCCGTGCGGCCGCCGGCCCCGCGCGCCGGCCCACCTGCGCAACCGCGGCGTTGCGCCATGGCCTGCGGCGGCGCGGATACGGCCGCAGCCGCCCGTAGCGCGGCTTCCGGCGGGCTGGACCTTCGTGCACGGGCGCCGGGGGCGCCAAACTGCTACGATTTCGCGATTCTTTAACATCCACAGGGAACCCCATGATCGAGGCACTCGGACGGATCGGCTTCGGCCTGTTCGGATTGGCCGTGCTGATCGGCATCGTCTGGCTGTGCTCGAACAACCGCCGCGCGGTGGACTGGAAGCTGGTCATCACCGGCGTGGTCCTGCAGATCGCCTTCGCCACCCTGGTCCTGCTGGTGCCGGGCGGCAAGAACGTCTTCGACTGGCTCAGCCACGGCTTCGTGAAGATCCTGAGCTTCGTCGCCGAGGGTTCCAACTTCATCTTCGGCAGCCTGATGGACATCCAGTCCAACGGCTTCATCTTCGCCTTCCAGGTGCTACCGACCATCATCTTCTTCTCGGCGCTGATGGGCGTGCTCTACCACCTCGGCGCGATGCAGGCGGTGGTGCGGGCGATGGCCTGGGCGATCACCAAGGTCATGCGCGTGTCCGGCGCCGAGACCACCAGCGTCTGCGCCAGCGTGTTCATCGGCCAGACCGAGGCGCCGCTGACCGTGCGCCCGTACATCGCCAAGATGACCCAGTCCGAGCTGCTGACCATGATGATCGGCGGCATGGCCCACATCGCCGGCGGCGTGCTGGCCGCCTACGTGGGCATGCTCGGCGGCGGCGACCCGGCGCAGCAGGCCTTCTTCGCCAAGCACCTGCTGGCCGCCAGCATCATGGCCGCGCCGGCCACCCTGGTGATCGCCAAGATCCTGGTGCCGGAGACCGGCGAGCCGCTGACCCGCGGCACGGTGAAGATGGAGGTCGAGAAGACCACCGCCAACGTCATCGACGCGGCCGCGGCCGGCGCCGGCGACGGCCTGCGCCTGGCGCTGAACATCGGCGCGATGCTGCTGGCCTTCATCGCCCTGATCGCCCTGGTCGATGCCCCGCTGAAGTGGTTCGGCGAGGTCACCGGTATTGCCGCCGCGCTCGGCCAGCCGACCAGCCTGTCGACCATCCTCGGCTACGTGCTGGCCCCGATCGCCTGGGTGATCGGCACGCCGTGGGCGGACGCGACCACGGTCGGTTCGCTGATCGGCCAGAAGATCGTGATCAACGAGTTCGTCGCCTACACCCAGCTGGCCAGCGTGGTGAACGGCCAGGTGCCGAACGTCTCGCTGAGCCCCGAAGGCGCCCTGATCGCCACCTATGCCCTGTGCGGCTTCGCCAACTTCAGCTCGATCGCGATCCAGATCGGCGGCATCGGCGGCCTGGCCCCGGAGCGCCGCCAGGACCTGGCCCGCTTCGGCCTGCGCGCCGTGCTCGGCGGCTCCATCGCCACCTTCATGACCGCGACGATCGCCGGCGTCCTCACGCACTTCGGCTGAGCCGTCCGCCAGACTCCAGCAAGAGGCGGGCCCGCGTGGCCCGCCGTTTCCGTTTCCCGTTCCAGAGCTTGTGCAGGTAATCCCATGAATCCGGTCATCGTCGTCGGTTCGTTCAATGTCGACCACGTCTGGCGCTGCGCCGAGCTGCCGGCCGTCGGCGCGACCATCGCCGGCCAGTACTCCACCGGACCGGGCGGCAAGGGCTTCAACCAGGCCGTGGCCGCGGCGCGCGCCGGCGCCCGCACCGCCTTCGTGTGCGCGCTGGGCGACGACGCCGGCGGCGCCCTCGCCCGCCAGCTGGCCGCCGCCGACGGCATCGACCTGCGCGCCGAGGCCAGCGAACAGCCCACCGGCACCGCCGGCATCTACGTCGACGCGCGCGGCCGCAACAGCATCGTGATCGGCCCGGGCGCCAACGGCACCCTGTCGGCCGCCCATGTCGGCAGCGACCCGGCCCTGCTGGCCGGCGCGCGCGTGCTGCTGGCCCAGCTCGAATCGCCGGTGGAAACCATCGAGGCGGCCTTGGCCCTGGCCCGCCAGGCCGGCGCCACCACCGTGCTCAACCCGGCCCCGGCCAACGCCTCCACCAGCATCAGCCTGCTGCGCCTGGCGGACGTGCTGACCCCGAACGAGACCGAGTTCGCCGCCCTGCTCTCGCGCCACGTCGGCGAGCGCATGGATGCCGAGGCGGTGGCCGCGCTCGACGGCGCCAGCCTGCACGGCCTGTGCCGCAAGCTGCTGCCGCACGGCAGCGTGGTCGTCACCCTCGGCTCGGTCGGCGCCTTCGTCTCGCATCCGGACGAGGCCACCCGGGGTGACGCGCAGGCCTACTACCGCGTCGGCGCCGAGAGCGTATCGGCCAGCGACACCACCGGCGCCGGCGACGCCTTCAACGGCGCCCTGGTCGCCTCGCTGGCGAACAACGCCGGTACGCCCTTCGCCAGCCACGTGCGCTTCGCCAACCGCTACGCCGCGCTGTCCACCGAGCGCCCGGGCGCGGCGGTGGCGATGCCGCGGCTGGCCGAGGTGCAGGAGCGGTTCCCCGGCTGAGCCGGCGGGACCGCGGCGGCCTCCGGGCCCGCCGCGCCGCCGCGGCCACGGGGCGCCACGTAGAATCCGCGCCATGCGCATCGGCCCCTACAGCATCGAACCGCGCGTGGTCCTGGCCCCGATGGCCGGGGTCACCGACAAGCCGTTCCGGCTGCTGTGCAAGCGGCTGGGCGCGGGCCTGGCGGTGTCGGAGATGACGATCAGCGACCCGCGCTTCTGGGGCACGCGCAAGTCGCTGCACCGTATGGACCACGCCGGCGAGCCGGACCCGGTCAGCGTGCAGATCGCCGGCACCGAGCCGGCGCAGCTGGCCGAGGCGGCGCGCTACAACGTCGACCACGGCGCGCAGATCATCGACATCAACATGGGCTGCCCGGCCAAGAAGGTGTGCAACGCCTGGGCCGGTTCGGCGCTGATGCGCGACGAGGCGCTGGTCGCGCGCATCCTCGAGGCGGTGGTCGCCGCGGTCGACGTGCCGGTGACGCTGAAGATCCGCACCGGCTGGTGCGCCGAGGTGCGCAACGCGCCGACTATCGCGCGCATCGCCGAGGACGCCGGCATCGCCGCGCTGGCGATCCACGGCCGCACCCGCAACCAGCACTACACCGGGCAGGCCGAGTACGACACCATCGCCGAGGTGAAGGCGCGCCTGCGCATCCCGGTGGTCGCCAACGGCGACATCGATTCGCCGCGCAAGGCCGCCTTCGTGCTGCGCCACACCGGCGTGGACGCGGTGATGGTCGGTCGCGCCGCGCAGGGCCGCCCGTGGATCTTCGGCCAGATCGCCCACTACCTGGCCACCGGCGAGGAGCTGCCGGAGCCGGACGTGGCGGAAGTGCGCGACATCCTGCTTGGACACCTCGCCGCGCTGCACGCGTTCTACGGCGAGGAACACGGCGTGCGCATCGCCCGCAAGCACCTGGGCTGGTACGCGAAAGACCGCCCGGAAAACGCCGCGTTCCGCGCGGTGGTCAACCGCGCGCAGAGCGCGGAGGAACAGCTGCGGCTCACCGCGGACTACTTCGACGCGCTCGCCGCCGGCGTGCCGCCACCGATGCTTTCCGCTGCATAGGACCGCGGTTCCGAAGGTTGCTTCATGTAACCATCCTTCGAGTAAACATGACCATAGACACGTGTATTCCGGCACTGGGGAATCGCGTGCCACGGGAGGATTCTGGGCGCGCCGGACTTCCGGGCCGAGGCATCCCCTCCCGGCCCTTCAACGTGGGCTCCCCCGCCCCAGGAGGTTGTCATGTTTGCACGCATCGCCGTTGTTGCGGCCGCGCTGGCCGTCGCTCCTTCCGCCTTCGCCGCCGATGTCACCCTCGCCGACCTGTCGCGGGAAACCGGCGTCAGCGAACGCCACCTGCGCATGGTCGCCGGCGCACGCACGCCGTATCCGGAATACCGGATCGTGTTCGACCGCGTCGAGCGCCAGCTGAAGAACACGCTCGGCGACGAGGGCTACCACTACCTGCTCAAGGGCGAAGTCGCCGCGGCCAGCGAGGCCTATCGCGAGCGCGCGGCCGCCACCGCCGCCCGCGAGAAGGAAGCCGAAGCCGCCAAGGCGCGCAACCAGGGTTGAGCGGTCAGCGTCCGCCGACCGCGTCCTGCACCGGGGTGCCGGCTTCCGGCATCCCGGCCGGCGGCGGCGCGTTCCAGATCCGCTCCCACATCGACGCCACGCGGCGCGGCGCTTCCCATGGGAGGCGCAGCTGCTCGGGCGGCGTCGCATGCCAGGCATCGCCGTCGTGCCTGGCGACCGCGAACACGAAGGTGTAGTCGGGCTCGGCGCCCATGCGCAGGTCGCTCAGCTCGAGACGGCCGTCGCGCACGCGCGCCTTCATGAAGCCGTGGTTGAACCAGGCCAGGCGCGCCACCGCAGGAATCTCCGCGGCTCCGGCCAGCGCCTGCGTGTCCGAATCGTAGGCGCGGAACAGCATCGGCCCGCGGTCGGCGACCAGCGACCGCTCGCCCTCGACGAATCCGTCCGGGGTCATCGCCACTACCCGCCACAGCAGGGTGTTGAACGGCATCGGCACCGAGAAGCGCGGCGCCTCGCCCAGACCCATCGCCGCCAGGCTGCGCTGCGCCTCGCGCTCGACCATCGCCTTGGCCAGCAGCGACCAGCCCAGGTAGGCGCTGCTCAGCGCCAGGCCGGCCACCAGCGCGTGGCTGGCGAGCCTGCGTTCGCGCGCGAACCAGGCCACCACGCAGGCCAGCAGCAGCCACAGCGTGTACGCCGGATCGATGATGAACACGCTCGACCACATCACCGGCCGCAGCGGCAGCGGCCATAGCAGCTGCGTGCCATAGACGGTGAACGCGTCCAGCAGCGGATGCGTCACCAGCGCCAGCTGGATCGCCCAGAACCAGCGCCGCGGCGACTCCGCCACCCGTCCCTTGCCGTAACGCCGGAACAGCCACCAGATCGCCCAGCCCACGAACGGCAGCACCAGCAGCGAATGGCTGAGGCCTCGGTGCAGTGTCATCCGCGCCACCGGGTCGTCGGTGAACAGCGCCAGCGGCAACGAATCGAGGTCCGGCAGGGTGCCAAGCGCGGCGCCCGCCAGCAGCGCGGCGCGGCGATGGCCGGCAGGCGCGATGGCGGCGGCGACCGCGCCGCCGAGGACGATCTGGGTCAGGGAATCCATGCGCGGATGCTAGCAGCAGGCCAGCGCGCGCCGCCGCCGGCGCCGTGCCGGAGCGGCCGGCCACGCGCGGCCGCGTGCATGAATCCTTAACCCGGAGGCGCTCCCGCGGCGGGCAGAATGCACCCACGCCCCCGGCCGTGTATCATGCGCGGCCATCTTTTCATCCGAATACAGGGATATAGCCCGATGTCCAGCTATCTCTTCACCTCCGAATCGGTCTCCGAGGGCCATCCGGACAAGATCGCCGACCAGATCTCCGATGCGGTCCTCGACGCCATCCTGGCGCAGGACAAGCGCGCCCGCGTGGCCTGCGAGACCCTGGTGAAGACCGGCGCCGCCATCGTCGCCGGCGAAGTCACCACCACCGCGTGGGTCGACATCGAGGGCCTGGCCCGCCAGGTCATCAACAGCATCGGCTACAACAACTCGGACGTCGGCTTCGACGGCCACACCTGCGCCATCATCAACATGCTCGGCAAGCAGTCGCCGGACATCGCCGCCGGCGTGGACCGCAAGAAGCCGGAGGAACAGGGCGCGGGCGACCAGGGCCTGATGTTCGGCTACGCCTGCAACGAGGCGCCGGAGTTCATGCCGGCCCCGATCTACTACTCGCACCGCCTGGTCGAGCAGCAGGCCAAGGTCCGCAAGAAGAAGAACTCGCCGCTGCCGTGGCTGCGCCCGGACGCCAAGTCGCAGGTCACCCTGCGCTACGACGACCAGCACAAGGTGGTCGGCCTCGACGCCGTGGTGCTGTCGACCCAGCACGACCCGGGCGTGAAGCAGAAGGAGCTTGTCGAGGGCGTGTACGAGCACATCCTCAAGCCGGTCCTGCCGAAGAAGTGGCTGGAATCGCTGCCGAAGAAGAAGGTCCACATCAACCCGACCGGCATCTTCGTGATCGGCGGCCCGGTGGGCGACTGCGGCCTGACCGGCCGCAAGATCATCGTCGACAGCTACGGCGGCATGGCCCGCCACGGCGGTGGCGCGTTCTCGGGCAAGGATCCGTCGAAGGTCGATCGTTCGGCCGCCTACGCCGCCCGCTACGTCGCCAAGAACGTGGTCGCCGCCGGCCTGGCCGACAAGTGCGAGGTGCAGGTCTCCTACGCCATCGGCGTGGCCGAGCCGACCTCGATCTCGGTCACCACCTTCGGCACCGGCCGCATCCCGGACGCGCAGATCGAGAAGCTGATCCGCAAGCACTTCGACCTGCGTCCGTACGGCATCATCAAGATGCTGGACCTGGTGCATCCGGTGTACCAGCCGACCGCCGCCTACGGCCACTTCGGCCGCAAGCCGTTCGAGCTGAGCTACACCGACGGCGCCGGCAAGAGGCAGGTCGCCACCGCGTTCTCGTGGGAGAAGACCGACAGGGCCGAGGCGCTGCGCGCCGACGCCAGGCTGAAGTAAGCACGCGCCGCGCGAGCGGCGACGCAGCTGGATGACGGGCCGCGCAAGCGGCCCGTCTTCTTTTCCGGCGCGGACCGCGCGGATCAGGTCCGCACCGTCACCCGCACGTCCTCCGGCCCGCCCGCGCGGGTGGCGACCACGCGCTCGCCCAGGCGGGTGAACAGCAGGTCCACGCGCACGCCACCCACGTCCAGCCGTTCCACGCGCAGGCGGTCCACGCCCGGCGGCAGCTGCGGGTGGGCGATCACCACCTCGCCATTGCGCGCGTCCACCCCCAGGCCGAGGCAGGCCTGCAGCAGCATGAACACCGAGCCGGCCGACCAGGCCTGCGGCAGGCAGGCCACCGGATAGGCGATCGGCGGCTGGCCGGCGCTGCGCGGGAAGCCGCAGAACAGCTCCGGCAGGCGCATGCCGAAGTGGGTCGCCGCCTCGAACACCTCGCCGAGCAGGCGCGCAGCCTGGCGACGCGCGCCATAGCGGGCCATGCCCGCCGCGCACAGGGCCACGTCGTGCGGCCACACCGAGCCGTTGTGGTACGACATCGGGTTGTAGCGCGGCTGGTCGGCCGCCAGCGTGCGCACGCCCCAGCCGTTGTCGAAACGCGGCGAGCCCAGCTGCGCCACCACGCGCAGCGCCCGCTCGGGCGTGGGCAGCCCCACGTAGAGCAGGTGTCCGGGGTTGGACGCCAGCACCCGGCACATCCGGCCCTCGCCATCGCGGGCCAGCGCGTAGAAATCCAGCGCCGGATCCCAGTAGCGTGCCTCCACCGTGTCGCGCAGCGCCTGCGCGCGCGTGCGCCAGGTCGCCGCTGCTTCCACCTCGCCGCGCTCCAGGGCCAGCAGCGCCATCGACTGCAGCGCCTCCCAGGCATAGCCCTGCACTTCCACCAGCGCGACCGGGCCCTCCGCCAGGCGGCCATCCTCGTGGAATACCGAATCGGCGCTGTCCTTCCAGCCCTGGTTGGACAGCCCGCTGGCCTCGCCGCGCGCGTAGGCGAGCAGGCCGTCGGCGTCGCAGCTGCGTTCGATCCAGCCGGTGGCGCGCCGCAGCGCCGGCCACAGCCGCCCGATGAAAGCCATGTCGCCGGTGCGGCGGAAATAGCGCCCGGCGAGCATGACGAACAGCGGCGTGGTGTCGACCCCACCGTAGTACAGGCCGAACGGCACCTCGCCCAGCGCCGCCATCTCGCCCTTGCGCGCCTCGTGCATGATCTTGCCCGGCGCCGCGTCGCGGAAGCTCGAGTCCTCGGCGGCCTGGCGCTCGGCCAGATAGGCCAGCACGCCGCGCGCCAGGTCCGGGTCCAGCCACAGCGTCTGCAGCGCGGTGATGATCGCGTCGCGCCCGAACGGCGTGGAGAACCACGGGATGCCGGCATACGGATAGCGCCCCGACGGCAGGTCGCTG